>OIBW01000745.1_pt1 | contig 11939 bp, 8 predicted proteins | sample 1581131 | NCBI WGS metagenome assembly OIBW01 (sample SAMEA3882517, study PRJEB24775) | human gut metagenome | biome: human-associated habitat; feature: intestine environment; material: feces | place: Netherlands | collected 2009/2010 | reverse complement strand
GATTTCCTGGTCGCGGCCGATCACCGGGTCGAGCTTGCCTTCCTTCGCGGCGGCCGTCAAATCGGTGGAGTACTTCTCCAAAGCCTTGTACGAGCCTTCCGCGTCGGCGCTGGTCACCTTGCGGTCGCTGCCGCGCGCGGCGGTCAGGGCGTTACGCAGCTTATCCGCGGTAAGACCGTTCTTTTCCAAGATGTCCGCGCTTTGATTAGGTTTCGCGGCCGCGATTGCGACCAGCATGAGGTCGACGGTGACGTACTCGTCTCCCCTCCGTTGCATTTCTTTTTCGGCTTGCGATAGCACCGCCGACAGCTGCCTGCTGACGTCCGGCTGCGTTGTGGTCGATCCGCTGGCGCTCGGCAGCGATTGCATCGCCTGATGCACTTCGGCGCTCACGTTTTGCGCGTTGCCGCCTGCCGCTTCGATGAGCGCGCGGGCCATGCTGTTTTCCTGACGCAGCATCGCGTCCAGCAGGTGCAGGGTGTCTACCTGCGGATTGCCCAGCGCCGCCGCGTTCTGAACGGCGTCCGAAAGCGCTTCCTGCGCCATCTGCGTGAACTTCTGTTCCATATCATCCTCCATGGTTCGCGCCCGGCCGCCCGGCCTTCGCTACCGGGCCGGCGTTCGGACGCATATGTCGTTGTCTGATATGCTCAACCGACTTCATCGCCATTATATTCCCAAAACTTGAGTCCCACACACTCAACTTTTTACGTTTCTCAAAACCGTCTTTCGACACAGGACGGCAGTCACCGACAATCACCAGCGCTCACCGGCAATCGCAATACATACGAAAAAGGCGGGCAGCAACGTAACGAAATCACGAAACGTTGCAAACCCGCCTAATCCAAAGTCCGCCGGCAAGCCAACGAATCAGCCGCGCACCACCACGTTGCGCAGATCGCCGATGCCCTCGACGTGCACGATCGCCTCGTCACCCGGATCCAGATGACCCGACGCGTTCGGCGTACCCGTCATAATCACATCGCCCGGCAGCAGCGTGGTGAAACTCGTAATCGCCGCGATCTGCTCAGATTCGCCGTGGTACCCGACGCCATCGGCACATCCTCACCGTTGAGCGTGAAGGAAATCTTCGCATCCTTCCAATCCACATCGTCACGCGTCACAATCCACGGACCCAACGGGCACGCCGTATCAAAACCCTTCGCACGCGTCCACGTCGGATCAAGACCCTGCAGATCACGCAACGTCACATCATTCACGCACGTGAAACCCAGCACATAATCCATGGCCTGCTCCACCGGCACATTCTTGGCGATACGACCCATCACCACAGCCAACTCCGGCTCGAAATTCATATCATTCGAACACAGCGGAATCACAATCGGATCATCCGGACCAATCACCGACGTGCTCGGCTTGGTGAAAATCACCATATCCTCCGGCGCATGCTTGATATCGGAATGACCGGCCTCATGCATGAACTGCGCATGCGCCTCATAATTCTTCGCCAAACCGTACACCTTCGACGGAATCACCGGAGCCAGCAGACGAATGCCGTCACCATCCACCGGATAGCGCTCGCCGGTCGGCTCGACGGCCTGGCCGGACAGCGGATAGCCGTTCAAGGCCACGAGATAGTCCTTGCCGTCGTTCTTGTCGGTCTGAACGAAGGCGTACTGCGGTACATCATTATGCGTAAAACGTGCGATTCTCATACCCGCAAGTCTACCCGCTCGCCACGCCCGCCGTTCTCGACATGCGTCGCTTTGCGGACGATGCCGATTGCTCGCATTTTTTACGATTTTTGCGATTATTCGCAATGCAGTTCCGCCCGCAACGCCGCCACCTCGCGTTCCAGCTCGTCGATGCGGCGCACCTGCTGGGCGATGAGCAGGTCGCGCACGTCACCTCCCGACAGAATCGGGACTTCGGCTGCGTTGCGCGGCGCGGGCAGCGTCGCATTGCTTTGCGTTTCCGCCGGTTGCGTTGGCTGCACCGGCTGCGATACCGCAGATCGAGCAGCTTCCGCCGAGTCCGCCGACGGAACCACACCCGCCGACGCCGATGGCATCACTCCACCATTCCCATCAACCGATACCAGCCGGTCCGTGCCCATACGGCAGGCAATCTTGCGCCAGCGCGCGAAACAACGTTCGATGCGCTTATAGCCGATCAGCGATGGGTCGAGTCCGGCTTCGCGGAACAGTTCGACCGGCGATTCGCCTGCATGGTACCGGCGCATGCAGTTGTGTTTGAACGATTCCGTGTAGGTGATGCGTCGCGACGTCGCTTCGGCCACCACCGGCAGCGAGCGCAGATATTCGACTTCTTCCGGACTGAACGCTCCCCCACCGTTGCACATGATGTTCCCTTTCGGCTTGGCGTGCGGCGGCTCCCTTCCACCGCACGGCAGTCGAATGGCCTCCGTCATGCCATTCCCCTGTTCGGCTTGCGATTCGGTTTGCGATGCGCGCTTGCGATACGTGTTTGCGATGCAAGGCCGCAATCCGATTCGTTGTTCGCTTCGTGTTCCATCATACCGGTACGAATGGCGTTTTTCCAACCATTTCAGGCGGTACTAAACCCTAAATCACCCGTATTCGTCACAACAAAAGCGGGTGAACCGTTGATCGCTCAACGACTCACCCGCCCGAACAAGTCCCGTTGCCTGTCTGCTGGCCCGCTCAGACCGCCATCGGCGTATCGGATTCGCGGAAGCGCAGCACGAGCGCCAGTCCGGCTCCGGCCATTACCAGGGCCGCGATGGTGAACAACGCGGTGCCCATTGCGCCGGTGAGCGGCAGCTGCGTGACGTTCTTCACGTTCTTGACCTGGATTGCCTTGTCGACCTCGCTTGCCAGACCAAAGTTGTTGGCGCCGACCAGCTTGAAGGTCGATTCGCCGTTCTCCTGATTCACGGTCAGTTCGACGGTGAAGGTCGGCACGAAGTTCTTCGCGTAGCCGTCCGCGAATCCGGTTTCCTTCAGCGTGTACTTGCCGGACTTCAAGCCCATGATCCTCACATTGCCGGTGGTGGAGACCACGTTCTCGGTAGTATTCTTCTCGTTCGCCTCGGCAAGGCGGTATTCGCCATCCACAATCTTGATGAACTTGAGCGGGGTCTGCGAAACCTCGGTTCCCTCGAACACGTGGAACTTCGCTCCTGCGAGACCATTGGCATCGCTTCCGACACCGTACTTGTGGAAGGAGAAGCCCCCGGTATAGGAGTCGAATTCGACCGGCGTATTCCACACCTCGGTGTCACGGGACACGACCGCCTTGTTGGTAACCTTGTTGCCCATGTCGATGATGTCCTTGTTGACCACGGCGGTGTAGGTGATGACCAGCTGGCCGCTCTTGTTGGCCAAGTCGAATTCCAGCACGGTGGTGGTCTTGCCGTCGGCCCCAACGGTCGGAACGGTCACGTAGGCGAACGGCATATTCGTTTCCGTGCCATCCGCGGCTCGAACAACGGCCTTGAAGTCCCTGTTGACCGTCAGGCCCTTGGATGCCACGTCCTTCACGAAGTACGGATACTTGTCGTAGCCTTCGGCCGCGTTCGGAATATCCAGCGTGATGGTGTAGGCGACGGTCTGCCCAATGCTCACGCCTTCAGTGGTGGTAATCGTATCGGCCGTCTTGCCCGGCTGGTCGGGCTCGTTCTCGTTCTTGGCCACAAACATGCCGACAGCGTTGATCTTGCCCTGGCCGGTTGCCGGATCGCCCTTCACTTTGAATGTGGCGGCCACGCCGTTCAGCGTGGTGGCGACGATGGCATTGGTTCCCCGACCGCCGTCCTTGTCCACATCGGTGATGAGATACCAGCCTTCTTCAAGCGAACCGATGGCAGCCGTACCGCCGTTGCCTGCAACGGTTTTGTCGGCAACGACGCCATCGCCAACCGCCAACGAGGCCGCGAATGTGCGGAACCATGCGGCGTCGTTATCGCCGGTCTTGGTTGCGGCGAACGCGGCCGGATTGCTGTCATATTCGGAGGGCATGCTGACAACGGGGTCCATGTTGTTGTTGGCGGCGGCCACCGCGTCGGTCACAGCAGTCACCCAATCGGCGTCGGTGTCGACCTGCACGGCGTCACCGTCCACCGTCAGCGAGGCGAACTTGTACGCGGAGTAGGTGTGCCCCTTCTGCGAATGCCGCACTTCGATCGATGCGCTGCCGGCCGCGTACGCTCCGGCCGTGCCGAACGCCATACCGCCCAGCAACGTTGCCGCCGCGGCGATTACTGCACAAAGCCTTCTCGTCTTCATGATGAGAGACCTCTCTTCCTTGGTTTGGTCGGCCTTGTTGCCGCAGCCGATTGGTTGGTTTTATGGGAAGTTTCGTAAGTTGTGTTGCTCTTTAGTTGTGATTGAAAAATTGCGATTGCCGGATTGCGATCAGAGAATTGCGATTGCCGTCCGGCAGTTCCGTCACGGCCGTCCGCGCCCGATCAAAGCCAGTCCGACAATGCCCGCAAGCAGCAGCAGCAGTGCCGTGACGCCGGCCACGACCAGCCAGGTCCGTCCTTCCGATGCGCCGGACAGCGGCAGCACGGCCACCGTCTCTTTCACGTTGGTGAACGAGGCTTCGTAGGTGGCGGTCTGTCCCTTGTCGAACGCGCTCCACATGTCGGCTCTGGTGATGCTGATCGGCACTGAGGTGACGTTGCCTTTCGCGTGATAGCCGGCGATGTTGCCTTCCGTGACGGTGTAGTCGTCTGCCATCACGCCACGGAATGTGTACTGCCATTCGCCGGTAGGCAGCTCGTCATCTTCGGAAAGGTCTTTGCCCAGCTTCGATGCGCCGCCCTGCATGAAATCGATGCGCAATGTGGCTCCGCTCGCCGGCATTCCGCCTTCCCAATGTTTCGTCACGACCACGTTGGCGGACGGCACCTGCAATACGGGATGCTGGTAGGCCGCGCAGGCGGACTGCTTGTCGAAGGCGTAACAGACCTGCGCCGACGCGTTCGATCGGAAGCCCGGCTTTCCTGCGGAAGTCGTGCCGGTGCCCGCGTCGCCGGTCGCGTCGTAGTTGATGCCGCCGTCGACCATATTGACCCGCGCGTAGGCGCTGTCGGTTGGCACTATGCCGTACGAGAGCGTGTAGGTCGCGTTGTGCAGCAGCTCGTAATCGCCGGCGAATTCGACGCGGATCTTGCCGTTGCCGGCGTCGCTGTACCACAATGTGTAATCACGTTCCAGCACTGGAGGCGTAGCCCCCGAAGACAGATTCGTCACGTTGAGCGTCACGCCGCCGGTCACTCGGTAGTAGGTTGCTCCGCCGAAGTTCCGCATGCTGGCCATGTTCCAGACAACGCCATCAACCTGCGCGTATTCGGACAGCTCGTCGACGATCGAGACGCCGCTGTAGGCGCTTCCCGTGGTGATCTCCTTCTGGATGTCGTCGAAGATCTTCGTCAGGTCGTCAGCGCTGTTGGTGGCCTTGTAGTAGCCGAGGTTGCCGCCCGTACCCCAATTGGCTTTGTCGTACGCGGTGGCGTTCGGATAGTTGCTGGACACGGCGTGCATGAACTGGTTGGCTTGGTCGTTCTCCCTGTTACCGAACGATTGCTGCTCCGGATTGGCGCCTTCGAAGATGCCGATGCTGTAGATGAGCGTGCCGGCCGATTTCATGGCGAGCGCGGTTGTCACGGCGTCATTGGCGACTCTCGTGCTAAAAGTGTTTTGCGTGGTCGGCACACCGTCCGCGAAGAAAATGACGACTTTCTTCGCGCCTGGCCTTGCCCGCAGCAATGCCGTCTGCGCGGCGGCCATGCCTTTGTCCGCAGGGGTCGCGCCATTGGCGGATAGCCTGTTCACCGATGATTTCAGAGCGGCGGTATCGCTGGTCAGGGAACTCACCACGCCGGATGTCTGCCCGAATTGAGCGATGGCGATTCGCACTTTGCTGTTTTCGTCCTGGATGGTGTCGTTGGTGGTCTCGGTGGCGTCGATGAAGCTGGTCGCCGCTTCTTTCAGCGCCGTCAACCGCTCCGGATTCGATTTGTTGCATCTTCTTTGGCTTCCGTCCATGCAGTAGTTCATCGATCCGGACGTGTCCAGTACGAGCACCACTTCGATTTTCTCCGTGGTCTCATGGCTTTCGCGGGTATCCTTGCCCACCACGTTGAGGTTCAGCGTGTATTTGCCGCCGTTGTTGTATGTGATGCTTTTCGTGTGGTCCGGCTGCGGCACGGCGACGTTACGCGCGGCACGCATCACGGTTTTGCGATTGAAGGTGAAGCGATCGCGCATGATGTGTTCGGCATCGTCGGCATCTTCAGCAGTGTTGCCATCGTTGTCAGCATCGTCCGCATCGCCGGTTTTGCCGTCATCGGCTGTCGCGCCCGCATCGCCATTCGCCACAGCATCCGTGCGATTTTCGCCGGCATGGTCGTTTCGATCGCCGTCTTGAGTCGGTGCAGCACCATTTGCAGGTACGTCAGCGTTCTCAGCCGTCGGCTGCCTAACCGCCTGCCGTTCCTGCTCCTTCTGCTCATTCGGCTGTTCCGTCTTATCGCACGGCTGCCGCTGTTCCGGCATCGTCTCCGACGGTTGTTCCGGTTGCGATTGCGACTGCAGTTGCGATTGCGCTTGTTCGTTCGATGGCTGATGCGATTCACCGTCGTCCGTAAGGCATTGTGCGTCGTCATCGTCCGTTGCGGACTGTCCGGCAACATCTTGCCCGGCAATGTCGGCAACGTCCGATCCGACTGCGTTTTCAGCATCGGATTGTTGTGTCGATTCCGGCTGGCTCGCTGCGGATTCGGCGGCCACGTTGCCGCCATCCGTCACCGTTTCGTCGGCGAACGCGGTCGCGCCGGCTCCCGTGGTGCCGGCCAGCATCGCAATCGTGACAAGCAATGCGGTGAATTTTCCCATCCGCGCGCCACACCGGCTTATGAAGCCGGCAAGCGGGTCCTTCATCCACTTCATGACATGTCCATCTCTCATGGCGCTGCGGCGAATTGCCTATGCGCCTCCATGCCTTGAACCTTATGGATGAACGTTTTGAAACCCGTCCCCTCCATTGATGGGTTCGGGGAACGTGCGGACCCGCGAAAATCGCGGCCTTCCCCCTTATCCTTTACGCGGCCAGGCGGAAGCGTGCCGCATGATTCGGTGTCGGGGCCGCATCGACCGCACGACCATGCAGCACAACAGCATGCCGCCCATCGTGCAAACGATGGTCATGGCGAGCGCGCCCAGTTCGGTCGCGCGTTCGTCGCGCACGTCGGCCGGATCTGGCGCGGGCAGCGGTATTGCGACGCGATGCCCGGAGACTAGCAGCCGATGCGTGTTGATGCCGTATGGCGTGCAGGTCATCAACGTCAGCCGGTCTTCGCCGGGCACGATTTTCAACCGTGAGACGTCGTCCGGTTCGATCACGCTGATTCGGTCCACTTCGTATCCCAGCGTCTCGTCCATCACTTTGATGTACATGAAATCGCCGTCGTGCAGTTCGTCGAGCCGTGTGAACATCAACGATTTGACCAGGCCGCGATGCCCGGTGACCACCGTATGCGAGCCAGTGCCGCCGACCGGCAGGCTGGTGCCGTACAGATGCCCTGCGCCGACGGCGAGCACCGGTTCGGACGTACCATGCCGAATCGGCAGTTCCACGCCGATTTTGGGCACCAATACCGTGCCCATGATGCCTGCGCCGGAATCCAGCAGGCCCTGATAGTTCGCGTCCGTGTCCGCCGCGGAAAGCCCGGCACCGCCGGAAGGCGCCGAATCGTCGGCGGTATCAGCATCTCCGGCAGTGCCAGCCGGTCTGGTAGTGAACGGATCGGCCGCCTCGCCCAATACCGGCTGTCCTTCCACGGCAAGCCGCCGATTGTATGCGCGCGCCCGTTCCAACTCCTCCATCGCCATCGGATACGGCCATCCGGCAACCGTGCGAGCCGCCGAATCGGATGTCTCGGCCAAGCGCCGCGCGGAATGCGCCTGCATGGCGAACGGCAACGACGCGACCACCACCGCGCCCACGATCAGCAGCACGGACACGCACCGCACCAATATGAAACGAATCCGCCGCAGCCTGCGCGCGCGAACCACATCGGCAATGTCAATCGCCTCGTAAAACGACGGCGTTCCAGCGAACGTTCCAGCAGACGTTCCAGCGAACGCAACAGTTCCGGCATGACCACTGTCGGCAGCTGCACCGGCATCAGATCCGACTCCGGCGCCATTGCCGATGCCATCGTTATCATCACCGGCATCATAGGAATCAGCCGAGGCGCCCGCCACGGCACCGAACAGCCGCATGGGCGAACGCAGCACCGCATGCGCATGCACGTAGGAATCCGTCCTGCGGGCGAGCAGACGGACGGGTTTACTCATCAATCGAGAGGCAGACCAAAACATGGGTTTCTCCTTCGAACACACCCATGTTCACACCCGCCATACGAAAGCCCTTGCCCCCTATAGGAGGGCTTACCCCTAGAAAGACAACGGTTTCAGGCACGAAACCGGCAATTATGGCACCAAACCGCGCAGCACCCCACCTACCGGCGGAACGCAGCTCAGACAAGCCGTTTTTCAGAGGAATGCAAGTCAGACGAATGCAATCCAGGCGGACGAGCCCCGCAAATCCTTAAAAAACAGAAAAAGTCAAAGAAAGCGCTCAGATGAACGCACGCTCACCGAAAATCGCAGTGCCGACGCGCACGATGGTGGAACCTTCGGCGATGGCCAGTTCCATGTCGCCGGTCATGCCCATCGACAGTTCCCGGCAACGGTCCGTGCCCGGTTCGCCGGATGCGAGGATGAGGTCGCGGGTCTTGCGCAGGTGCGAGAAACCGCGGCGAATCACCGTTTCGTCGTGCACATGCGCGCCGATCGTCATCAGTCCCCGCAATTCGATGCCGTCCAACGTGCCGATTTTCTGCGCGATGCGGATGGCGTGCGCCGGATCGCAACCGGATTTCGATTCCTCGCCGGATTCGTTGACTTCCAGCAGCACGCCGACAGTAATACCGCGAGCCACGGCTCTACGTGAAATTTTTTCTGCCAAATCGATTGAATCGACCGATTCGATAGTGTCGACCACCGGCAGCACTTTGCCGATTTTATTGCTTTGCAGCTGGCCGATCAGGTGGAATGGAATATGCTCCGCCGCAGCATCCGGCGCGGCGCCTGCGACGCCCAGCGAAAACCCGCGTTCCGCGCATCGCCGTGCCAGCCCTTCGGCCTTCGCCGTCACTTCCTGCGGACGGTTCTCGCCGATCATGCGCACGCCGGCATCAATCGCAACCATGATTTCGCCGATGTCGCGCGTCTTCGTGGCGGCCAGCAGGCGCACGGAGCCGGCTTCGCGTCCGGCTTGTTCCTCAGCTGCCGCGATGCGGTCGAGCACACGATGCACGCCGTCCGTGATCTCACGTGCGCGCGCATCGTCGATCACCTCGTTGGCGAGGTTCTTGTGATCCATGTATGCAGTCATCGTCCACCTCTCGCAAGTTCATTCGACCGCCGGTCCGCGGCCGGCACCACCGTTTCCGGCATGTCGGCTGATATTTCGATACCAGTGTTACCAGAAAACCGCCGACAACGTATAAAGAAGCCCGCGCGATGACCTGAAGTGAAGCGATAAAGCGGTCATAAATTCGCGCGGGCTATAAAACCAGACGGCAGTAGAAGGGGGACTTCAAAGACTCCGTCTACGCATTTAATGTATCAGATAAATGCGCGCGAACCGCCGGAAAAAACCAATAAATCTGAAAACTTTTTTTCAGATTTTATCCCCCTTGCGCAGCCCCTCCACCAAACGCTCCAATTTATCGACGCGATCGCTCAACACCATCACCTGGCATACCAGCGATTGAATCTTGCCCAACGGCACTTCCGACATCGCATTGTGGCTGTCCACAGCCGTATCATGCGGTTCCGGCTCTTCGGCCGCCTTGCGCATGATGTCCTCGTCACGCTTCCAGCGTGCGATATTGCGTTCGATGCGCTTGTGCCCGATGACCGATGGGCTCAATCCCGCGGAAATGAAGATCGCAGTCGGCTTCTCCCCCTGCAGATACCGCCTCATGCAGTCGATTTGGAATTCCCTCGCATACGTGATTCTGCTGTCCGTCACCGCGTCGATCGACGGCAATGTACGCAGGTATTCGATTTCCGCTCTACTGAACTGTCGCTTCGTCATATTCGCCCCTTGTAAATCCCCTTTTGACCGGCCATACCGATAACGCATAGACCGAATTGCCGAAATCACCACCCAGAATACCGGATGACGCACACCACCTTACGCACACCCCAAACGAAACGCGCGGCCCGTATCACCATGCGCTAAATATCCTTCTCACACTGTGAGATATCTCACAGCGACGGCACGTTTTCGGAGCACGCTGCAACCTCGGCATGGCACGTCACGGCACGTCCAGCAACGCATTCCACAATCGCGTCCCACGAAACCCGCCGTTCCGGCCGCCGATGCAGGTACAGTTGCAAGCATCGGCGCAACCGGTCTCCGCATCGGCAACACCGAACCGCCCGCCAACGACAGGAAGGAACCCCGTGCCAGGTCGTTTCGCACCCACCCCATCAGGCCGCATGCACATCGGCAACATCTATGCGATGCTCGGAGCATGGCTGTCCGCGCGCAGCCGCGGCGACGGCATGCTGCTGCGCATCGAAGACATCGACGAACCGCGCGTGGTGCCCGGCGCAGCCGAACTGATGATGGACGATCTGCATTGGCTTGGATTGGATTGGGACGGCGATCCGGTGTTCCAATCCGCCCGGCACGACCTGTACCGTGAGGCGCTGCATTGCTTGGAAAACCTGACGATTGACGACGCATACGATTCGCCGTTTGACGCGCGCAACGACCACACCCCCGCAGTCGGCAGCGCAGCCAACAACGCAATCGCTGGCACAACCCCGCTGATTTACCCTTGCTTCTGCTCGCGCGCCGACATCCGCGCAGCCTCCGCACCGCAGGAAGGCGACCGTTTCATGGTGTATCCCGGCACGTGCCGCCGGCTTATCGCCAGCAATCCGGATACCGTCCGGCGGCGGCTGGCCAACGGCGACCGCCATTCGCTGCGCATCGCCATGCCCGCCGACACAAACCCGCGCGCAACCGTCCAATTCGATGATGCAGTGTTCGGTCATCAGGAATTCAATCTGGCGCACGACGTCGGCGACACCATCGTGCGCCGCGCCGACGGCCTGTTCTCCTACCAGCTGGTGGTGGTCGTGGACGATCTTGACATGGGCGTCGACGACATCGTGCGCGGCCGCGACCTGCTCCGATCGAACGCCCTGCAAATCGCCATTCGCCAAGCACTTATCAAGGCGGGATTCCGCAAGGCGAAAACGCAGGCTTCTGCACCATCGCAGCACGCACCACAATCGCAATACACCCCATATAACCCCGAAAACCCACGGTACGCGCATCTGCCGCTTATCGACAACGCGGCCGGCCGCAGACTCGCCAAACGCGAGCGCTCTTTGGATATGGGGGCGCTGCGCGCGCATGGCGTCACCGCGGAACAGGTTGTCGGCTATTGCGCGTGGCTGCTTGGTTTGCAGGGCGATTCCGCGCATACCAGTCCGCAGCCGATGAGCGCCGTCGAGGCGTTGCAGGAGTTCGATTGGGGTAAGGTACGGGCCGATACGGCCGACCGCAGTATCAGCCAAGACGATTTCGACGCGTATTTCGGCTTGTGACAACGGCTGGCCGAATCTCGCCGAATTGCCGAGACGACCCGGTCAGTCCGGAAAACAGCAGAAAACAGCAGAAAACAGCAGAAAATAACGGGAAGCAGTCGACGTTCAGCCGATCCACAGCTCCGAGTCAAGCGGATATTCGTTGACCTTGCAGCCGTCCAAATGCATGGATTGCTCCTGCATCAGCGGCGCCGACTGGCCTTCGCCGGCGCAGGTCGTTTCGTTGTCGATGTGCCCCAGCCGGTGTCCGACCTCGTGGTTGATCACCATCGTGCGGTATCGCGCCAGGTT
>OIBW01000737.1_pt1 | contig 12030 bp, 10 predicted proteins | sample 1581131 | NCBI WGS metagenome assembly OIBW01 (sample SAMEA3882517, study PRJEB24775) | human gut metagenome | biome: human-associated habitat; feature: intestine environment; material: feces | place: Netherlands | collected 2009/2010 | reverse complement strand
GAGAACCATTTTATAGATAACATATATAACTTTGTTGATAGTACCCATATTTTAATTTTATAGACAATACCTATATATAATGAACATACTGGCTGCATTTATCTTCTTCACCCGACTGCCCTTTTGGAAAATCAGGGAAGTACCCGCTGCATGTTTCAAGCATGTAGTACCCTACTGGCCGCTAACCGGCTGGCTGACGGGCGGCATCATGGCAGGCACTCTCTGGCTGACCGGACAGATACTGCCCGTATCCCTTGCCTGGATTATAGCTATCATCGCCCGCCTGCTTGTTACGGGATGCCTGCACGAAGACGGGTTAGCGGACTTTCTGGACGGGTTCGGCGGCGGCACCACCCGCGAGCGTACGCTTGCCATCATGAAAGATTCCCATATAGGAAGCTACGGAGTTATCGGACTGATATTCTATTTCCTATTGCTGTTACAGATGCGCAATCTGCCTCTGAATTTCCTTTGTATCCTTGTCTTCTGCGGCGACTGCTGGTGCAAGTTCTGCGCATCCCAACTCATTAACTGCCTGCCATACGCCCGAAAAGAAGAAGACAGCAAGGCTAAAGTCGTGTACAACCGCATGAGTTGCCAGGAATTGATATCCGCCTTCATCTGCGGATTGCTTCCTTTCGTCTTACTCCTGCCGGTAAAGATGTGGCCTGCCACCCTCTTCCCGCTGCTCGCATTCGTACTGCTGTGCCGCCTTATGAAACGCCGCCTGCAAGGATATACGGGTGATTGCTGCGGAGCGGCTTTCCTGCTTTGCGAACTGGCATTCTACATAGGCAGCCTTGTATTGGTATATGTCTATGCAGGTTTTGGAATCGATTTCCTTACGGACTTTGTCTCGGTTCCCTTTTATTTTCACTAAACATTTAATCTGAAAAATTATGGAAGTTATACTTATTCGTCACACATCCGTCGATGTACCGCCCGGCGTATGCTACGGACAAACGGATGTTCCCCTGAAACCGACATTCGAACAGGAAGCGGCCGTTACCCAAGAGAACCTGAAAGCCTTTTTGCCTTTCGACCATGTATATACCAGTCCGCTTACGCGCTGCGTACGCCTTGCCACCTATTGCGGCTATCCGGATGCAGAACGTGACAAACGGATTATGGAAATAAACTTCGGCAGTTGGGAAATGAAACCTTTCGACCGCAACGACGACCCACGCCTACAGGAGTGGTATGCCGACTATTTGAATGTAGCGGCTACGGGCGGAGAGTCGTTCGCCATGCAGTACCGGCGTGTCAGCGACTTTCTCGATGAGCTGAAAGGAAAGCCCTACCAGCGGGTGGCCGTTTTTGCCCACGGCGGCGTCCTGATTTGCGCACAGATATATGCCGGCATCATCAAACCCGAAGAGGCATTCAGCGCACTGACACCCTATGGCGGTATCGTCAGGATTACCCTTTAGCACTCAGAAGAATGAGGGAATAACGTACATGCAGGTAGCGGTAGCAACAACAATGATTACCATTATCCATTCCACACTGCGGTTGATGCGCACGGCAATCCTCATGTCTTCGGTTGTCAAAGGCCGTTCATTGTCGCCGATATAAGGTTTCCACACTTCCTCGCCAAAATAGTTGTGAGGACCACCGAAGCGGCAGTCCAATATTCCGGCAAGTGCCGCTTCCGGATAGCCGGAATTGGGACTGGCATGCTTGCTGCCGTATTTCCCCACAAAAAGCAGCAACGGGAATCTGCCGGAAACCGCCACCATGAGAAAAGCCGTCAGACGGGCGGGGATATAGTTGGCTACATCGTCCAGACGTGCCGCGAAACAGCCGAATCGACGATAGCGTTCATTCCTATACCCTATCATGGAGTCGAGTGTATTTATCATCTTATAGGCAAGCATCCCCGGCACACCCAGCAACATATACCAGAACAGCGGAGCGATTACGCCGTCGCTCAGGTTCTCTGCCAACGTCTCTAATGCCGCCGTACGTACTTCCTGCGCCGAAAGTCCGGAAGTGTCGCGCCCCACAATACGGGCTACCTGCTTCCTTCCCTCTTCCAACGAACGGTCTACAGCCTTAAACACTCCGCAGACTTCTCGCACCAGCGTAGTACCCGCAAGGCAATAAAAGATGAGCAGCACCTGCAACGTCAAAAGCAGACCGGGAGAATAATGCGCTGCCCAACGCAGCAGGAACAATGTAAGCAGATAAACACCCGCCACCAGTACCAACGACATGACAGCCCCTTTCAGGAAACGGGCATTCCCCTTATTCAGACGATGCTCACAGAACGAGATGGCCTTTCCGAAAGCCACCACAGGATGCGGCAGCCAGACAGGATCGCCCAACCAATGGTCGAGCAGCCATGCCGTAAGCAGCGGCAGGTTCAGATTGAAAGCAATGCCTAAAAATATGATTATATCTTCCATAAAATGTTTATCACTCAGGTTCTACTATTACGCCGGCTCTATCCCGCCATAAATTCCTCTATCGCCGCCACCAATCTGTCGTTCTCTTCCGGTGTCTGTGTGGCTATGCGGAAAAAGCGCTCGTCCAGCCCCGCAAAGTTGGACGCATCCCGAATAAGTATGCCATGCTCCCCGGCAAGATACTCTTTCAAGGCAGACGCCTTGCCCATGCGAAGCTGCACCAGCATAAAATGCGTCTGCGTATCCCAAACGTCCAATCCGCCTACGGCTTTGAGCGCCTTGCCCAGACGCGCCGTCTCCTGCAGATAAGCAGCCACATCCAACGGTTCGGGCACATCGTTCTCCAACAGGAAAAGTCCTGCTTCAATGGCAAGCCGGTTGACCGACCACGGCATACGGTTGGTGCGCAGCCGCTCCAGCAAACCGGAGCTGCCCGTTACATATCCAAGCCGCAAACCGGGAATCGCATACCTTTTCGTCATGGAATGCAGCAGCAGTACATTCGGATACTCCGCCGCCTCTGCCGGAGAGAAAAGCGGACACAGCGTAAAGAACTCATAAGACTGATCTATAATAAAACAAACCTGCGGATTATGTTCAATCAATCCGCGCATATATTCTTTATCGGCCACCGTTCCCGTAGGATTGTTGGGATTACAGAGCCACAGCATCCGCACATCGTCCGGCAGGCGATACCCGTCCTGCTCCTTCGGCAGTTGATAAAGCGAACTCACCCGGTGTCCGTGCATACGGCAGGCATCCGCATATTCGCTGAAAGTGGGTTGCAGGATAGCTGTATTCGTACCCCGGAAAGTCTGTGCAATAAGGTATATGGCCTCCGTTGCGCCATTCGTTACGCAAACAGCTCCGGACGGCAGCTGACAGCGGGAAGCTATACGGGCTTCCAACGTATAGGGTTCGGGTTCGGGGTAATTGCCTATCTCCCCGATACATTCGCAAAGATGAGCTTTCAAACGGGAAAGATTCACCTTGCTGTACACGTTGGAACTGAAATTTGCCGTTATCGGGCGGCTGTATTTATAGGAATCGTCTCCGTGTCCGTCGATCATATTCTATCCGATTTTAATTGTTGTCCGTCAATATCTTGTAAATAAGCGGCAGATTGACATGCTGCCGCACATGGTCGGCGAGTTTGTCGTACTGCTCTTCCTTAAACTGCCGGTAGTTGAACGTTTCCGCTGCTTCCGACAATTTACCGGCAAACGGTTCGAGCAGGAAGTCGATAAACTCCGGATTGTCGAGAATGCCGTGAATGTAAGTCCCCATGCACGTACGGTCTACGATATACCCGTCACATTGCCCGCTTTCCAACCGGTTTAGCGGAGAAGCGGACGCTCCCTCCACCGGTACGGTACTACCCATGTGAATCTCGTAGCCTTTTAGCTGAAAATGGGACGCTGAAGGTTGGTTGTTGAAATTTGAGGGGGAAGAGTTACCTTGCGGAACAGCGGCACGGCAGCTTTCAAGAAGTTGGAAGTTCACCTGCCGCGTCACCTTTTCTCCCGTCATTCGTGTACTTACAGGCAGCAGTCCAAGACCGGGCAACCGTTCTATCTCCCCTTCCACGTGGTCGGGATCGAGCACTTCCTGCCCCATCAACTGATAGCCGCCGCAGATGCCCAACACGACAGTTCCCTCACGATGGGCACGGATGACGGCTTGCGCCACTCCGTTGCGGCGCAATTCATAGAGGTCGGCAAGGGTACTCTTACTGCCGGGCAGGATGATGATATCCGCCTTCGCCAGTTCGTCGGTGTTGTTGGTATAGAAAAGATGCACGCGCGGGTCGCGTTCCAGCACATTGAAATCCGTGAAGTTGCTGAGGTGGCGCAGCAGAACCACAGCTATATTCACCTTACCCTGCTCCGCCTGCAATGATTTGGTGGCAAGGGCAAGCGAATCCTCTTCCTCGATATAGATATCCTTATAATAAGGAACCACCCCGACCACCGGAATTCCGCAAAGCTCTTCCAGTATTTTGACGCCAGACTCGAAGAGACGTATATCTCCCCGGAACTTATTGATAAGAATACCTTTTACATGCTTGCGCTCTTCGGGAGTAAGCAGCATTACCGAACCGTACACACTGGCAAAGACCCCGCCACGGTCTATATCCGCTACCAGAATCACGTCCGCACCGGCATACATTGCCATCGGCAGATTCACGAGGTCTACCTCGCGCAGGTTGATTTCGGAGATGCTGCCCGCACCTTCCAATACGATGGGATTATATTTCTGCGCAAGGCGGTCATACGCCGCACATACTTCCCTGCGCAACTCCTCGCGTCCTTCCTTGCGGAAATAGTCGTATGCACCACGACTGCCGATAGGCTTACCGTTCAATACCACTTGCGAAGTCCGGTCCGACTGGGGTTTCAGCAGTAACGGATTCATGTCCGTATGGCACGACACTCCGGCGGCTTCCGCCTGCACGGCCTGTGCACGTCCTATCTCCAGTCCTTCGGGAGTAGCATACGAGTTAAGCGCCATATTCTGCGCTTTGAAGGGAGCAGGCCGGTATCCGTCCTGCCTGAAAATGCGGCAAAAGGCAGCGGCTATAATGCTCTTGCCCACGTCGCTGCCGGTTCCGGCAAACATCAAAGGGTGAAGTTTTTTCATTTGTCGAGCTAATATACGGCATCCGGCACGGTCTGTTTTACCGTTCTCCGTTTGCGGTATCAATTCTGTCATAAAAATATGTCTGGGGCGATGATAGGCATCCAGCACCGTCTGCAACTTACTCTCCAGTTCTCTTGCATCCACCTGTCCGGCAATCAGCAAGGTAAGCGCCTGCCCCAAACGCGGGTCGGGAACAGAAGTAACTACAAACGGTACAGGGATAAACGGCCGTAGTCTTTCCTCCATTTCCTCCGCCTGTATCTTGATTCCACCGCTATTGATAACGTTATCTTTCCGGCCTGCAATGGTAAAACTTCCATCGGGATAGATGCAGGCAATGTCATTAGTCTGCAAGACCTCCCCGCAAATCAGCGGAGCTTTAATAACCAGCGTACTTTCAGCGGATAAGGACAGTTCGACCGAGGGAAAAGGATAATAATGCTTGGAAGCGGTCTCTCCGTTCAGACGGCGCAATGCGATATGGGACAACGTTTCCGTCATGCCGTACGTAGAATAGATCGCCGTGGGAAGAGCGCTCATTTCCGCCTCCAGACTGTCGTCCACCGCTCCGCCGCCGATAATCAGAATATCCGTCTGCTCCAGCCGCGCCTTTTCTTCGGGAACACGGAGCGTGTTATAAACTTGCAAAGGAACCATCGCCGCAAATCTCAGCGGCTCTTCTATATCCGAAAGAGGATGGCCGGAAGCAGGACGCACTATCAGATTCAGCCCCGCAACCAGAGAACGCACCACCACCATCATAGCCCCTATATAACGAAGGTTCATACACAGCAAAGCGGTATCTCCCGCTTGCAGGTTCAGAAACTCGCAAGTGAGGCGGGCGCTCTGCATCATCCGGTCTTTGCGCACCACCAGCTCTTTCGGCGCGCCTGTGGAGCCCGACGTATGGACGGTGATAACCGGAGAGGCATCGAACCACTTCTCCAGAAAAAGATACAAATCCCACAAGGCGGGCGGACAGTTTTCCGCTCCCTCCGCCACCAACCGGGATATATCCCCGGCCGTATACTCCTTTCCTTGCAGCAGCAAACGCTGTCGTTGTCGGTCGAATATCATCGGATACCTTTAAATATCATCATTACAAAACCATAAACAATCTTTCCTCACTTCAAGAGGCATTTCCACGTTGTCCGTAAAAAGCAGTCCTGTACCCAGCCCTTGAGGCAGCGGATTATCGAAGGTGGCACACCATTGGGCTATTGCATTTAGGCCGATATTCGACTCCAGAGCCGAAGTAATCCACCAGCCGATATGCCGTTTTTCCGCTTCGGCAATCCACTCGTTGCCACCGCATATCCCGCCGTGCAGGGAAGGTTTGAGAACAATATACTGCGGATTGATTGCCGAAAGCAGCTTCCGCTTCCCTTCCGGCGTATTGCAGCCTATCAGTTCTTCATCCAAGGCTATCGGCAGCGGAGAGTCGGCAGCAAGACGCGCCAGTTCCTCCCACTGCCCCGCACGGATAGGCTGTTCAATGGAGTGCAGCTCCAGTTCGGACAGGCGTTTCAGTTTCTCCATCGCATCAGCCGGAGAGAAAGCGCCATTGGCATCCACACGCAACTCTATCTCCCTGGAAGAGAAATGTGCACGGATATGGCGAAGCAAGGCCAGTTCCTCCTCAAAGCCGATAGCACCGATTTTCAGTTTGATGCAACGGAAACCGGCTGCCATTTTTTCCTCTATCCGGGAGAGCATCGTGTCGAAGTTGCCCATCCAGATAAGCCCGTTTATCGGAATCCCCGCCTTTCCTTGCGAGAAGTCCGTATCGTACAATGCCCAACTGCCCGTCAGGAGATGACGGAGCGCCGTTTCCAATCCGAACAGGATAGACGGATAGTCGCGCAAGGCATCCGCATCCAGTTCTCCCCCGCACTGTTCCAGCCGGCGGCAAGCCCCGGCAAGTATATTCTCGTAATCGGGAAGGTCGTCACAGCTCAATGCAGGCAACGGGGCACACTCTCCTATTCCCGTCCTGCCCGGATAGTCGGGAGAGGTCAGATGAAGATACCACACTTTCCGGGTCGTATACACCCCGCGGGAAGTCCCCGCCGGCTGCTTGAAATGCAGCAACCGGGGGATAATCTCTATCTTGCAGTCCATTACGGGTGTCAGGGGAATTTGGGATACTGCTTGAAGTTAGGCTTGCGTTTCTCCAGAAATGCGTTCTTACCTTCCTGGGCTTCATCCGTCAGATAATAGAGCAAGGTAGCGTCGCCTGCCAGTTCCTGAATGCCCGACTGTCCGTCCAGCTCCGCATTCAGCCCCGCCTTAATCATGCGCAAAGCCAGCGGACTGAGCTGCATCATCTCTTCCGCCCACTGCACATACTCGTCTTCCAGTTGCTCCAAAGGCACTACCTTGTTGACCAATCCCATTTCCAACGCTTCCTGCGCATTGTATTTCCGGCAAAGGAACCAGATTTCACGCGCTTTCTTCTGACCTACCACACGAGCCAGGTAAGATGCGCCGAATCCGGCATCGAAACTTCCCACACGGGGACCTGTCTGGCCGAAGATAGCGTTCTCGGAAGCGATGGACAAGTCGCACACCACATGCAGCACGTGTCCGCCACCGATGGCAAAACCGTTTACAGCGGCAATCACGGGTTTCGGGATGCTGCGGATTTGCTTCTGCACGTCCAATACGCTCAAACGGGGAACGCCGTCCTTACCGATATACCCGCCGCGTCCTTTCACATTCTGGTCGCCTCCGGAGCAGAAAGCCTTGTCGCCCGCTCCGGTAATGACAATCACATCGATATCCGCTTCCTCACGGCAGATGCGCAAGGCATCGCTCATTTCGGCGGTAGTGGTCGGGGTAAACGCATTGCGGTAGCGTTCGCGGTTGATGGTGATACGGGCAATTCCGTTATAGTATTCAAAAAGAATATCTTCATATTCCCGGATGGTTGTCCATTCTCTTTTTGTCTGCATAATCTGTATTCTATTTTAATTGATGATAATAATTCTTCAACATACGGGTGTCTTCGTCCTTGTCGGTAAACACTTCCAGCAAGATGGGGCGCTCCGCCGCCTCCGGACTGGTGAAGGGCTTCATGGCCTCAGCCAACTGTCCGCCGTTCTCCGCACGCAGGTAAAGGAATCCCCGCTCTTCCGCCCAGCCTTTGGCCGAAGTCTTGTGAACCGCTGTGATAAACTTATGCGAAGACTCCGACATGTCGAGCCCCGGCAATGTATGAAAGATTTCTCCGCCGCCGTTATTCAGTAAAAGGATGCGCAGATTGGGACCGATATTGGCATTCCACAACGCATTCATATCGTAAAAGAAGCTCAAATCTCCGATAGCAACAAAGTTCAGCTTGTCGGATGCCGCTGCATACCCCACAGCCGTGGAAAGCGAACCTTCGATGCCGCTGGTTCCCCGGTTGCAGCAAACCTCTACGGTGGGCGAAACGGCATACAACTGGGCATAACGCACCACCGAACTGTTTGCCAGATGCAGTACCGATGCTTCCGGCAAGGACTTTATCAACGCCCCCACTGCCGCCATCTCCGAATAAGCGAACTCCGGTTCGGGAACAGCCTTGCAGTAGTCTTCCCAGATGCGGGGATATTCGGGCGTGCGGGTTTCGAGCAGGGCAGCTATCTTTTCCAGAAACTCAAACGGGTCCATTTCTATAACGGTGGTCAAGGAGCCGTAAAGGTCGGTCACCTCGCCATCCGGTGACACATGCCAATGCTCTTTGGGCGGATGCCGGCGAAGGTACTTTTTCAACCGTTTGGATACGATATGCCCTCCGTAAGTAATCAGCAGTTCGGGAGCCATCTGGTCCATTTTCTCTTCGGGCATGGCATAGAGCGCCGCATCGAAATTCTTCACGGGAATGCCCGGAACCGTCCGGTTGCCGATATGCTCCGTCAGCCATGCAAAATGTTTATACAGCAGTTTGGTATACCGCTTTTCAAACAGGTAGATAAGGTTCATCTGCCCCACCACAATCATCCGCTTCCGGTATTTGTTCATGCGGTCGATGAGTTCGTTATAATCGCGGTCGTAGACGTTCAGCCCCTGATAGCGGGTGATGACGCGTACTTGGGGCAATGCCTCCGTCGTGAAATTAAACAAAGGTTCGGAAACGGGCACATTGATATGTACCGGTCCTTTTCCGTGATGGTTGGTTTCCAGCAGGGCTTCGTTTATCAGTCGGTTGCAGAACCACTCATCCTCCTCCGTATGAATTTCGGGAAGGTTGACGGATTTCTTGACTAGCGACCGGAACACCTCCGGCTGCGGAAGCGTCTGTCCGTCCATCTGCCCTATCCAAGCAGCCGGGCGGTCGGCGGAGATGACTATCAAGGGAACTTTCTGATAAAAGGCCTCCGCCACAGCAGGGTGGAGATTCAGCAAGGCGGTTCCCGAAGTACAGCACACCACAACAGGCTTGCCGCTATTCAAAGCCAGGCCGAGGGCGAAATACCCCGCACTCCGCTCATCCGTCATTGCATGGCAAACAAAGCCCGGGTGATTGGACAAAGTATGCACGATGGGAGCATTGCGGCTGCCCGGGCACAACACGACCCTGGTAATTCCGTACGCCTCGAGAAGCGCTGCCAGTTGGAGTATATTCTTTTTGTCTGTATACATGGTTCAGTGATTAAAGATTAGCAATTTATGGATTATAGGGACATGCTTACCAACCGTTTCATGGTCTGCAACTTCTTTTCCGTTTCCAGCCATTCGTCATTCAGTTCCGAAGAAGCCAGCAGTCCGCCGCCGGCATAGAAAGACAACTGCCCGTTTTCGATGTGCATGCACCGCAGGTTCACGTATAAATCCGTCTTGCCGTCAGGGTCGAGCCACCCGATGAAACCGGAATAATAACGACGGTCATACCCTTCGTTGTCCAGTATAAAACGGTATGCCTCCTCTTTCGGCAGACCGCACACGGCAGGGGTCGGATGCAAAAGTTCCAGAAGGCTTCCCAAACGGTTGTTATCTTTCAAGGTGAAACGGAAACTCGTTTTCAGGTGCGACAGTGCTCCGGCATAAGCGGGATACGGACCGCTCTCCGTGGGATGAATGCCCGATGACAGAAGCTGTCGACGAATATAAGACGCCACATAGTCCTGCTCCTGCCGGTTCTTCTCGCCCCATTCCTGCGGCAGTCTGCCATCCTGCAAAGGTTGGGTTCCCGCCAATGCCACGGTGCTCCACTCGTTTTTCTCCCCGGATAAGATAATCTCAGGGGTACTACCCATCCAAACACCTGTCCGGGGCGTATAGCATAAGTATATATAAGAATGAATATAATGCTTGCATGCCGCACGGAACACTGCCGAGGAAGAGAAACCCGGGCACTGCCCGATGACGGATTTACGGGAAAGGACCAATTTGTCAAACTGCTTACTGCGCAAGGCTTCTATAAATGTCCGGAAGCATGCTTCGTACTCTTCCGTGCAAGCTTCTGAAAATGTTTCCCTGCCTTGACGCAACCGGAAAGCTTCCAGCTCCTCTTCCGCGTACTCGCCAAGCGGCAAAGGCTGTCCCCACTGCTCCGGCTGTATCAGCACAATCGGGCACGACTCGCTTGCACGGAACGGTGCAATGACGAAACCGCGTGCCCCGTCCAAGTCTTTAAGGTCATACAACAGACGGACGCTTCCCGACGCTTGTGTCAGCAAACGGGGAGTGTCCTCACCGGGAATACGATAAACGGCAAAAGGCTGTTCCTGCCGGATCAAGGTATCAATGGCTTTCAGATTACTTATTTCTTTGTCAATCATCTTCTTTTGTAAAAGCATAAAACCACTTGCAGAGTTCAGGTACGCTGCATGGTTTTAATTCGGATGACAAAGATACAAAATCCTTTTTATAGAGATAGAAAGCGAAAGTATCTTTCCTTATGTATTTTCATTGAGTTACAAAAAGTGCCGTCCATAAGATTCTATGAACAGCACTTTCTATATGTTTCCCACCATAATCGGGAGTAATGACAGATGGCATTATGCAGCCATCCCGAACAGTTCTATGCAGCTACCCTGCACAAGGCTATGCAGTCATGCTGCACAGTACTGTGCAGCGTGGCTGCATACCAACTCTTGTTTATCCGAGAGGATTTTCTTCTTCACCGCCGGACGAACCGCCTCCGCCTTCGGGCGCTTTGCCGATATAAATGGTTTTGGCGGCGCTATGCGGGGTTTTCAGCAATTTGGAACCGGAACCGGAGAATTGCGTCGTCACTTTCAGTTCGTACGTGCCGTCGGCAAGGCCTGCGGGGATGATGAACGTCAGTCGGGACGGGTCGTTCACGACGTAGAGGTCTTCCGTTATTTTTGTTTCCGCACCGGAAGAATCGGTCAGAGTGATGCCTACTGAGGGGTCCGTACCGGCTATTTTCAGTTTACCGCCTGTGAGGGTGAAAGCTCGTCCTGCGGTGGCGCTGGCATCCTGTGCACGGGTGGCGGCATCCTGTACGCCTGTAACGAACATGGCTGCCCCCTTCTCGCCAATGATGCCTACGGTAGTATTCTTTATTGCCTGGCGCAAATCCGCTCCTACATTGAAATTCACCACGATAGAGTTCTTTGCGGGATTCCATTGCGAGTTCTCTATGACACCGCGAAAGCTGACGCTGGCGTAGTAAAGACCCGTATTCACGTTGTAGCCGCTCATGAGCAGGCGTTTGATAACACGTTTCTCCAATTCGAATACGTGCTTGATGGTCTCCTCGCGCAGACCTGAGTCCTCGGCTTTCATCTCCGCGATGATACGTGCCTCGTTTGCACTGCCGATGCTGACGGGGACAAGAATCATGTCTTCCTTGTTATCCACCGTAACGGTATTGTCGGCCAACTGGCCATTGATCTGATATTTGATATTTTCTGCCATAATTTTGATTTGTTTTATGGAATTAATAAAAAGCACTTTTTCTCCGAATGATGCCGACCGGGAAAGGCAAACCGGAAGACGATTATTATTGTACAGTCAAGTCAGCAACTAC
>OIBW01000731.1_pt1 | contig 12083 bp, 9 predicted proteins | sample 1581131 | NCBI WGS metagenome assembly OIBW01 (sample SAMEA3882517, study PRJEB24775) | human gut metagenome | biome: human-associated habitat; feature: intestine environment; material: feces | place: Netherlands | collected 2009/2010 | reverse complement strand
CGCGCAAGCTGTTCAAACCAGTACATCTGCCGCGGCATACTGTCCGGGAACATGAAATATGTTGAAAACTCATGATCAATCATCGGCGCCAGACGCAGAATCTTATCGTCTTCACGGCAGACAAATGCGATGTTTTCGTAATGGTAGTTCTGATCGCCTTTCAAAATCGAAACGAGAATCTGCAGTACCAGCTCCTCCGCCATCGCCGGGTGGGTCTGGAAATAGTCGGATTCGAGGATTTCGGTGTAGTCGTAGAACATCTGGCAGTAATTGACGTAGTCATCAATATGGACTTTGTCGTCAGGATATTTTCGAAAGAACTCCAGCAGATTCAGCAGATGTTCTCCTTCCCCGTAAATCATCGGTGAAACTGTTCCATAATCGTAATATTTCTCCACCTCCGCCTCATACCCTTCGCAAAACGCAAGCTGATACTGCGGCGCCGGCATAAAATACGCATCAATCACCCATGACCAGAAAACCTCAGCATAGGCGAACAGCGGCGTAGACAGCGGTTTAGATTTTGTAAGCGGTTTAAAAACAACATCTCCTTCAAAAACCGGAAAATGCTTCTCCCCTTTCACAACCCCCACTGCCTCCGCTTTCAGATTGCCGGAACGGGCAGAATACTTATATTTCTTTGGCAGATAGGATGGTTTCTGTTTCATCTTAATCCTCCTGCAATGCTGCCAGATATCCCAGGATTCGTTCTTTTTTTCTGTCTGACAGATTCCGAAAGCCTTCCAGAATGATTTTTTCTGTTTCATTTCCTGCGCTCATTTCCGGATTTCCCGCATTTCGCTCTGTCTCATTCTCCCCCAGAAGTTCATACGGCGTAACCTTCAGCACTTCGCAGATTTTCAGTATTTTATCCGCCGACGGATTCGTGCCCTTTCTTTTCCAGTCGCTGATGGTGCTCTGGGAAATTCCGGTTTCTTCGGAGAATTCTTTCTGGGTCATGCCGTTTCGAAGAATTAGCTCAAAAATTTTTTCACTGATCATTTTGTATCTCACCTTTTTCACTTAGATTTTGTTTTACTATACCATAAAATTTCCTGCCCGTCATTTCCTCCAATGCTGAAAAAACGCCTCTTCCTGCGCTGTGCGGATTCCGTATTTTCTTCTGGCGATGTAGAATTTTGATTTCCAGCTTGAGGTCTGCACCGGGATTGCGGTGATGTGATGGAGGCGGACGATGTCCATGTAGGGGAGGATAGATATTCCAAAACCATTTTCCACAAGGCCGGTGATGACTTCGATTTCTTCGGCCTCACACACGGATTTTACCTGGATGCCCTGTTCGGCGAAGATCTGCTCTTGGAGGCTGCGGAAGCCGCTCGTCCTGGAAAACATGACCTGCGGATACTTGGCTGCTTCTTTTAGTGTGATGTTCTCTTTCCCCTCCAGCGGATGACCTTCCGGGACGGCGGCCGCGATGTAAGATTCCCGGAGGGGATAATATTCGAGTTCTTCGGATTTCAGCAGTTCTGAGCAGAAGCCGATATCGTATTTTCCATCCAGCAGACCCTCCTCGATCTCTGGGGTCAGGCGGTTGTAGATGATAAACGGGAAGGTCGCGCCGAATTCCCGCAGCATATGTGGTATTGTTCCTGCCGCGAGCGGATATACGGTTCCGATCCGCACTGTCTTTTCTTCCGTCCGAAGGCCTGCCGCCCGCTCCTCCATTCGAAGATATGCGTCCAGAATCTCCTCGACATCCTGCATCAATTCTTTTCCGTAGCGGCTCAGGCTCACGTTTCGTCCTTCTTTCTGGAAGAGCGGAACACCGTACTCGTCCTCCAGTGTCTTGATCGCATGGCTGAGCCCCGGCTGGGAAATATTCAGCGCTTTTGCCGCTTTTCCATAGTGCTGCAGTTTTGCCAGCTCTGCAAAATATTTTAAATACTCGATATTCATAGATAGCCTCTTTTCCTGTTCTGCATCTATCATACCACTTTTCATTTAATTTTAGAATCAATTCATTCAAAATAATCATTTGTTTTTATCGGTTTCTGTGTCTATAATAAGCATAGTTTCAAGACCTTAACGTAATTTCATTCTCAGGAAAGAAGGCTTTTTACTCATGAATACCAGAAAATTTCATCTTCCAGGCGAAGCGGCGCTTCTGATCGTGCTTCTGATCAACCCTCTTGCCATTGATCTGATGTCAAAAAGCGTATTTGGAATTTCAACAATTTCCTCCGTGCCGCTCATCCTCAGCACAGCGTTTCCAGTTTTCAGTTTCGGAACGTGGAACTATATCTTTCAAACGCTGCTTGTCATCACCCTGATGGTCCTGAAGCGTTCGTTCTGTCCCGGCTATCTGTTTTCTTTTGTTGTCGGCATCGGATTCGGAAAAATGATCGATGTACACAATACCTGGGTTACCCTGCTGCCAAATGTTCTGTCGCTGAATGTGGTCTGCTTTTTCACCGGATTTCTTCTGATGTGCTTCGGCATCTGCCTCGCCAACAACTGCCTGCTGCCGATTGTCCCGACCGATATTTTTCCGCGGGAGCTGTCGGAACTTCTGCATAAAAAGTATAACCAGATCAAGACAACCTTTGATCTCACCTGTCTGACAACGACCGTAATCCTGTCCCTTGTAATCCTTCACCATCTTTACGGAATCGGCATCGGAACTTTCTTCTGTGCTTTTATGACGGGACGAACCGTATCTCTGGTTCAAAAATTCATTGGAAATCATGTAGAATTTTACCGTCTGACGAAAAAAGAAATGGTAATGCCTGGAAAAAAGATGCGCCATGTATAAAAAAACTGCCCGAATTCCAGTTTTTCTGTTGAAATTCGGGCAGTTTTTTATGCGTTCTGCTCCGCTTCTACTTCCCGGTTGATCTCATCCTCGCTGTCAGCCATGGCCTGCATTGTCATAGTCAGCAGTTTTTCCAGCGGCCAGTCAAGCTGCTCGGCGCCCCGCTCAATGACTTCCCGCGAACATCCAGCCGCAAAGCCTTTGCTCTTATATTTTTTCTTCAGGGATTTCAGTTCCATATCTTTTGTACTCTTCGAAGGCCGCATCAGCGCAGCCGCCCAGATCAGGCCTGTCAGCTCATCTGCGGCAAACAGCACCTTTTCCATCTCGTGAACCGGCTCCACATCCAGCGTCACGCCGCACTCGATGGTAATGCCGTATCCGTGTGATACAACACCATGAATGATATCCTCCGACACGCCGCCTTCCCGCAGAAGCTCCGGTGCTTTCAGGCAGTGCTCTGCCGGATACAGCTCAAAATCAATGTCATGCAGCAGTCCGACAATACCCCAGTGCTCCTCTTCTGCCCCATAGCCAAGCTCTCTTGCATACCATTTCATCACGGCCTCTACGGTAAGCGCATGCTGAATATGGAAGGGATCTTTGTTGTATTTTTTTAATAAGGCAAACGCCTCGTCTCTTGTAATTTCACTCATGATCTGTTTTCTCCTTTTTCTTCCCTGATTTTCCAGAATCTGTGAATCTGAATTGTAATTTCATCCATTATATACCCATATTCATACCGTATCAATAGGTTTATTCAGACTTTTTCCTATCCCCCATACAAAAAACGCTGCTTCACTCCCCCTTTTCGGAAGATGAAGCAGCTTTTTTTTCTGCAATCGTCTTACAGCAGTTCCGGTTTCAGCCGTACGGCGAATTTTATTTCGTTTTCTTTCAGCTGATATTTTTCCAGCAGCATCGGTCCGCAGCTTGCCGATCCGATCCCGGCCTGGCGGTAGTCGATGCAGAAAACAGTGCTTCCGCACGGCCGAAGCTCATAGTTGTGGGCTTTCGCGGTCAGCTCCTCCTGCGTGTAAATAGATGCCTGGAAGGAGAACGTTTTCTCTCCCACTGCCGTCAGCACCACGCGGTCATTGGCAAGGCTTGCGTAATCACAGTCATAGTGGCTGCCGTTCTCCTGCGGGCGGATGTAATCCTCCTGCTGTTCTGCCGGTGTGCTGTGGAAAACGCCGTGATAGCTTGCCTGGTGCTTATCCACGTAGCTCTCCACCGGGCCGAGGCCGCAGTAGGTCAGTTCTGCAAACGATTCCGGCAGGAACAGGCGCAGGCCAAAACGCGGCAGAACCGGGAATACCGGGTCTTTCTTTGCTTCTACATGGACATCGGTCGTTCCGTCGCTGTAAATTGTCCATTTGATCACACCTGCAAGGATCCGCTGCAGAGCCGGAGACGAAATCGAATAGCTTGTCTCGATCTCCACGCAGCCGTTTTCTTCTTTTGCCGTTGTCTCATACGCCCGCGTCACGGTGCGGTCATACTGCGCACGCATCCAGGTATTCTTGATATTGCGGTCATTGTCTGTCGGCGCACGCCAGATGTTCAGCTCCATCGGGCGGTCGAGCAGATTCTGGTTGGCATAGCACATTTCCTCGAACAGGCCGGTGAACTTATTATAGGTATAGCTGAACTGTTCCGTCGATACCGTCAGATAATGATCGTCCTCTTTCCATCCAAACGAAGCCGTTCCCTCCGGGCGCTTCATCATCTCTTTTGCCTTCTGGTTCTGATTATCTTTCGTTTTCACCGGAACTTCTTCAAATCCCAGTTCGAACTGCTCCGGCAGCAGTGCTTCATCTGTAATCTTGCCGCTCTCCGTCACTTCGCCGTCCACAAGCACCTCATAGCCGAGCACAGCGTAATCTTTCAGATTCACAAAATTCATATAGTTTTTGATGGTCAGTGTACCCTTTTCGGCATCATATCCCGTCACGCGCACCGGACGATACACGTTTTTAAATTCCATCAGCCCCGTATGCGGTGTGCGGTCCGGATAAACAAGTCCGTCCATGCAGAAGTTGCCGTCGTGCGGATACTCGTTGTGGTCGCCGCCGTACGCGTACATCTTCTTTCCCTCGATCGTTTTTCCCATATCAATCGCGTGGTCGCACCACTCCCAGATAAAGCCGCCGCACATCTTCTCCTCGCTGTGGATCAGTTCAAAGTAATCTTCAAGATCTCCCGGGCCGTTGCCCATCGCATGGCAGTATTCGCACATGATATACGGCTTATCCCCGTACTCCACCAGCTCTTTTTTGATCTCCTCGAGTGATGGATACATGCGGCTGTAGAGGTCGAGGTTGCTGTAATCGTATTTCTTCGGATCATCCACATACCGTGCCGACTCATAGTGCGTCAGACGCGTCGGATCAAATTCCTTCGTCCACTTTAAGGCCGCCTCGAAGGTACAGCCGTATGCGCACTCATTTCCCATCGACCAGATGACAACGCTCGGGCGGTTTTTATCGCGCTCTACGCAACGCTGTGTGCGGTCTACGGTTGCCTCGGTAAATACCGGATTGTTCGCAATTAGTTTATTCCAGTTCTTCGCATACTCTTCCCAGCCCGTGTAATTCGCATAAATTTCCTCTGTGCCGTGGCTCTCATTGTCCGCCTCATCGATGACATAAAAACCGAGACGGTCATAAAGCTGATAACAGTACGGCGCATTCGGGTAATGGCTGGTCCGGATCGCATTGATGTTGTGCTCTTTCATTACCTTCAGATCTTTTTTGATCTGTGCAAGTCTGATTGCAAATCCCGTCACCGGATCGCTGTCGTGGCGGTTTGTTCCGTGGAATTTGATCTTCACGCCGTTCAGGTACAGCACACCGTCCTTCGCGTGGATCTCACGGATGCCGACATGATCAGTGATCACCTCACCCGCCGTCTCCAGCACCAGCATATACAGATACGGCTCCTCGGCATTCCACAGATGTGCATCTTTTACATGCATCTGAACCGTATCGCCGCCAAACGCTGCCTCTGCCACAAGATGATTTTCTGTATCAAACAGCTTTGCCGTTCCTTCCTGCGGTTCCCCGTCATTCCAGGTAATCGCAATCGAAACTTCTCCATTCTGGTACGATGCGTCCGGCGCTGCCTTTACAAAGTAATCGCGGATGCCTTTTTCTGGTCTTGCAAGCAGATAGACATCGCGGAAAATGCCGCTCATGCGGAATTTGTCCTGATCCTCGAGATAGCTTCCATCGCACCATTTCAGCACCAGTACGGCGATGGTGTTGGTGCCATCTTTTAAGAAGTCTGTTACATCAAATTCACTCGTAGAATGAGACACCTGGCTGTAGCCGACGAAGCTGCCGTTCATCCACACGTAGAAACAGGAATCCACGCCCTCAAAATTCAGGAATGCCCTCGGTGCTTCCTCCTGTTTTTTCCACTCGAACGTTCTCACGTACGCACCGCACGGGTTCTCATACGGCACATACGGCGGATCCACCGGGAACGGGTAGCGGACGTTCGTATACTGATGGTGGTCATGGCCATAATTCTGCCAGACGGACGGCACCGGAATCGTCTCGAATGCAGAAGTGTCGTATCCTTCTGCGAAAAACTCCTCTTTTACATCGTAAACACTGGTAAAATAGCGGAATTTCCAGTCGCCGGAAAGCAGGAAAAAGCGGTCCGACGCCTCCCGGTTCTCCACCAGATCCTCCATGCGGCGGGATGCCGGAATGTAGTAGGCACGGTTCGGCATGGTATTCACATGCAGGTGATCGAAATCTTCGAAATATTTTGGAACAATCATCTCTTTTTAAGTCCTCCTTATTCTGTCTTTTGTTTCCAATATCGGCACCGAAACACACGCGGTCCCGGTGCCGATCAGGTTTTCTGTTATTCTTTTACTTTTTCCATGCAGGAAGAACGCCTTCGTAATTCATGCCATAACCGTAGTCATAGTTATGTCCTTCGCTGTCAATATAGGTTTCCATATCCAACGCACGGTCCTCGCTCTGCTCCTCAACCGCATCCATATCCTTCGGCATCTGGATCGGCAGACGGCCGGTCGGGTTGTAACCGCCGAAGACAACGTCGAGCACAGCGGCTCTCGAAACACCGAACTCTGCGACGATCGCATCGGCTTCGGCTTCAAATTCATGCATCACCATCGGGTTGTTGACGGTTGCGCAGACGATCACCGGCTTGTCGCCCATCGCGCGGCGGCATTCGAGAATATTGTCGAGATCAGCCTCGTTATAGGCAGTGTTTGTCTTTCCAAGATAGCTGCGGTTCGTGAAATTCTCGCGGAAATCACCGCCGGCAATGCTCACCTCACGCGCTTTTTTCGCCGTATACGGGCGGTACTGCAGTGTAATCGGCAGATAGCCGTTGCCGCCGTTCGCAAGATCTTCGGTGGAATACGGGTTGCATGCCGGGCTTTCGATAAATACCAGCGCCACATCGGCCTCCTCCGGTGATGATACGCGTGTACCGTACTTGGACGGCAGTCCATCCGGCAGCGGATCTTCGGTTTTTGCCGGCAGATCGATGCGGAAGAACGCTTTGGACGGTCCGATCTTTCTCTCCGGAATATAAACCTTCAAACCTTTCTTCAGCGGCAGCACACCCTTCTGTCCTTCCGGTGCGCGTTTCGCACTGTTTTTCAGCAGGACGATGGATTTCTTCTGTGCCTCATAGCCATGGCGGCAGAACTCTTCGCATCCTACAATCTTTGCGGATTCTTCCGGATCAAGATACGGGTCCTCAAACAAACCGCAGTGGAAAATGTTGATCAGAAGACGTTTGGCGGACAGCTCCATGCGCTCACGCATCGCTTTCTCGCCGTATTTCTCACAGCCGATCTTATACGCCTCGACAATCGGACCGGACTCGCTGTTTCCGCCGAACTGGTCAACGCCGTTTGTGATCGCCAGCAGACACCGTTCTGCCTCGGTCATATCCTGCACGCCGTAGCAGCGGCTTCCAAATCCCTCAATCATCTTCTCCGGATCCTGGGTGATGCCCCAGTCGGTGCAGACAATGCCTTTAAATTCATATTTTCCGCGCAGCAGATCCTTGATCAGGTACTCGCTGTAGGAGTTTCCGACGTTCTTGCCGTTTTTCTTATCCACGCCGTAGGATACGGTGTAGTACGGCATAACCGCGGATGCGCAGTCGGTCGGTCCGTCCAGGTGGAAGGCTGCCTCGGTAAACGGTTTTAAATGCTCCTCAAAATTTCCGGTCGGATAAACGGCAAACTGTCCGAATGCATAGTGTGCATCGCGTCCGGCCTCTCCGGTGCCGCCGCCCGGCCAGTGTTTGACCATCGTGTTGACGCTGTCTTTTCCCCAGCCGTCTGCTTCCCCTTCCGTTGTCTGCATACCATCACAGTACGCTTTGGTAAGCTTTTTGGACATCTCCACTTCTTCGCCTAACGTATCGACAAAGCGCATCCATCTCGGCTCGGTGCAGAGGTCGATCTGCGGTCCGAGTGCCGTTGTGATGCCGAGTGCCCGGTACTCACGGGAGGCATCCTTTGCAAACTGTCCGGCTACTTCCGGGTCAAAGCATGCTGCAAAGCCGACACCCTCCGGCCATTTGCTGATCTCGCTTCCGCCGCTCTTGAACTCTGCGCCGGAATCCTTTGCTCCGTTCCGCGGATCAGAGGAGAGGTTGATCGGAATACCATACGGCAGTGTCTCTGCCCGTTTCTGCAGCTCATTGCTCCATTTTGCGGAAATCTCCGGGCTTTCCACGTTCGTCAGCAGGATATGGCGGATGTGCTCGTCCTCCAGAAATTCTTTCTGCTGATCGGAAATCGCATACGGTTCTTTACCGGATTCCAGATACGTTTTTCCGTCAAACGTTCCCTGGAACGGTCCGCCCGGCATCGGCGGTACGGCCTGATGCGGTGAGTACAGCATAAGACCCGCGATCTCCTCGATGGAAAGACGGCCCGCAAGGTCTGCGGCTCTCTCTTCATCAGAGAGACGCCAGTCCTCATACGGCAGCAGTTCACCGGTTTTTGCCAGGTCTTTAAAGTAATATCCATCTTTTTCCAATACTTTTACGCCGGACTCTTCTGCCCAGGCGATCGTTTTTCCGCCCTCCTGGCTGATCCGGTGGATTCCGTTTTTCGTTGTTTTCTCCATAAGTTTCACCCTTCTTTTCCCAATTTATTTTATTTCAACTCACAGTCGGTATTTTCACGGAGTCTGACATGTCGAGAATAGTTCGACTGTGATTTGCCTCATGTCAGTGGAGGATACCGATTTCTCTCCGCCTGCCACTGCCGTTATGTTTCTTTTAACAATTCATCCCACCGCTTTAGAAGCGGGGGACTTCTTGTCTACTGATGTTAAAAATGCCCCTATAGATTTCTTCTTTTGTCCAAGGGCACATACACTGTTAAGTATATCATAAAATTCGACAAAAAAAAGCAAAAAATTTGGTTTTGGCAAATTTCTCACTTTTTTCGTAAATCACCTGTGGACTTCGTAAAAAAATATCTTCTGCAGCGCTTCTCCGAGGAAAATTCCAAGGGCAATTGCGCCTGCCGCGGTCGCTGTCTCTAAAAGATACGTTCCAACCATGTTTTCCGGTCCCATAACGATCGAGTAGACGATGCGGTACATACCGGCTCCCGGCACCATCGGGAGAATGCCCGGGATCACGAAAAGGATCACCGGCGCTTTGAAATGACGCGCCATTGCCTGGGAAACCAGGGCGACGGCAACGGCGGCAAGAAAGTTCTTCATCAGAATGCCGTCGTTGAATACTTCCACGATCAGATAGACCGCCCAGCCGATCATACCGACACCGGCCGTGTAGCATTCCAGCTTTTTTGGTGCGTTCAACAGTCTTGAAAATCCCCAGATTGCAACCCAGGCTCCAAGGGATTTCAGGATGATTTCACCTGCTATTCTCATATTTTTGCTTTAACCTCATCTTTTTTCTGTATCGGTTTTCTCTACCGCACCAGCGGACGGAGCAGCAGCATGCCAAGTCCCACGCCGATTGCGATGGCCGCAGCGGTTACAAACGCCTCAAGCATCCGTGCCGCACCGGAAATGTAGTCGCCGTGCAGGGTATCATACACCGCATTCGTGATCGCCACACCCGGTACGAGGGGCATGATCGATGCAATGATAATGACGTTCAGATCCATGGTCCCCGGCAGGTAATGAACACAGAGAATAGATGTGACCGCCAGCAAAAATGACCCGATACAGTTCACAAGAAACGACTGCATCCCGGCTTTTTTTCCTCCGTAAACACCGATTCCTGATATAAAACCTGCAAGTGCAGATGCCAGCACTTCGTAGAACCCGGCTCCGAACATGATTGCAAAGCCTGCGGTCGTCGCCATCATCGCGAGCAGATTTTTTTTAATTTCCGGCTTGGCACGATAGATATCCCGCACCCGGTGGAACAGCGCATCCAGGTCGATATTTCCTTCGCAGAAATCGCGGGAAAGCTGATTGACCGCATGGATCCGGTTCAGATCCGTTGCACGGCTCTCTACGCTGCGCATAACAGTCATGGAATCCATCGACGGGTCGTCGAGCGTTACCACAAAGCCGGTCGTCAGCGCCAGTACATCCGCTGTTTTCAGGCCGGACATGCGCAGCATCCGCAGCATGGTATCCTCCACCCGCCACGTCTCCGCCCCGCTTTCCAGCAGGATTTCTCCCGCCATGACCGCGGTGTCCAGCAGCAGTTTATAGTCCATAGTTTTTGTCCTCTCAAATGTAACTCATATTTCACACATGCCAAACGATTGTACCATGAAGCAGTGTTCACTTTCAAGTTAATTCTATGCAAATTCGGCGATATCCGGGCGTTGGGATGTTCCGATGTTCACCCGCGCCATTCACAAATCTTTTCAAAGTTTCTTCAAACTCCATTCACACTTTCCTCACATATGACAACTATACTAAACGTATCAAAACAAAGGGACAACAAATCATCTTCCTCTATCTTTCAACCGTTGTCCCAACCTAATATTCTTTCCAATTTATATAGATTTTTCTTTTTCATAATGCCGGTGTTTCTGCCAGAAGAAATACCGGCCCTCCTTTTTTTATCCCCCAAAAAAGAAGTGCCGGCATCCCGTCTATGTACTATTCTTCAAATTTTACAACCAATGTCTTGTCCCCGACCATCTCGGACAGCATTCCGGTAATCAGTGTTTTCGCCTGTTCCTGTGCCATCGTTTCCAGGTCATCCATTTCTTTCGTCTGCTGCTCTACATCCTCTTTCGCACTCGCGATTGCATCCATCGCATCTTCCTTCCGCTCCCAGTTCAGAAGCGCTGCCTTCTCATCGTAATACTGGATGGAATCATTGTCGATGGAAATATCAAAAATCTCCACTGCCGGAAGTGTAACTGTTACTTCCGAATCCGTCACCTCCGTATTCGCCTTCGAGAGATCCACGCCCGCACGTACCTCTGCACGGTATGTCATATTAAACGCCTTCTGCGTCAGAAACGGAATCGACCCGTCCGAGTAATGAATCAGCCCGTTATAAATCATCTTCGCCGACGTCAGCTCCCCCGCCGCCTCCAGCTTGCTGTCAATAAACGTCCCCGTAATCTCCGGCTCCCGGTCCCGCCGCAGCGACTGCGTCAGATAAACAACCATTCCAGCAAGGATTACTACGATCAGAAGATAAATGACAGCTTTTACCGTGCCGCGGCTTCCATTTTTTTCTCTGCTCATCACATATCTGCTCCCTTCTCATTTTTTGTTTCGTTTTTCATTAGTTTTTATAAGATTGCTGTTTCCATTGTAACGTATTTAGGCAATAAAAAACAGCCCCGATTTACAAAAAACTCTTAAAATTCTGTAAACCAGCGCTGTTATTTTCTCTTAAATGTTTCTATTCTTCGATTCTCTAGTAGATATGGGGATTACTCCCCATATCCCTACACAAAACCGTACATGCGCTATTAACGCATACGGCTTTTCACTTTATATTTCATACTCTACCTGTAAAACAAACTTACTTATTTGTGCATATTATATAAAAATAACTTTTTTAGTGTCATATGTGTTTTTTAAGGTATCAAAAAAGGCAACCAACACATTGTTGATTACCTTTTTGATTACCATATTAAATTGGCAAAAAAGAAATAGCCGCAACCCTCCATTTTAAAGGCTTTACGCATTTCGTTACAGGGGATGAGAGAATCGAATTTTCCCTATTTTCCCTAGTAAAAGCTTAAAACCCTCAGAATGCCTCTTCTTTATTCCCGGTGATCTTTTTTCTTTTGATACCCTCTGATACCCACTTTACAGCAATCAATAATTAATCGCATTATTTA
>OIBW01000707.1_pt1 | contig 12407 bp, 9 predicted proteins | sample 1581131 | NCBI WGS metagenome assembly OIBW01 (sample SAMEA3882517, study PRJEB24775) | human gut metagenome | biome: human-associated habitat; feature: intestine environment; material: feces | place: Netherlands | collected 2009/2010 | reverse complement strand
TCGCTCCGCTCAACCGTGGGCCCACGCTCACAACCCCGCAGTGCCCGGCCCCTACAGTGCTGCCCAAATCCCATAAATTTTGCAAAAAATTCAAAATTTCCCGCGCAAAATGGCGCAAAACCCCTTGACGTGTTTGTTATAATAGTATTAGCAGTTAGTGTAATAGATTGCCAACCAACTGAACATCTGAACACATCTTGAATAGAGGTACCCAACTATGGCTGAAAAGAAAACCAAAATCGACATTTTCTCCGGCTTCCTCGGCGCCGGCAAGACCACCCTTATCAAAAAGCTCATCAAGGAGGCCTTCGCCGGTGAGCAGATCGTCCTGATCGAGAACGAATTCGGCGAGATCGGCATCGACGGCGGCTTCATGCGCGAGGCCGGCATTCAGGTCAATGAGCTGAACTCCGGCTGCATCTGCTGCAGCCTGGTCGGCGATTTCCGCGAGGCACTGAAGAAGGTCGTCGAGACCTACCACCCGGACCGCATCCTCATTGAGCCGTCGGGCGTCGGCAAGCTGTCCGACGTGACCCGCGCCGTCGAGGGCGTCGCCGAGGATCTGCCCGTCATCCTGAACAGCTTTGTCACCGTCGCCGACGTGAACAAGGTCAAGATGTATATGAAGAACTTCGGTGAGTTCTATGACGACCAGGTCAGCCATGCGTCCTGCATCATCCTGAGCCGCACCGGCAACGCCAGTGAGGAGAAGGTCGCTGCCGCCGTCGCCCTGCTGGCCGAGAAGAACCCCACCGCCACCATCGTCACCACCGACTGGACCGTCCTGACCGGTGCACAGATCGTCTCCGTCATGGACGGCAAGCGCGACCTCGTCGCCGAGCTGCTGACCGAGGCCCGCGCCGCCAACGTGGCCCATGCCGACGAGGATGAGCACGAGCACCACCATCATCACCATCACGACCACGACTGCTGCTGCCATCATCATCACGACGAGGACGACGATGAGGACGAGCACGAGCACGAGCATCACCATCACGACCATGATGACGACGAGGACGAGCATGAGCATCACCATCATCACGACCATGATGACGATGACCACGACTGCTGCCATCACCACGACGATGAGGACGAGCACGAGCATCACCATGAGCACCACTACGACGAGCACGGCGTCTGCTCCTGCGGGCATCATCACCACCACGACCACGACGCCGACGAGGTGTTCACGAGCTGGGGCAAGGAGACGGCCCACAAATACAGCCGTGAGGATCTGGACAAGGCCCTGCACGCGCTGGACGAGGGCGCTTACGGCATGATCCTGCGCGCCAAGGGCATTGTGGACGGCGGCGACACCTGGTACGAGTTCGACATGGTGCCCGGTGAGCATGAGATCCGCACCTGCGGCCCCGATGTTACCGGCAAGGTGTGCGTGATCGGTTCCCAGCTGAAGGAACATGAGGTGGAAGAGCTGTTCCACGCCTGATTTGTAAAGGAGTAAAACATGGCGCAGAAAGAGATTCCCTGTTACCTCTTTGTGGGTATGCTGGAAAGCGGCAAAACCAAGTTTATTCAGGAAACAATGGAGGACCCGCAGTTTGATTCCGGCGACAAAACGCTGCTGTTGATCTGTGAGGAAGGCGAAGAGGAATATGATTCCGAGCGATTTGCCTTTGGCGGTGTGACCGTTGCCACCATTGAGGACAAAGCGGAACTGAACCGCGAACACCTGCAGCAGCTGGCTGAAAAGTCTGACTGTGGGCGTGTGATCATTGAATACAACGGCATGTGGCTGGTGCAGGAGCTGTACGATGCCCTGCCGGATAACTGGCTGATTTACCAGTGCCTGGCCACCGCAGACGGCACTACCATCAAGACCTATGCCAACGACAATGCCATGCGCGGCCTGCTGCTGGACAAGCTGCGCGGCAGCGAGCTGCTGGTGGTGAACCGTGCCGAGGCGGTAAACGATGACGAAAGCCACCAGTTGATCCACAAGCTGGTGCGCCAGGCCAGCCGCCGCTGCGATATCGCCTATGAGTTCAAGGATGGCAGCGTTGCCTATGACGATATCCCGGACCCGCTGCCGTTCGATGTAAACGCCCCGGTGATCGAGATTCCCGAAGAGTTCTTTGGCGTGTGGTATATGGACTGCATGGATGAGATGCAGAAGTACGACGGTAAAACGGTGAAATTCCTGGCTCAGGTGTGCCAGACCAACCGCGCCGGCAAGGACAGCTTTGTGCCCGGCCGCTTTGCCATGACCTGCTGCGTGCAGGATATCCAGTTTGTGGGCTTCCCCTGCAAGTACACGGAGTACAAGAACCTGAAGCAGCGTGACTGGATCACGGTAACGGCAAAGGTGAACCTGAAATACCACCCGATTTACAAGGGCCAGACCCCGGATTCTGTCGGCCCGGTGCTGACGGCCATCAACGTGGAGCCTGCCGCGGCCCCGCGTGATGATGTGGTGACCTTCAGTTGAGCGGGGAACGCCGCAGGGCAATCGAAGCCCGCGTGGCAGCCGCAGCCGCCCGGCTGGAAAAAGAGGGCCGCTACACGGCAACCCGGCGGTGCATCCAGCACGGCAAGGTCAGCGTGTATGCCCACTGCGTCAGCGTGGCGGATACCGCCTGCGTCTTGGCGGAAACGCTGCACCTGCGCGTAAACGAGCGGGCGCTGATCCGCGGTGCATTGCTGCATGATTACTTTTTGTATGACTGGCACGATAAAGCCAACGGCCACCACTGGCACGGTTTTACCCACCCAGGCACCGCCCTGCACAACGCAAGCGAGGATTGGAAGCTGACCCCGGTGGAGCGGGAGATCATCAAAAAGCACATGTTCCCCTTAACCCCCATCCCACCCACCTGCCGTGAAGCGTGGCTGGTGTGCCTGGCAGATAAAATCTGTGCCGCCAAGGAGACGACCGGCGGAATCTATGGCAAGCTGCCGTTTGCCGCGAAGCATAACGCGCAGGATAAGTAAATTAACGTTTTATATGCAGAAAATCCAAAAGCCCGATGCCGTGTTGACATCGGGCTTTTGGCATTTTACACGGAGAGGGGAAAAATTAGGAATTCAGAATGGGATGGCGGGAAAAAGTTCGTGGCAAGGGCTGAACCTGCTGTAATTCCGCATAGGCAGGGATCATAAACAGGAACAACAAAAAACAGGCGCACCACAGAATAATCCCCGTGGTGCGCCTTATTTATACGATTGTACCTATTGAATTAAAGGTTTTCACCGAAGCCTTTTTTCAAAAAGGTTGGAAAAATCTCCCGTAAATCCAAAAATCACAGCGTATCGCAGATGGTGCTCATCATGGAACGGATGTCGATGTGCTGGGGGCATTTGGGCAGGCAGGCACCGCACTTGATGCAATGCTCGGCGCGGGTGGCGGCGGGGGCGTCCTCATATTCCTCTTTTAGGGTGGCGAGGCGGTCACCACACAGGCGGTATTCGTTCCAGGCGTGCAGCATGCCCGGAATGTTGACCCCGGCGGGGCAGGGCATGCAGTACTTGCAGGCCGTGCAGGGGGCAAGCTTTTGGGCCTTGAACACATCCAGCGCACGGGCGAGGGTATCCTGCTCGGTGGTGGAAAGCGGAATAAAGGGATCCATGGAAGCCACGTTATCCTGTACCTGCTCCAGGGTAGTCATGCCGGAAAGTACGCACAGCACATTGGGTAGGCTGGCAACCCAGCGAATGGCCCAGCTGGCCAGGCTCTCTTCCGGGGCGGCCTGATGCAGCAGGGCGGCGGCTTCAGGGCAAAGGGTGTTCAGCATCCCGCCGCGCACCGGCTCCATAACGATGACCTGCAGCCCGGCAGCGGCGCACAGCTCGTATTTTTTACGGCTCTGCTGATAGTCCCAGTCAAAATAATTGAGCTGCAGCTGTACAAAATCCCAATCGCCTGTAGCAAGGATCTCTGGCAGCTGCTCAGCGCTGCCATGGAAAGAAAAGCCCAGCCGCTTGATTTTGCCCGCCTTGCGCAGCTCGTTCAGCTGGTCATAGGCGTGGTACTTGGCGTAATTGGACCAGCTGCTTTCATGCACAGAGTGAGCGAGGTAAAAATCAAAGTAATCAGTGCGGCAGTTGGCCAACTGCTCGTTAAAAATACGGGGCACATCCTCATCGCATTTCAACAGCCAGCCGGGCAGTTTGCTGGCAAGGTGATAGCTGGCGCGGGGATACTTGGCCAGAGCTTTGCCGCAGAACTTTTCGCTCATGCCGCCGTGGTAGGGGTAGGCAGTATCGAAATAGTTCACGCCGTGGGCATAGGCATAATCAAAAATCTCCTGTGCCTTTTCCTCGTCAATGCTGGTCTGGTCGGCGGCGTCCCGCAGGGGCAGGCGCATGGTGCCAAGACCCAGCAGGCTGATTTTGCCGTTGAGGTCATTATAGGGGGCAGGGTTATTGCGGCAGACACGGTATTCCATACAAGTTACGCTCCTTATTCCGGCTTTGCCAGATGAATTTGATGGAAGATTTGGTGCGGGGATAAACAAGAAACGCCGATTTTGCTGGCTCGGCGGTTAAGGTGTATCTGAAAACAAAGAAACAGCCGATATTTTCGACTTTTCAGATACACCCTGGGAAAAGGAAATTATTCGCAGGAGGAACAGTCGCCACAGTCCTCGTCGGTAGCAGGAGCTGCCGTTGCGGCGCGGCCTGCCAGCTCGGGATCAAGGCTTTCGGCTACTTTGATCATCAGGGCACATTCAATGCGCTTGCGGAACACTTCGCAGCCATATTCATACACACCGTGGATATCGCCGGTGGCGTGCAGGGCGTTGGCGGCGCAGCCGCCCGCGCAGTACAGGCGTGCCCAGCAATCCTTGCAGTCGGGGCGGGCGTACACGTTGCACAGCTTGAATTCATCCCGCAGTTCGGTGTTGGTAACGCCGTTCCAGATATCGCCCAGCTTGTAATCCGGGTCGCCGACAAACTGATGGCAGGGGTACAGGTCGCCCCAAGGGGTAACGGCCATATATTCGGTGCCGGAACCACAGCCGGAAATGCGCTTGTAAATGCAGGGGCCATGGGCCAAGTCGATCATGTAATGGTAGAAGGTGATGGGATGACCGGCTTTTTCACGGCGGAGCATATCCTTGGCCAGCAGCTCATACTGGTCAAACAGGATGGGTAGGTCGGCCTCGGTCAGGGCTTCGGGACTGCCGGCCTTGCTCACGACCGGCTCCATGGAAAGCTCGTCAAAGCCGAGATCATCCGCCATGTGGAACAGGTCGTTGGTGAAATCGGTGTTGTAATGGGTGAAGGTGCCGCGCATGTAGTAGCCCTTACCGCCGCGGGCCTTGACCAGCTGCTGGAACTTGGGCACAATGCGGTCATAGCTGCCGCGGCCTGCAATATCCTTGCGGAAACGGTCGTTGATCTCCTTGCGGCCATCCAGAGAAAGAACCACGTTGTAGCACTCTTTGTTGGCCCACTCAATGACTTCATCGGTGATGCCGATGCCGTTGGTGGTCAGGGTGAAGCGGAAGTTCTTGCCTTTTTCTTTTTCAATGCTGCGAGCATAGGCAACCAGCTGTTTGCAGACCTCAAAGTTCATCAGCGGTTCGCCGCCGAAAAAGTCAACCTCCAGGTTGTGGCGGGTGCCGCTGTGCTCCACCAGGAAATCCAGCGCGCGCTTGCCGGTCTCAAAGCTCATCAGGCCGGCCTCACCGTGGAACTTGCCCTGGGCGGCGAAGCAATAACTGCAGTTCAGGTTGCAGGTGTGGGCCACATGCAGGCAGAGTGCCTTGACAACGGTGGAACGATTCTTGAAGTCAAAGGCATGGTCAGCGTAAATATCTTCGGCAAACAGCTTGCCATCGGCCTTCAGTTCTTCGATATCGTCAAAGCAGTCGTTGATGTCCTCGGCGGTCACTTCGGGATGGTCAGCATATTTTTTTGCCAGCAGGTCGGCAGCTTCTGCGCGGGGGTGGCCGGCATCGACCAGAGCGATGGCGGCATACGCCAGTTCGTCTACGGCGTGAACGCTGCCGCTGTAGACATCCAGCACAATGTTGTAGCCGTTGAGTTTATATTGATGGATCATACTATTCCTCATATCCGAATCAAAGTGGGGTTACATAAAAAGAACCGGGAGCGCCTTTTTGGTAAAAGGCAGTCCCGGCAGAAAGCCAGTTCAAGTAAAAATTACTTCTTCTCGCAAGGCTGGTTGGCAATGCCGCAGCTGGTCTTGCAGGCGCTCTGGCAGGAAGTCTGGCATTCGCCGCAGCCGCCGTTCTGGAGGCTCTTAGCCATATCGCGGGTGTTCAGAGTCTGAATGTGCTTCATGAAATTTCACCTCTTCTATAAATATAGATTATATTAAATATACACGGAAACCATAGGGTTTGTCAAGCAAAAGCGGGGATTTTTGCGGGGAGTCGGGCAGTTTTTGTCCACAACAGGAATGGTGCTATGGCAGAACATCCAAAGTGGAGCCACCGCCAAGGCCAGTGTGGTGCAGGTGGGTGCCGCAGGCAGCAAGGGCGGTGCAGGCCGCGATGAATTCCGGAGTGATCACTTCGCCCGGTGCCAGCAGCGGAACGCCCGGCGGATATGCCCAGACATACTCCGCCGAGGTGCGGCCAACGGCATGTTGCAATGCCAACGCGGTGTGCGGGGCAAAAAGCGCCTGTGCGATGGAACAGGCGGCTGGGCCGGGGGTGGGCAGCACCTGCGCCGAGGCGGGCAGGGGAGCGTTCTGCGCCGCTGCAGCATCGATCACCAACAGGGCAGCGGCAAAACGGTCAAGGGCGGTTTCTTCATCGCAGGGGGAGGTCATGGCCAGCACGTTAGCACCACAGGACATCTCGGTTTCAAACTGCCAGTCCCGGCGCAGCAGTTCCGCCAGGGCGGGGCCGGTCAGCCCGGCAGCAGCACCGTTGACGAGGATCTTGCCGGAATCGTGGGCAAAAAAGCCGGGGTGGGCAGAAACATCATCCATCCCATGGCAGAGCACGCGCAGGCGGCGCAGTGGGCGCACAGCGCCGCTGAACCGCTGCAAGCGGGCACGCCAGGCGGCAAACCAGGCATCGCCGTGTTCGGCCAGCAGGCCGGTGCAGCCGTCCAGGCTGGCCATTAACGGATAGGAGGGGGAACTGGTTTCAAACACATCCAGCTGGCGTTCCAGCTCCTGCGGCGGAATGAAAGAACTGTTCCAGTGCAGCAGGGCGGTCTGGGTCAGGCTGGGCAGTGTCTTGTGCGGGCTTTGAATGATGACATCCGCCCCGGCAGCAATGGCACCGCCCTGCCAGCCGTGGGCGGCGGCCAGTGGCAGATAGTGCGCGCCGTGAGCTTCGTCCACGATCAGGGGAACGTTGGCGGCGTGGCACAAAGCGGCAATGGCGGCAAGATCACTCAAAACACCCTCATAGGTGGGGCTGGTAAGGATGACCGCAGCGGCATCCGGGCAGGCGCGCAGGGCATCCGCTACCATGGCGGGGGTGATGCTGCCGTAAATGCCGAACGCCGGGTCCACGGGGGGCACCAGCCAGTGTGCCGTTAAGCGGTTGAGCTCAATGGCGTGGTAAACGGATTTGTGGCAGTTGCGCGCGCAGATGACGGCGGTGCGGCCGGAACTGACGACAGCGGCCCGGATGGCGGCCAGAATGCCGCAGGTGGAGCCGTTGACCAGATACCAGGTTCGCTTTGCCCCCCACAGGGCGGCGGTGCGGGCCATGGCATCGGCCAAAATGCCGTCTGCATCGTGCAGGTCATCTACGCCGGGAACTTCGGTCATATCCCACCCGGCGGGCAGGCCCGGTGCCGGCACCACCCGCCGCTTGTGCCCCGGCATGTGCAAGGGGTAAAGCCCGGAGGAAGCATAGGATTGGAGTTGAGATTGGAGAAGATGGTTCATAAGTTAGGAGGTAGGAGTTAGGAGTTGAAGGACGGAATTTTTGGAAGCGGCAATAATTAGAAGTGAGGAAACGGAGAGAGTATAAGAGTGTTATGATTTTAATACGCGGCGCAAGCCGCACCATAAACTCCTAACTCCTCCCTCCTGACTTCCAATTAACCAAGTTCTACTTGGGCTTTGCTTCCGCATTTGGTCTTTTGGACCAGGATTTGTTTGGGGATGCGGTCCTGGAGGGTTTCGACGTGGCTGATGATGCCGACCAGCTTATCGGAACCGGCAAGGGAAGTCAGGGTGTCGATGGCTTTTTGCAGGGCGTCGGCGTCCAGCGTGCCAAAGCCTTCGTCCACAAACAGGGTATCCACGCTGATGCCGCCGGCACTTTCCTGGATGGTATCGCTGATGCCAAGAGCCAGGCTGAGCGCCGCCAAAAAGCTTTCGCCGCCGGAAAGGGAACCGACCGGGCGGGTTTTGCCGGTGTAGGCATCGAACACATCCAGCTCCAGTGCGGTCTTGGCGGCAATATCGGCGCTCTGGCGGCGGCGCAGGGTATACTGGCCGCCCGTCATGCGGGTAAAACGACGGTTTGCGGCGGCGACCACGCCGTCGAAATAAAAGCTCTGCACATACTGTTCAAAGGGCAGCTTTTGCTTTTGGGTCAGATTGCCGTTGATGGTCTTGCTCAGGTTATCCAGCATGGCGGCGTTGGCGCGGGCAGATTCTGCAGCGGTGATGGCTTTTTTTAGGTTGGTCAGGGCATCGCGGTTGGTATCCAGCCGGTGCAGGGCGGCCTGGTTTTGGTCGCGCAGGTTTTTGCGCTCAGCTTGCAGTGCAGTAAGGGCCTGCTGCTGGGCGGCAGGATCCGGGCGGCTGGCGGTATCCCCGGCCTGTTCGGCCAGGGTTTGGGCGGCGCTTTGGGCCGCAGCAAGTTCTTTGGAAAAAGCATCGCGGCTTTTGGCGGCGGCATCCAGTGCGGCTTGCAGGGTGCGGCGCTGTTTTTGGGTCTCGGCGCGGGCGGCGGCCATAGCGGCGGCATCTGGCCAGGGCAGGTTTTTCTGCCTCTCGGCAAGGCGGGTCTGGGCTTCCGCGGCGGCTTTTTCGGCGTTGGCCTGTGCGGTGCGGGCCTGCTCCACAGCGTTTGCCTGGTCGGGGCGCTGGGCTTGCAGCTGGGCTTTTTGGCGGGTCAGCTTTTCCAGATCTTTTTTGCGGGATTCAGCATTTGCCATGCGGTCATGCACTTCGGCAAGGCCGCGGCGCAGGCTGTCATGTTGGGCCTGCAGGGCGGTTTGCAGCTCGTCCGGGGTCAGGGCATCGGCCTGCGGCCCGGTATAATGCTGGCGGCGGCGCGCCAGAAAGGCGGCGGTACGCGCATACAGGGTATCCCGCTGGGTTTGGGCTGCGGCTTTGGCTTCCCCGGCTGCGGTGGAGGCTTTGGAAGCTTCCGCCGCAGCGCTCGCCGCTGCCTGCGCAGCTTTGTTGCAGGCGGCTTCGGTGACATGGCTGGGGGCGGGGGCTGCCGGTGCTGGGTGGTGCAGAGCACCGCACACCGGGCAGGGGGTGCCATCCACCAGATCTTGCGCCAGAATCCCGGCGCGGGCGGCATTCAGGGCGCGCTGCATCTCGGCGCTGGAATGCTGGGCGGCATCGGCCTGCTGCTGCTTTTGCCGGTATTCATCGGCAGTGCGCTGCCAGTTGGCTTGCGCGGTGTGCAGGCGGGGGATATCGTCCAACAGGGCTTGGCAGTCCTGCTGCTGGCTTTGGGCCAGCTCAATGGTTTTGCAGCAGCTTTCCAGCTCGGCGTTCGGTTCGCCGCAGGCCGTGATCTGCGGTTCCAGCTGGGCTAAGGCAGTATCGGTACTGCTTAGAGTTTTCTGGTCTTTTTCCAGCGCCGCGGCGGCCTGCTCGGCCTGGGCGCGGGCGGTTTTGGCGCTGGCTGCGGCGGTGCTCAACTCTTGATAGCGCGGCTCCCACTCCGCAAAGCGCTGCAGCTTGGCATCCAGCTTGGCAAGCTCCGGGCGGCGGGCTTCAGTCTTGTCCCACTCCGCATTCAAAGCGGGGGCCTGGGCAGTCAGCTCGGCGGTTTTGGCCTGGGCTTCATCCAGACTGCTCAGCAGTTTGGCACGGTTTTGGGCGGCTTCCACCGCGGCGGACTGCGCTTCAATGCGGGCATCAAGGGTATTCAGCTGTTGGGATTGCTCCGCCGTCAGGGCGGTGTCCGCTTCGATCATCTCAGCGGCCCAGTCCAGCGCGGCGGGGGCACGGTAGGGGTCACGGCTGTCCTGCGCATCGGCAAGTTCGCCGGTGTGGGGGCTGCCGGGGGCAGGCTGTAAAGTGGCCAGCAGCTGCACAACGGTGTGGTTGGCAAGCTCGGCCTGGCGCAGAGCTTCCCCGGCTTTGGTGCGGGCGGCACTGCCAAGGCGCTGGTAGCTGGCGGTATCAAACACGCGGCGCAGAATTTCGGCCCGGTCGGCGCTGGAAGCATTGAGCAGGCGGGCAAAATCATTCTGTGCGATCATCGAGATTTGGGCAAACTGGCGGGCGTCAATGCCCAGCAGGGCTGTCACCGCTGCAGTCACGGCTTTGGTACCGGTCACGGGAGCGTCCGGCTCCTGCGTTAAGGCGGCAGAGCCAGGAACTGTGGTCACGCCCTCACCCCGGCGCTTGGCGCGGGTCTGCTCCGGGGTGCGGTTGACGGTATAAGTACGGCCGCGGTGGGTGAACTCCAGCTCCACAAAGGTGGTATCAGTGGGGATGGCATAGTCGCTGCGCAGCATGTCCGGTTCGCGGTAAGCGCCGGTGGTTTCGCCGTACAGGGCAAAGGTGATAGCGTCAAACAGTGCGGTTTTGCCCGCGCCGGTATCGCCGCTGATCAGGAACAGGCCGCTGGAGCCAAAGCCGGACAAATCCAGTGTGCAGGTGCCGGCATAAGGACCAAAGGCGCAAAGGGTCAGGCGTACAGGTTTCATAGTCCGGCCTCCTGGCGCAGCTGGGCCAGAGCTGCGGTTTCTTCGGGGGTAAGGGTGCGGCCGTGCATCTTTTCAAAAAAGCGGGCGAACAGCTCGTCAAAGCCCATGGTGCGCAGCTGGGCGGCCTGCTGGATGGCATCGCTGCCGGTATCCAGTGCGCCGCCGGGGGCGTAATCCAGCTTCATGGCGTTGGGGTAAGCGGCACGCAGCACGGCCATGGCGTCCGGGCGGGGAACCGGGTCGGTCAGGGTGGCCCAGATGTAATCTTCGGCATCTGTTACGGTATCGGCGGCGGTCAGCTGGTCCAGCGGGCCGGTGAGGTGGCGCATGGCGTGCAGCGGGCGCAGGGGCAAAAGCTCCGGTTCGGCTCCGTTGGCCCCGATATGAACCAGAACGGCGCTTTTCTGCGCGCCGCACTCATCCAGCGAATAGCACAGCGGGCTGCCCGCGTACCGCACAGTGGGGTAGCCGACCTGCTGCGGGCGGTGAATGTGGCCAAGGGCGGTGTACAGGTAGCCGGTAAAGCGGGCGGCATCCACGGCCTGAACCGTGCCGACGTTGACATCGGCGGCAACGCTCTCACTGCCGGAACAGGTGGGCAGACTGCCGCCGCCCAGCACCATCTGGTGGGCGATCAGGACCCGACGCTCCCCGGCAGTGGGCAGCGGGCCCAGCGCGGCGGCGATGGCGGAATCTTCATCCCGGATATCGGCATCCGGCAGGCAGTGGCGCACGGTGGCGGGGCGGACAAAGGGCAGGAGGTCAAAGGTGAGCTCGCCGAATTCATCCTGCAAGATGACCCGGCGGGGGGCACTGGTGAACTGCCCGGCCAGATAGACCTGTTGGTTGGAAAGCAGCCCGGCGGCATAATCCAGCCGCTCGGCACTGTCATGGTTGCCGGCAATGGCCAGCACCGGGATGTTTCGATGAGCAAGCTCGGTCAAAAACCAGTCCAGCAGCAAAACTGCGGCGGCAGGGGGCAGGGCGGTATCGTAAATATCCCCGGCCAGCGCCACCGCCTGCACATTGTGGGCAGTGCACAGGTCAAGGACCTGCTCTAAGATATAGCGCTGGTCCGGCAGCAGGTCAAAGCCATTGACCCGCTTGCCGAGGTGAAGATCGGCGAGGTGGAGAAGATTCAAAGGTGGCACCCCCCTTGAAAGTTAGGAGTTAGGAGTTATCTCAATTAGGAATGAGGAATGAGAAATTAGGAATTGGAGATGAGGATAAGTTTGAAATTTGGGGTGAATGGTAAATTTGTGGGGTAGGGCGACATAAATTCTGATTATTTTTAGGCCCTGCGTGGGGAGCCACCCCTCAGTCCGCTGTGCGGACAGCTCCCCTCCAGGGGAGCCAAAATATACGGCGGGCTTCTGTATGAATTTGTTGTGGCATCTACCATAAAATCGCGGAACGGTCAAGACCGTTCCCTACAGATTGTTTTATAATGCGCAATCGTCATTTTGTATGCATCCCACCCGTAGGGGCGCACATTGTGCGCCCGTTGCTTTGTGGGGAATAGCGTGGTGGAATATACGGCAAACACTCTATAATTTTTACGGCAATACCGCATAATTCTAAGTGCCGATACGGCGAGCGAGGTGCGG
>OIBW01000706.1_pt1 | contig 12413 bp, 9 predicted proteins | sample 1581131 | NCBI WGS metagenome assembly OIBW01 (sample SAMEA3882517, study PRJEB24775) | human gut metagenome | biome: human-associated habitat; feature: intestine environment; material: feces | place: Netherlands | collected 2009/2010 | reverse complement strand
GCTTCAAACCATTCACGAACACGGTATCAAAAACATACGTGTACTCGACCGTACATTCAACTACAATACGCATCGCGCAAAAGAACTGCTCCAGCTGTTTTTAGAATATCCCGATATACATTTTCATTTAGAGATACATCCAGCTCTTCTTTCCGAAGAACTGAAAGAAGAATTGAAACAATTGCCACAAGGTCTGCTTCACCTCGAAGCGGGAATTCAAAGTTTGCGCGAACCTGTTCTTGAACAAAGCCACCGTATAGGAAAATTATCCGATGCCTTAAAAGGGCTGAAATTTCTATGCTCGCTCCCGAATATGGAAACGCATGCCGACCTCATTGCCGGACTTCCCCTCTATCACCTCTATGAAATATTTGAAGATGTATATACCCTTGCCGGATACAATGCAGGAGAGATACAGCTGGAATCACTCAAATTGCTTCCAGGTACGGAAATGCGTCGACGGTCAGAAGAACTTGGAATACGCTATTCCCCCTTTCCTCCTTACGAAGTTTTGGAAACCAACGAAATCAGCGTTGGAGAACTGCAAACCGCTCGCCGGCTGTCTCGCCTGTTAGATGCTTTCTACAATACTCCCGCCTGGCATACACTAACCAGAGAGTTAATATTAAATGACAAAGATTTTCTACATAACTTCCTTAAATATCTGATACAGGTAAATCTGATAGACCAGCCTATGAGTTTGGAGAAACGCGGGCTTATACTTTATGAATATTGCAAGCTGGCCTATCCTGAATATAAAATCCAAGCAAGCATTGCTTGGATAGAAGCTGGCATGTCCTTAAAAAAGACTCCGGCAGAAAAAATAAAAACCAAACATCAGATTCCACCTGAGAAATGGGAAGTGATATATGGAGAATATAAAAGTAATCTGCGACTTTGCTTTCTTCCGCTCGATGAAAATACAAAATGCGGTTATTGGTTTGGATTTGAAACAGAAATACAGAGAACATTCCCCGTATTCAAAGCTAAAACAGATATATAACAAATATCATTTTACTGCGTTGAATAAAAATGAATTGCCGCTAAAGAAACTGTCACGCCACGAAGCCTGCACTGCCTCAATTCACTGCCGAAAGCTTGAAAATGCTGGTTGCAGGCAACATAAGACAGCAATAAATCCCCGTTAAAAGTACTTTAATAAAATAGAACCAACTACTCTGTCGGTTTTTCTATTTCTTTCTTTATCTTTGTCCGTATGATAATCCAAGGATGAACTCTGGAGTGCTAAGATTAGTAGATACTCGGAGTATTAAATAGTAAATAGTAAATCGTCAAATAGTAAATAACATGATGAATTTCTTAGTTGACAAAGAAGGTTATTACGGAGAATTCGGCGGAGCATACGTTCCCGAAATACTCCACAGGTGTGTAGAGGAATTGCAGAAAACTTATCTCGCAGTCCTGCAAAGTAAAGATTTCAAGCAGGAATACGACCGGTTGCTGCGCGACTACGTAGGACGTCCCTCACCGCTCTACCAGGCACGGCGTCTGTCGGAAAAGTACGGTTGCCGGATTTACCTGAAACGGGAAGACCTGAATCATACCGGCGCACACAAAATCAACAATACCATCGGGCAGATTCTGCTGGCACGCCGTATGGGCAAACGCCGCATCATAGCCGAAACAGGTGCCGGACAGCACGGCGTTGCCACAGCCACCGTATGTGCATTGATGAATATGGAGTGCATCGTATATATGGGCAAGACCGATGTGGAACGCCAGCACGTCAACGTAGAGAAGATGAAGATGCTGGGTGCAACCGTAGTACCCGTGACCAGCGGAAACATGACCTTAAAGGATGCCACCAACGAAGCCATACGCGACTGGTGCTGCCACCCCGCCGACACCTACTACATCATCGGCTCCACCGTAGGCCCGCATCCCTACCCCGATATGGTGGCACGCCTGCAATCTGTTATCAGCGAGGAAATCAAAAAACAGCTCATGGAAAAAGAAGGACGCGAGTCTCCGGACTATCTCATAGCCTGCATAGGCGGTGGAAGCAATGCTGCCGGAACCATTTACCACTATGTGGACGACCGCCAGGTACAGATTGTCCTTGCCGAAGCCGGAGGCAAAGGGATAGAAACAGGAATGACTGCCGCTACCATTGCCTTAGGCAAATTGGGTATTATTCATGGAGCCCGCACCTACGTTATCCAAAACGAGGATGGGCAGATTGAAGAGCCTTACTCCATCTCCGCCGGACTGGATTATCCGGGCATCGGCCCCATGCATGCCAACCTTGCCGCACAAAAGCGCGCCATCGTTCTCTCCGTAAATGACGACGAGGCCATCCGCGCCGCCTACGAACTGACTAAGCTCGAAGGCATCATCCCCGCATTGGAAAGCGCCCACGCCCTCGGTGCATTGAAGAAGCTGAACTTCAAAACCGATGATGTGGTGGTACTGACCGTTTCGGGACGGGGGGATAAGGATGTAGAAACGTATTTGATGTATAAAAAATAAAATACAAAATATGAAGTATGATTATCAGACAGTGAGCCGCACGATGCTCGGCGACTTACATACACCCGTAAGCACGTATCTGAAGGTGCGCGACATTTTTCCTCAAAGTGCACTCATGGAGAGTTCCGACTATCATGGCAGTGAAAACAACCGCTCATTCATCGGACTTTGTCCGGTAGCAAGCGTCAGTATAGACCACGCTGTTGCCGTGTTCTGTCTGCCCGACGGCACACGTGAGGAACATCCCGTTACCGAAGAATACCATGCGGAAAATGCGTTACGCGATTTCCTCAACCGCTTTCACGTGGAAGGAGAATACAGCGACTATTGCGGTCTGTACGGTTACACATCTTTCAATGCTGTACGCTATTTTGAGAACATCGCCGTAAAAGACAGTCGCGAAGCCACCAACGATGCACCGGATATACTATACATATTATATAAGTATCTTATTGTCTTTAATGACTTCAAAAATGAAATGCTGTTACTGGAAATGCTCGCTCCCGATGAGAAGAGCGAACTGGACAAGGTGCAGAAAGCTATTCACAACCGCAACTACACTGCCTATGACTTCCGTGCTGTTGGCGAAACCACTTCTTCACTGACCGATGAGGAACACAAAGCCAATATCCGCCGAGGAATAGCCCACTGCATGCGGGGAGATGTTTTCCAAATAGTCCTCTCCCGCCGTTTCGAACAACGTTTCGTAGGCGACGACTTCAAACTTTACCGTGCTTTGCGCAGCATCAACCCATCTCCATATCTGTTTTACTTTGATTTCGGCGGCTTCCGTATCTTCGGCTCTTCTCCCGAAACGCACTGCCGCATTGAAGGCCGCCATGCCTATATAGATCCCATCGCCGGCACTGCCAAACGTACCGGAAATCCGGAACAGGATGCTGTAAATGCCCGGTACCTGCAAGACGATCCCAAGGAAAATGCAGAGCACGTGATGCTGGTAGACCTTGCCCGCAATGACCTCAGCCGCAACTGCCATGACGTAAAAGTGGACTTTTACAAAGAGATGCAATATTACAGTCACGTTATTCACCTCGTGAGCCGCGTCAGCGGTACGCTGAACAGTGATACAGACTCTATCAGGACATTTATCGATACCTTCCCGGCCGGAACCTTGAGCGGCGCACCGAAAGTTCGCGCCATGCAGCTTATCAGCGAACTGGAGCCGCATAACCGTGGCGCATACGGTGGCTGTATCGGATTCATCGGCCTGAACGGCAGCCTGAACCAGGCTATCACCATCCGTACATTCGTCAGCCGCAACGGGATGTTATGGTTTCAGGCAGGCGGCGGCATTGTAGCCAAAAGTAATGCCGAATACGAGCTGCAAGAGGTGAACAACAAACTGGGAGCATTGAAGAAGGCAATTGCCATGGCGGAAAATTCCCTGTAAAACAGAAAATCGGCCAATTGTATAAATCAACAAGAGTATCAAAAGTAAATTAATCAAACAGTTAAGAACAATGGTAGTAATCATAGACAATTATGACTCCTTCACCTATAACCTTGCGCACTTGGTGAAAGAACTCGGCGTAGCGGTAGATGTACTGCGCAATGACCAATTCAGCATAGAAGAATTGGAACAATATGATAAAATCATCCTTTCACCGGGTCCCGGTGTGCCCGAAGAAGCAGGATTACTGCTGGATGTAATACGCACCTACGCAGGCAAGAAACCAATACTGGGCGTATGCCTGGGAGAACAAGCCATCGGACAGGCATTCGGTGGGAAGTTAGTCAACCTCAGCACAGTGTTTCATGGTGTACAGACCATTATACGGCTGACAGAACCGGATTACATTTTCCGGGGATTACCCGAAGAAATAGCCGTAGGACGCTATCACTCCTGGGTAGTAGATACTGAAAAACTGCCCGAAACGCTTGCCGTTACAGCTGTCAGTCCCGAAGGGCAGATTATGGCGTTGAAACATCGGGAATATGATGTCCGAGGCATACAGTTTCATCCGGAATCCGTGCTTACCCCGGACGGGAAGCAGATTATGAAGAACTGGCTGGAAGAATAACCTATTTTTAAACCACAAACTTAATCAGATGAAAACAATATTAACCCGGCTCTTCAACCATGAAGAACTCACTGTAGAAGAAAGCAAACAAATCCTGCTCAACATCAGCCGGGAGATGTATTCCGAAGCACAGATTGCCGCACTGCTCACGGTTTTTCAGATGCGCAGCATCACAGTAGACGAGCTGGCAGGCTTTCGCGAAGCACTTATGGAGACGCGCCTCCCGATAGACTTTGCGCCTTACCGCCCCATTGATATCGTAGGTACAGGCGGTGACGGGAAGAACACCTTCAACATCTCCACCTGCGCCAGTTTCGTTGTGGCGGGAGCAGGTTATAAAGTAGCCAAACATGGCAACTACGGCGCTACTTCCGTCAGTGGAGCAAGCAACGTAATAGAACAGCATGGCGTGCGCTTCACCAACAATCCCGACATATTGAAGCGAAGCATGGAAGAGTGTAACATAGCCTACCTGCACGCCCAACTGTTCAATCCAGCCATGAAATTCGTAGGTCCTGTCCGCAAAGCCTTGGGAGTACGCACACTGTTCAACTTGCTGGGACCGCTGGTAAACCCGTGTCAGCCCGCCTATCAGCTATTGGGCGTAGCCGACCTCGCACAAATGCGTCTCTATACGAACGTTTTCTACAGACTCGGCATCGACTTTGCCGTAGTCAATAGTCTGGACAATTACGATGAAATCTCACTGACCGATGAATTCAAAGTGATGACACGTCATTATGAACGCATCTATCGCCCACAAGCTCTCGGTTTCAGCGCAGTACGTCCCGAAGAACTTTCCGGCGGAGCCTGCAAGGAAGATGCGGCACGTATCTTCGACAATATCCTGAACAACCGCGCAGAAGCCGCCCAGACTCAATGTGTCATTGTCAATGCCGCCTTCGCCATTCAGGTCATGGAACCGGAAAAGGAGATTGAAGAGTGTATTGCCATAGCCCGCGAATCGCTGGAAAGCGGACGGGCGCTGAAAACATTGAAAAAATTTATAGAAATTAACCAGTAAGGGATGAGGTGCGAAAAGGTATCTATAGCCGCATATCCCGTAACTCTTCACTAAAACAGCCATGACAGATATTTTATCGGAAATCATCGCTCATAAACGAATTGAAATAGAACTGCAAAAGCAAGCCGTCTCCCTCGAAAAGTTACAGGAAGAGGTTGCCGCCATGATGCAGAAAGACGCCACTACCGGAACTTCTGTAACCATACCCGTCCGCAGCATGAAACAGGCGCTTGCTTCTTCCCCCACGGGAATCATTGCCGAATTTAAACGCCGTTCTCCTTCGAAAGGATGGATACACGAGACTGCCCGTGCCGAAGAAATACCCGCTGCATACGAAACAGCCGGTGCTTCCGCAGTCTCTATCCTTACGGACGAAAAATTCTTTGGCGGTTCGCTGCAGGATATACGCATGGCACGCTCACTGATCGGCATTCCTATCTTGCGAAAGGATTTCATCATCGACGAATACCAATTGCTCCAGGCACGTATCGTAGGAGCTGATGCAGTATTGCTTATCGCCGCTTGCCTGACACAAGAAGAATGTGCCACCCTCACTGCCCGGGCACATGCCCTGGGATTGGAAGTGTTACTCGAAATCCACACTTTTTCCGAACTCGCTTATGTAAACGCGGATGTGGATATGGTAGGCGTCAACAACCGTAATCTCGGCACATTCGTCACCGATGTGAAAAACTCTTTCCATATAGCCGAAAAACTCCGGCAGATACCGGCCACAGCCCTGGATTCTTCCGACAGCCCAAGGCTGCCGCTACTTGTTTCGGAAAGCGGAATTTCACATCCCGAAACCATTTGCCGGCTGCGCGCTGCAGGCTTCCGCGGTTTCCTTATCGGAGAAACCTTTATGAAAACCCGCCGGCCGGGAGATGCATTAAAAGATTTCATTTCTCCACTCCGTTCCTGAAAATGAAGTATTAATTACATAAATCATTAAAAAAAATGGCTCCTCTTATCATAAAAGTATGTGGCATGACCGAAGCGGAAAATATCCGCAATGTAGAGCAACTGGATGTAGATATGATAGGCTTTATCTTCTATCCCAAGTCTCCCCGTTGCCTGTGCGAGATACCGGCATATCTTCCGGTTCGCGCAAAGCGCGTGGGAGTCTTCGTCAATGAAAGCAAGGAAACTATCCTGATGTATGCCGACCGTTTTGCACTGGACTACATCCAGCTTCATGGCAACGAATCGCCCGGATATTGCCGTTCCTTACGCAGCAGCGGTCTGCACCTTATCAAGGCTTTTTCCATTTCACAGTCAAAAGACCTGGCAACCGTTTCCGACTACAAGGGATTATGCGATTATTACCTCTTTGATGCCAAGACATCACTGTATGGCGGCTCCGGCAACCAGTTCGACTGGAACCTGCTGCACCGTTACAGCGGAATGACGCCTTTTCTGCTCAGCGGCGGAATCAACCCTTACAGCGTTAAAGCCATCAGGGAGTTTCATCACCCCAAACTAGCCGGCATAGACATCAACAGCCGCTTTGAAACGGCTCCGGGAAACAAAGATGTAGAACGCATCGGAAAATTCCTCCAGGCAATAAGAACCGGTGAAACTGCCGGCTGACGGCATAACCGCTGACCGGCAGATAACGTAACTGTCATCAATAAATCTGTAATAACAAACTCACTATGAATCGTATCAACCAACTCTTCCAAGACAGCCCCAAAAACCTGCTGTCTGTCTACTTTTGTGCCGGCTTCCCCACGCTCGACAGCACAGCCGATGTAATCCGTACACTCGAAAAGAACGGAGTGAATATGGTAGAAATCGGCATTCCCTTCAGCGATCCGATGGCAGACGGCATCGTCATTCAAGATGCCGCCACCCGCGCCCTGCGCAACGGAATGTCTCTCCGCATCCTCTTTGAGCAGTTGCAGGACATCCGCCGGGATGTCCGTATCCCGTTGATATTAATGGGCTATCTCAACCCGATTATGCACTTCGGCTTTGAGGCTTTCTGCCGGAAATGTACGGAATACGGCATTGACGGCGTAATCATCCCCGACCTGCCTTTCAGGGAATACGAAGAAAATTATAAGGCCGTCGCACAGAAATACGACATCCGGGTCATCATGCTCATCACCCCCGAAACCAGCGAGAAACGCATCCGCGAAATAGATGCCCATACCGACGGATTCATCTATATGGTATCATCAGCAGCCACCACCGGCGCGCAGAAAGATTTCGACGTCCGGAAACAAGTCTATTTCAAGAAGATTCAAGATATGAACCTGCGCAATCCACGCATGGTAGGTTTCGGCATCAGTAACCGGCAGACGTTCGATACAGCCTGCTCCCATGCGTCTGGAGCCATTATCGGAAGCCGCTTCGTTACCCTGCTCGACGAATACAAAGGAAACGCACAAAAAGCCATCTCACATCTGAAAGAAGATTTGGGTAAAAGCGGTAAAGCGGCAGGACAGTAAAACAACTTAAATTCCATTTTTTTACGTATCTCTGTGAATAATACGAAGATAAGCTACATTTCAGCATAAAAAATGGACAAGTTCATTTTATTCTGTTATCGGTTTACATTATCTTTGTGCCCGAAAAAAAGAAAAAAGAGATATTTATGAAAGCAGATTATCCTTCCGTTCTCTTGATTTACACGGGCGGAACTATCGGAATGATAGAAAATCCGGAAACAGGTGCACTGGAAAATTTCAATTTCGCCCACCTGCTCAAGCATGTTCCCGAATTAAAGCGCTTCAACTATCACATCTCGTCCTATCAGTTCGATCCGCCTATCGACTCCTCTGACATGGAACCTTCCCTGTGGGCCAAAATTGTCGTAATTATAAATGACAACTACGAAAACTTCGACGGCTTTGTCATCCTGCACGGAACCGACACTATGGCATATACGGCATCGGCACTCAGCTTCATGCTCGAAAACCTTGCGAAACCGGTTATCCTTACCGGTTCGCAGCTACCCATCGGGACATTGCGCACGGACGGAAAAGAAAATCTGATTACTTCCATCGAAATAGCTGCCGCCAAACGTCCGGACGGCACAGCCCTTGTCCCCGAAGTGTGCATCTTCTTTGAAAATGAACTGATGCGCGGCAACCGGACTACCAAAATCAATGCCGAAAATTTCAACGCTTTCCGCTCTTTCAATTACCCCGCTCTGGCAAAGGCAGGAATCCATATCCGTTACAATGAACACATCATCCGTCGCCCCGACCCTGCACGACCGATGAAGCCGCATTATCTTTTCGACACCAATGTCGTAGTCCTCACCCTGTTTCCGGGTATTCAGGAAAGCATCATCGATTCTGTACTTCACGTTCCGGGATTGAAAGCAGTGGTTCTCAAGACATTCGGTTCCGGCAATGCACCGCAAAAGGACTGGTTCATCCGGCAACTGAAGGACGCAACAGAACGAGGCATCGTCATTGTCAACATTACCCAATGCCAAAGCGGCGGTGTTGAGATGGGACGCTACGAAACCGGACTGCATCTGCTCGAAGCCGGCGTTATCAGCGGCTACGACAGTACGCCCGAATGCGCTGTAACCAAACTCATGTTCCTGCTCGGGCACGGACTTAGCCAGGCGGAAATCCGTCGCCGGATGAATTCGGATTTGGCAGGGGAAATTACCAAAGAGTAATTTCCTCTTTTTTTTCCTCTTTACTCCCTTTCAGACTTCTCCTTTTTATTCGCTCCGGACAATATTTACAAGTTTTCAAAACGGGTAAATGGTCGGATTAAGCAAAATATTCGCCTTATTTTATCAAAAAAGACAATATTCACAAGTAACAATCCGAATATTATGGCTATCTTTGCGGCATATTCAATTAAAAGTTGATTATTTTATTCAACAAGCAAACAAAACATAAAAACATTATAGATCAGCCTATGGAATTATTCTACCGTTTTTCAGTTGTGGTAGCCATTGTCAGCACTTTGGCACTTTCCAGTTGTACGGATGATGTGTACGATCCTGAAAGGGGCATTCAGACAAAACCGAAAGAAAATCCCTTAGGAGAAGACTTTACCGCCCCCGATGGTTTTGACTGGTCCATGGTCAACACCGTAAATCTGAATGTTGAGATAAACGATGAATTTGACGGGCGATATAAGTATCTTATTGAAATCTTTACCGCCAACCCGATATCCGACATAAGCGCTGTCCCCATTGCGGTGGGCACTGCCAACAAGAACGGAAATTACAACGCGAAAATCAACGTCTCTAAAGCCGCAACAAGACTGTTTATCCGTCAAACCGATCCCAAGCAACGCAAAGAAGTATACGAATACAGTATCCCTGAAAACGGAGGTATATTGGAATGCAAACTGTACAATGTTTCAACCGGTACAAGAACAAGAGCCGCAAACAAGACTGCCGGTAATTCCCACTCGGCATTCGAAGCGGCACAGGCAACCGGCATAACGGAAATCGCCGATAAAGAATATAAGGAAGCGGAAGTGATACCAGCCGTTCCAAGTGTATCGGATGGTTACATTGACCCTTGGAATACAGGCACACTTGCCAACGGAGCGAAGTATATCATAGGAAAAGAATACACATCGGATTCTCCTTATACCATCCAGCTAAAAACAAACAGCGGCAGAGCAACTGTATTCGTACAGGGCGTCTGGAAATTAAGCGGTTGGAGCAGCCTTAATTCAAACCTCGATATATATGTAATGGGTGGAGGCAGAATCATTGCAAATAATCTCACCATCGGTAATGAAAACACCCTTACCCTGCAACATGACGGCAGCCTCGAATGCACTTCTCTCAGTTTAGGATGTCCTACCAAGAATTTCGGTACAATTTCAGCCAATGGAAGCCTGACAATGAATCTTGGCAAGCAACCGGAACTATTCAACGCAGGAAAAATCGAAGTCGCCGACAAAATCACCATCAACGGCAGCAACGTCATCAATCACGGCACATTAAACGCTCATGAACTCAACTTCATCGATGCCAGGATTTTGAATAAGGCCGACTTAAACAGTGCTACGAATATAAAACTCAATGGCGGCAGGCTATTCAATTACGGCAGTGTCAGATTCGATGAAACTGACGGTAAGACAAGAACCAACAACTCCACCGCAACCGTCATCATCAACCATTATGAGGCCCGGATAAGCGGCTATGAAATAGAGGGTGGCCTGTCTGTGTACAACGATGGCTTCATCGAAACATCTAAATTTACAAACTCATCATCCGATGTCCTATACAATAGCTGCACCGTTATTGTGAAAAAAGAATTCAAGTTCAGAAACGTAACATTAAACAAGGGGGCCATTACCGCCGGCCGTGCCAACGAAACTGACACAGAGTGGCTGCCTGTACCCGAAATAGAAAGCCTGACCGACTCCAAATTCACGCTGATAGACGGCTCCATGATTAAAGCCAGAGAGTTCGAAGTAAAACGCGGTGACGTCATTTTCCAGGCAGTGAATGTCACCAACAATGACAAGTCAATGATTAAGGCCGAAAAAATTAAATTCGAAGAGCCCACCAACGTCCAATTATTAAGCAACAATCTGGTCATAGAAGGAAAAATAGAGGGTCTGAGCCAGTATCACCCGTTTAAGAAGAACGAAAGCGTCAATACCGGTTATGATGAATCCAAATACACCATCGAGACTTGCGGCGGAATCTATAACGAAGGCAATAAGGGTGAAGAAGAGAAAGACCCCGACTTCCCCATCGAAATCAAAGACAGCGACGTGTATACGTTTGCTTTTGAGGACAATTGGCCTGCATATGGCGATTTTGACATGAACGACCTTGTAATCGTAATGTCCGGAAAAAAACTGCAAGTAGATAAAAACGGTATAGTGACACGCTTCAGAATGACTCTTGAACTGCGAGCCGCAGGTGCAGCCAAGACATTGGGGGCCGGTATCCGCTTCACTAAACTCTCTCAAGATATAAAGCCCGACAAGTTCAGAACCAATGGAAAAGACGTATCATTCGAGAATAAGCAAAGCATCCCCACTTATCTCCTCTTCAGTGATGCATGCACCGAATTGTGGGGAAGTCAGTATACCGATACTGAAAAGCGTATCAACACCCTTGAAAACGGTCCGTTCAAAAAAGATACCAAGGAATATAACATCATCATGGAATTTCCCGTCTCCGCCAATGTAAAGCCGGAAGACCTGAACATCAACAATATTGATATTTTCGCCATCACAGCTCCCGCCACAACCCAAAGGAGGCGTACGGAAGTACACGTAGCGGGCTTTGCTCCGACAGACTTGGGCGGTACTCATTACTTCAATAGCGGTAATGACGACTCATCCGTTGCCGAAAACAGATACTATCTCAGCAAAGAAAACCTTGCCTGGGCTGTTGTAATCCCTCAAGAATTTGCATGGCCTTTTGAGAACAGAAACGTCACTATGGTATATGACAAGTTCCGGTCGTGGATTACCACCGGCGGACAACAAGACAACAACTGGTATCAGTCACACAACAAAGACGTATATCCTATTGAAAATTTGACTCCGCTCAATAGAGACTGAAATATGGCCAATCTATACGGCAACCCGAAAAACGTGAAGAAATACACCGGCAAACATATTCTCACGTTTTTTCTCATTTTGCGTTAAAGCAGGTTAGCAAATATTCATTGTCGTCAGTAATCGGGCGAGTTCAATAAAACAACAGTTTTTTTATTACTGCATAGTAAACAAACAAAGCAACAACGCTATAATAAACAGAACAATGAAAAAAATCTTACTGGTTGATGACAAAGCCACCATAGGCCGCGTACTTAAGATTTATTTAGGGACAGAATACGACCTGGAATATTTTGAAAGCCCTCTAAAGGCTCTTGAGTGGCTTAACGAAGGCAATGTCCCCG
>OIBW01000705.1_pt1 | contig 12455 bp, 9 predicted proteins | sample 1581131 | NCBI WGS metagenome assembly OIBW01 (sample SAMEA3882517, study PRJEB24775) | human gut metagenome | biome: human-associated habitat; feature: intestine environment; material: feces | place: Netherlands | collected 2009/2010 | reverse complement strand
CGCTGCTCAAGCTGGACGAGCTGGGCCACGATATGCCCACCTTCTACAAGTATTTCGAGGAATACACCGGCATCCCGGTAGACAGCATCCCCATGAACGACCCCAAGGTGTACAGTCTGCTGACCAGTCCGGAAGCGCTGGGCGTGACCCCGGAGCAGATCGACAGCCAGACCGGCACCTTCGGCATCCCGGAGATGGGCACGAACTTCGTGCGCGGAATGTTGGTGGAGGCACGGCCTAAGAATTTCTCCGAGCTGATCCAGATCTCCGGTCTGTCCCACGGCACGGACGTGTGGACGGGCAACGCGGACGAGCTGATCCGCAGCGGCACCTGCACCATTGCAGAGGTCATCGGCTGCCGTGACAGTATCATGCTGTACCTGCTGCGCAAGGGGCTGGAACCCAAGATGGCCTTTGATATCATGGAGGCCGTGCGTAAGGGCAAGGTGGCTAAGGGCGGCTTCCAGCCGGGCTGGGAGGAAGCCATGCGGGAGCACGAGGTACCGGACTGGTACATCGAGAGCTGCCGCAAAATCAAGTATATGTTCCCCAAGGCCCATGCTGTGGCCTATTTGATGAGCGCCATCCGGCTGATGTGGTACAAGATCTACAAGCCGCAGGCCTTCTATGCGGTGTACTTTACCGTGCGCGGCGACGATATCGACTACGAAGCCGCCATCGGCGGTGCTGCCGTGGCGCGTGCCCACATGGAGGCGGTCAAGCGCCGTCTGAAGGAGGAAAAGAACGCCAAGGATGAGGACGTGCTGGTCAGCTTGCAGCTGGTCAACGAGATGCTGAGCCGTGGGTACGAGTTTTTGCCCATCGAGCTGGGCAAGAGCCGCGGTTCCAAGTATGTGGTGGAGGACGACAAGGTGCGTCTGCCCTTCAGCGCCCTGAAAGGATTGGGCGGTGCCGCCGCCGATGCACTGGAGCGGGTGACCATCCACGGAGAGGAATATATCTCGGTGGAGGAGCTGCAGCAGGCTTCCGGTGTGGGCAGCAGCATTCTGGACCGTCTGCGTCAGGTGGGCGCACTGGGCGACCTGCCCGAGAGCAGTCAGGTAAGCTTTTTCTGAGAAACAAAGGCCGTTGCACAGATTTTGTGCAGCGGCCTTTTATCAGGTCTGGACGATTTTGAATGCCCGCCGCGTGTGCTTTGGGCATTTTCAGCGGAAAGGTTTTTATAATTTCCAAGTCGGGAAGTTCTGCGGAACTTCCCGACTTGCTTTTTCACCAGAAAAAAGAGACTGCCGCACGGAATACCATGCAGCAGTCTCTTTGTGTTTTGTGATAATGTCAAATCAGGGCAGGGGAGTGCTTACTCCACGCTGATCATATAGTAGTAAACGGGCTGGCCGCCGCGGATGTGGCTTACTTCCACATGGTTGGGGCACTTTGCCTTTACGATCTCGGTAACCTTCTCGGCGTCCTCATCGCTCACATCACAGCCGGAAATGATGGTGACGAAGCTGGAATCCTTCTTGCACATATTGCGTGCCAGACGGTAGGTGGCCTTGGTGATATCGGTGGAGGTGGAAACGATCTTGCCGTTCTCCAGCGCCATGATCTCGCCCTTCTTGATGGGCTTGCCGTCAAACTCGCTGTCGCGGGCGGCATAGGTAATCAGACCCGTGCTGACGCGGTCCGCCGCCTGCATCATGGCAACGGCGTTCTCCTCCGGCTTCAGGTCGGGGTCAAAGTTCAGCATGGCGGTCATGCCCTGGGGCACGGTGCGGGTGGGCAACACGATGACCTTGCGGTCCGCGAGCTTCTGCGCCTGCTCGGACGCCATGATGATGTTTTTATTGTTGGGCAGAACGAGCACGGTCTTGGCGGGCACGCTCTGGATGGCGGCGAGGATGTCCTCGGTGGAGGGGTTCATCGTCTGGCCGCCGCTGACAACCGCGTCCACGCCCAGGTCGCTGAACACAGCCTTCAGGCCCTCGCCCGCGGCCACGGCCACAAAGCCGTACTCGCGCTCGGGGTCAACGGCGGCGTAGGTGAACTCGCTGTCCTTCTTCTCCTCGGCCTCGGCCTGCTTCTCCAGACCCTTTGCCTGCTTCTGGCGGGCGAGGAACTGCTCGTGCATGTTTTCAATTTTAAAATTGGTCAGGTAGCCGTACTTGATGGCCTCGCTCAGCATCATGCCGGGGTCGGAGGTGTGGACATGGCAGTTGGCAACATCGTCGTCCTCGATCACGACAACGGAGTCACCGTTGGACTCAAGGAAGGCGCGCAGGCGGGTAACGCTGGCATCGGCATCCTTGTGCAGCAGGAACTGGGTGCAGTAGCCGTTCTTGATGTCCTCGACCTTCATCAGGTCGTCGGCAAAAACGCCCTTGCCTGCGGCTTCGCTGGATACCTTGGGCTTGGCGGCGACCTCGGCACCGGCGATGATCTCGCCGCCGTCGAACACCTGCTTCATGCCCTCAAAGATCAGCATGATGCCCTGGCCGCCGGCGTCCACGACACCGGCCTTTTTCAGCACGGGCAGCAGGTTCGGGGTGTCGTCCAGCGCGGCCTGACCGGCCTGCAGCGTAGCGTCCCACATGGCAGGAACGTCCAGCTCGGTGCACTCGGCGGCCTTCTCGGCAGCCAGACGGGAGACGGTCAGGATCGTGCCCTCGGTGGGCTTCATGACGGCCTTGTAGGCGGCCTCGACGCCCTGCTGCAAGGCGGCAGCCAGGTCAGCGGAGGATGCCTCGGTCTTGTCCTTCAGCGCCTTGGAGAAGCCGCGGAACAAAAGGCTCGTGATAACGCCGGAGTTGCCGCGGGCGCCGCGCAGCATGGCGGAGGCAGCGGTCTTGCTGGCCTCGGCCACGGTGCAGCTGTCGGGCATGGCCTCAAGCTCGGCGCGGGCGGCGCCGATGGTCATGCTCATGTTCGTGCCGGTATCACCGTCCGGAACGGGGAAAACGTTCAGCTCATCCACGCGGGTGCGCTGGTTGGCAATGTTGTTGGCGCCGGAAAGAATGGCGTCGCGCAGGGTCTGGCCAGTAATCATGGTTTCGTTACACCTCATATTTTTTGGGTAAAACAGTCTTTAGTCGGCAATGACGTCGTCCACGTAGACATCGATGCGGGCGACCTTTAAGCCGGTGGCAAGTTCAACTTCGTCCTTGACGCGGTGGGTGATGCTTTGGGTGATGGTCGAAATGTTCAGACCGAACCCGACCTTGATATGCAGGGCGATGACCAGCTTGCCGGCCTCCTGCGTGACGGTGACGCCCTTCGGCGGCAGGCTGCCGGTGCGCAGGGCGCTGCGCACAACGCTTTCAGCCGGGGCCTGACCCATGGCGGCAATGCCGTAGCACTGCTTGGCGGCCTGCTCCACCAGGCCGGAGAAGTAGTCATTCGTCAGCGAAATATGTCCATAGGGATTGACCTTGGTGATCATCTGCGATCCTCCTTTTTAGGGTTAGCTGCGGCTAAGCCCGCAGCTGCACTATATGAATCTTTAGCTATTATACACCATTTTTCCCCGCTTGAACAGGGCATTTCGGAGAAATTTATTTTGGCGCGTGGATTTAACATTCCATTCACAAAGTTTACAGCGCAAGAGTATATACTGTTTACAGAAGTATGACAACCTTACCAAAGGAGCCCGGTTTAAACCATGAACCTTTTATTCTTTTTGACACCCAAGCAGGACGTTCTGTACATTTACGAGGATTTCACCCTGCGCCAGACGCTGGAAAAATGGTCCAACCAGCGCTACGCCACCATCCCTGTGCTGAAGCGCAACGGCGAGTATGTCGGCAGCATCACCGAGGGCGACATCCTCTGGGGCATGAAAAATCTGCACGGGCTGGACCTTGAGGCCAGCGAGGACGTGCCGATTTCCAGCTTTCCCCGCCGCCGCGATTACAAGGCCGTGACCGTGACCACCGACATGCCGACGCTGTTAAAGGCGGCCATCGAACAGAACTTTGTGCCGGTGGTGGATGACCGCAATGTGTTTATCGGCATGGTGCGCCGTACCGTGCTGCTGCGGGAGCTGTACGACAAGTACACGACCCTGCCGACGGATAAGCGGTTCAAGGGCAGTCACCCGCCGATGTAAGGGCTTGCAATCCGCCGCGCGTTGCGGTAGAATCAGCACAACGGACAGAGAGGTCGCACAGGACTTCTCTGTTTTATTTTTTACAGTGAGGTGTGAACGCTTGCGCCGGGGCTGGCGGCTATGGCCGTCTCGGAGGATGGACTGACGGAGGCCGTATGCCTGCCGGATAAAAGGTTCGTCTGGGCTGTGCAGTGGCACCCCGAATTTTCGTTCCGCGTGAATGAGGACAGCCGAAAGATTTTTAAGGCGTTTATAGAAAGCTGCTGAAACAAAAAGCCGCTGCAGCACAGGCTTCTGTGCTGCAGCGGTTTTTTTGTGCGAGGCATCTGCCGTATGCGCGGGTCGATGACGAGCATCGGCCCCGGCAGGGCCTTACGCGGTTTTCTTTGCCGCGGCCTTCTTCTTTTTCTTCTTGCGGGCGATGAACAAAATCACCAGCAGCAGTGCGGCTGCGGCGCCGCAAGCCGCCGCGAGCAGGGGCACCTTGCTCGCGGGCATCTGCACAGCGGCGAAGGCCGTCGTACCGGCGGGGGCGGTGCAGGTCAGATAGCTGCCGTCCACGCTTGTGTCGGCCTGCTGCCAGCCTGCGTCGGTCCTGACCCACAGCACGGTGTTGTCCGTCGTCTCCGGCGGCATATAGCGCAGCGTGTGGCCGGTGTCGGCGGGCAGCTCCAGGCCCCACGCCTCCACCAGCGTGCCGGGGGTATCGGGCGCGTCGTCCACCTCATGGAGCATCAGCTCGTCGGTGGTGTCGAAGCTACCCTCCACCAGCACAAGGGAGCGTTCACCGCGCTTTTCCTGGCTCTGGCGGACCGTGTTTATGTCGCTGTACTCGGCGTGGATCGTCGCGTCAAACGTCATGCCGGTCAGATCCACATCCTCCCAGCTGCCGTACTGGCCCTGGTGGTTGGGAACCGGCGGCAGCTGATCCGTCGGGAAGTCGCTGCCGTACGGGATGTGGTATTCCTGGACCAGCGAATCCTCGTCGGTCACAAAGCGGACACAGATGCTGCCGAAATCGCCGGGCAGATTTTCCTGCGCGACGAAATCCTCGTAGGCCAGCGGTTCGGCAATGCCCTGGTAGCTGACGCTGTCGATGCCCGCGACGCCCCCGTCCACGAAGGTGTTGCCGGTCACGCTGCCGTCCAGCGGGTCGTCCACGATACCGGCAATCGCACCGATCTGTTCGGCAGCGTTGTCGATCATGACCATGGCGCGGCAGTTTTCGATGGTGGCACCGCTGCCGACAATGCCGCCGACCTGCTTTGCACCGGACAGGCGGCCCTTGGCGCAGCTCCCGCGGATTGTGGACTTGCTGATGCCGGCCACGCCGCCGACGCCGGTGGCGTCCTCGGCATCGAGGGTGCCAAAGCCCCTGCAGTCGATGACAGAGCCCATCTCGGCGTCGCCGACGATGCCGCCCGCGTTCTGCTTTTTGGCGCTGACCGTGCCGTAGTTTGTGCAGTCACGGGTGACGACGCGGGTCTTGAAGGTAAAGTTCAGCGACTCGCTGCCCGCGGTGGTGTAGTCGTCCTCGGGGTCCAGATCGTTCTCGCGGGCCATTGCACCGGTAATGCCGCCGGCGTTGAGGTCGGCATTGACCGTGCCGCTGTTGATGCAGTTCGTGACCTTGGCCTCGACGTCGTCATCGGTGTCGTCATCGGAAACATCGTCCACGATGTCGTCTGCATCCCGGTTGACATTCTCGCTGGCACCGGACAGCGTCTGGCCGATCTTGTTGATCTGCTTCGAGATCGCCTTCACGTCGTTGATCAGCGCCTGGCTGTTGCTGCTGGCGTTGTTGTTCAGGCTGCTGACGATGTCGCCCATGCTGGTCAGGCTGCTGCTCAGATCGTTGCGGCTGGCCGTGATGGCGTCGCGGTTCGTCAGTTCGACCTTTGGAATTTCGACGTCCACGGAGTCCGGCAAGGCATCCGAAATGTCATTGAGCACATCCTTTGTGTCGGGCAGGTCGTCAAGACCCTCGGTGATGAGCGTATAGCCCGGGTCGATCGGATAGCGCTCGTCCGGCTTTGTGGCAGCGCCGTCGTCCTCGCTGACAACGGTGCTGTCAGCGGAATCGTCAACGGCTTCGGGGCCTGGCTGCCCGTGGGGGGTGCGGTCCGCCTCGCCGCCCTCTGCAGCGGGCTCCTGTGCGGGGGCAGTGTCCTGCGCTGCCGTACTGCTTTCGTCAGGCGTGGAGAGGTCAGCACTCTGCGCGGGCTCCTCCGAGGGGGACAGCGTGTAATTCGGATCGACAGGGTCGGTGTCAGACGGAGGCGTCGCTTCGCTGTAGTCGATGACTGTGTCCGAGTCCGCGGCATTGTCTCCGTCGCCCACGTCGGGCAGGCTGGTATTCTTGAGGTCCTGCTTGAACTGACTCAAGTCGGTCTTGATGGTCTGGGAACCGATGGACACGCCGTTTTCGGCCTGCTTCAGCAGATTCTCAATGGCATTGCGGGAGCTGGTCACGTTGTTCTTCAGCGCTTCGAGCTGGTTGGAAAGGTCGCTGCTGGCGGCGCTGGCGTCATCGCAGGCGCGGTTGACCAGCGTCTGCAGCGTGCTCATCTCGTCGGAAAGTTCCTGCAGCGTGTCCTTTGTGTATTCCAGCGTGCTGCTCGGCTCCATCTGGCCGACGATGCCGCCGCCCTCCTTGCGGGCGTAGACAGTGCCGTAGTTGACGCAGCCCTCAATGTAGCCGGTCTGGCTGCCCGCGATGCCGCCGACATTGTAGCCCATGTGCTGGTAGCCCACGGTGCCGCGGTTCATGCAGGCGCGGATGACACCGCCAGACTGGCCCGCAATGCCGCCGATGTCGGTGATGTCGGCGACGTTCTCGGTGCCGATCAGGTCGTTCAGCGTCAGCGAGGAAAGGTCGATGTCGTTCTGCTCCACCGTCGTGTTGACGCTGGAGGTGTTCGTGCAGTTGGCAATGATGCCGTGATTTTCACCGGAGATGCCGCCGATGAAGTGCGCACCGTAGACACTGCCCGTGGTCGTGCAGCTTTCGATGACGCCGGCGGCCAGATTTGTGCCCGCGATGCCGCCGACAACGGACGCGCCGGAGGACACGCCCTCAAAGCGGCAGTTGTGCAGCGTACCGGCGTTGCTGCCCGCAATGCCGCCCACGGTGGAGCGGCTGCCGGTGGGCATCGAGCGGCCCCGGATGACGAGGTCGCGGACGTTGGCCCCCTGCTGCACATAGCGGAAGAAGCCGATGACCGAGCCGTCATCTACAAGGCTCAGGCCGGAGATCGTGTGGCCCTGCCCCTCAAATACGCCGCTGAAGGACGGGATGCCCGCAAAGCCGCTGCCGGTCAGTTCCAGATCGGCGTCCAGATAGACGGTGCGGTTTTTGCTCCAGCTGTCCAGGCGGCAGGAATCGGCCAGCTGCAAAAGGTCATCGACGGTGCCGATGTGGAAGGTCTCCTTTTCGGCGGTGTCGGCGGTCTCGCTCTCCCCTTCCGCAAAAACGGGCAGGGTCAGCGCCAGCACAAGGCAGAGCGCCAGCAGCGCAGCCCAGAGGCGGCGCGTCAGGTCAGAAATGCGGTTCATTCAGCGTCGCCTCCCTTCGTGTCAGTGTCGGGCGTATCGGGTGTGCCTGGTTCGGGGGCACCGTCCTCGGATTCGTGGATGTTCTTCTCCGACAGGTACATGTCGGGCTTGTCAACGGTAAATTCGGTGCCGGTGGCAATGTTCGCACTGAACTGGCCGTGCAGCACGCCCTTGATTTCAGCATCTACGACGCCGTTGATGTAGCCGCGCACGCGGCCATTGACGTGCATTGTGCCGCTGGCCGTGCGGGCCATACCGGCAACGCCCTTCATCTCAAAGCTCGTGCGCTCGATGATGGTGTCGCCCAGGATCAGGATCTGCGGCAAGACAAACAGAACCAGAAGGATGGAAACGATCGTGCCGCGGCCCAGGCAGGTACCGATGGCGGCGATAACGGGGTTCGTGGTCAGCACGCTGATCAGGATACCCGCGGATGCCAGAATGGAGCCGGAGGTGAAGATCGTCGGGAACGACTCGTTCAGGGCTGCGACGATGGCCTCCCGCGGGCGCATGACCTTCTTCAGGTCGGTGTAGTGGCTGGAGATAACGATGGCGTAGTCGATGTTTGCACCCATCTGAATGGAGTTGACGATCAGGTAGCCGAGGAAGTACAGCGGGGTGTGCTGCAGGTACGGCACCGAGAAGTTGATCCAGATACTGCCCTGAATGACGATGATCAGCAGCACGGGCAGACCCGCGGACTTGAATGTGAACAGCAGGACCAGGATAACGAACAGCGCGGACAGCACACTGATCAGCAGGTTATCCTCGCCGAAGGAACTGGACAGGTCCATGGCGCTCGTCGTATTGCCGACAACGTAGAACGAATCGGTGGCGTAGTATTTGCCGATGATGTCGTGCATCTTGTTGACGAAGGCGAACGTCTCGTCGGTCTCCTCGGGCAGGTTCAGATAGACGACCATACGGCTGTAATCGTCGCTCTGCAGCTGCTTCTGGGCTTCATCGAGCTGGTCGAACAGGTCGTCCAGCGTGTCCTGCACATCGCCCGAGAGCGTGATGTTGCCGTCGTGCATCTCCTGTTCCAGGAACCTGAACATGTCGTAGATCGGCACTTTATAATCGTCCAGGCCGTTGATGATCTCGCCGTACTCGTCATGGTCGACGGCGTAGGCGCCGTACAGTGCCTTGGCAACCTCGAAGTCGAGGTCGGCCATCTCGGCCAGCTGGCGCGGGGTCACAGCGTCGGTCAGCATATAGCCGTCCATCGCTTCAATGTTGGCCAGACCCATCGTGGATTTGACCTCGGCGCAGGCGTCCAGCTCGTCGAGGATCCTGCCCTCGGACTCATAGTCGCCCGACGGCACAATGACGGCCACCATGTTGCTGGAACCGAAGGTGTTTTTGATTTTCTGGTAGGCGATCTGGCGCTCGCTCTGCTTGGCGGTGACCAGGTCGGTGTAGGTGTAGCAGTAGGGGCACAGGTTGGCAAAGACCGCCGCCGCCACGATGATGACGCCGAAGATCGGCGGGATGATAAAGCGGGTCTTGATGTCGAACTTGCCGACGGCGGTGATCTTGGGAATCAGGTTTTTGTGGCGGGTCTTGTCGATCAGCTTGCTGAACAGCACCAGCAGGCCGGGCATCAGCGTAAAGACACAGAGCATACTGAACAGGATAGCCTTGATCAGGACCGTAGCCAGGTCGCGGCCAATGCCGAAGTGCATGAACGCCAGCGCGGCCAGGCCGCTGATCGTCGTGAGCGAGGAGGAAGAAATCTCCGGGATAGCCTTGGAAAGCGCGGCAATGCAGGCCTCGCGGGTGGGCAGCGTCTCATGCTCATCGCTGAAACGGTGGCACAGAATGATGGCGTAGTCGATGGCCAGCGCCAGCTGCAGTATGACGGTGACTGAGTTGGAGATGAAGCTGATCGTGCCGCACAGGAAGTTTGTGCCCATGTTCAGCAGCGCCGCCGCGCCGAAGGTCATGAGGAGGACCGGGACCTCGGCGTAGGAGCGGGAGGTCAGCGTCAGCACGACGACGATGATGATGGCCGCGATGATGACGATGACGGCCATTTCCGATTGCAGGTCCGCGGAGGAATCGTAGCCGACCTCGGAATAGATCGAGGTGTCGTAGCTGCCCTCAAGCTCGTCGCGGATCTCCTGCAGGGCGTTCTCGGCGCGCTCGTCCCCTACTTCTGCGTCAAAGCTGACGGAGAACAGCGCCGACGCATTCGTGTAATGCTCGTCGGTGTCGTCAAATTCGACGGTGGTGACTCCCTCGATGTCCTCAAGCCGGGACTGGATGTCCAGCGCAGTATCGTAGGTGATGTTGGACACCATGACGTTGGCCGTGCCGTAGGTGACGAAGTTGTCATTCATCACGGTCAGGCCCTGGCGGGTTTCGGTGGTGTCGGGCAGGTAGGTCGTGATGTCGTCCTCGACCTTGACCCAGCCCGTGGCGATGGCACTGAAAATCAGCGCAAATATGTATAACAGGAAGAACAGGTTGCGTTTATCGACGATAAACGCAGCGAGCTTTTCCATGCCGCCGCCTTTTGCCTTTTCATTCTCCAAGGGTATACAGCCTCACTTTCCCATTATAGATACCAAAAGGATACTACAATATTATACGAAATGCAAGCCAGAGAGAACACGGTCAAAACTGTGGGAATGTACAAAGAAACGATGAAGCTTTTGTTAAGGTGTACAAACAAAAGAGCCTTCCCCCACAGGGGGGAGGCTTTCAGACGAACGACTGCGGCGCAAAACAAAAAGTACCGTGCGGTACAAACCACACGGTACTTGAAAAGCTATTGGGTAAGCTAAATTACTTCAGCTCGACCTTAGCGCCGACCTCGGCCAGCTTCTTCTGGATGTCCTCGGCGTCAGCCTTGGAAGCCTGCTCCTTCAGCTTGGCGTTCGGGGTCTCAACCAGCTTCTTAGCCTCCATCAGGGAAGCGCCGGTCAGCTCCTTAACGGTCTTGATGACCTGCATCTTGTTGGCGCCAACGTCAGCCAGGATGACGTCAAACTCGGTCTTCTCCTCCTCAGCGGGAGCAGCAGCGCCAGCGGCAGCGGGAGCGGCAGCAGCAACAGCAGAAACGCCGAACTCCTCGCAGATGGTGTCAACGAGCTCTTTCAGCTCCAGAACAGTCATAGTCTTGACAGACTCGACAATGGCAGTGATCTTCTCAGAAGCCATGGTAGTTACCTCCATAAATTTTATAGTTTTAAGCGGCGCGGTTTGTATTCAAGGAGCGCTGCGCCGGTGCGCTCAACCTGCTAAACCTAAACTTAGGCAGCAGTCTCGTCCTGCTTGTCGACGATACCCTGCAGGGCAACAGCCAGACCGCCAACGATACCGTTGAGGGAGCCAGCCAGCATGGAGAGCAGGCCTTCGCGGTTGGGCATGGTAGACAGGCTCTTGATACCTGCAGCGTCCATGACCTGACCATCGCAGAAGCCGCCCTTGACGACGAAGCGCTTGGACTTGTCGGCGTCAGCAAACTTGCACAGGATGCGAGCAGCAGCAGCCGGATCCTCCGGAGACAGAGCGATAGCCGTGTCACCCTTGAAGTACTCGGTCAGACCCTCGTACTGGGTGCCCTTGACGGCCAGGCGCAGCATGGTGTTCTTGACGACCATGTAGTGCACGCCAGCCTCACGCAGCTCCTTACGCAGCTTGGTGTCATCAGCAACGCTGATGCCGTTGTAAGCAACGACAACACCGGCCAGAGAGCCTGCGATCTTCTCGTTCAGATCAGCAACAAGAGCCTTCTTAGCTTCCAGAATCTTTGCACTGGGCATTTGAAATTCACCTCATTCCACTTACAGATTGGTTTCGGTAAGCGGCTTTTTATGTGATATACAGAAAAAAGCCCCTTCCCGTCGCCGGGAAAGGGCTTGAAAGCATTGCAATCAAACGCACGTTTCTCGGCAGGTGGGTAAAACCCGTTATGCCTTGCGGCACCTGCTGTCTCAAAAACAGCTTAATTAGTATAGCACGCGAACGTGCGTTTGTCAAGCGCTTTTCAGCTCAAAGCTGAAAAACTTATACGCCGTACTTGTTGGTAGCAACGCGGACGCCGGGGCCCATGGTGGTGGCGATGGTAGCGCTCTTGAAGTACTGGCCCTTGGCAGCGGCGGGCTTAGCCTTGGCGATGGCATCCAGGACGGTGTCCAGGTTGGTCATCAGCTTCTCGGCGCCGAAAGAGGCCTTGCCGATGGGCACATGGATGATGTTCTGCTTGTCCAGACGGTACTCGATCTTACCGGCCTTAGCGTCGGTAACAGCCTTGCCGACGTCGGGGGTAACGGTGCCGGCCTTCGGGTTGGGCATCAGACCACGGGGGCCCAGGACCTTACCGAGACGGCCAACGCGGCCCATCATGTCGGGGGTGGTGACCAGAACGTCGAAGTCCAGGTAGCCGCCGGCGATCTTGGCGATCAGATCGTCATCACCGACCTCCTGCGCACCGGCAGCCTCAGCGGCCTTGGCGGCGTCGCCCTTGGCGATGGCGATAACGCGGACGTTCTTACCGGTGCCGTTGGGCAGGACAACAGCGCCGCGGACCTGCTGGTCGGCGTGACGGCTGTCAACGCCCAGGCGGACGTGCAGCTCAACGGTCTCGTCGAACTTAGCGGTAGCGGTCTTGCAGCACAGCTCCAGGGCCTCGTTGGGATCGTAAGTCTTGTTGTTCTCGATCAGCTTAGCAGCGTCGATATACTTCTTGCCGTGTTTCATTGCGTATTACCCTCCTATTCAGCCCTCAACGGTAACGCCCATGCTGCGGGCGGTGCCCTTGATCATGCTGACAGCGGCCTCCAGGGAAGCAGCGTTCAGGTCGGGCATCTTGGTCTTGGCGATCTCCTCG
>OIBW01000679.1_pt1 | contig 12837 bp, 10 predicted proteins | sample 1581131 | NCBI WGS metagenome assembly OIBW01 (sample SAMEA3882517, study PRJEB24775) | human gut metagenome | biome: human-associated habitat; feature: intestine environment; material: feces | place: Netherlands | collected 2009/2010 | reverse complement strand
TGCCGCACCTCGCTCGCCGTATCGGCACTTAGAATTATGCGGTATTGCCCTATTTCTACAAACACAGCAGGATTTTGCATTAAAAAGCCTTAAATCCTGCTTGTATTTGCGAAATATCCGTCATGCTCTTTGTTTTCAGATTCACATTAAAGCAGCAGCCAGTTTGTTTTACTCTTCCACCAAAGGGCGCATCAAACCCGAAAATGTGCCGCTGCTCAGTTCTTTACCCCGGCAGCGGCACATTCCATTGGTCTGTTTCAGCCCTCGTTCATATGCCGACGGTTGCGCACGCCGACATTTTCCAGTTCTTCCGGCTCCATTACAATGCGGTACAATTCTTCATAGCTGTGCACCGTATATTTGGGCTGGATGCCGGTTTTATTTTCCTCGTTGGCAAAGTTGACCCAGCAGGTATCGATCCCCGCGTTGATACCGCCCTTGATATCGGCCAGCAGGTCGTCCCCCACCATCAGCACACGGCTGCGGTTGGTCAACCCCAGGTCCCGGATGGCATAGTCCAGCAGCTTGGGCGAAGGCTTTGCCGCACCCACTTTTTCCGAGATATACACACCATCCATAAAGCGGCCAATGCCGGATGCCGCAATGCGGGATTCCTGTACCTGGGTAGCACCGTTGGAAACGATTGCCAGGGTAGCAACTTCACCCAGTTCTTCCAGAGCGGTCAGCGCACCGGGCATCAGATCCGCATGGTTGGCCAGCTCGTTCTCATAAAAGTCGTTCATCTCGCGGGCGTTGCCGGCTTCCGGTGTGCCAAGAGCCTGCATCACGCGGCCAAACCGCACCGCAAACAGCTTGCTGCGGTTCAGCTCGCCTTTGGCAAGGCTGTCCCACAGCTGGCGGTTGATCTGGTGGTAGGTTTCCAATGCTTCGGGGCCGTTGGGCATGCCGTAATGCTCTAACGTAATGCCGACCGCAGCACGCTCCGCTGCGTTAAAATCCAGCAGGGTGTTATCCACATCCAGTAAAAGACAAGTATAATTTGCCATAGATTTATTCCTTTTTCCGGTCTATTCTTGCCGGATATCTGCCGGGGTGCTGCCCTGCCGCCAAAACAATTACTCCGTGTGCTGTGCTTCCGTCCGTTCAGCGTCCGTCAGCGCATCGTCAAGGGGCTGGCCCCAGTCAAAATCATAGTTTTCCACACTGCCGTCGGTCACATCGTTCTGGCCGTTATCCGGCTGATAGCCAGCCTCGCAGTCAAAGACAAACATGTGATCACCTCCCGGCTTATGCTATGCCGGGGGCAGGCGCTGTGTGACTGCAATCAGTCTCCGTCGCCAAAGGGGAAGAACGGGAACTGATCGCCCGAATCACTTGGTTCCGGGGTTACCGTGGGGTCCGAAAGGGGTTCCGTTACGTTGATGACAAGCTCTGCATACTGACCATTGTTGGCAGCACGCACGGTATAGCTGCCAACGGTATCCGCGCTGAACTGCACGTTATCGCCGGTTGCACTCCACTGCGGCTTCTGGGCGCAGGTCCAGGTGGTATCCCCCGAAGGATTGCTTACGTTGGCCTGCAGCGTTGTGGTACTGCCTGCCGGCATGGAGCTGACCCCGGTGATGCTGACGGTGGTAGCCGGTGCCTGCACATGCACCATCAGTTCCTGCGAAGTATAGGTACCGTTGACTTCCAGCCCGGCCTTGATGCGGTAATCTCCGGTGGCATTCGGCGTAAAGGTATAACTGGCGCCATTCTGCATCAGGTCATCGTTGACCGACCACTGCACACCGCTGTTATCATAGCTCTTACCGCCCAAGGTGACACTGGCGTTGATGGTCAGGGATTCACCCTGCTTGATGGTGCTTTCGCCCTGATCCAGGTTGATCTGCACACGGGCATCGTTGAACATTGCCGTCACGGAAATATCCTTGGTTGCGCTGTCCACACGGGTAGCGGTGGTCAGGCCATCGCTCCACTTATAGAACGTATAGCCGTCCGCCGCCACAGCGGTAATGGTCACAGTCTGCTTTTCGGCTGCGTCCATTTCGATGGAAGTTACGCCGCTCTGGTTATTGCCCTGCAGGGTGCCCTTGCCTTCTTCCACCAAGTATTGCAATTTGAACATTGTAGGGGTCGCCGAAGGCGTGGGTTCCGTGGCGGCTGCGCTGCCGCCAGCCTGCTCAGTACGCTGCGGAATATCATCCGTGTTGGGGCGGGTATCCGCAGTATCGTAAGCATGATTGCGCAGGTAGTTCAGCACCACATTAGCGCCGGATGTGCTGAAGCCATTCTGTTTGTTGTTCAAATAGGCTGCTTCGGCATAGCCGCTGTTGCTGTCTTTCAGTGCTTCGGCCAAGTTCAGGTATTTATAGCCTTCATCATTGCACATCTTGGCCAATTCCTGGTTGAACTGGTCGATCATCAGCTGCGTTTTGGCGGCATCAGATGCTTTTTTTGCCACAGGCGGAATGGCACAGACAATGACATCGCAGTACTGGTACGCACCGGTAATTGCGATGACAGCCTGCTTATAGTTACGGGCAAAATTATCATAGGAAAGGCTGCCGTCCAGATCGTTGCTGCCCAGCAGCATGACCACGCGGCGGGGTTTCATTTTGGATACCGCCTGCGGGACGGTATAGGCGCTGGAATCCCCCGCAAAGTAAACGCAGGCATCGTTCAGCAATGAGCTGACGGTCAGGCCGTCCTTGCCTGCAAACTGATCCAGCGTGATGACTTTATCGTCATACAGGGACTTGGCAAACTGATCCCCCACAAACAGCGTGGAGGAGACATAATCGGTGCCTGCATCAGAGGTTTTGGCCAGCACGGACCCCAGCGAAGTATCCAGCGGATAGGCCTGCGGGTCATAGCGGCCGCTGCCGCCCAGCGACAGCTTGCCCGGCAAAACCCAGGATGCAATAAATGTAAGGATGACAGCCAGCACACATACTGCCAGAACAGCACATGCCTTGCGCTGGGTTGGGCTGAAGGATGCCCGACTGCCGGATGTTTTGCGGCTCATAATGTTCGTTTCTCCCTTTGTTCCTTATGTAGGATGCGCCCGCGGGCCGGGTTGGTTCCGGCGGCGGGCTGTGCCCGGCAGCGCTTTGCACCGCGCGGGGTTCAGCCCAGAATATACTGGGTCAGTTCTTCACAATTTTGCGCCAGCAGCACCGGATTCCAGGGTTCCATTTCTTCCCTGCTACCATAGCCGTACAGCACGGCAGCAGCGGGCAGCTGGTTGTTGACTGCGCCCTGCATATCATCCTGGCGGTCCCCCACCATCAGGATGCGTTTGCCCGCCAGGCGCGGGTCCTGCAGCACAAGGCGGATCACATCCGTCTTGTTGTCCACACTTTCGTCCATGCTGGCCCCGCCAATGCGGTCAAAATAGTCAAACAGCCCCTGCTCTTTCAGGATGGGTGTTACAACTTCGACCGGTTTGCAGGTTGCCGTTGCCATGTACAGCCCGGCATCTTTCAGGGTCTCCATCATCTGACGCACCCCGGGGAACAGGCTGCACTGGTGGCTGCCAACTTCCTCGTAATGCACGCGGTAATACTCCACGGCCTGCTCCACCTCGGCATCCGTTGCAAAGTGCTGGGCAAAGCTCCAGCGCAGCGGAGGGCCAAGGTAGCGGGAACAATCTATCGCATCCGGGTCAAGGCCCATTTTGCGGAACGCATAGGCAAAGCAGTTAAAAATGCCCGGCCGGGAATGGATCAATGTTCCATCAACATCAAATAAAACGGCGTCGTAACGCTGCATCCAAAATACCTCCTGCGGAAAGGCGGTGCTCCCTTTATACAGTCCTGATAACTTCCCATGGCACTTGCGGCCGCGTTGTTTATGGCCGCTCTCCCGGTGTAAAGCACACTCACTTTACATCCATTTCAAGAGCCTTGGCCGCATACCATGCAGAGAAAACAATGAACTTTCCTGGGTTCTTTATGTTCTCTTTTGGTGTATACGGAACCGAAAACGGACTATCCGATACTCTGCCGTCTGTCAATTCCGTCATAATATACAGTTGTATTATATCATAACTGTCAAGGTTTGAAAATGACTTCACGGAAATTTGATAATTTGCCCCTTCTTTCCTGCTCCAAAAGACAAAAAAGCCGCTGCAAACCGGTAAAATCCGGCCCACAGCGGCAGTTAAATGGTATAAAACGTATCCAAATCCGATCCTGTACGCAATCTTATCAGGAAAGGATCATGCGGTCATTGGCTTCGCCGCCAGCCTGCTCAAAGCGCTGCAGCAGATCCGATACTTCCAACTTTGTCTTTTCTTCGCCGCGCACATCATAAATCACATGGCCTTCGTTCATCATGATCAGGCGGTTGCCATAGCGGATGGCATCGCGCATATTATGGGTGATCATCAGGGTGGTCAGGTGGTTTTCCTGCACGATCTTGTTGGAAATTTCCAGCACCTTGGCGGCGGTCTTGGGGTCCAGGGCTGCGGTGTGCTCGTCCAGCAGCAGCAGCTTGGGCTTTTTCAGGGTTGCCATCAGCAGGGTGACTGCCTGGCGCTGGCCGCCGGAAAGCAGGCCGACCGGCTGTTTCATCCTGTTCTCCAGCCCCAAGCCCAGCTGGACCAGCCGATCGGTAAACAGTTCGCGGTCCGCCTTGGTAATGCGGGAAAACGGCGAAGTATGGGTGGAAGCGCGCAGATAGGCCAGGGCCAGATTTTCCTCAATGGTCATGTTGGGGGCAGTGCCTTTGAGCGGGTCCTGGAACAGGCGGCCAATCGCCTTGGAGCGGCGGAAATCCGGCTGGAAGGTCATATCCACCCCATCCAGCAGAATGCTGCCGGTATCCGGAATAAAGCTGCCTGCAATGGCATTGAACAAGGTGGATTTGCCCGCGCCGTTGGAACCCACAATGGTAGCGAACTCGCCGCTTTCCATATGCAGATTGATATCGGTCAGCGCTTTTTTCTCGTTCACCGTACTGGGGTTAAAGGTCACACTGACATGGTTCAGATCAAGCATGGGTCTTGCCCCCTTTCTGGCTGACGGCACGGCGGCGGCGCAGCGCAAGGTTCTTTTTCAGGGCCGGGGCCGCAATGGCCAGCGCCACAATGACGGCAGAAATCAGCTTCAGGCACTCGCTGGGAACATTGGCACGCAGGGCCAACGCAATGATAAAGCGGTAGATCACGCTGCCCGCCACAGCCGCAGCCGCTTTGACCCACATACCGCCGCGGCCAAACAGCGTTTCGCCAATAATCAGCGAAGCCAGACCGATGACCACCATGCCAGTGCCCAGGTTGATATCGGCGGATTTCTGGTACTGAGCCAGAACCGCGCCGGAAAGCGAGGTCATGGCGTTGGAAACGCAAAGGCCCACCGTGATGGTGAACGCCGTGTTGATGGAGGAAGCGCGCACCATATCCGGGTTATCGCCGGTAGCGCGGATGGAAAGACCAAGCCGGGTGCCAAGGAATAAAATCAGCAGCGCGCAGGCCACGACTGTGACCGTGACGGCAACAATGAGTTTATAGGGAGATTTTTCGCCAAACAGGGCGCGGGCCATAGTGAACACTGTCTCAGTTTTCAGCATGGGAACGTTGGAAGAAAAGCCCATGATGGCAAGGTTTACGGTGTAAAGCCCGGTATTGGTAATAATACCCGCCAAAATGGACGGCACGCCCAGGTGGGTTTGCAGGAACGCGGTGACAAACCCGGCGCAGGCACCGGCCAGCATGGCCAGCACAAAGCCAAGGAACGGATGCCCCGCCACTGCGGCGGTAGCCGACACGGCACAGCCAAGGGTGAACGCGCCATCGGTGGTCATATCGGCAATATTCAGCACACGGAAGCTCAAAAACAGTGCCATGGCCACAAGGGCGTAAATAAAGCCCAGCTCCAATGCGCTTTGCACAATGGCAAGGGTAAACATAAGCGTTGCTCCTTTGCGTATAAATAATAAGTAATAAAGAATAATGAATAATGGCTGTACGCCGCCCGCGGCGGCGTTTTTAATCAGGTATGCAGCTCCGGCGGGCGTTTTCGCTTGCCGGAGCTGCATTTCCTGCTTTATTGTGGTACCGCAGGCACCACACCTGCATTATTCTTTTTTCATTATTCTCTATTCATTTTATCACTGCTGGGTGGTAACTTCCACAACCTGGCTGGCCATATCGCTGAAAGCGGCGTAATCAATGCCCAGAGCGGCGGCAGTTTCGGTGTTGACGGTGATGATGCCGCCATCCATTACATGGTATTCAGGAACGTTGCCGCTTTCCAGGATATCCAGCACCATATCAGCGGTGTAGGTGCCAAGTTCGGTATAGTTGACTCCGCAGGTTGCAAAGGCACCGGCGGTAACAAAGCTGTCGGCACCGGTGTAGAACGGGATACCCGCTTCGGTCAGCGTCTCGGAAACAGCAGCTGCGGCGGCCATAACCACGTTATCGGTCGGGGTAAACACAGCGTCAGCCTTGCCCACCATATTGGCGGCGGCGCTCATGATTTCATCGTTGGTGTTGCCGGTGCCTTCCGCATAAGCAATGCCCTTTTCATCCAGGTAAGCCTTTGCTTCGGTAATGGGGGTGGTGGAATTGGCTTCGGAATTGGAGTACAGCAAGCCAACAGTCTTGACATCCGGGTTGATTGCCAGCATCATATCCAGGATGAACTGGGTGTTCAGCGCGTCAGAAGTACCGGTAACATAATCCAAGCCGGTGAGGTCTGCAGCGGCAGGGTCGCTGATAGCGGCGTACACAACAGGAATCTGATCTTCGGCGCAGGCATTGGCCATACACTGAGCTGCCAGGGTGGCAATGGGCACCACCGCATCATATCCATCGGAAACCACCTGGGTGCCGATCTGGTTCAGCGTGGTAGCGTCGTTCTGGCCGTTAAAATCTTTGTACTCAATGGTAATGCCCTTTTCGGCGGCTTTGGCGTCCAGCTCTGCTTCCACAGCGGTGCGGATCTCATCCAGGCTGGCGTGGTCCAGCTGCTGGACCACCGCAATTTTGTAAGACTTTGCGGTATCATCTGCGGCAGCAGCTTCGCTGCTGGAAGCTGCTGCGGTATCGGCGCTGGAGGTAGCGGTAGAAGTGGTGGCGGCGGTGGAACCGCAGGCGGCGAGGGTGGCGAGCATAGCGGCGGCGGACAGAACAGCAACAAACTTTTTCATGGTAAAAGCTCCTTTTTATCATTCACATTTAAGGTGTATCGGCGGTTTGTTCCCGGCAGTGCCGGGGCGGGCAATCAGTTTGCCCGGCGCCATCGCTCCCGCATGGTGGTAATACTTTGCTTTTTCATGGTGTTACTCCTGTTTGTGGTCTGTGCCGGGTATAACAAAAGCCCTTGCACAGAAATAGCTTTCTGTGCAAGGGCAGATCAATCAAATAATCTGTGGTGCCACCTTGCTTGCTGTGCCATAAACTGCACAGCCGCTCTGCGGAGAACTAACATTCCCCTGCCCTGTAACGGAGGCTTCCGTCAACGGATACTCAGCCCAGCTTTTCCCCGTGCCCTCGGCGAACCATTTATCCACTCCGCTTACCACCCCGTTCCCAGCATCGGGGGCTCTCTGTGCGTGCGCCTGTGGTTTTACTTTCGCTTCATTGGTTTAAAGTATTTATAGCACAAAGGCGCGGCCTTGTCAACGGGGAATTTTAATTTTCTGTGTCAAAAAGTACAATCAGTTTTTGGCAATAATCCATAAGCGGCTTTTCTTCGGCCTGCACTTCGGGCTTGATCAGGCCGTTCTGCTCGGTGTAAGGGGTGTCCTCGTTGTCCAGCGCCAGGAACAAATCCGCCCCTGTGGCAATAAATTCTTTGCCCGCAGCTTCCGCCAGCGCGTTCAGGTCGTAATAGTCGTTCTCGGCATCATCGCCCAGCAGGCCGTTGCTGCCGCGCTGGGTATAGATCGTCAGCATGGAGCAGACTTCACCCTGCACGGGGGAGCCTTCGCCGTTCAGCAGCATGCCGAAACGGCTGTAGTTGGCAATATAATTGCCGTCCTTCCAGGCACTCTGGGTCACATGGCCGTTGCTCAGCTGGCCAAAAAATTTATCGTCCGGGTACTGGCGCAGCACAAAGTTCATGTTGTCCATCATGGCAAGGTCGTCGCGGTCCAGCCTGCCCTTATAGGTGGTGTTCACCTGCAGGTTGGCATACAGCTGCTGTACCTGGGCATAGGCATCGCCAAAATAGTCTGCCATCGCATCGGGCTGTTCCTCCATAGCGGTCTTGAACAGCTGCAGGGCAGTCGTCACATCCTCATCCCGCAGGGCCTGCACAAAGTCCGCAATGCTCTCTGCCGGTTCGATCTCCGTATCTGCCAAAGCCAGCAGGCCATACATCGAAACTACGGTATTGCGCTCGGTGCCCAGCCCTGCCACATGGATAGTGCCGCCCTGCTGGCGGTTATACTGGTACAGCCAGCGCCAGTATTCGGCTTCCGCATCCGCACAGCTGCCCTGCAGCTTCAGGTAGTGGTTCAGCCAGTTTTCATCGCCCGTGCGCAGGTACTGCTCCAGCACCTGGGTTTCGCCCACGCCGGTTTCCACCAGCTGAACATTCACCCCCTGCTGTTCGTGCAGGTACTGGAACAGCGCCTTGCGCATGGCAGTGTTCTGCGGCTGTCCGCGGGTCTCTCCGGCCAGAAACACGCGGTAATCCGCATTACCAAAATCGGCATCTTCCAGCGGGTAATCCCAGTAAATGGGTGTCGTGTTGTCTTTCAGGTAGGTGTGGACGGTGTCATTCTTTTTGCTCTGCACTTCCACGGTTTCGGGCACAGCGGTTTCCTCACCGTCAGCCGTTTCCGGGGTAGCGGTACCGGCGGCAATGGCTTCCTCTGCCGTCATATCAGTATACAAAAAGTTCTGCAAAACCGCAATGTTGGCAGCCCAATCAGGATCCATCATGGGGCGGTCATCCATGCCGTTGCGCACGCCATAGGTGCCCTGCACCGGCATGGTCATCTGGTCTGCTGTCACGCCCAAAAAGCTCGGCAGCTGCACCATCAAGGCAGCGATCTCAGTTTTTGTAAAGTTGGTCTGCACCACCGGCAGGGCGGTGTCCAGCAGGTCGTTCAGCTCGGTGACCGAAGCGCTCTTGATCCGGTCCAGCACCGCCTGGATGACGGTGCGCTGGCGGGCCACGCGGTGCCAGTCATCATCAATGGCGCGCAGGCGGGCATACTGCAATGCGGTATATCCGTCAAAGTGGTTCCAGCCTGGTTCCACCTTCTTGACGATCAGCATCGAGTTGGAGGGAACCTCCCAGTTCAGCGCCTTGGCTTCGTCCTCAGTCAGGTTCAGGTCGATGCCGCCCACGGCATCCACAATCTGAACAAAGGAGTTAAAATTGAACCGCACATAGTGGTCCACCTGCACGTTGAAGCAGTCTTCCACCGTATCCATCGTCAGGCGGACACCGCCGTAACGGAAGGTGTGGGTGATCCAGTCGTACTGGCCCTCGTACCCATCCAGCAGAATCGGCACACCGGTGCCGCGCTCAATGGAAACCAGTTTGATGGTATCGTCCTTGATGTTCAGGGAGCACAGAATTAAACTGTCCGCGCGGGCATCGGAGCTGAACTCCGTGGTGGCTTTTGTTCCGTCCAGCTCGTTCAGATGGGTAAATGCATCCCAGTCGTTCACGGCATCGGTGCGTTCATCAGTGCTGACCAACAAGATGTTCAGCACATCTTCGTCCGCAAAGGGGCTGCCCTCCGGCATCTCCATTTCGTCATTTGTGGCCTGGGTCAGGCCGGTGGTATCCAGGTCCTGGTCCTCCTCGGCATCAACGGTGCCAACGCTGTCCACCGTGCCGTCATCGTAATGAATCAGATCCAACTTGCCGTTAATGTACAGCACCGCCAGCAGCACCAGCACCGCCAGCGCCGCAGCAAACACCGCCAGCAGTTTCAGCCACAGGGGACGTTTCTTTTTGTCCGGCGTTTCCGGTGCTGTGGTTTCCGCCTTGGGTTCGTTTTCAGTTCCCGGCTGGGCCGAATCCGCGGCCGGTTCGCTTTCCGGCTGCATCTGCTCCGGCTGGGCCTGCTGCCCCGGGGCAGCAGACTGCATCTTGTTTTCTTCGTCCTTCATAACTACTTTCACCCTTGTTGTTTTTGGCCGCGCAAACGCCGCAGGCCCGCCCGTATCCCACAGGAATAATAGAGAAAAGCCAGCCCCGCAAAAATGCTGACCGTTAAACTGCGCCAGGTAAACCACCCGTGCTGGATGGAATGGGTACGCAGCAGCGCCAGCCACACCGGTGCCATCAGGGCGGTAAGGCCAATGGGCAGCGCGCGCAGCAAAGCTTCCTTATTGCGCAGGCAAAGCAAAAACGCCGCAATGCACAAAATAACCACCAGCACCACCGGCCACAACAGCCCGCGCTGGCTTAATGTATCCCCCACAAAGCGGAAGATGTTTCCCCAGCTCAGTTCCATGCCGTGCCAGGTATCCGCCGTGGTGCGCACCCCGGCCTGGTGGATGGCATCGCCGATGATATCCTGCCCGGTAATCAGGGTGGCCAGCACCCATTTCAGGCCCCAGCACATGGCATAGCCTGCCCCCCAGCACAAGCTGCCGCCGATGACCGGCAGACACTGCCTGGCACCGGATGCCGCCCGCTGCGGCAGGCAGCACAGCCACACCGCCACCGGCAGCCCCAGCGTGATGATGGGGGTGACCAGCAAATCACAGAACGCCGTACAGGTACCCAGCACCACCAGGGCAATGCTCAGCTGCCCGGCGCGGCGCGGCCTGGCCAGCACCCACGCGCAGCCCGCATACGCAATACAGAAAGTGGTAAAATACTGCACCTGATGCGGCACCCAGAACACGGTAACCGCCAGCTGGCTGACGGCAAACCACACCATGGCCCGCAGCCCACACTGCCGCCGCAGCTGCCACAAAATAACCGCCAGCAGCGCAAACAGCACCAAATACTGCACCACGCGCACACCGGTGATGGACATAACGCAGAGCAGCGGCCGCAGCCAGATCAGGTAGCCGTGCCAGTACCGCGCATAGGAGAACGGCACCAGCTGCACTGCCTTTTGGGCACCGGTGGACAGTGGAATGGTGCGCTCGCAATAGACAGCAAGGTCACCGGCCATCGTTTCAAAGTTATCCACGTTATAGGCCGTTGCGGTCATCATGGCGGTCAAGGGATCCTGCTCGCCCATGGCGGCCGCTTCAAACAGCATGATGGTATCGGTATAGTTATCCATCTGGAACAGCTTAAAGCCGAAATATTCAGGGTAAAGCCCCTCCTGCTGGATGGTTTGGGCTGAATCATACACATGTTCCAGCACCGGCTGGGCCGGCAGCGCGCACGCCCCCAGCAGCAGCACAAACAGCACTGCCACCGTGGCTGCAAACGCCGCCAGCAGCTGCAGGGGCGTGGTGTGCCGCACCGTTGGGTTTGTTTTGATTTCCTGCATAGCATTCCTTTTCTTTTGGGAAGATTGCAAAAAAGTTACAAATCTTTTTTGGTTATTATACCGTATTATTCCGCCAGTTTCAATAGCGCAGAGCTGCCGAAAGTTGTGAAATCCCCATCACAAAATTTGCACATTCCCGTTACCGGGCGTCCGCCTGGCGCGAAACGGAGAGCACAATGCCCATTTCGCCCAGCAGCATCATCAAACTGGTACCGCCGGAAGAAAAAAACGGCAGGCTGATGCCGGTGTTGGGGATGGTGTTGGTAACAACGGCAATGTTCAGCACCGCCTGCAGCACCACCTGCACCACAAAGCCAACGGCCAGCAGCGCACCGAATTTATCCCGCGCGCGCACTGCAATGGACATGCCGCGCAAAAACAACAGCAGGAACAGCACCACCGTCAGAGCCGCGCCCACAAAGCCAAGTTCTTCACACAGAATCGAAAAGATAAAGTCGTTCTGCGGTTCCGGCACATAGAGGTATTTCTGGCGGCTGTTGCCCAGCCCCAGCCCGGCCGCGCCGCCAGATGCAATGGCGTACAGGCTTTGGATGGTCTGGTGGCCTTCGCCCAGCGGATCGGCAAAGGGGTCCCGCCAGGAGGACAGCCGCCCCATGGCATAGGGCACCAGCTCCGGCAGCAGCACCACCGCCGCCGCAATGGCCCCGGCCCCGGCAATGCCTGCCAGGGCAAACCACTTTAAGCCCGTGCCACCCACAAACATCAGCACCGCGCCGATGCCCAAAATCAGTAGCGTGCCGGACAGATGCGGCTCCAGCAGCATCAGCACCGTAACCGCCCCCAGGATAACCATAAAGGGCAGCACCCCGGTTGCAAAGGTCTGCATCCTGTCATGGTTGAGGGAGATGATGTGGGCAAACACCAGCACTACCGCAAACTTGGCGATCTCGCTGGGCTGCAAGGTGCCCAGCCCCGGCAGCACGATCCACCGCTTGCAGCCGTTATATTCCGGCATGAACAGCACGATTGCCAGCAACGCCAGCGATACCCCCATGATTGGCCACGCCAGTTTGTGCCAGATGTGGTAATCCACCAGACTGGCCGCGTACATGGCCGCCGCACCAAACGCCGCAAACAACAGCTGGGGGCGGATGTAGGTATAAGCATCCCCGCGCCGGTACAGCGCCACCGCATACCCGGCTGAAAACAGCATCACCAAACCATAGCACACCAGCAGCATCAAAATGATCAAAAACCAGATATCTGGTGCCGGCTGCCCGGCCAGCCGCTTTTTGATGACCGTACGGGCCAGTGCCGCTTCTTCTTTCAATCCAAAAGCCCCCTTCCCCATCCAGCTTGCAGCGGTTTATTCCGCCACACCCTAGTATATGTACGGGAACGGGGGCTTAATCATTCCTGGGGATATCTAAGGCAACACCGCACAATTCCCGCCTTGCGGCTTAAGCACCGCTCCGGCGGCTGCGG
>OIBW01000654.1_pt1 | contig 13180 bp, 7 predicted proteins | sample 1581131 | NCBI WGS metagenome assembly OIBW01 (sample SAMEA3882517, study PRJEB24775) | human gut metagenome | biome: human-associated habitat; feature: intestine environment; material: feces | place: Netherlands | collected 2009/2010 | reverse complement strand
ACGGCTGATCCGCACGGCCATCTACGCCCAAAACGGCTTTGTGATGCTGCGGTTTGAAAACTACTGCGCGCAGGAAGTGGAGCTGGGCGCGGACGGCCTGCCGCGCCGCAACACCCATGGCGGTAGCGACCTGCGCGGTGTGCGCGCCGCCGCCGAAAAGCGCGGCGGAACTATGACGCTGCACTGGGAGAATGAGTGGTTTACGCTAAGGGTGCTGCTGCCGCAGAAAAGCTGAATGGATGGCTGGGGGTCTAGGATAAGGCACCCGGCCATTTTTGGTGTTTGGGCGGGGTGCACAAAACGGGGTCGAGATGCTTTGTGAGAGATGCACAACAAAAAATGAAATGTTTTTGAAACTTTTGCAAAACATGCAACGGAAACAACAGTTTGTGCAAAAAATGAGCCGAAAGAAAATTGTTTTGGTACAATATCATCAATAAAAGCGGAAATCCCGTCAGCCGCCATCCGGAGGGCGGCACAATAAAAGGAGGAAAACAATGAAACACCCTGCTTCTAACCCTGGCAAATATGGGCGTCAACCTGGACGACGTTGCCGATGTGGTCAATAACTGCATCCCGCAGCTCATCTTCTTTGGCGTTGTGGTTGCCGCCGCCATTATCGTACTGATCGCTATGGCGGTCAACAAGAAACTGGCCAAGCCCACCAAATTCATGGTGCGCGCCCAGTCTGGCCTGGCCGTGCTGCTGGCTTTCGGCATCATGCTCAACCTGGTTGCCTTTGGCCCCATGAGCACCATGCTCGATCTGGTCACCGGCAACGGCACTATCACCGAGGAATCCAGTGACGAGGCCAACGCCCTGTGCACCGAGATTGCCGAGGAAGGCATTGTCCTGCTGCAGAACGATGACAACGAACTGCCCCTCGCTTCCGGTAGCAACCTGAACGTCTTTGGCTGGGCTTCTGTCGGCCCTGTCTACGGCGGCACCGACGCTGGCGCGATCTCTGCCGACCGTCCCACCGTCAGCCTGCTGGATGGCCTGCACAACGCCGGCATCAACACCAACACCGAGCTGAGCGATTTCTACACCGCTTACTGCGCCGAGCGCCCGGCGCTGGGTTACAGCAACCATAACTGGACCCTGCCCGAACCCACCGCCGCCAGCTACACCCAGGAGCTGATCGACAACGCCAAGTCTTTCTCTGACACTGCGATGGTCGTCATCAGCCGCGTTGGCGGTGAGTTTGCTGACCTGCCCACCGATATGAGCACCGTCAACTACACCGACAACTCCACCGAGTACAAGGACTTCGAGGATGGCCAGCATTACCTCTCCCTGAGCAAGACTGAGCGCGACATGATCGACCTCGTCTGCTCCAACTTCGACAACGTTGTGCTGGTTTACAACGCTGCCAACACCCTCGAGCTGGGCTTCGTCGATGAGCACCCCCAGATCAAGAGCGTTATCTGGTGCCCCGGCACCGGCCAGACCGGCTTCAACGCCTTGGGCGAGATTGTTGCCGGTGAGGTCAACCCCTCCGGCCACTCTGCCGACACTTTCGTCTATGACCTGACCGCAGCTCCTTACTTCAACAACATCGGCGCTTTCGCCTACACCAATGCGGATTCCGTTGGTTACACCGCTGCCAGCCTGTTTGGCGGTGATGCAACGCTCGTTCCCCCGCACTTCGTCAACTATGTTGAGGGCATCTACGTCGGCTACAAGTTCTACGAGACTGCCGCCGCCGAGGGCCTGATCGACTATGACAAGACCGTGCAGTATCCCTTCGGCCACGGCCTGTCCTACACCACCTTTACCCAGAAAATCGACTCCATGACCGAGGCTGACGGCACCATCACCCTGGATGTCACCGTCACCAACACCGGCAGTGTGGCCGGTAAGGACGCCGTGCAGGTCTACTTCAACCCGCCGTACACCGATGGCGGCATTGAGAAGGCTTCCGCCAACCTCGTCACCTTCGGCAAGACCGACTCCATTGAGCCGGGCGCTTCCCAGACCTTGACCCTGACTTTCAACACCGAGAACATGGCCAGCTTTGACAGCAAGGACAAGGGCTGTTATGTGCTGGAAGAGGGCGACTATATCATCAGCATCAACGAGGATTCCCACACGGTGCTGGATTCCAAGACCTACAACGTCGCTTCCACCATCGTCTATGACGAGTCCAACCCCCGCAGCACCGACGCCGAAGCTGCTACCACCAAGTTCGACTTCGCTGACGACAAGCTCGTCACCCTGTCCCGTGCAGGCCATTTTGCCAACTATGCCGAGGCTGTCGCCGTTCCCTCCGACTTCACCATGTCTGAGGAGAGCATGAACACCCTGTACAACGACCACAACTGGACCCCCGAGGACCACAACGACCCCAACGACGAGATGCCCGTTACCGGTGCCAACAACGGCCTGAAGCTGGCTGATCTGCGCGGTGCTGACTACGACGACGAGCGTTGGGATACCCTGCTCGACCAGATGACCGTCACCGAGATGGACGACCTGATCGCCCTGGGCGGCTACCAGACCAAGGCCGAGGCCAGCGTTGACAAGTACGCGACCATCGACTGCGACGGCCCCGCTGCCATCAATAACAACTTTACCGGCGTTTCTTCCATTGGCTTCCCGTCCGAGATTATCATCGCTTCCACCTTCAACACCGACCTGGCCCGCCGCTACGGCGAGAGCATCGGCCGCATGGCCAGCGAGATGAACGTTACCGGCTGGTACGCCCCCGCCATGAACGGCCACCGTTCCGCCTTTGACGGCCGTAACTTCGAATATTACTCTGAGGACAGCGTCCTCGCCGGTTACATCGGTGCCAGCTCCATTGCCGGTGCCCAGAGCTACGGCGTCTACGCTTACATGAAGCATTTTGCCCTGAACGACCAGCAGATCAACCAGAGCGAGATGCTCTGCACCTGGGCTGACGAGCAGGCTATCCGCGAGATCTACCTGCGTCCCTTCGAGATCAGCGCCAAGGTGGGCGGCTGCAAGGCCGTCATGTCCAGCTGGAACTATATTGGCAACCAGTGGACCGGTGCCTGCAATGCACTGCTGAACGGCGTGCTGCGCGGCGAGTGGGGCTTCCGCGGTATGGTCATCACCGACGGCTTCCACTTCACTGACTACATGGATTCAGATATTGCCATCCGCAACGGCTGCGACCTGATGCTGAAGAACTACGATGTTGCCACCAACCACCTGACCGATACCACCAGTGCTACCAGCGTTAAGGCTATGCGTCAGGCTTGCAAGAACATCATGTACACCGTGGTCAACTCCCGCGTTTACGACCCCGCCAACACTGTTTCCACCCCCATCTGGCGTACCGCTATGATCGTGGTCAACGTGCTGCTGGCTGTACTACTGGTCGTGCTGGAAGTTCTCACCTTCAAAAGCTACAAGAAGAAAAAGGCACAGTAAAGTGTAATTTGTAAGCTGTGCAGCTGCCCTGCGGTCCATCGCCGCCGACTTTGCGCGGTTGTGCGGTGGGCCGCAAGGCTGTTTTTAAGAAAAGGAACCACCTTATGCAAAAGAAACAACTGCAAGCTTTGACGCTTGAACAAAAATGTGCGCTGCTTTCGGGCGCGGGTACCTTTACCACCCGTGCGTATCAAAAGGCTGGCATTCCGGCTATCACTTTGTCCGATGGCCCCAACGGTGTGCGCAAGCAGGCGGGCGCGGCGGACCACCTGGGGCTGAACCCCAGCGTTCCCGCCACCTGCTTCCCCACTGCCGCCACCGTGGCGTGCAGCTGGGACCCCGCCCTGGGCGAGGAAGTGGGCAAAGCCATGGGCGAAGAAGCCGCCGCGCAGGAAGTTGCCGTGCTGTTGGGGCCGGGCCTGAACACCAAGCGCAGCCCCCTCTGCGGACGCAACTTTGAGTATTTCTCCGAGGATCCGTATCTTTCCGGCAAAATGGCCGCGAGCTATGTGCGGGGCATCCAGTCCAACGGTATTTCGGCCTGCCCCAAGCACTTTGCCGTCAACAGCCAGGAGCTGCGCCGCATGGCGTCGGATTCCGTGGTGGATGAACGCACTTTGCGGGAGCTGTACCTGACCGGGTTTGAGATCGTGGTCAAGGAAGCAAAGCCCAAGACCATCATGAGCAGCTATAACCTCATCAACGGAACTTACGCCAACGAGAACCGCCACCTGTTAATGGACATCCTGCGCGGGGAGTGGGGCTTTGACGGCGCTGTGGTAACGGACTGGGGCGGCAGCAATGACCATGCCCTGGGCGTGCAGAACGGCTCCACGCTGGAAATGCCCGCCCCCGGCGGGGACGCGGTGCGCGAGCTGATGCAGGCTGTGCAGAGCGGCAAAATTACCGAAGCGGATGTGGACGCCCGGCTGGACGAGCTGCTGACGCTGGTGTTTGATACCCATGCCGCCGTGCAGTCCCACAGCCGCACCTTTGATGCGGACGCTCACCACGCCCTGGCCCGCCGCGCCGCAGCCGAAAGCATTGTGCTGCTGAAGAACGAGAACGACCTGCTGCCGCTGGCCGAGGGCGCAAAAGTTGCCGTGATCGGCGACTTTGCCCAGACACCGCGGTACCAGGGCGCCGGCTCCAGCGCGGTCAACTCCATCAAGGTGGATATCTTTTTGGACTGCCTGAAAGAGAGCGGCTTAGCCAGCGTGGGCTTTGCCCCCGGCTTTGACCGCCAGGGCAAACCGGATGCCGCCAAACAGGCCGAGGCTGTAGCCCTGGCCCAAAAGGCCGAAGTGGTGCTGCTCTGCCTGGGGCTGGATGAAATCAAGGAAAGTGAGGGTCTGGACCGCGGCGATATGCGCCTTGCGGACAACCAGATCGAACTGTTAAAGGCCGTGCAGCAGGCCAACCCCAACACCGTTGTGGTGCTCAGCGCAGGGGCTTCGCTGGAAACCCCGTGGCTCAAACACTGCCGTACCCTGGTGTATGGTGCGCTGGGCGGCCAGGCGGGGGCGGGCGCCATGCTGGATGTGCTGACCGGCAAAGTGAACCCCAGCGGCAAGCTGGCCGAAACCTGGGTCAACGCCTATGTGGATACCCCCGCCAAGGATAACTTTGCCGGGCCGGGCCGCATGGTGCAGTACCGCGAGGGGCTGTATGTCGGCTACCGCTATTACCAGACCGCCGGTGTGCCGGTGGCATTCCCCTTTGGCTATGGGTTAAGCTACACCAGCTTTGCCTACAGCAATTTGCAGGCCGCGTCCAATGGCGTGACCCTGACCGTAACCAACACCGGCAAGCGCGCCGGAGCAGAGATCGTGCAGCTGTATGTGGCAAAACCCGGGGCAGAAGTGTTCCGCCCCGCACAGGAGCTGAAAGGCTTTGCCAAGGTGCAGCTGCAGCCCGGCGAAAGCAAGACCGTGACCATCCCGCTGGACGACAAGGCGTTCCGCTACTGGAACACCAAGACCGACAGCTGGGAAGTGGAAGGCGGCAGCTATGAGCTGCGGGTCGGCGCGTCCAGTGCGGACATCCGCCTGACCGCCGTGGTGGAAGTGGCCGGTACCGGCGCACCCAACCCCTATGCGGGCAAGCATCTGCCGCACTATACCAGCGGCAAGGTGCAGAGCGTGCCGGATGACGAATGGGCCACCCTGCTGGGCCGCCCGGTGCAGCAGGGAAAAGTTAAAATTGACCGCAACATGACCCTGGGCGAGCTGAACCACAGCCGCAGCCCGCTGTGCTGGCTGGTCTGGGCTGTGCTCACGATGATGCTGAACGCCAGCTACAAGCGCGGCAAGCCGGACCTGAATGTGCTGTTCCAGTACAACATGCCGCTGCGTGCCCTGGCCAAAATGACCAGCGGTGCCATCAGCATGGGCATGGTGGATGGCATTGTGATGGAATTACAGGGATTCTGGATCATCGGCCTTGTGCGGGTGATCATAGAAACCGTGAAAAACCTGGTACTGAACGCACAGCTGGAACAGCGCCTGCGCAACAGCTGAGGAAAGAGAGGGGCTATTTATGCAGCTATGGAATAATTTTGCGGCAAAACACCCCGCCGCAGCCAAGTGGGTGCGCGAAGGCGGACTGTTTGTGATCGTATCCAACCTGGTTACGGTGTTCAAATACCTGCTGCTGCAATTTTTGCCGGCGGCGTTCAGCAGCCTGCCGGTGGTGGATTTTGGCTGGCCGGGCATCCCGGTCACGCTGTTTGGCGAAACCTTCCAGTGGAACATCCTGGGGTATGATTCCGCCCATGGCGGTCTGCCGTACTTTTGCGCCTACATGGTTGCCATGGTGGTGGGAGAATGCATAAACTTTCCCATCCAGCGCAACTTTGTGTTCCGCAGCAAGGGCAACCTGGCCAAGCAGATCGCCTGGTATGTGGTGGCGTTCTGCTTGATCACCTGCATCGTCAACTCCATCAACTGCGTGTGGGTGGCGGTTGCGGGCCTGCTGGTGCCGGATTTCATCTACAACATTGGCACCACCGTGCTCAATGGCGGCATTTCCATGGTGATCTTCTTCTTTGTGAACAAGATCATCTTCCCAGAGGGCGCACAGGCAAAATAAAGCCCGGCAGGATCACTGGTGCTTTTCCCGGTACTCGAACAGGGCGGCGGCACGGTACAGGAAAAAGTTCTTTGGATGGTATAAAAATGTGATTGCCAGCAACGGCGAAGATCTGAACGGATAAAGAAGAATGCTGCCTTTCCCTGATGTGGAGAAAGACAGCATTTTTATTGCGTTTTTCGGAAAGAGGTGAGCAGCGGCCCCTACAAATGGGTAACGGCTGGCCATAAAATGGCGCTATTACATGGTGTGCTTTGCGAGAAAGCGCTGTAGTGTGATGATATAAAACGGATGGGTGCATGGTGTGCGCCCCTACGGAATTACAACAAAACACCCCCGCCCGTGCGGTAAATGAACTGCATAGGGCGGGGGCACCGTTATTTTACAAAGAAAACGCGCAGAGCGGAGATTTTAGGCAATACCGCACAATTCTAAGTGCCGCAGCCGCCGGAGCGGTGCTTAAGCTGTCAGGTGGGAATTGTGCGGTGCTGCCTTTACTGTTCCACGGCACCGGTGGGCAGCTGGGGAACAGCGGTCAGGATGCGCATGAACTCTTCGCCGGTGATGGTTTCTTTCTCGTACAGGTACTTGGCGATCTCGTCCAGCTTGCCGCGGTTTTCAATCAGCATCTGTTTGGCTTTTTCATGCTGCTGCTTGACAACTTCCACGACCTTATCGTCCACTGTGGCGGCTGTGCGCTCACTGCAGGCCAGGCTGGCATCGCCGCCCAGGTAGGCGTTGTTCACGGTTTCCAGGGCAACCATGTCAAAGTCGTCGGTCATGCCGTAGCGGGTAATCATGGCGCGGGCCATCTTGGTGGCCTGCTCGATATCGTTGGATGCGCCGGTGGTGATGGAGTTGAACACCACTTCTTCGGCGGCACGGCCACCGGTCATGGTGGCAATTTTGGCCAGGATCTCTTCCTTGGTCATCAGGGTGTGGTCGCCGTCCTCTACCTGCATGGTGAAACCCAGCGCGCCGGAAGTGCGCGGCACAATGGTGATTTTCTGCACGGGGGCGGAATGGCTCTGCAGGGCGGCAACCATGGCATGGCCGACTTCGTGGTAGGCCACGATGCACTTTTCTTTGTCGCTCAGGATCTTATTCTTTTTCTGGGCACCGGCCAGGATGGTATCCACGGCTTCCTGCAGGTCGTACTGGGTAACGGCCATGCGGTGGTGGCGCACAGCGCCCAGGGCGGCTTCGTTGATGATATTGGCCAGCTCGGCACCGGAAGCACCGGGAGTCATGCGGGCAACCACGGCAAAGTCACAGTCGGGGCCGATTTTGACCTTTTGAGCGTGCAGGCGCAGGATGCTTTCGCGGCCTTTCAGGTCGGGCAGCTCCACGGGCACACGACGGTCAAAACGGCCGGGGCGGGTCAAAGCGGGGTCAAGGGATTCAGGACGGTTGGTGGCGGCCAGAATGATAACACCCTTGGCGGCGTCAAACCCGTCCATTTCGGTCAGCAGCTGGTTCAGGGTCTGCTCGCGTTCATCGTTGCCGCCCATACCGGAAGCACCGTCACGCTTTTTGCCGATGGTATCGATCTCATCAATAAAGATAATGCAGGGGGCTTTTTCGTTGGCCTGTTTGAAGAGGTCACGCACCTTGGAAGCGCCCATGCCGACGAACATCTCGACAAATTCAGAACCCGCAATGGAGAAGAAGGGAACACCGGCTTCGCCGGCAACAGCGCGGGCCAGCAGGGTTTTACCGGTGCCCGGGGGGCCGACAAGCAGAACGCCCTTGGGCATTTTGGCACCGATATCCTCGTAACGCTTGGGGTTATGCAGGAAGTCAACGATTTCCTGCAGGCTCTCTTTGGCTTCGTCCTCACCGGCAACATCGGCAAATTTGATGGACTTGCCATCCTCAACGACATACTGTTTGGCACCGGATTTGCCGCCGCCAAAAATCATGCTGTTGGCGCCGCCGGTCATTTCACCGACCCGCTTGCGCATCATGCGGTTGAACCAGACGATCAGAATGATCATGGGCAGCAGCGAGATGACCCAGCCCAGCAGGGTGTCCACCCAGGTGGTCTGGTTGTACACCTTGCCAAAGGAAACGCCGGCGCTTTCCAACCGGTTGACCAGCTGCAGGTCCTGCGCAATGGAGTTGGTGCAGTAGGTGGTATCGTTTTTGTCTACAAAATAGATCTGCTGATCCTGAATTTCAACGGTGCTCAGTTCGCCGCCTTCGAGCATGTTCAGGAAGGTGCCGTAATCGACCTGTTTGACCTGGCCTTTCATCATGGCGGGGAAGGCCCAGAAATTGAGCAGCAGCAACACCACAAGGATCACGGCATATACAATGCCGGTCGTCTTTTTGGGGTCGCGCGGCTGTTGGGTTTCGTGCATAACAATTCCTCCAGTTGGGGGCGGTAATAGGGGCCCCCGATAGATTCTATCATGAAGAATAAAAATGAACTGCGGATGAACAAGGCATGAAATAGCTGGAAATTCCGGTAAACTTTGCGTGAACAAGGGCAGTTTGTGGGCAAAAACAGGAATGCAGACCGCGTAACGACAGGGAAAAGTGAAAAGAATCTGAACGGTTTTCCACAAACAGAGGGGCTTCTTGTGGAAAACAAAACGCGCGGCGGGGAGATAGGATGTTGATGACAGGATACCATGGCTGCAGCTCAGTATGCGGGACGATGCAGGCATCACGCCCTACAAATCTTTATAACAAAAGCGGGGCGCTGCCAATCAGCAGTGCTCCGCTTAATTTTGTGTTATGCAGTTTTATCGCCCCAGGCGCACCGGCTCCGGAGGCTCCTGGCCGGGGCGCAGGTCCATCCACCAATAGGCAAGGTCCAGCCATTGGCCGAACTTGTACCCAGTGCGGGGTTCCACGCCGATTTTTTTGAAGCCGAGCGCCTTATGGAACGCGCAGCTCTCTTTGTTCTGGCCGGTCACAAGGGCAACGGCGTTGCAGTAGCCGCGCTGGCGCACACCGTTCAGCAGGGCTTTGTACAGCCGCCCGCCAACCCCCTGGCCCACACAGTCGTGGGCGCAGTAAACGGTTAGCTCCACATCCCACGCATAAGCTGTGCGGCTGTGCCAGGGGTGGGCGCAGGCAAAGCCGCACAGCTTGCCCGCTGCATTGACGGCAACCAGGAACGGCGCGCGCTGCTGCACATAGGCGATATTTTCGCGCTGGAATTCCTCGGTACACAGGTCATACTGGAAAGTGGCCGTGGAGTGGGTGACATACCAGTTGTACAGCTCCGCCACGGCGGCGGCGTCCTCCGGCGCGGCATCCCGCAGGGTGATGGTGTTTTCAGCGGTCCACTGGGCGGCAAGGGCTTCCTTTTCGGGTTTTGGCAGCTTTTTCAGGGCGGCTTCCCGCTTCAGGGCGGTACTTTTATCGGTGCAGCGCTCGGCATAGGTCAGCTTAACGGCACCTTTGGCGTGGGTATACTTGGCACCGGCCTTGCCGCCCTTGTGGGCGCGCAGGCGGCGGGCAAGGTCATTGGTCCAGCCGGAATACAGGCTGCCATCCGCGCAGCGCACCATGTAGACCCAGGCGGAAGCCGGGTCTGGCTGGCAGTCCGCCGCGGTGCTGGGGCGGGGACCAAACTGCTCTAGAGTTTCGGCGCTCACTGTGCGCTCACCGGCCTTCCGGCGGCGCGCAGGGCACGGCGGCATGCCTCAATGGCATCCTCTTTGGTTTCCGCGGTGACAAGGAAACGGCTGGGGTGGCAGAACTTGAGAGCCAGGCCGCTCTTTTCGCGCAGGATCTCCTCCGGCTGGCCGCCCCATGCGGGCGGGAACGGCACCTTGCTGCGGCGGGTCTTGTAATCGGTCACGCACTGGGCGCTGTAGCCGCCGCGCTGGCTGGGGTAGACAACAAACAGGGCATCGGTTTTGTACAGGCCGTTTTTCCAGGGCATGTAGTCCGGCAGGACCACAATGCCGTCCTTGGAGTTCTTGTAGGCGTTCTGGACGGTCTCGTCCGCGCGGTTCACGGCGTTGGCTGCGGCAATCTCGTTTTCCAGCACCTGCTTGGCAAAGGGCACGGCGCGCCAGAAGCAGGCATCGGAATCTTCGCCGGAATCCCACACGGGGTTAAAGCTGCCGATGGCATCGGCCAGGGAGTTCTGTTCGCCGGTGTTATCGTTCAAGTCCAGGGGCTGAACAAAATTTTCATCCAGCAGGCGGGCCTGGTGGGCACCCACCAGCTGGGCACCCAACACGCGCCACAGCAGGCCAAAGGCCGCATAGGGCACGCCGTTGGGGCGGCTTTCGCGCGGTTCCTGGTGGTGGTCAAACATACCGCAGCCCACATCGTACACAATGCCGTCAAAACCATCCGGCACAACAAAACCGCGGGTTACTTTGATATCCGGCCGCACAATCATCAGCAGCGCTGTGGCAAACACATCGTCTGCATGGAACTTGCCGCCGTGAGTAAAACCTTTTGCAGGAATTTTCATAGAATAGCCTCCGTCTATGGGGTAAAATGATGATTAACTAATATTATAACATGAAAGCGTAGGTTGGTAAATGCAAAATCTGCGCGGGCGGGCCGGATTTGGAACAAGTGGCAGCATTTGGCCGAAAAACGGTGATTCACAACCGGCATAAAATATGATATACTAACCTAATATGCCCTTTTGCGGGCATACCGGACATTCGGTGTGTTGACGCGGAATGTTGACCGCAACTTAATGAACAAACAAAGCGAAGGAACTGGATACCCATGCAAAACATCAAAAAAACATTAAAAAGCAAGCGCTTCTGGCTTGGCACGGTGCTGCCATTTGCGCTGGCTGTGGCAGCGGCCTTTGTGGCGCGCTACCAGTTAGAAATTTCTGACGGCGTAACTGCCAACTACATGGCGGGGCAGTGGCCGGTATACGCACCGCTCAATGCGCTGACGGCGTTCTGCCTGACGCTGGTGGTGTTTGCCCTGTGCGGCAGCTGGGGCATTGCAACCGGCGTTTCCGGCCTGATTTTTACCGTGCTGGCGCTGGTCAACTATTACACGCGGGACCTGCATGGTTCCGCCCTGATGCCGCAGGACATCCTGAACCTGGGCACCGCGGCAGAGGTGATGGGCAGTTATACCCTGCACATTACCCAGACAGTTATTACCATTGCGCTGCTGTACATCCCGGTACTGGTGGCTGCCGTTGTGCAGGTCAAACTGGCCGGCAAGCATAAGCGCAGCTGGAAACAGCGCGGCGCCCATGCGCTGGCCTGCGCCTGCGGCATTTTTGCGGTGTTGTATCTGGGGTATTTCAGCCCCAACCCCATCAAGCCCGCCACCACTTACGGCTGGGCCTGGCAGGAAACCTATTATAAGTACGGCTACCTGGCGGGTAGCCTTGAAGCCGCCAGCCTGATGGTGGACCCCATCCTGCAGCCGGACGGCTACAGCGAGGACGCCGCCACCGAGGCCGCTGCAATGGCGCAGGACTATCAGGCCAGCCCCGAAACGGCAAACGAGCAGGACTACCCCGATGTGTTCCTGATCCTGTCCGAAAGCTTTTATGACTTTGACCTGGTAACGGACCTGCAGGCCGACCAGGAGATCATGCAGGTGACCAAAAACCTGCCCAACTCCATTTACGGCCACACCATCAGCCCGCATGTGGGCGGCGGCACCAACTCCAGCGAGTACGAGATGCTTTCCTCCAACTCGCTGATGCTGATGCCCTCCATCACACCGTTCAACTGGTTGAACCTGCACAAGGCAAACAGCCTGGTCAGCAACCTGAAAGATCTGGGGTATGCCACGCTGGCAGCCCACCCCTATACCAACTCCAACTACCGCCGCGATTCTGCCTGGCTGACGCTGGGCTTTGACGAGACCCACTTCCAGGATGATTTTCCGACCAAGGAAACCTATGGCAGCCGCCCCTACCAGACCGACAGCGCCACCTACCGCGACCTGGAAGGTTTGTATGAAGCAATGCCGGAGGACCAGCCGCGGTTTGTGTTCCTGGTTTCCATCCAGAGCCACGGCGATTACGATATGAACCCCCCGGAGGAGGATATCGTGCATGCCGCAACCGATTACGGCGAGTATGATTCCATCATGGATGAATACCTGAGCAATATCTATATGACCGACCGTGCCTTTGGCGAACTGACTGAATACCTGACCGAGCAGTACGAAAAGACCGGCCGCAAAGTGATTGTTGCCATGGCAGGCGACCACGCCCCCAGCTTTGTGGATCATGTGGCCGACCATACCTTTACCGATGAGAACAATTTGCAGATTTTGGAGCGCAGCACGCCCTACCTGATCTGGGCAAACTACCCGCTGGAAAACGCAGGCCAGACCAGCGCCACCGACGAGTACAACCGCATGGATATGTGCATGCTGGCACCCACCCTGGTGGAAAATGCCGGGCTGCCGCTGACCCCGTATTACCAGTACCTGCTGGCACTCAAGCAGGTGGCCCCGGTGGTGACAGCCGCCAATGACTATATGGACGCGGACGGCGTGACCCACACCTACGGCGAGAATGCAGAGCTGGATGCCTGGGTGCATGGGTACTTCTATTTGGAGTATAACAACATCGGTGCCAAAGCAACCAGTCAGCAGAATTTGTTCCAGGTGGAAAAGTAAGAAGCTGATAAGCAGACGTCAGCCAGGATTCCTCTGATTTAGGGCAACACCGCACAATTCCCGCCTTGCGGCTTAAGCACCGCTCCGGCGGCTGCGGCACGGC
>OIBW01000647.1_pt1 | contig 13301 bp, 8 predicted proteins | sample 1581131 | NCBI WGS metagenome assembly OIBW01 (sample SAMEA3882517, study PRJEB24775) | human gut metagenome | biome: human-associated habitat; feature: intestine environment; material: feces | place: Netherlands | collected 2009/2010 | reverse complement strand
TATATGTATGCTGAGAATTTGATTTCCACCCCGGAAGCACAGGCAGACTTCTACCCTACCCCCGCGGAACTGGGAAAAAGAATGTTGCAGGACGTTGACCTTAGATTTGTCACAACGGTTTTAGAACCCTCTGCCGGGAAAGGTGACTTGATTCGCTGTCTTGCCGAAGAAGTGATTGCACAAGAATACCGTTGCAATCCCCGTACATTAAATGTTGATGCTATTGAAATCGACCCTTATATCCGCAGTATTCTCAAGTATGAATTTGACGGTGCTAGGCAGCAGGAAATTCAGCACATTCTGCGTGAATTTGAAGATCGTACCCGTTACGATTACAAGCTCAACAAAGAGGTTGGTCTAAATGACGAAGAAAAGACCGCTCGTGCGCAATTAAAGTACGAATCTTCTTTGCGGGACAGAATAGATCTACATATCGTTCACGATGACTTCTTGACCTTCGTTTCCCGCAAAACCTATGACATGATTCTGATGAACCCACCGTTTTCTGCCGGCTGTGAGCATCTTTTGAAGGCCATAGAGTTGCTAAAATGCTGCGGCGGTAAAATTCGCTGTCTGCTGAATGCCGAAACTGTGCGCAATCCTTATTCTGCCCAACGGCAACTCTTGCAGCAGTATCTGGAAGAATATGGAGCTGAAGTAGAAATCTTGGCGGACGCTTTCAAAGATGCAGACCGCCAGACTGATGTTACCGTAGCACTGGTGCGCATTGATATTCCGAGGCCAACATACCATAGTGAGATTTACTCCCGTTTGAAAGAAGCCTCCAATATAGAACAGCCACAGACTGAGGCAACGGAATTGACGCTGACAGATTTTCTCGAAAACATCGTGCAGCAGTTCAACTTTGAAACCGATGTCGGGATTGCTTTGATTCGGGAGTATCTGGGGATGCGTCCTTATTTGATGGAAAGTATCCCTCCTGGCCAATATAGTGACAGCACACTGGTGCTTTCTGTTGGCACAGACCATCGTTCAAGAGGGCCGCATATCAATGATTTTCTACGTCTCACCCGCCGGAAATATTGGAACGCTCTGTTCCATAACGACAAATTCATGGGTAAGCTAACCAGTGAACTGCGCCAGAAATACTATGACATGGTCGGAAAGCTGGTAAACTACGATTTCACGCTGTTTAACATTCAGCAGATCTCACTGGAAATGAACGCAGAACTGTCACAGGGCATCCAAGATACCATCTTCAAACTGTTCGAGCGTTTTACGGTCGAGCATAGCTGGTACCCGGAGACATCGAAAAATGTTCATTACTTTAACGGCTGGAAAGCGAATAAAGCCCACAAAGTCAACAGCAAAATCATCCTGCCTGTGAATGGAATCTTCTCGGATTACTCTTGGTCTGATGCATTTGAAGTCAGCCATGCTGAAGCCTGCATCTCGGATATAGAAAAGGTGTTCGATTTTCTGGATGGCAACATGACAAGTTATGTGAATCTGCACGGTGTACTGGCGCGTGCTGCCAGAGCCGGACAGACGCGAAACATCCCCTGCAAGTATTTCGATGTGACCCTTTATAAAAAAGGTACGATGCACATTCGGTTCCACAATGAAGAACTGCTGGAGCGTTTCAACATCTATTGCAGCCGAGGCAAAAACTGGCTACCGCCGAACTACGGCAAACGCACCTACGCCGATATGCCGCAGGAGGAACAGGCGGTCATTGATTCTTTCCACGGCAACGGTGAACCCGCTTCCGGCAAAGAGCGATATGCCGAAATTCTCGCAAAGCGGGATTACTATTTACAGGCACCCAAGCAGGACTTTCCCCTGCTGACAAACTAAGAGGTAAAAAGCCTATGTATAAAGAAAAAGTACGCAAATTCAAGTGTTATTACTGCTCGGACTGTAAACTCTATGCCGGGTCTGAAACGAAAATAGTTCACGGTCGGCGCATGAAACCGAACACAAAATACTGCACCGGCGGCAAAAAAATCATCATCTTTCGCTCTGATGACCCCAAGGTAAATGTACCGAAATGGTGTCCTAAGCGGCGCGTGCCGCCCACATTGCGGATTTACCACTTCCGTTCACCGGAAATCGAGGCAGGAGAGAGCATGCTTGCGGCCAACGGAATCTCGTTTTTCCCATACCCCAGCCGCTATGCAGTGCGGTATGAGGGAGAGTCACCTTATACGGCGATGGAATTTGCAAAGCAAATCAAAAATCATTCTTTGGCAGAGTTGCTCTCTATGCAGCTATTGCCCTATGAAATTCTGGAAATCGACGATGGCATCCGCCCATACTGTTTCCTTGTAGAGCGGCTCGGTCGCGCGCGGTGCATTCGCTTCAAAAGCGATATTGCACGCGAAAACAAATATGAAGAGCCTGACGACAAAGCGATTTGATCCTATGGAATCATGCAGATATTCCATTCGCAACTACCTGTAAAAGCGTCAAATCAGGCTATCGCGGCACGTTTATTGTTTGCTTCAAGCCTATAGATGCTTTCTTTTTTCAAAAAAATCTCCGTCACATCATAAAATGTGGCGGAGATTTCCTATTAGCGGTTCATATCAAAAATTTCGATGCGTGCAAACAATACGCACTGCTCTTGATACAAATCCTCGTCGAATATACCGTTTACTACGGAATATTTTCGTAAAAGTTTTTTGTACCTCGCAAACAGTTCTTCAAAGGCCGATGTACTTCCCAATTTGGCTGAAAGTAACAGTTCCATAAAAGTCATTTTACATCCCCCATTTCGGCTCTCAGCTTTTTAATGCTTCTATAATAGGCAGATGCCACTCCTTTTTCTTTGAGTCCTGTTTCTTGAGCAATTTCCTTAAATGGCTTTCCTTTTAGGACATACTCTGTGACAACAAACCTCTCTTTGAGACTTAATTGCTGCATAGCAGCCATCAGTTTTTCATTTTGCGGCTCCATTCTGCTCCACATATCATACCCGGCGGTTCTAAATTCGGATTGTTCTGCCTCCTTTTTAGTTCTGGTTTCTTTTTCATGCTCTCTCTGTTTCTTCTTTATGTAAGATTGGCGTTTTCGTTTTACTGCCAAAACCACATAAGCAGTAAATTGGTTTTGGCATATATCATCTTTGGATATGCCATCGTTTCTTTTTATCATTTCTGTACTCCCATCATTTTTTCTTCGATGGGAATACTGGTGGTGAACGACAGCGACAAAGAATCTTGTCGAATTGAAAATTGACACACGCAAATTCTTCAGTATATGTCCACCTGTGTGGAGCATGTACCGTCAGGATTCGCATATGGCAGTGGTAATTCCATTTCGTTTTTCGCGTGGAATTGCCAGAGTTATTCATTCGACAAACTCATAATGCGGTTCTCCGTATAGAGGAAAAGCCTATTAAGTTATAGGCAATGAAATATAACCGCACTTTGAGAAAAGAGACCTCAAGGTACTTTTTATTTTCTGAATTAGTTGTGTACCTCCAGATGAAAAAATAAGGAGAGGCTTCCAAGGAAACCTCTCCTTAACTGGTATTAAGGGCTATGTCAGATTTTTTTCAGCAAAATATTTACGACAGGTAACTTACCGATACAGCGGTCCGTACTGCTTGCACGCAGCATAATCCGCAGCCTGCTGATCCTGTGTGCCGAAGCTGGCCCATGCGTGGGGGCGATAGACCTTCTCGGCCGGGACATTGTGCATCGTAACAGGGATGCGCAGCATGCTGGCCAGTGTAATGAGGTCAGCACCCACATGGCCGTAAACGGTCACGCCATGGTTGGCACCCCAGTTTGCCATAACGCTGTACACATCGGTGAACGCACCCTGTCCGGTCAGGCGCGGGCAGAACCACGTAGTCGGCCAGGTCGGGTCGGTGCGCTTGTCGATAGTGTTGTGGATCCCGTCGGGCAGATCAGCCGTCCAACCCTCGGCAATTTGCAGGACGGGGCCAATGCCCTCCACAATGTTGAAGCGCAGCATCGTAACAGGCATCTCTGCCTTGCAGCGGAAGTGGCTGGAATATCCACCGCCGCGGAAGTACTCATAGTCCGCGCGACACCAATCGGTGGCGTTCAGGCACGCCTTGATGTCCGCATCGGTCATCTCCCAGAACGGTTTCATCACATGATTACCCTTGGCATCTACGCAGGCACCGGAACCGTCCAGGGCCGTTGCGCCGGAATTGATGAGGTGAATAAAGCCGTTGGCGGCAACGCCGTCAGGCTTCTGCCCGGTCACACGCTCGCAGGCTTCCGGGCTCCAGTAGGTGCGCACGTCATGGAAGCACGGCGCAGAGCCGGAAACAAGGCTACCCAGCATCATGGCAATGCCGTTGCAGGTATCATTCTCGGTAGCGAACGGGGTCGGGGCCTTCGGGCCGTTCCAGTCAAAGGTGGAAGCCATGATGGCTTCGGTGAAGTCAGCGTTCGGCAGCCAGTCTGTCCACTGGCGCTGGCCCTGGAAGCCGCCGACCACGGCGTTGCGGCCCAGTGCTTCTTCATGCCAGCCCATCTCGTCCAGACGCGGATTGCCGTATAGAATGTCACGGATGATCAGGGTCATCTTGACGATAAACTCCCAATCCTTGTCTGCCGGAATGATTTTCGACTTTGTGATGACAGGCGGCAGGTTCTTACCGAGGTTCTTATCAAAGCCCTCTTTGCAATTCTCGCGCACCCATGCCAGCGCCTTTTCATATTCGTCGTGGTCATAGATACCGATGGAAATGCGGCGCAGGATCTCGACCTCGTCTACCCACTCGGCGCGGATGCCGAAATACTTTTGCAGAACGCCTGCATCGCAGAAGCTGCCGGCAATCCCCATCGTCACAGCGCCAATATTGACGTAAGCTTTGTTCTTCATCCAGCCTGCGGCAACAGCACAGCGGGTGAAACGCAGAATTTTCTCGGCCACGTCATCGGGAATCGTATCATCGTTGGCTTCCTGCACGTCATGGCCATAAATGGAGAAAGCAGGCAGACCGCGCTGGGCGTGTGCTGCCAGAACCGCAGCCAGATACACCGCGCCGGGGCGCTCGGTGCCGTTGAATCCCCAAACTGCCTTGATGGTGTTGGGGTCCATGTCGAACGTCTCGGTACCATAGCACCAGCAGGGGGTCACAGACAGCGTTGCCGTAACATTCTGGGTAGAGAACTGCTCTGCCACGCGGGCCGCCTCGGCACCACCGCCAATCGTCGTACAGCCAATCACGCACTGCACCGGCGTACCATCGGGGTACTTGAGGTTCTCCGAAATCAGCTTGGCGGCATTCTCTGCCATGCGCATCGTCTGATTTTCCAGGCTTTCACGGACACCGCCCCAGCGTCCATCGATGACAGGGCGAATACCAATTTTAGGATACAGCATAGTTGCACCTTCCTTATTATAATAGGGGTTTGAAACGATCATAAGCGGCGTTCCATTCCGCATAGTTCTGTGTGCTTGGGGTATATGTTTTAATGACCTCTGTCTCCGCAATCAGCCGGCGTCCTTGTGTGATGGAGTCCAGCACTCCCAAGGCTTTCAGCTGAATCATAATGTTGCCGAGCGCCGTAGCTTCCACCGGGCCTGCCTTTACTGTAAGGCCGCAGCAGTCTGCCGTCATCTGGCAAAGCAGACGGTCTTTTGTGCCGCCGCCCAAAACGTGCAGGGTCGTAAATGCTCGACCTGTTACAGCGGAAAGCTGCTCTATCGCGTAGCGATATTTCAGCGCAAGGCTTTCATAAATGCAGCGCATCACAGCGCCCGCTGTTTCCGGGATGGGCTGACCGGTTTTGCGGCAAAATTCCTGTATTCTGCTCGGCAGGTCGCCAGGGGCAACAAATTCCGGCGCATCCGGGTCAATAAAGCTGCGCAGCGGTTCGGCGGCAAGTGCCTGTTGCTCCAGCTCCGCGAAAGAATATGCCTGTCCACGGCGCTTGTACTCACGGCGGCTTTCCTGAATCAGCCAAAGACCGATGATATTTTTCAGATAATTGATTTTCCCGTTTGCACCGAGTTCATTGGACAGCCCGCTTTGGCAGCTGTCCGCCGTCAGAATCGGAGCATCCAGTTCCGTTCCCAGCAGGCTCCATGTGCCGCAGGAGAGAAATGCCGTATGTTCGGCATCTTCCTCGGCACACGGCATAGCAGCCGAGGCGCATTGTGTATCATGCCCTGCCACCGCAATGATTTTCGCACCGTTTGCAAGTGTGCCTGTCACCGTGCCGCTGGCAACAATGGGTGCGAAGCGGTTTTCCGGCAAGCCGTAGGCGGCCAGCACTTCTCTGCTCCACTGCCCTGTGCGGGGGTCCAGCATCTGGCTGGTGGAAGCAATGCTGCGTTCGCAGACCGACTCGGCCCCCAACAGAGCCGCAAACAAATCCGGCATAAAAAGGATCTGCGCAGCCTTTTGCAGCAGTTCCGGGTCCTGCTCACGCAGAGCCAGCAGCTGGAACAAAGTATTGATTGCCATGATTTGATTGCCGGTATGGGCATACAATTCTTCTGCAGGCATACGGGCAGCGGCCTGTTCCGGTTTGCCATTCGTTCGGGCATCGCGGTAATGAACAGGGTTTGCCAGCAGATGACCGTCCGTATCCAGTAAGCCGAAATCTACACCCCATGTATCAAATCCTAAGCTGTCAAATGTACCCGCCTTTTGAATGGCCGTGTGAATTTCTTTCAGCAGTGTTTCCACATCCCAGCAGAGGTGACCGTCCTTTTCGATGGGGACATTTTCAAAACGATGGATTTCCTCGTAGGTGAGGTTTTGGCCATCGTACACGGCCCGAATCGCACGTCCACTGGAAGCGCCAAAGTCGAAGGCCAGCACAGTTGCTGTGTTACTCATTGCACCACGCCCTTCTTCAAAAGTACGTTGGCATAGATTGCGCTTTCCCCGGTGGCGATAATCGCATAGGCATGATGTGCGCGCTCATAAAACGCAAAGCGCTCCACCATTTCAATTTTAGCCGGGTCATTGCCGCTCTCGTTCAACTTCTGTTTATAGCTATCCCAGATAGTCGGCTTGCACGGATCGCCATCTACCACTTTCATCAGCGCGACAGGCTTTTCCACATACTGATCCAACGGCAGAAATTGCAGGATGGCCTCCAGCAGTTCTACGGTTCCGTGCCCGTCTGCACGAATCACAATGGCATCTTTGCCGATGCTTTCAGCCGGGAAGTTTCCGTCTGCGAGAATGATTTCGTCGCCATGTCCCATCTCGCAGAGGACTTTCAGAAGTTCCGGGCTAAGGATAGGCGGAATGTTCTTCAGCATACGGGGTCTCCTTATTTGTCCGTCGGCTCACCTTTTTCGCGTCGCTCAAATTTGCGATAGCCGGGGTGTTTGCCGGTAATTTTGTAGTAGGAGCGGAGATTGATGAGCTTATCAATATTCTTGCGGTCAATATCGTAGCTGCCGCCGAGAATGATTGCGTTGATCGTGATTTTTGCCCACAGTTCCAGACTCTCCATGCGGTAATAGGCGGTGATGACATCGCTGCCCACCGTCAGCGCGCCGTGGTTTTCCAGCAGCATAACATCGTGGTCGTTGAGATACGGCTCGATTGCGTCCGGCACCTCCGTCGTGCTGGGGGTTCCATACGGAGTCAGCGGCACAGCGCCGATGGCTGCCACATCCTCAATCATGTTGTACATATCCATCGGGCGATGTGCCACGGCAAAGCCGGTGGCTGCCGGCGGATGGGCATGGACAACAGCATTTACATCGGCGCGCTTTTCGTAGCAGCGCAGGTGCATCTTGATTTCGCTGGACGGGCGCAGGCCCTCTGCCCCTTCCAGCACATTGCCCTTTGCATCAATACGCAGCAGCTTGTCCGGCGTGATGAAGCTCTTGCTCATGCCCGTAGGCGTTGCAAGGAAAGTTCCGTCCTCCAACCGCACCGAGACATTGCCGTCGTTAGCGGCGACCCAGCCAAGCTGCCACATTTTATGGCAGACATCGCAGATTTGGTCTTTGATTTCTTCGATTTGCACAGTTTGTACCTCCTAAAGTGGATTTTGTCCTTTACTTGTATTATACTGTTGCAATTTGCCCTCGTCTTTGCGTATAATGATATTATATTGGACGATATTGATATTTTAGGAGATGCCTGCCATGAAGTTTCTGGCTTCCCATGAAAGCAGTACGCGCGGCACTTTTGACTTTCCCATTGAGCTTTATTATGTAGATAAAATGCACCCGCGCTATGAAATGCCGTTTCACTGGCACATGGAATTTGAACTTATGCTGGTTCTAAGCGGGGAGTTTTCTCTGCTGATTGATGGACGCTCTTACCTTTTACACAAGGGGGATGCCGCCATCATTTCAGCCGGGGCCGTTCACGGCGGAACCCCCAGCGACTGCGTTTACGAGTGTGTTGTCTTTGATATGAACCGCTTCCTCGGCAGCGGCTCCGTATGTCAGGCAAAATACAATGCGCTTTTTGAACGCGGCGCACAAATCGAGCCGTATCAACCGGCTGGCTCCGTAACCTGCCAACTGATTGACAGACTCTTTGAGGCAATGGAAAAAGAGCCGGAGGGATATGAATTTGTGACGATTGGTCTGATGTGGCAGTTGTTCGGTCAAATCCTTTTGCAGCATTCGTACACAGTATCCTCTCCCGGAAATAAACGAAATGATCGCAGCACAGCCCAAATGAAAGCGGCCTTAGAGCGCATCCGAAAGAATTACGCCAGCCGCATCACCTTGGAAGATCTCGCCTCCACAGCAGAAATGACCCCTGAACACTTTTGCAGGGTCTTTCACAGCATAACCGGGCGCTCCCCTATTGACTATTTGAATTACTACCGGGTAGAATGTGCCGCGGAGCTATTATGCTCCACCGAAGATCCCATCACGGAGATCGCATATAGTTGCGGCTTTAGTGATTCCAGCTACTTTAACCGGATGTTCCGCCGCTATAAGGCTGAAGCTCCGGGCAAATATCGAAAACTGCATAGCATATAAAATCGCGCCGACAGTGCATTGTCGGCGCGATTTTTTGGTCAATAATTTACATTCTTTCATCAATATATTCCGTTTTCAAAAGTTAGCGAATGTTTAATAATAGAAATAGAAATCTAAATAGGATGGGCGTGAAAAAATGACATATAAAAAGTTTATGAGTCTCTTTTTACTTGCCGGAAGTATCGTCAGCACACTCTGTAGCTGTGCTGCAACGGATTCTTCTGCTGTGGTCGGGTATGTCGATGAGCACCCCATCACTATGGAAGAGTTCAATTACTTCTTATCCCAGCAAAAAAGCTCCGTATGCCAAAGCTATTCTCAGCTTTACGGAATCACATCTTTTGACTCCGCCTTTTGGAATAATGAATATGGTGATTCTACTCCGCTGAATTCCGCAAGGGCCTCTGCCAAAGAAGCCTGTCTGGAAGCATACGCCACACAAATGCTTGCCGAGAAGACAACTTCTGCTGAGTTCTTGTCGTTTTCCCAACTAAAAGAAAATGCAGAAAATTTCAACACTGCAAGAAAAGAAAGCACGTCAAACGGCGGTATTGTCTACGGCCCTATAGAGTATTCCTTTGATTCTTACTATCACCGTTATCTTTCACAGCTTGAAAACGATATAAAGGAATACTGGATTTCTACCAATGCTGTAAGCGATGCAGACATTGACGCTTTCTACTCTGAAAATCAAAATCTGTTCTCCCTGAATGGTGACGCAGATGTTTCTGCTATTTATTTGTCATATATTCCATCCGACCTCTCTGCTGACAACATCTTTTTGGGCCTTGAGGAAGGTGTTTCTTTAGAGGACATCCAAACACAATACCCTTACGTCACAGACTGGCACACCTATTCTTTTACAAACGAAACCGAAAAGTCCGATCTCTTATCCCATGCAGACATCGTTTCACAGGCATCCAGCATGAATACTGGAGATGTATCAGACCCGTTTTTAGATGGGACTTATCCGTGCATTATTAAAGTCACAAGAAAGGAGGACGCAACCGTTATCCCACTCGCAGAGGTTCGTAATCGTATCACAGATTACTTGTTAAACTCACGGATAAGCACAGAAACCGAGCTGATTCAAAATCGTCTGGTATTTACCGAAACCGATGCCTTTCAAAATACGTCAATCGAATAGGAGACTCAACCATGAAGAGAAAATTTTCCCTGGTCATGAGTGCAGCTATGATTTTAAGCCTCATCGCTCCTATGACCAACGCCTTGGCTGAAGACATTCAAACTCCAGAAACAGCCTCTACCGAAACCATTGTCGCAGAAGCTGCTGCGTCCGGTGGAACCACCTACTATGTAGATTCTACAATCGGTGATGACTCCAACTCGGGAACCTCGCCCGAAACGCCTTGGAAAAGCCTCGACAAAGTGACCGCCACCACTTTCTTGCCTGGCGACACCATTCTCCTGAAATCCGGCTCCATTTGGAATGGCGAATGGTTATGGCCAAAAGGCTCAGGAACCGCAGATGCACCTATCAAGATCGATAAATACGGCGGTGATGCACTGCCTGTCATCAATGGTATGGGCATTGATCGTGGCATGAACTACTCTGGTGCTGTTCACCTGCGCAACCAAGAATATTGGGAGATTCGCAATCTTGAAGTCACAAACGATAATGACTTCGATGTTGATATCGACCTTTCCCGTCCGCAGGGTGACAACAGTTGGTCGAGTCAGGCCGAAACACGGAATGGCATTTTGATTATCGCCGATGGCGATCTTCTCAATGATGATGACGACGGCATTTTCGATCATATTTATATCGAGAACTGCTATGTACATGACGTAGATGGCCCCAACGATTGGAATGACACTTTTACTGGCGGAATCATTTACAATGTCGTTGGCACGAAAATTCGTCCTAACACTTCTTTCCGTGATATTCGGATTGCCTACAACACGATCCGCAAGGTTGATTTGCTTGGCATTACCGGCTTTGTGCAGATGGCAAAAAGCGGCTATCAGGACGATGTTGACACATACAATCTTTGGATGGAAGACATCTATATTGGCCATAACTATATCGAAGATGTTGCTCAGGGCGGCATCGATTTGTGCGATGCCCGAAATGCCGTCGTTGAATATAATGTTGTTGATGGCTTCCTAAAGCGGTATCCCAATTTCCGTCCTACTGTTGCTCTGTACCCTTGGAAATGTGAGAACTCCGTCTTGCAGTACAATGAAGTTTATAATGGGCCTTCGACGAACGCGGACGGCAGCCCCTATGATATGGATTCTGCACTAAAAAATGTTGTCTACCAGTTCAACTACTCGCACAACAATCCCTGTGGCTGGATGTTGTACATGGGGCGCAATACCAATGATATAATCCGCTACAACATCAGCGATGACGGTGGCGACTTTATCATCAAGTATTTCCTTACCGCCAATGCAACTCCTGCCTACTTTGTAAACAACGTAATCATGTATGATGGTGCCAGAACCACTTTCATGCACCGTGATCCTTTCAAATCGCAAACTTATTTCTACAACAATGTTTTCTATAATAAAAGTACCACAACCACCACAACATGGCACGATACCAAACGCTATCTCGGGAATCTCGGTTCTGTCACATTCAGCCATAACTGTTTCTACGAAGCCAGTGGTATCCATTCCCAATATGAACCAGCCGACGACTATAAAGTCACTGAGAATCCCGATATGGTGAATCCCGGACAGACTCCTCAGCAGAACAGCGATGGCATTCTGAGTGGTGCTACAGTTTGGGATGGCTACAAGCTCAATGCAAGTTCTCCGCTGATCGATGCAGGCATCTATGTTCCCCAGATGGGAACCACTGATTTCTATGGCACTCAGCTGTATTGGGGTAATGCTCCTGACATCGGTGTTCACGAGTACCAGCAGGGCGAATATAATAATCCATCCAATTTTGCATTAGGCAAAACTGTAACCTCTAACAATTCCCATGAATCCTTGACTCCCGATTTAATGGTTGACGGCATCTATTCTCAGAATTCTCGCTGGGCCGCCGCCAACTCGGATCTTCCCATCTGGCTGGATATTGATTTTGGCGAGGATACTACCTTTAATAAGGTTGTCCTTACTGAAAACATTGTATCCGGGTGGGCCTCTCCCCGAATTGCCTCCTTCAACTTGCAGATTCCTACGGCGGATGGTTATCAAACAATTTACACCTATGACGGCGAAATCGGCGAAGGGAAAGATTTCACGTTCGACACTGTGACTGCATCCCATCTTAGAATGGAAATCACCAGCCTCCGCGCCGACACAAGTACGCATGGCCGTGGCGAAACCGATCCCAGCATCGTTGAATTTGAGGTATACAAAGTTCCCGTAATTCGTGAGCCGCAGAATCTGCTTTTGAATAAGTCCGTTTCCGCCAGCTCTTCGCACCCCTCCTGCCCCGCATCCAAAGTAAATGACGGCGATGCCTCTCAGGGTTCCCGCTGGGCTGCTGCCAACTCGGATCTTCCTGCATGGCTGGAATTCAATCTTGGCTCTGAGCAGACCTTTAACAGCGTAACCATCACAGAAAATATTGTTCCAAATTGGGCATCCGAACGAATTACCGGCTTAGAGTTCCAAGCATGGAATGGTACGGAATACACTACAATCAGTACCTATAGCGGCACGATTGGCACATCCAAAACCATTTCCCTGCCAGAAACGACCAGTTCCAAATTCAAGGTCTTGATTACTGGATTGCAGGAAGACACTACGAAAAATAGCAAGGGGCAAACCGATCCAAGCATCCAAGAAATCGAGCTTTACTACCGCTAATATAACAGAGCCGCTTCAAGCGTATTGCATAAGTGCAACGCTTGAAGCGGCTCTATTTTTATTCTTTAGAATAAGCAACTCCCGCGCTTGTCAGGCACGGGAGTTAAAGAAGGAGAAAACACGATTTTGCATGATGCACTCTACTGCAAAACGCAAACCGCAAAATGAAAAAGCAGATTAGTGGTATCAGCAGTATTTTTCAATTACTTTTTGCATGGCATCCCAGTTCCGTTCCATATCGGCAGTCAACTTGAACTGGGTGCGGGCGCGATTCAGGTTCTGCTGTTCGTAGTTGATGTGGAAGTAGTGGTCGCCCTCCAGATAATCGGCGAGGAAACGCATACCGCACTCTATCGTCATCAGCTTGGCACCCCAGGGCAGGGTCTGCTTTTCCAGCGGGGTGAACGCATCCCCTGCTGCCTGCAAAAAGCCCTTGGTGTAAATTTCAAACAGTTCCATGCTGAAATTTACTTTCGAGAGGTCTGCCTCATCCTCGGCGCAGTGGTTGGCACCGAAGCGGATGGAATCGCCAAAATCATTGGCGGCAAGGCCCGGCATGACGGTGTCAAGGTCGATGACGCAAAGGCCCT
>OIBW01000626.1_pt1 | contig 13607 bp, 8 predicted proteins | sample 1581131 | NCBI WGS metagenome assembly OIBW01 (sample SAMEA3882517, study PRJEB24775) | human gut metagenome | biome: human-associated habitat; feature: intestine environment; material: feces | place: Netherlands | collected 2009/2010 | reverse complement strand
ATGCTGGTTGCCGCCATGAACCCCTGCAAGTGCGGGTATTATGGTTCCGGCGTGCGGGAATGCAGCTGCACGCCCAGTGCGATTGAGCGCTACCGGCAGCGGATTTCCGGCCCGCTGCTGGACCGCATTGACCTGCATGTGGAGGCCCGCCCCGTGGAGTACGACGCCCTTGCCGCAAAAACCGGCGGTGAGCCGAGCGCAGCCATCCGCACGCGGGTGGCTGCGGTACGCGCCATGCAGGCCCAGCGCTACCAAGGCCTTGGCTTTACCTGCAACGCCCAGCTGCCCAGCGGTATGCTGCGCCGCTACTGCCCACTTGCCCCCGCCGCCGAAAAGCTGCTGCGCGGTGCGTTTGAACGCATGGGCTACAGTGCCCGCGCCTATGACCGCATCCTGCGCGTGGCCCGCACCATTGCCGACATGAACGGCGTGGAACAGATCGGCGCCGCAGAGCTGATGGAAGCGCTGCAATACCGGAGAATGGACAGGGCGGTAGGCAAATGAATATTTGCCAAATGAATAAGTAATAAAGAATAATTAAAAATGCAGGTGGACCGCGTTGCTGGCACAACGCTCAAAAATATTAGAGTTCTGTCAAATATAGAGCACTAATATTTCTGAGCCGTGCGCAGCACTGCGGTCCACCTGCATTATTCTTTATTCTTTTTTCATTATTCTTTCTATTTCGCCCGTTCCTTTTCGGAACGGGCGAAATAGAACATCCACTGCTGCAAAATTCCGGCGTTGCCATAGGCTGGGAATGGGTTCTGCCCGGCGTAATGCTGGTCGATCACACGCTGGATCCACACATCCACGGGGGCACACTCCATGCGGCCATAGGCAAACAGGGCCACGCAGTTGGCCACCTTGATGCCCACGCCGTGCTGTTGCATCAGAGCTTCCAACAGCCGGGCATCGGGCAGGGTTTCCAGCGCGGCAAGGTCCAGCGTTCCCGCTGCAACCGCCTGGGCGGCAGCTAGAACATACGGGGCGCGGTAGCCCAGCGCGCAGTCCCGCAATGCCTGTTCCCCTGCCGCGGCGAGCGCCTGCGCCGTTGGGAACGCATACAGCACATTCCCGCCCGGCTGCAGCAGCGGCGCACCGTACCGGGTACACAGCGTTTCCACGCAAGCCTGAATGGCCGGGATATTTTTGCGTTGGCTGATGATAAAGGTAACCAGCATCTCCCAGGCGTCCTGGCGCAAAATGCGGATGCCCGCCCCGGCCCGGGCCGCTGCGCAAAGGTAGGCATCCTGTTTGGGCACTGCGGCGCGGATGGCCGCATAATTGCGGTTCAAATCAAAATAGCGGTGCCAGAAGCCCTGCCATTCTTCCGGGGTACAGCTAGCTGTATACGTATCACCGCTGCCTGGCTGCAGGTACAAAAGCTTATCCCCGGCCAAAAACCGCCAGCCCTGTGGCGTTTGCGCAATGCGGAACGCCTGGCCGCTGGCGGCTATTTTTTGCAGATCGAAATCACCCGGTATCGTTACGGTCATGGCTCGCGCAGCACCTCCAGCATGCGGCGGGCGCTGCCTTCCCACGAGTATTTTTGCAGTACGGCTGCGGCATCCCGGCCGGGGGTTACATGGTCCACACTGCCGTGGTTGGTGGAAAGGTCAATGTAATCAGCGTGGGAGCCGTAAATTTCCCGCATGCAGGGGGTATTGCTCACCATCACGCGTGGAGCACCGCAGGCAATGGCTTCCAGCGGGGGGATGCCGAACCCCTCATACAGCGTGGGGAACAAAAACGCCTTGCAGTTTTCCATCAGGCTTTTGGCTTCGCCGTCCGTCACATAGCCAAGGTACATCACGTTGTTCAGGTGGTCCAACCCCAGGGCAGCGGCCTCTTTGGCAAGGCTGCCGCCGCCCGCAATTGCAAACATAACCTGGGGTTTGCTCTGCGCAGCGCGCAGCACCCAGGGAAAGTTCTTATTTTTAAGCAGGTTGGACATTGAGAAATAATACTCGCCTTTTTTCAGCTGCGGCCACTTGCTGTACTCACCAAACAGCATGGGGTCAGGGCGCACGCGCTGCATATGCTGCCAGGCGTTATACACCACGGTGATCTTTTCGGGGTTCACATGGTAATATTTCACGATCTCGCTTTTGGAAAATTCCGAGACCGTCACGATTTTTCTGGCCTTTTTGGCAATGGCCGCATACTGCATGCAGTGCCAGACAGCGCTGGTGCGGCCGCGCAGGTCGGTATAAAAATCCGGGCGTGCTTTATAGCACACATCATGCACCACGGCAATGCCCTCGTTCCCACGGTGGAACATGGGAATAACGTTGCACATGCCCAGCCAGCAGCGCCCGCTTTGTGCCAGATATCGGCCATACACCCGCTGCCAGCCCAAAATGCCGCTGGACTGCGGCAGGGTGACCACCTTGATATTGCGGTATTCGGGAACGATACAATCCGGCGGAACCGCCACTTCCAGCTCGCCGGGTTCCAGCATGGGGTCCATGGCAGCGAGTATTTCCCGCGCATAGCGCTGGATGCCGGAAAGCTGCTGCACAAAAAACGAACCGTCTACTGTATACTTAGGCATTTTCATTCTCCTTATAAACGGCACCGCGTTACTGCGTCAGGATGCCGTATTGGTATTTGCACTGCAAAATGCGCTGCACGCTTTCGTCCAGTCTCTGCTGGGGGATGGTACCATCCTGCACAGCTTCCAGCACGGCGGTATAGGCATCGGCAAGGCCGTTGGGCATCAGCAGCAGGTCTGCACCGGCCTGCAGCGCCTTGAGCGCCGCCTGACCGGGGGTATACACATCGGTGATGGCCTGCATCGCCAGCGAATCCGTTACGATCAAGCCCTGATAGCCCAACTCCCCGCGCAAAAGATCGGTCAGCATGACGCTGGAAAGGGAGGCCGGGGTATCGTCCCCTGTTACCTGCGGCACGGTAATGTGGGCCGCCATAATCAGCGGAGCATTGTTCACATTTTGGGCAAAGGGCACCAGCTCACAGCTGCGCAGGTCATCCAGCGTTTTGTTCAGCGTTACGGTGCCAACGTGGGTATCCTCGCTGGTATCGCCATGGCCGGGGAAATGCTTGAGGGTGCAGGCAATGCCCGCATCGGCAAACCCGGCGCACGCCCCGCCCACAAGGTCGGCGGCGGTCTGCGGTTCACTGCTGAACGCGCGGGTACCGATGACCGGGTTATCGGGGTTGGTGTTCACATCGGCCACAGGGGCAAAATCCAGGTTAAAGCCGTATTCTTTTAAGTAGCCGCCAATGGTGCGGCCCATGGCGCGGGCATCTTCCGGGTTACCGGATGTTCCCACCGCCGCAGCGCTTTCGTATTGGGGCAGGTCAAACGCGGCATTGTTGGCAAGGCGCGCCACCAAGCCGCCCTCCTCATCAATGGCAGTAAAGAGCGGCGTATCGCTCGCCTGCTGCAAATCGTCCAGGAATTGGGTGATCTGCTGCGGGCTTTCCAGATTTTTGCCAAAGATCACCACGCCGCCCACCGGGTACTCCGCCAAAGTTTGGCGCATGGCATCCGTCAGTTCGGTCACACCGTCCGCCTTGGCATCGTTGATCTGGTCCTGTGTTTGGCTCAAGTCCAGGGAATCGGGTCGAACAAGAAAGAGCTGCCCCACCTTTTGTTCCAGCGTCATCTCCTCGAGCAGCTGCTGCACGGGGTCCGGCTCCGGGGTGGGCTGTTCCGTGGGTGCTGCCTGCGTGGTTTTGGCTTGCTGTGTTGGTGCTTCGGTCGGCTGGGCCGCCTTATTGGGGAGTACATCTTTTGGGGCAGCAGAACAGGCGCACAAGACTGCCGCCAAAACGGTTGACATAAATGCCGCGAATCTTTTTTTCATGCTTACCGCCCCCTGCTGTTTGTCTAAGGCAACACCGCACAATTCCCGCCTTACGGCTTAAGCACCGCTCCGGCGGATCTCCGCGCCAAGAGCCGCCGCAAGCGGCGGTTGCGCTCCGAAGCGCCTCGCTGCGGCTCGGTGTGCGGCACGGCATCTGCGTTGCCAAAATGCTCGATAATACACAAAGTATTATCTGCGCTTTTGGCTTAGCAGCTGCCGCACCTCGCTCGCCGTATCGGCACTTAGAATTATGCGGTATTGCCTAAATTCCACCTGGCCCCCGGAGAGCGGGGCAGGAAAGCCGTCCTTTTACTAAAGAGGAATCAACATGCCAAGCAAACGTACCAATGATTCGGTTGACCGGATCCTGGAAGAACTGAATATGCAGCAGGCGCAGGCCGGTCTGCGGGACAGCGTCACCGACCACCAGGTCGATGAGATCCTGCGCAGCGTAGGCATTTTATCGCTGCCTGACGAGCCGCTGCCCGAGGACAAACTCGCCTTCCCGGAGGGAGACGCGCTGGATGACCTGCTGCAAAAGCCGGTGTCGCAGCCTGCACCCGCCCCGGCACAGCCGCGCCCGTATACCCCGGTGCAGCAGCCTGACCCGCAGCCGGTGCAGCCCGACGCGCGGACGACCCGCCCGCCGGAGCAGCCGCTGCCGACGGTGGACAAGACCGGCACGCAGACCTTCAGCGGGGACACCACCGGCACCGGCATCATCAAGGGCTTTCTCGGTAAGATGGCCCCCGGCGGCGATGCCGAGTCGCTGGACCAGGGCAAGAACGAGTTCAAGCGATTCTTCGGCACCTCGGTGGCCGTCGTGCCCGATGAAAACGGACGCCTGCACGAGCCCGGCAAGAAGAAACGCAGCCTGTTCGGCTTAAAGCACGCCGAGGATACGGGTGCCTTTGAGCCTATCAACGTCACGATGGGCGGCGGCAGAGCCGTCGGGCAGGCGGAACCCGAGGAGGAGTACTATCCCGATGCCGAGCTTGAGCCGACCCCGGCCCAGCCCGCCCGCTCTGCGAAAAAGCACGGCTTCTTCGGCAGCCTGTTTGACCGTGATGAGGAGACCGAGGAGCTGATGATCCCCGAGGAGCGCGCCGAGGAGCCTTCCCCGTACCGCCCGGGAGCTGCCGTGCCTCCGCAGCAGCCTGTGCAGACGCCCTCTGCGGCAGCTGTGCCTGTGCAGCCGGTGCCGCCCGTGCCGCCTGTACAGGAGGAAACCTCCACGCAGGAGGTCTGGCGCAGCAAATACACCCGCCCGGGGAGGAGAGCGGCCATACCGTGGAGATCATCCAGGGCACGGTGGGCTATGCCAAAAACCACCCGTCCGCGCCGTCGCCCTCCGGCATGACCGGCACGATCTACCGCAAAAAGAAGAACACCGTGGAGTTCACCCCAGGCCAGAAGATCCAGAAGGCCCCGCCGCCGCAGCCTGTGCCGCAGCGCAGCGGGGAGCCTGTGGGCGAGCCCATCGAGACGCCCCGCGGGCAGACGTCCACCGGCTACACGATGCAGATCGGCGGGCTGGACGCCGTCCCCGTGGACAGCACGCAGGACTTTATGGCCGCCTACAACGCCGTGCGCCCGCAGCGCCGCCCGGCTCCCGCGCCGGTGCAGCCCGCAACGCCCGTGCAGACGCCCCCTGCGGCGGATGCCTATGACGAGTCGGCTGCCGTTGATGAGTCCTCCTGGGCGAAGCACGACGGCACCGGCCAGTGGCCCGTGCCCCGCCAGTGGGACGACGTGGACACGCTGGTCAACACGCTGACCGGGAACATCCACCTGACGCCGACGGCCCCGGAGTATTCCGGCTATACCCAAAACAGTGCCTCCGGGACGGCCCCGTCCGCCCCGGCGCACAGCGGCTTTACGCAGCGCATCGATATGCCCGCCGCACCTGCGCCCGGCAGTCCGGCCAACGCGGGCAGCCAGGCCCCCGCGCCTGCCCACACCGGCTTTACCCAAAGGCTGGACCCGGCCCCGGCGCAGCCCGCCCACAGCGGCTACACCCAGAACCTGAACCAACAGGCCTCCGCTGCGCCGGATACGGCCTCCTTTGTCAACGGCATCGCCGCGGCCATCAACACGCAGCAGCCGGCAGGGGATACGCGCGATTATGACAGCGCTGCGGCGCGGCTGACGGACTCGCTGGCGGATGATCCCGCAGCCACCCGCACCCGCGCCCGCATCCCGACGGCGGCAGAGGTCAAAAAGGCCGCTGCCCGCCTGACGGGCCGCGCCGACGACGAGACTGAGGACAACGCCGCCTCCCCGTTTGACACAGCGGAGATCCCCGTGCCCCACAGCCGCGAGTATGAGCGTGCCGAGGACGCCCCGGCGATCCGCGCTCTGCTGGCGAAAAAACGTGCCCGGGCAGGCATTGCCTGCATCGTCTCGGGTGCGATGTCTCTTGTCATGATCGTGCTGGCACTGCTGCCGGTGCGCCCTGCCGCCCTGAACGACCCCATGGTCTACCCGTCGGCGCTGCTCGTGCTGCTGCTGGTCAGCTGCGCCGTCAACTGGCGGACTTTTCTGGACGGCTTCAGGGGACTGGGCAAGACCCCCTCGCCGGACAGTCTTTCGATTTTACCGGCGCTGGGTGCTGCGGTGCAGTGCCTGGCCGTTCTGGCCACCGGTGGTTACACCGACGGCACGCTGATGCTGGCCGGTCCGGCAGCGCTGATGCTCTGCATGAACGCGGCGGGCCACGCCCTGAACGCGGCCACGGTCTGCGATGCCTTTGAGAGCGTCAGCGGGCAGGACGGCTACGCCGTTGCCTACCGCCTGAAGGACGCCGGAGCTCTGCGTGCGATCTCGCAGGGGCTGTCCGAGCCGCATCCCTGCGTGCTCGTCACCCGCCCGACCCAGATCTTCCGCAGCTTTCTGACCAACAGTGCCGCCCACGGCACCAGCGATAAGAACCAGCAGCAGTTTGTCTGGCTGCTGGGCGGCTGCGGTCTGGCGGCCTTCCTGTTCACGCTTATCACGTCCAAAAGCGCAGCCACGGCGGCCACGGCCATGACCAGCCTGTTCTGCCTGGCCGCGCCGCTGGCCGGTACGCTGATGTCGGCGGTACCGGCCCGCATGATGCAGCAGCGCGCCTACAAGGTCGGCGCGGTCATCCCCGGCTGGCGGGACATCCGTCAGCTGGGCCGCATCAATGTTGTGCAGGCCACGTCGCGCCAACTCTTCCCGGAGGGGTGCGTCACGCTGCGGGACATCCATCCCGTCAAGATGGAGCACATTGACACCGCCATTATCTATGCGGCCTCGATGCTGGCCGATACGGACTCGACGCTGAACAAGCTCTTTACCGGCATGGTCGCCAGCAAGAGCCTGCTGGAAAAGGTCACGGATCGTCAGGCTGTGCCCGGCAAGGGCTATATGGGCTGGATCCGCAAGGAGCGCGTGATCCTGGGCAACCGCGCCATGATGATGGACTACGGCATCAAGGTGCCCAGCCAGGAGTATGAGCAGCACTACACGCTGAACCAGCGCCGCATCGTGTATATGGCGGTGGCGGGCAAGCTGTACGCCATGTTCCGTATTGCGTACCAGAGCGACCCCAAGATCGCCGCGGATCTGGAGCTCGTGCACCGCACGGGAATGTACCTTGTTGTGGACTGCGACGACTTCAACTGTGATGTCCGGCTGCTGGAGACTGCCTACGGCCTGCCCACCGGCTCGGTCAAGGTGCTGTCCGGCGCCGAGCACGAGGCTGTTGCCCCGGCGGTGGCCTGGCTGCCCGAGAGTGAGGGCAGTATGCTGCATCTGGGCAGCTTCCGCAGTCTGGTCGGCGGCCTGGTTGCTGCCGCAGGGGCCGCCCAGGGCGAGAAGTACGCCTCCTACGCGCTGACCCTCTCGGTGCTGGCCAGCACCGCGGTGGGTGTGCTGATGACGCTGACCGGCGGCATTGTCGCGCTGCCCCTGATCGGCATTGTGCTGTATCAGGCCGCTTGGCTGGTCATTACGCTGTTCTTCCCGCTGATGCAGCGCTAAGGCAGCACAGAATGATGTTAGGAAAGGGGATTCCCAATGTACCGTGCACGCGAAAAACAGATGTCGATCTACGACTATCTGCCGCCCTACCACGGCGAGCTGTGCAACGCCAACCGCTGGGTGCGGCTGGCTGACGCCATCGACTGGGATGGCTTTGAAAAAGCCTACAGTGCGCTGTTTGCCCCCGGCGGCAAGGTGGCGCTGCCCGCCCGCGTGGCGCTGGGCTGCCGGATCATCCAGCTGCACTATGCGGCATCGGACCGCGAGGTCGTGGCGCTGGTGCAGGAAAGCCCCTACCTGCAATATTTTTTAGGGTTCGAGAGCTTCACCGACGCGGTGCCGTTCTCGTCCCGCACGGTGGCGCGGTTCCGCGCCCGCATTCCGGATAAGGCTGTGCGCCCGGCGGTCCGCCTGCTGCGCAGCTTTCAGTGACCCATTTATATAGAGAGGTATTCATGGAATTGTTTTTAGACGCACTTCTGGACGCATTGATCGACGGCGTGAAAATGCTGCCGTTTTTGTATCTGGCCTACCTGCTGATCGAGTGGCTCGAACGCCATCACGGTGAGAGCATCGAGGGGGCCCTCGCAGGCGGCGGGCGCTGGGGGTTTATCCCCGGTGCGCTGCTGGGCTGTGTGCCGCAGTGCGGCTTCAGTGCGGTGGCCTCCAACCTGTACGCAAGCAGGGTCATCACGCCCGGTACGCTGCTGGCGGTGTTCATCGCGACCAGCGACGAGGCCATCCCGCTGCTGGCGGCGGAGCCGTCCCAGTGGGTCACGCTCGTGCTGCTGTTGGCCTGCAAGGTGGCGTTTGCCATCGTGGGCGGCTGGCTGCTGGACATCCCGCTGCGTCATGTTCTGCCGCACTCCCTCTACGGCGGCTACGAGGGCCATGCCGACGACGTCGACTGCCACGAGGAACATGAGGAATCGAGCAGCATTTTTATGGCGGCACTGCGCCACACGCTGGAAATCTTCGTGTTCATCCTGCTGTTCAGCTTTATCATCAGTCTGCTGTTTGAGGGCTTCGGCGAGGAGCCCATCACGGCGGCGCTGTCCGGCATGGGCATCTTCCAGCCGATGCTGACGGCGCTGGTCGGCCTGGTGCCCAACTGCGCGGTCAGCGTGCTGCTGGCTCAGCTCTACGTGCAGGGAGCCATCAGCTTCGGCAGTCTGTTCGCCGGCCTGACTGCCGGTGCGGGCGTCGGTTTGGCTGTGCTCTGGCGCGTCAACCCCAGCTGGAAGCAGAACCTTTTCATGACCGGCTTGCTCTGGGCCGTCGGCGCTGCGACGGGTATGCTGCTGCAGCTGCTGCCGCTTTGATACAATAAGGCTTCCCCCCCCGGGGGAAGCTGTCAGCGGCCCCGCCCGCTGACTGATGAGGGCCACGCTTCCCAACACCACCCGTTCACAAGTTGCTGCGGCACACTTGCCCCTCATCCGCTTCACTTCGTTCAGCACCTTCCCCCACGGGGGAAGGCTTTTTAGCATCTCCAGTCTGTATACTATGCAATTTGTATATTTAAAAAGGAGGACTCCCCATGCAATACAGTATTGAAAACGACATTCTGCGCCTGACTGTCGACTCCCACGGTGCCGAGCCGGTCAGTGTCATCCATAAGCCCACCGGTGCCGAGCTGCTCTGGCAGGCCGACCCTGCGGTCTGGAAACGTCATGCGCCGATTCTTTTTCCGTACACAGGCAAGCTGACCGGCGGCAAAATGCTGGCCAAGGGTGTGGAGTACGCAGGCGGTCAGCACGGCTTTGCCCGCGATGTCGAGCACACGATGACCCATCACGCCGACAATCTGCTGGAGTTTGAGCTGCACGCGAACGCCGAGACGCTGCCCAAGTGGCCGTATGCCTTCGTGCTGCGCTCCACCTTCACGCTGGAGGGGGAGACCGTCCACCACACGCTGACCGTCGAAAACCCCGTCGAGGACAAGCTCTGCTTCGGCATCGGCTACCATCCGGCTTTTGCGCTGCCCTTCGATGACCGCCACGTCACCGAGGACTACGAGATCCGGTTTGACGGTGTCGAGTCGCCGCTCTGCGTCAGTGCTCAGCCCAACGGTCTGCTCAACGGCCAGAGCTACTACCTGGCCCGCAACGTCGAGGCTATCCAACTGACCGACGACCTGTTTGACAACGACAGCCACGCCATGGTCAACCTGCGCAGTGCGCATGTTTCGGTCATCGAAAAGGACACAGGCCGCAGCGTCATCTGCGATGTCTCCGACTTCCCGTACACCCTGATCTGGTCCGCGCCCAAGAAGCCGCTGCACTTTATCTGCATTGAGCCGTGGCACAGCCTGCCCGGCGAGGAAAACGGCCCCATCGACTGGGAGCAGCGCCCCTGCGCCGCGATCCTGAAGAAGGGCGAGAGTTGGTCCACCACGCTGTCCACGACCTTTGTCCGCTGAAAGTCAGATGAAAGCATTGAAAAAATACCGCTGGCCGCTGACCGGCGCACTGCTGGGGGTGCTGGTCTTTCTGGCTGTTTACGGCGTGAGGGTGCTTGACCCGACGAGCGTTGACTGGATCCTGAACAGCCTTAGCCCCGACCCGATCCAGCACTATCTGGGGTGGGAGCTTTTCCGCCGCAGCCCGGTGCATCTGCCCTACATCGGCGCGAATTACAACGCGGTCTACCCGTTCCGCACCAGCGTGCTGTTCACGGACTCTCTGCCGCTGGCGGCGCTGTTCTTTAAGCTGCTGGGCGGGATTCTGCCTACGCGGTTCCAGTATTTCGGCTGGTGGGGTCTGCTCTGCTATGCCCTGCAGGGCGGCCTGGCGCAGGCGGTCATTGCCCGCATTGCGGGCGTGCAGCCCACATTTGGCCGGGACGACAAGAGCAAGGCCGCCATCGCCATCATCACGAGCCCCGACCAGACCGCCAAGCTGTGGGGCAGTGTGCTGGGCGCGGGCGTGCTCGTGCTGTTTCCGGCGCTTACGATCCGCATGTTTGCCCACACGGCGCTGGCCGCCAACTGGCTTGTGCTGCTGGCACTCTACCTTTGGCTGCGCAGTGACGAGCTTATGCCCACGACCCGCCGCGCCTGCCTTATCTGGGGCGGCATGGGGCTGCTGTGCGCAGGCGTCCACCTCTATTATCTGCCGATGGTCGGTCTTGTGCTTGTGGGATACGCGGTGCGCCGCGCCCTGCAAAAGCGAGGCTTTGCGGCGGCAATTTTGCCTGTTGCTGCATTTTGCGTGACCGCGCTGGCCGAGCTGTTTTTGCTTGGCGCGTTCGCCGTCAACTTTGCGGGCTACTCCAACGGATACCTCAGCGGGGCGGACTACCTTGGCCTGTTTGTGCCATGGCTGGCGCAAAGCTGGGAGCAGAATGTTTATGCAGGCGTCGGAACATCGCTGGCCGTGGTGCTGGCGGTGTTCGGCATAGTCTGCAACGCCCGCAAGGCGGAAAAATTCTTTGCCGCCCACCGCGACTGGCTCATTGCCGGCGCTGTGGTGCTGGTGCTGGATTTGATTGCCGCGGGCGGAAACGCCATCACGGTGAACGGAAAAACGCTGTTCACCGTGCCCATCCCGCAGTTTTTGATGAACTTCTGGGCAATGTTTTCCTCCTGCGCGCGGCTGGCGTGGTTGGCAGGTATGCTGCTGGCTGCCGTTGGCTGCGGGTTGGTGCTGCGCTTTTGGGATAACGGTGTCGCGCCCGCCCTGATGCTGGCAGTCTGCGCCGTGGCGCAGGGCTGGGGCCAGCGGTCGGAGCTGTTCAACCGCTGGACGGACTACCACTACTACGGCTTCCGCTACGAGAATAGGACCCTGCTGACCGATCCCGTGTGGGAGCAGATCGCCGCCAGTGGCAAGTACAGCCATCTGGCCTTTGCCACATTTGACTTTGAGCATGACGAGTTCTGGGATCTGGTCGACTTTGCCGCCGACCGCGGCTGGACGTCGAACAGCTTCTACATGGCGCACATGGACGGCAACCTGGCGGCGGTCACGCTGCCGGGTGAGCTGAACGAGCTTTCCGCTGACACGCTCTACGCCTTCATCGACGAGGACGAGCTGGCGCGGAACAGCTGCGGCCTGCACTATTACCGGCTGGACGGCATCCTGATCGGTAGCGTCGAGCCCATCGACGGCATCGAGGAGGAGCCTGCGCCCGAAGTGCCCGCCCACACGATGGATTTGACAAAGTCCGACCTCATCAACGCCCATTTTGCCGACGGCAGTGTAGGGCTGGAAACCTGCGGCGAGATGATGACCGAGGAATGGACGCTTTTCCCCGGGCGCTACCGCGTCACGCTGACCGGCAGCGGCTTTGACCACAGCTATATTTACGCCCGGTACGGCCTCATCAATCAGGAGACCTACAAGCTGGACATCGACTTCACCGGCATCGACCCGAACGAAATGACCTTTGAGTTTACGGCCACCGAGATGCTCCACTACTGGCGCACTGCCGTCCACACGCTGGACGACGCAAATGTCACCGTCAACAGTGTGACGGTGGAGAAGGTAGGGTAAATCGGTTCGATTCTCACATCCGGCTGTTTACCGTTTTCCACAAACTAAAAAAATCCTGCCTGCACAATCAGTGCAGACAGGTTTTTTTACTTTATAACGCTGCTAAATCAGAACGCAACCTTCTTGGCCACGTAGTCGCGCAGCTCGCTGATGGGCATACGGACCTGCTCCATCGTGTCGCGGTCACGGACGGTCACGCAGCCGTCGGCCTCGACCTTGTCGTCGCCGACAGTCTGGAAGTCCACGGTGATGCACAGCGGGGTGCCGATCTCATCCTGACGGCGGTAGCGCTTGCCGATGGAACCGGCGTCGTCGTAGTCGACCATGAAGTCCTTGGCCAGCTCGTTGCGGATCTCCATCGCCTTGTCGCCCAGCTTCTTGGACAGGGGCAGCACGGCGCACTTGAACGGTGCCAGATAGGGGTGCAGATGCAGCACGGTGCGCACATCCTCCTTGCCCTTGGCGTCCACGAGGTGCTGCTCGTCGTAGGCCTCGCACAGGAAGGCCAGCGCCACACGGTCACAGCCCAGAGACGGCTCGATGACGTAGGGGATGTAGTGCTCGTTGGTCTCGCTGTCGAAGTACTCCAGGCTCTTGCCGGATGCTTCCTGATGGCGGCCCAGATCGTAATTGGTACGGTCTGCAATGCCCCACAGCTCGCCCCAGTCGGTGAACGGGAAGGCGTACTCGATGTCGGTGGTGGCGCGGCTGTAGAAGGCCAGCTCGGCGGGCTCGTGGTCGCGCAGGCGCAGATTTTCTTCCTTGATGCCAAGGCTCAGCAGCCAGTTCTTGCAGTAGTCCTTCCAGTAGGCGAACCACTCCAGGTCGGTGTTGGGCTTGCAGAAGAACTCGCACTCCATCTGCTCAAACTCGCGGGTACGGAAGGTGAAGTTGCCCGGGGTGATCTCGTTGCGGAACGCCTTGCCGACCTGGCAGACGCCGAAGGGCAGCTTGCGGCGGGTCGTGCGCTGGATGTTCGCAAAGTTGACGAAGATGCCCTGCGCGGTCTCGGGGCGCAGGTAGCAGGTGGAGGAGGAATCCTCGGTGACGCCGATGGCGGTCTTGAACATCAGGTTGAACTTGCGGATGGGGGTGAAGTCATGCTTGCCGCAGACGGGGCAGACGACCTCGGGGTGGGTGGCGATGAACTCGTCCATCTCGTCAAAGGTCATGGCATCGACGTCCACGCCCTTGCCCTGCTCACACTCGGAGATGAGCTTGTCCGCGCGGTGGCGGCTCTTGCAGGCGCGGCAGTCCAGCAGCGGGT
>OIBW01000620.1_pt1 | contig 13758 bp, 13 predicted proteins | sample 1581131 | NCBI WGS metagenome assembly OIBW01 (sample SAMEA3882517, study PRJEB24775) | human gut metagenome | biome: human-associated habitat; feature: intestine environment; material: feces | place: Netherlands | collected 2009/2010 | reverse complement strand
TATTGCTGTTGAACGCTCCGCTGGCCACATCCTTTGCGGTCTCCCGGAAGGAACTGGACGGCACATACAATCCCTCCAGTCCGTCGGTGTCGTAAAGGGAAAGGCTGACCTTGATGATTTCATCGTTCACAAGCACACTGCTGATAGTCCCTTTTACCCTTTGCGAGGAAAAACCGCTCATGATGGCATAGAGATAAGAACCGCTTTTGACCACCGTCTCATTGATTTCCACATCATCCAAAAGCCGAAGCCTGACACGGCTTCCGTCCACGGCCTTGACATCCTCGTCTATAATCGCCTTGATCAGATTAGGCTCATGCTCGTTTTGGGTAATGGTGTTGAAATAGTCGGAGGTCACTTTTACTTTCTTGACCATTTCACCCGGTTCTTCGTTTTCGGAAGGAGCGTTTACCGCCCGGCTGTCTTCATTGATTGTTTCGCTTGCGGACACTCCGGTTTCCGTGCGTTGTTCAAGACTGTCTTCTGCAAGCGGTTCAACAGGCTCCACCTGTGCCTGCGCCTTTAGTCGTGCTTCCGCGAGGGCACGCTCCAGTTCTTTGAGGGCTTCCTGCTCTCTCGCTTTGGCATCGGTAGCTTCCTCTGCCTGTAATTTCTGCTGTTCCAGTTCACCCAAGAAGGCAACTTCGTCCTGGCTGTACTGCGATTCGTATTTTTCCTTGTCATCATCGGGTTCGTCTCGTTCTATGTTATCCACAGCCGTGTAGTCGGCAATCTTGCCCCACGACTTTGCCATGTTCTCGTATTTGCTTCCTATGCCGTCGCCGCCCTTGATGGTGGCATCGGGCAGGTCGGGATTCAGGAACTCCGTGGTCTGGAGTGTCTTGTCGGCTATCTCTGCCTTTTCTGCATTGAAGAGGTCAAAGATGAAATAGGACGCGCCCAACAGCGGAATATACAATATGGCAGGAAGCATATATTTGGGCTGCCTGAAATTGATTTTCTCGAATATCCTTTTCATCGTTGTCTGGTTTGGGTGGGTTCAACAATGGGAGCAACCGGCTCCTTGTGGCGTTCTCTGAGCAGGCTGTCCTGCATTTCTGTAGCACTTCTTATCTCCTGACCATGCCGATAGGCCTTGGTCAGCCGATAAATGTTGAAGGTGAATGTGCCGATTACGAAACCGAATACCATGACAAGGAACAGTATCTTGTTCCTGTTGGCAAAGCCCTGTATCTTGGCGGCCAGTTTGTCAAGACGTGTCGCCTGGGCGAATTTGCGACCGGCATTCACATCACGCTCGTATCTCTCTTTGTATTGTGGATCGTTCTTGTCCGGCATCTTTTCGCCGAACAGCATCCTGCGGAATCCTTTGGTGTTCATATCTGTAAATTTTAATAGGTTGCTTTCGTTTTCTGTTCGATGTCTTTATTGAGGAGGGTACGCCAATTTACGATAAGCAATCCGTGCGGATTGTTCTCGGTTCTCGGCACTCGTTTAAGTTGTCCTGCCGTCACCAGTTCACGCATCAGGATGTTGCTTCTGCGCTCGATACGCTGCCGTCCGTAATAAGTGAACTCCATATTGCTTTTGTCAAACCGCACACTGTCGCAGTAAATGGAGAATACGGCACTCGTTCCCAAGATGTTGGAGTAAAAGCCTTTCTCTTTGAGCGTGTGTACTGTGCAAGTCCGGTCTCGTCCACCAGGTACATCGCCTTTTCCATCGTGTATTTGATGTACTTGTCATCGGGAGGAAGCGTGAAAAAGAAGTGGTGGAACATTTCCACATGACTTTTGGCTTCCACATCAAGGGTTTCGTCCATCGTGGTACGGTTGACCAATATTGGCACGTTGCCGTCCAGCACATAGACTTTCTTCTGTGCATCTGTCACCATTGTCCGTGCCGTCCAAATGCTGCTCACGCTGATGATGATACAGCCGACAAGGAAGAACGAGCAGATGATGCCCACTAACTTGATTTTGTTTTCTAAATTTCTGATTACCATTGTATATTCTTGATTATGAGTTTACGATTATCGCATCATAGTACCGATTGCACCGGTCGCTGTCATCTTCGCCTGTTGAGCCACACCTTCACCGAAGTTTCGGGTTGAGAATGCGGTATCGCCCTCCGGTATCATCCAGGCGGCCAAGTCCGGAACAAGGTTCAGGCATTTCAATGCCACGATACTTGCAGCCATAAGGTAGCCTGCCGAGAAAAAGGAGTTTTGCAGATAAGCAGCCATTGTCTGCTCACTTACCGTGATTGCCGTCAGGTTTTCCACCTGTATGCAAAGCACAATGTCGAACAGAAGCAGGACATAAAATCCGACGAAGTAGAGCATCGCACCATAAAAATGTACCGTCAGATACCTTGTCAGCCATTTGGCCCAAGCTCCTTCCCATTTGGGCAAGAGGCTGAATGCCCATTGTATCGGTCCGAAAATCGTGAGCATTCCGAGCAGGATTTGCTGGCAGTAAATAGTAGCCCACCAGCCTATGCGAAATACAATTAAAGCTATGAGCATCACGATTTTATCTATTCCTACAACAATCCCGGAAGTAAGTGAAGTGAACCAAAGTTTGGCTGCATCCTTTTCCATATTGGTCACTTCGTCCACCCCGGTCTGTTCCATAGTGGCTTCTATCAGATTAGGGTCGGAAGTTCCGCTGTGTGCCACATCCGCCTGTGCTTGCAGGCTGGTGTACATCGTATCTCTTGCATAGATGAGTTGCTGCACCTCCTGAAATTTATCCTCTATCTGTGTGGCTTCCGCTTGGTACAGGTCATGAGTGTAAGAGCCGATACAGTTCGGGATGTAGGATAGGAAATCCAACACGCACCAGTTGCTCCCGCTGTTTACCATACCCGTGTCTGCCGGAGGATACCACCAGCATAGGATAATTGAAATCGCCAATGGCTTGAACAACTTCATGATATCCAGCGGTTCGTTCTTGACCATCATCTTATACGCCATGCCTGCTGCCATGACGATTGCAAACAAGGCCGCGAGTGCCATACACATCTGGAGAATCCACCAAAACGGGCCTTGTGAACCTGTGAAGGTGGCATCCGTCAGGAACTCGTTGGTCTGAAAAATCACATCATCAATCTCTTCTTCAAGCAGATTGATGCCGAAATCTGAAAGTATATCTCCGCTTGCCATCTATTTTTCCATTAAATTTTATCTGTTCACACTCTCGTTCTCATTTCCGTCTTCGTTCCCGTCATCATTCTGCGACCCTCGCACTGCTGACCGGGATTCATTCCAGCGACACATGGCATTGCTGATAATGCTTCTTTTGTCTATCGGGCGGTTCTCCGTTGCCGAAAGGAGATTCTTCGTGGCATTGCGGTTGCTCAACTGGACGAGATATTTCACCAGTACATCGTTTTGCCGGGAGACATCGGCATAGATTTGCAGATACTCTTTCTTACGCTGCGCGTTGGGCATATAGGCATCCCTTGTTGCCTTGATTGCGCATTGATAGACACGGTAATAGTCGTTCCACCGTTCTTTTTCTTTTGGCGAGCCGCCTGTCATCATTATGCGGTCAATGTTCTTCTGAAACTGCCGCATCTGTGATTCCACCTTGTCCTTTTCCGCAAGCCAGGCCAGATCCACTTGTCGGTCTGCCACATTCAAGGCTTCAATCTTGGCTCTGCTTGTGAGTGCGGAATCTATGGCTTCCGCTTCATCTACCTGCTGATAGGAAGCCACGCCTGCCGCTGTGCGGAATGTGAGTTTGTTCTTGACAGCTGCCGTTTTCTTGTACTTGTTGTGCAGTAACGTGTAATAAAGTTCCGGTTTGAGCGCACCGGCTCCGGTTTCTTCCACCGTGATTTGGTTCATCTTGGGCGAATCGTGGTTGTAGGTGACATATTGGGCGTTTGCCGCAATGGTTGCCACTAACAGCATCGTTGTAAAAATCCATTTCATAATTTCTCTATTTTTAGTTATCAATAATCCAGTTTACCTGATTGTCTCCACCGTCCGAAAGCATCGTCAATAAGTTCCCGTTTGGTCTTGGTACGATAGACTTTCTCTTTCCAATAGCCGATACGAACCTGTATGTACCGCCAGGTCTCGAAATAAGCACGGTTCAAATGCTTCTCGATATTGTCAAGAGAATAGTTGATGCTGTTCAGCACCATCAGCAAGTCCGAAGTGGAACAAGCCGCCGCACCTGTGGCGTACAGAACCAAATCGCTCACGGATTTATATAGGTATTCTCCTTCCTGGGCTATCATCCGTATGGCTCCGGCATTGATGGATAATATCAGAGTGTCTGCCAACTCTATGTGTTTCCGCTTGATGACCTTCTCATTGAAATCTTCAAGCATCGCCTTGTAGTCGGATATTCTTTCGCTGACCCCTTTGTAGGTGGAATGTACATTCAATGCCGTGCGCAGGGACTGGTACATCACGTCAATCACATCGAAAGCTCTGGTGTACTTGTCCAGATCCACGTTCAACTCCTTATAACCCACCGTTTCCTTACGGCTGTATTCATGCAGGAGTTTGTTGCTGTGTTCCAATGTGGAGCGAGCCAGCAAGAGGCTTCGCTGTTGCTTGTGGTCATTGATATAGGCTTCAACCGTCCCCACATCAAAACTCCATTGCGCATTTGCGGACAGGGGTGCCAGCAGCATTATCAACAATCCGAGTATATATGTCCTGCCTCTTTTCATCGCTTGCCCTCCTCAATCTTTCTGTTTCGTGCGTTTTCCATCCAACGGTCGTGACATTCCTCCACAAGGGAAAGTCTGCGCCCCTGATCATCGTCAACGGGAGGCAGAACATCTTTCAGCACGTCAATGATACTGCGCCTGTAGTGCATCATCTTTTCCAACGATACCAAGTCGGCGTAAATCTTCGTGAGCCGGGAATCCACTTCACGGGCTATTTCCAGCCGGTCGCTTGACCAAAGCAGGTGATACATATCGTTTGTTTTCGTGTCCTCCTGCGGTGCAGTACGGGCATATTCAGTCGTTATCTTGCACTTCGGATATTCTTTCGCGATTTCCGCTATGCGGTCATTGACCAGTTTTGTCTTTTCCTTGTCGCTCATATCGGGGTCAAGCGTAATCACTTCCACCACATGGGTATCGGAATACTCCGTTGTCAAGTCCCAGGAGATTTGCAGGATAGCCCTGTGTATCTTGATGCCAAGGAAGTATTTGGGCTTTCGGGCGATTTTCAGTGTCGCCTTGAATGTGATGATGCCGTTGATATTCGGGATTGTGCCTTTTCGGACATAGGTGTAGCCGTTCCAGGAACCGTTGTCCTGCCAGGTGATATTGTAAGCCGTCTTGCAGTCTTGCATGATAGCCGGTATCCGGTAATAGTCATCGGTCTGCACATCGTTGTCGCTTTTGGCTTCTTCTTTTGCCTGTGCGATTTCCTCTTGCTTCTGCTGCCAGGCGGCAAGTTCAGGTTTCAACCTGTCTATCTCCGCTTTGTTCTCATTGTATTTCTGACGGAGAGGAACGGCATCCTCCACACTGGCATTGGCAATCTGTTTGATAAGCGATTCGTTTTCCGTTTCCAATGCGGATATTTGTGACTGGAGCGCGTAAACCTTGTTGTCCGCTTCCCGCTGCATGGCATCGAGTTCAGACAAATCCAGTTCCTCGCTTTCAGCTGTAGTCTTCATCGCGCACTCTTTGGAATGTGCGTTGAGCGTACTTCCGCATTTCCGGCACTTGTACTGGGTTGTTCCCTGCCCAAGTGTCGCACCGTCCGAACAGGTGACACTGATTGTTACCGTTTCGCATCCTTTCAGTTTCTCTTCATTGGTTGCCTGGTAATAGTTCCGGCTGTCGGAAGCGATATAATAGACATAGCCGTCTTCGTTGTCGTTAAACTCAGACAGATGTGCATTAAGTTGTGCCTTGAATGTGTTCAAATCCATCGAATAGGAATCGAACACGTCTTCATAGACTATTTCCTCGTTGTTCCAGCTTTTCGTGACATGGATTTCGTAGGCGTATGCCTTCTTGGTCTGTTTCTTCCCTTTTTTAATGATATAGCTGGACTGGTAATAATTGATGGTGTAACTGAAGCCGTCATTGGCATTGTTAAGCTGCTGCACCCTGTTCCTTGACCATCCGGCATAGCGTTCCGAATTGGAAAGGGCCTGTTCCTTTTGCGATGCGTTGGGATAGAAGTTCGGATCGCTTGTCTTGAAGCGGGTCCATTCACCACCTTCAAGGATGCTCTTGTCATCTGTCGGGGGATAATAGTCGCAGAGAGAGACACTGCCACGGTCACGCCTTGCGATGTACCATCGCTGGGTGTAGTAATTCCCGGCTGTTTCGTCCAGATAATCGGTAATCCACGAAGTGAGGTTGTAGTCGCTGAACTTGAACAATCCTGCCACATTTTCTTCACCACCCACGATGCCCAGTATGGTCTGTCCGGCATTGTTCTCCAGTTGCTCGAAAAGTCCGTTGTAATGCTCGTAGATGTCAATGACCTTGCTGACTTTCCCGTTCATCAGCTCGTGAAACGAGTTCTGTTGCAGCAAGGCGTTCCCGATATTGGTGATTCCCGAAGTGGCAAGACCGGCTCCCATCCGGTAAAGTTTGTCCAAATCGCCTTTCAGGTTTTCCTTGGTGAAGTTGCCCGGCACTTTGGATATGTCATCAAAGAGCCGTTGCCAGTCCACGTTGCCAATCTCGGAGAGTTTTAAGATGGAGGCGATTTCTTCATTGATTTCCAGAAAGGCGATATCGGAGAAAGACAGAGTGCTGTTGGTGACAACGCTCTCGAACTGCATACAGAGGGATTTGGTGTCATCGCACACTTTCATCAGATAACTGCACCAATGGAGTGCGGCCTGTGGAGAACGGAGCATCAGCTTGGCGACAATCCATGTCTTCGGGATAATCTTGTGCGCCACCAAGTGATAAATCCTGCGGTAGTAGTAATTTTCGGTGGCACTGCTCCAGATGCCCAAATCAGTGAGTGCCTTCCTCTCCAGGAACTTGCTGGCAAATATTCCGGCAGTGGCCACTTCCGAAGCCTTGTAGTGTTTCAGTATATTCTGCACCTGCTCGTCATAATACGCTTCTGCAACGGTTCCAGTACCGTAGGCGGCAACCATAGCGGCAACGGTTTTCGCATCGAAGTTCACGCTGTAATACTGGGCATGAACTTGTTGGGCGAAAATCGTGGCTATTGTCATTATTATGAGAGCGAATCGTTTCATTGTTGTTTTGTCTTTGGTTGATGAAGATTCAATACCTTCCCGGCAGCATTCACTTTTTGGGCAAACGGCAGGGACTTGCTTATTCCGGAAGCATCCCAGTCAGCGCAATAACGCTCGATGGCTTCCTTGTGGCTGCATTGCAGTTCAGCCTTGTAGAGTTTCAAGGCTTCTTTCTCGGCCCGTTCCGTGGTATAGGTCATGTAACACTCATGCGGTTCCTCCACACCATACACACCGCTGGTAGTGCCACGGCGGATAAAGACCTCACGAAAGAACGAACGCCCCTCTTTATTCTCCAGTCGGTTGATGGTAAAGATTTTCTTGCAGTCCACGTCTGTCAGACCGAGAATAGCCTTGATGGTATCAAAGCGTTCACGGAACTTGCTTTGGTCAAGCAGCATTACCACATCGGAGTTGTTGATGATAGCCTCCTTTACAATCTCAGACCCGATGATGTCCTGAATCTCTTGTGTGACCACGCCCACTGAAGCCCAGAACTTTCGGGCGGTCTTATACATGAATTTGATGTATTCTGCCATAAGAGGGCTGGCTATGGCTTTCCATGCCTCCTCAATGACCAGGACTTTGCGGTTCTTCTTGATACGCATCTTCTGCAGGAACACGTCCATGATGATGAGTGTCACCAAGGGGAACAGGAGCGGGTCATCTTTTATGGAATCGATTTCAAAGACAATGAAGGTCTCATCAAACAGCGAACTGTCCATGTTTTCGTTCAGCGTCTTGTCGTGGTTGCCACCTCGATAGAAATCTTTCATCATATACCGGTAGGTGGAAATGTCTATCCCGGTTATACTGTTTTCATTGCAGATGTCGGGAATGCGTTGTACGGAGAACTCATAGAATGTGTTGAATGACAGTGATTCCACTTTCAGTTCCTTTCTCCTGCGTTCTATCTCGTCTATGACAGTTTCTATCCGTGCGTTCAGTTCCGTTTCATTTTCAGCGCGGTTGCCGTTTTTGTTTCGCTCGTCAATCAAAAGGCTTTTGCGCAAGTCCTCACGTTGGGGTGGAGTGAAACCATCGAAACCGTTGAAGTAGGTATCGTAATATTCGGTGATGACCTGCTCGATCAGCCTGTCTTCCGTTTTGGTGACCGTCCCTTGGCTGCCTTTCCAAATCAGCAGCACGAGATTTTTCAGGAAGCCTGTCTTTTCCACGTTCAATTCCTGCCTGTTGATGCGGAAAGGATTCATCGTAATCGGGTATTCCTCCGTGTAGGAGATATATTTTCCACCCAAATACTCGCACAGTCCCTCGTATGAGTTACCGGTATCTACCATTACCACGTCCGTCCCTTGCTCGTGAAGCTGGCGCACAACGCTGTTCATGTGGAACGACTTGCCGCTGCCGGAAGGACCCAGACAGAAAAAATTACTGTTGTCGGTCAATTTCTCCGCGCCCTCTTTTCCTGTGATGTCGATAGCCACAGGCACGCCTTGCCTGTCCGTGTAATATATCTTCAAAGGAGTTTTCTCGCTATGCAGGATGCGTTCCTTGTACATCAGACAGGCTGCCGCATCACCCAAGGTAAGGAAACGGTCATAGTCAGGATTCATACCGTAACAGTTGCCCGGAAAGGAGTTGACGAACAGCTCCAACTGGTTGTAGGCTCTTTTGGAAATATGGATGCCCATCCTTGAAAACTGGTTTTCCAGATGGTTGGTGCATTTGTGAAGGTCGGTGTCCGCGGACATGGCTACTACAAGATTGTAGTGCGTATAGACCAGTTGCTTGCTTTCCCTTGCCACCACCTCCTGCACACGCTTGATGTCTTCTACCGCCATTTGATTACCGGGATTGGGCATACTCGCATGGCGGTTCTTCTTTTTGTCAAGCAAGGCCAGTTCTCTCTTTTGGTTGGGAATGAATATCATCTGGTTATACACCACCGCTTCGGTATTGGGAATGCCGGACACAACAGACACCAGATCCATCGGCATACTGCTGTTGTTGACTTCCACGTTGGTATAGGGACGAATGACAGACGGCAGGCTTACGTTATCCACATCCACAAGGCTATACACCTTGCACCGTTTGTCTCCCATGGAGATACATTCATCATTCACCTTGAAGTTAGTCATCGAGACTACCTTGTCACGGAAGTTCATGGCGAAATAGCGGTCAACATATTCATTGACTTCCTGCCTGTTCAGGAATCTCACCTGTACGCCGGCATCACGCAGCTGGTCGTGAACCTTGCGTATCTTTACAAGGAAGTCTCGCCACTTCTTGCCGTCAAAAGAAAACAGACGGCTTTTCTTGACTTCCTGAGTGATAGTCAGGTAACATTCGCTGTCGGTATAAGGTCTTCCGTTGAAGTAACGGAAATAGGATGTGGAGAGAAATTCACGGTTCTCGTCGCTCTCTTCCGTGAACTTTTTCCGGATAAAAATATCCTGCTTGTGTATGGCATAGCCTTCTCCCAAAGTCTGGGCAATGGCGGTGAAAAGTTGCGTGAACTCATAGTAAGAGTCGATATTGGCGCAATACTTCTGTACCGGGTTCTCCAGTTTCAGCACGGCGGAATACTCTCCGGTCTTGGTATATATCACACCAATCCCGTCCGCTTCTTCCACGGAGAAATAGATGTCTTGAAAGATGCGTTTCCGCTTGCCGCCCGTTCCAAAGGCATAGACCGACACGGCCATGCCCACGCAAAGGGCAATGAAGACTATGAAAACATATATAATCATTCGGCTGTTTACAATTAAGGGCAGGCTGACCTATTGAAAGGCCAAGCCCACCCACGTTCAACATTCAATATATCCATTCATGGTCAAATGGTTTTCTGTTACATTTTCTTTGAGTAGGCATAGATGAACACCCCACGTTCCTGCCGTTTGCTGTGCAGTCCCTTGCGCTGCTTGAACAGAATCAGTCCCACACCGCTTGTCACGGTGACGGACAGGACAATCAGGGCAAGGACGAATCCTGCCATACAGTAGGCTATGATGAAGCCGACAATGGCGATGCCTATCGTGGCTGCCGCCCAATAGATGTAGCGACCCTGAATACCCATAAATTCAAGGGGACGTTGCAGCCCCTTGAACAATGGATAATCCGGATAGTGTTCCTCTTTCCCGTTCATGATACCTGCGGTTTAGGAGAGTCCGAAGAACAGAGGAAGTGCCTGGGCTGCCGCGATAAGGAAGATGCAGGCTCCGACCACCATCATGATCTTTTTCTTGACATCCTGCTCCTCGTTGTTCATCGCGATATATACCGAGATCGCACCTACTACGGCTACCACACCGGCAATGGCGTAACAGAGTTTCACCACGATAGGAACATACTTGGCGATTTCCTCGCTCACTTGGGTCAGTGCCGCTGTTCCGGCCGAGTAGTCTCCTGCGGTAGTCTGTGCCATCAAAGCGGTCACACCGCACACCATCATCAGGCAGGTCATCTGCGTTTTCTTTGAAGTCGCAATTTTCTTTGCGAATCGTTTTACTTTTTCAAACATACTTGTCTTGTTTTAATTGAACTTTATTGATTGTTTTACACTCGTGATTTTCTAAATTCGATAGCCGAAAAATGCCGGAAAGACTATTGTCGCACCGATGATGAAAAGGCAGGCTCCGACCAGCGTGAGTATATGCTTGGTGATTCCGTCCTCGCCTGTGTTCATCTTGATATATATCTGGAATGCGGCTATGACCGCAAAACCTCCTGCAACCGCGTAAATGATGTACTGGACATAGAGCATCATCGTCACCACATAGTCGTGCATGGAAGCCAGCGCGTCCGCTCCCCACGAGTAGTTCACGCCGCCGCTTTTAGCGAAGACGGAACAAGGGAGCAGCGTACACAGTGCGCTTAGTATTCTTTTGCCATTGTGTCGGGTCATAGTTCATCAATTACGTTCTTGGTGGTTACACCTCCGTCCGGATGCAATTCTCCAATGCCATTTTGAATCATCAGCTTGTACAGCTCTGCGGAGTTATAAGGATTGGAGAAGGTAACCTGTGTCTCTTCCATGTTAGCCTTGACCTTGTTGTTCAGAGCCTCGATGACATCCTGTCTCGGCTTTTCGTCTGTGGGATTTGTTTCCTCCGACACATTCTGTGTCTCATCGATGTAGTGTGTCTCATACTCGTTATCTCCGATATTGAATCCCTTGTCGTTCTCCACCACGCTGACGCTTTCTTCCTCGTCAAAATCGCTCACGTCAAATTCTTCTTCTCCGGATTTTATCTTTTCCCCGTTTTTACCATAAAGGTCTCTTGCTATCATCACAGCGTAGTAGATGATGTATGCCACGGTCAGCGCAATGGCGAAGATGAAATATGCTTTCATATCTTATAGTCTGATTTTAGAATATGATTAAAATATGAACGCAAAGGAAGTGCAATAATTTCATACTACGAAATATCCTTGCGAAAAGCGGCTGAATATTAAACATTATTCTGAGAAAATCTAAAATCATACTCAATTATCATACTTTAAGCGCAATTTTGAACCGAAAAACGAGCCGGATTGAGACGAGGATGAAAGATGAACAGGTTGTCCGGTTTGCCCGGCTTAATGTCTTTACTTGTATTTTCCAAAGAAGATCAGATGAAAGTCTCTTATTCATCAATGACTATTAAACCAATCACCCGTTTCTTTGCTCAACTCGTGCAAAATCATTAACTTTGCAACAGATTTTCAAGGTGTTTGTGGTAATAAAAGACGAAAACGCAAAACTGCCATGTATATTTTGAAAGACGAACAGAGAACAATTACCATTAAGCGGATGAATAATTATGGCACTTGCTATCAACATAGACGACCTGCTGAACAAACAGAGGATAGAATCCAATCGGATTGAATTTAAGAAAGGTTGGAATCCGGTGAGCATATACCACAGCGTATGCGCTTTCGCAAATGATTTTGACGACCTTGGTGGCGGTTATATCGTGGTAGGCGTTGACACTGACGACAAGACCGGAGTTGCCATTCGGCCTGTTGAAGGAATACCCATTGAAGAGATTGATGACATCCTTCAGGATATGGTCGGCTATAATAACAAGATAGCCCCGTACTATATGCCTCGGACAAGCACGGAGGAAGTGGACGGCAAGACTGTACTCGTAATATGGTGCCCTGCCGGGATTAACCGTCCGTATTCTGTTCCGGAGAATGTAACGGCAAAGAACGGTTCCAAGGAATACTTCTATATCCGCAGTGGAACAAGCAGCATTATCGCCAAAGGTGAGGTGCTGGATGAGCTTCGCGAACTTGCCAGTCGTGTGCCATTTGATGAAAGGGGCAACCCTGACATTCGTTTGGAAGACATATCCACTTTGCTTTTGCGTGAATACCTGGTGAAAGTCGGAAGCAAACTGGCAAGCGAGATTAACATCAGACCACTGCAAGAGATTCTGGAGCAGATGGACTTGTTTGTCGGCCCGAAGGAAAACCGTATGCTGAGAAATGTGGCTGCCATGATGTTCTGTGAGAATCCAAGCAAATTTTTCAAGCGGACACAGGTGGAGATTGTCTATTTCCCTGAAGGAAGGCTGAATAATCCGAGTAACCTTTACGAAGGAGCAGTCATCACAGGTTCTGTTCCGCAGATTATAGACCGCACCTTGGAATACTTGAAGCGTATGCTCGTGATGCAGAGTATCATCAAACCGGAGAATGACTATCGCAGTAGGAAATTCTATACTTATCCTTATCAGGCATTAGAAGAAAGTGTCACGAACTCGCTTTATCATCGTGACTATCGGGAATGGGAACCTGTCGTAATAACAGTAGAGCCGGATAGTATTACCATTCAAAATGTGGGTGGCCCGGATCGAAGTATATCTGCCGCTGACATTTCCCGTTGTGAGATTCTTGTCTCAAAACGTTACCGCAACCGTCGCTTGGGTGAATATCTTAAAGAACTGGACATGACCGAAGGGCGTTCTACAGGTATTCCGACCATACAAAATGTGTTGGAGAATAATGGCTCTCCACGTGCAACCGTTGTCACGGATGAAGACCGCACATTCTTCCGCATCACGATTCCTTGCCACGAAGCTGCCGGAAATATAATAGCCGACATAGCCCATAAAGACGCTTCCGTGAAGGCTTCAAGGCGAGGTGCACTCAAAACTGCACTACAAACTGCACTACAAACTGCACCAGAAACTGCACTACAAATTTTGGAACAAATACAAATCAATCCCAAAGTAACCATGACAGACCTTGCTAATCTGACAGGTTATTCAAGAAGGTGGGTAGCCCAAACAATGAAGCAGCTTCAGGAATTGAATGTTATTAAGAGGGTAGGTTCTACTAAGACCGGCTATTGGGAGATTATAGCCAAATAGATAGTAGGAAAAATCCATAACCAGGTTTACTTACACACATATCCACGAAAATCCCTCCTGTGCGGAGAGCCTTTCGTGGATACTATATTTCTATCAAAGGGAATACAAAGACTAACGCCTTTTGCCTCTCAGATAGTCATTGAGGTCTTTGTAGTTATAATAACATTCCGAATGGTCAGTTACACGGTTGCCACAAAGTCCGGCAATGGTTTCGACTGTTTTTCGCCCGGCAAGGTCGTTATCCAGATAGCAATGGATGG
>OIBW01000614.1_pt1 | contig 13791 bp, 10 predicted proteins | sample 1581131 | NCBI WGS metagenome assembly OIBW01 (sample SAMEA3882517, study PRJEB24775) | human gut metagenome | biome: human-associated habitat; feature: intestine environment; material: feces | place: Netherlands | collected 2009/2010 | reverse complement strand
GTTCAGGAGACGCAGGTTGCTCAACAGAGTGCCGATATATCGAAAAAGCGCAGGCATCTGGCTACTGCCCAAAAGAGAGCCGGAGAACTGGAAAAACTGATTTGCAAAATCTATGAGGATAACGCCCTCGGCAAGCTGCCGGATACACGATATAAGGCGCTTGATGCACAGTATGCCAAAGAGCAGGACGCACTTGAGATTGAAATTGCGGAGTTGGAAAAGGCTGTTACCGGCTATGAGCAGAGCCAGAAATCAGCAGAGAAATTTATAGCCCTGATTGATAAGTACGAGAATTTTGACACGCTGACAAATACCATGCTCAACGAGTTTGTAGAGAAAATCCTTGTCCATGAACGCTCCCGAAAAGGCAGTCAGGATACCACGCAGGAAATTGAAATCTACTTTAATTTTTTAGGACGCTATATTCCACCATCCTTACAGCCGGTTCCTTTAACCCCAGAGGAACAGGAAGAATTGCGGAAAAGAGAAGAACGCAAGGACAGGCTCCATCAGAACTATTTGAAGCGGAAAGCCAGCGGCGCACAGAAACGGTATGAGGACAAAATCAAGGCGAAGAAAAAAGCGGAAATGGACGCTAAGAAAGCCCTGATCCGGGCTGAGGATATGAAAAAAGGTGTTTTTTCTACTATCGGTCAGCTACCAAAAGAAGAACCGCGCAAAGGCAGCATAGCAGCCAGCGCAGCAGTCTAATCATCACGAAGCAAAGGAGAATGAATATGAGTAAGTTGACTTACATTCGTTGTGGAGATTATGATATACCCAACCTAAAACTTTCTGAACAGCCGGAAACTTCTATCGGCAAGTACGGCAGGATGCGAAAATCCTACCTGAAGGAACATCGCCCCATTCTCTACAACCAACTGCTGATGAGCGAGAAGCTGTATCCACACCTGTTAGAGATTGACCGGACAGCGCAGGAGCGCGTGGACACCATGTTGCCTCACATGATGGAGACTGCGGGTGTCACGGAAGAACTGAAAGCCTGTGACCCTATGCGCTGGGTGGGGCTAATGAACACGCTGAAAGCGCAGGCAGAGGAAATTATTCAAGATGAACTGATTTACAAATAGTTTTTAGGCACAAGAAAGGCCGGGACTTTTCTATCAAGTGGAAAATCCCGGCTTTACTCTTATATATTTCCCAAATTCTTTGACCGCCGGTATTCCAGAGGAGAAAGACCAAACTGCTTTTTGAACACAGCGGCAAATTTCCCTTGATTAGAGTAGCCGACCTGTTCGGATATTTCGGCAATCGGACGCTTTGTGTCCGAAAGAAGTCTTGCGGCTTCGTTCATACGGATTTCCCGCAGCCAAGTGGATATATTCTGTCCATATACGCCTCGAAAATAGTTTTTCAGGCTGGTTTCACTGACCGAAAAGCGTTCTGCAATCTGCCGTACAGGAATGTGCTGGCGAAGATCATCGGAAAGGATTTGCGCTGCCCTTTTTGCAATTTCAACCTGCGTTTCCGTGTAGAAGCCGCAGGTTTTCGGAGGCCGGATTTCCATGTTGAGAAGCCGGTGGAGAAGTTCAAGCGTATAGATTTGCAAATGGAAGATAGAAGACCTTTCAGAAAGCCGCCAGAGGTTTTGAAATATATTTTCCAGTTCACTATCCGCTTCGTTGATATATGTCTTATGATTGCCACAATAATTTTCTTCCAGCGTAGGGAGGTCAAGTGAAAAAGATTTCAAAAGTTCACCGCAGGACTGTAAAAGAAGTGGCAGGTCAAAGTATATTTTTATGCCCTGATATTGCCGTGTGGGAAAGATATATTCTTTCTGTGCGGTCTGTTCACTGACACAAAAATCATTTTCCTTCAGGTAAATGTAGGAGCCGTCATCCAGAAGCAATTCACTTCTGCCCGAAACGCAATAGTTAATCAGCAAAGGCTTTAGATTTGAATTTTCATCCGACTCCGGCCATACGGGAGCGTTTACAAAAATAAAAGCCAAAGTCAGCCCTGGAAAGAGCGTATGGAATGTCATGCGTCCCTTGCCATCTGCCCGATCCAAAAGCAATGTGCTGCTATTTGGACTGTTTTTCAAGGTCACACCAGAAACAGCATCGCTGTTTTCTAAAATGTTGTATATCATGTTACGCAACTGCTTCGCCCCTTTCATCACGCAAAATCGCTGATATTATTATACCTGCGAGAAAACTCCTGGTCAATGGATATTCTGGTAGAGCGAAAAAGCTCCTTGCTATACGGGCTTAAAATACCGATATGTGCATAGAAGCACAGCTGAATTTATGCTATCATTAGTGTTGGTTAGCAAGAACTAATCAAGACGAAAGTAATCATGTTAGGAGGTTTCGCAATGAACAACAAATTGCAAGGAAAGGATCTCATCAATATCGGTATTTTCACGGCGATTTATTTTATCGTCATTTTCGCTGCGGCGTCCATCGGTTTTATCCCGATTTTCATTCCGCTTATCAGCGTGGTCGTGCCGCTTGTGGGCGGTATTCCGATGATGTTGTTCTTCTCCAAAATTAAGAAATTCGGTATGCTTACCATCTGCGGAGTGCTGCTGGGTATCATTATGCTGCTGACCGGCATGGGCTGGTGGTGCATCCCTACCGGGCTGATCTTCGGGCTGATTTCCGATTTTATGATGAAAGCCTGTGACTACAAAAATGCCAAGCGTGAAGTGTTGATTCACGGCGTTTTTTCCATGTGGGTAATCGGCGCCTTTATTCCCATCGTTGTGACGCGTGACGCTTACTACCAGAACCTGCTCCCCGGTTACGGTCAGGAATATGCCGATACGCTTATGGCTTATATGCCCGACTGGATTTTGCCGGTATTGCTTATCGCTGCTTTCGTCAGCGGTCTTGTTGGCGGTCTGATTGGACGGAAGATTTTCAAAAAGCATTTTGAGCGGGCAGGAATTGTATAATGAGCCGCGAACTTCTTGCAAGTCAAAAAAACAATAGCGGAATTTTATTAGATCCCCGGACAAAACTGGCGGTACTGATTACCATAGCTGTCTTTATTTTAGGCGGTTCGTATGAAGGTATCATGCAGTATTACATCATCGTGTTGGCGGCGATCCCGCTGTTACTTTTGTCAGCGGCCAGAAAATGGAAAGGCGCTGTTCTCTATATCCTGATTTTTGGAGGCAGTCTGTGCCTGGAAATGTTCGGTCTGTCCCGACTGGCTGGCGTAGCAAACTACATTGCAGTAGCCATTGTTGGCATTCTGCTGAGGTTCACCCCCAGCGTGGTCATGGGATATTTCGTGGTAACGACAACCACGGTCAGCGAATTTGTTGCGGCGATGGAACGGCTCCACCTGCCGCAGCAGATCACCATTCCTATGTCTGTGATGTTTCGCTTCTTTCCCACGGTTGCGGAAGAATGGAGCGCTATTGGGGACGCCATGCGGATGCGTGGCGTCCGCTTTGGTGGTGGAAAAGTCGGTGCGATTTTAGAGTATCGGATTGTCCCCATGATGATCTGCTCCGTCAAAATCGGAGAGGAACTGTCCCAGGCAGCCCTTACGCGGGGATTGGGAGGCCCGGTAAAACGAACGAATATCTGTAAGCTGGGTTTTCATGTGCAGGATGTTATTTTCCTGCTGATCTGTCTGGGAGCATTTGCAGCGCAAATCTATGTGCTTGCCGTAAGGGGGTGAAGGAAATGATTGAATGTCAAGATGTGTCCTTTTCTTATCCTGCCAGTACCCTTCCCGACAGTGAGAGGCAGGCCGGTGGCGCTTTGAAACATATTTCCTGCACTATTGAGGACGGTTCTTTTGTCCTGCTCTGCGGGACTTCCGGCTGTGGGAAAACAACCATGACCCGGTTGTTTAACGGCTTGATCCCCCATTATCATGAGGGGACTTATACCGGCTCCGTCTATCTGGATGGAAAGGATACCCGTGACCTGTCACTGTTTGATATTTCTCTGAAAGTCGGTTCTGTATTTCAAAATCCGCGCTCTCAGTTTTTCAATGTGGACACGACCAGCGAACTGGCTTTCGGCCCAGAGAATCAAGGCATAGCGGAAGATCTTGTGCGTGACCGTGTAAAGCGTGTAGCTGCACAGCTAAAGTTGGAGCCGCTGCTTGATAGAAGTATTTTTTCTTTGTCCGGCGGTGAAAAGCAAAAAATCGCCTGCGGATCGGCTGCGGCGATTGACCCAGATGTTTATGTGCTTGATGAACCATCATCCAACCTTGACGCATACGCTATCGCTGATTTCCGGCAGCTTCTCTTTACTTTGAAATCGCAGGGAAAGACCATCATAATCTCTGAACACCGGCTGTATTATCTGTCCGGCCTCTTTGACCGTGTCCTGTACCTGAAAGATGGAGAAATCGAAGGTGATTATACAGCAGAGGAATTTTGCGGCCTGTCGGCAAGACAGCGCGATGATATGGGATTGCGCCCTCTTGATCTTGCGGGGCTTTCAGAGATTGAAGGCCCGCCGCAGAGAATGAACGAGGCGGTTTGGACGATAAAGAATGTATCCTTCGCCTATAAGCATGAGCCGGAAACCTTGCATATAACGGAAACCTCTTTCCCATCTGGCAGCGCCACGGCCATCATCGGACATAATGGTGCGGGAAAATCCACCTTTGCCCGGTGCCTCTGCGGGTTGGAAAAGCATTTCAAAGGAACGGTGCAGGATCAGAGCAAGAACTATTCCAGAAAAGAACGATTGAAACTCTGCTATATGGTCATGCAGGATGTGAACCACCAGCTCTTTACCGAAAGTGTTCTGGATGAAATTCTGCTCAGTATGAGAACTGAGGATAAGCGGAGGGCAAGAGAAATCTTGCAGGAGATGGACCTGCTGCCTTATGAGGACTGCCACCCGATGGGACTGTCCGGCGGCCAAAAGCAGCGCGTGGCGGTTGCCTCTGCGATTGCTTCGGAGCGCCCTTTGATTTTATTCGATGAACCGACCAGCGGTCTTGACCTGTTTCACATGAGGCAAGTCGCTAATGTTGTTAATCAGGTGGCGAATACTGGAAGAACTGCGCTTGTGGTAACGCATGACCCGGAATTTATTCTACGCTGCTGCAATTATGTCCTTCACTTAGAAAACGGGCAAATTCAGGAAAGTTATTCCATAGAGGACAGCGATGGTCGAAAACGCCTGCTAAAGTTTTTTCTGAGTGATATGAAGAAGGAGGTGTCCACAGAATGAAGGAAGAAAAGAAAGAGTCGCCCATAGGCGTCTTATGGGGATGGGGCAAGCCCTATCACGGGAAATTCATCGGCAGTGTTATCCTTGCGGTATTAGGCGTGGCCTGCCAGATGGTGCCCTATTTCTGCGTGGCGCATATTGTCACAATGATGTTGTCTGGGGAACAGAATTTTTCCCGCTATGTGACCGCTGGTATTATTGCATTGTGCGGCTACTTTGGGAAGGTGCTGTTTTCCTGTCTTTCTACAACGATTTCCCACACAGCGACCTATTACACGCTGCGTGATCTGCGGGAGAATATCACCGCAAAGCTGGCCCGCGTCCCGATGGGGACGATTTTAGATACTCCGTCCGGCCAGTACAAAACGACGATTGTTGACCGGGTTGAAGGCATGGAATCGACCTTCGCACACCTGATCCCGGAAATGACCGCAAATGTGCTGGTGCCGCTTGTAATCGCCGTGTACCTGTTCCTTTTGGACTGGCGCATGGCGCTCCTGTCCCTTGTTACGCTGGTGGTGGGCCTTGCTGTCATGTCTGCTGGTATGAAGAATTATCCCGTCAAATGGGAGGGTGCTGTCAAGGCAGGCAAGCAGATGGCAAATGCCATTGTAGAGTACATAGGCGGGATTGAGGTGGTAAAGGCGTTCAGCCAATCCGCCGGTTCCTACAAAAAATATTCTGACGCGGTGAATTATAACGCCAACTACTATGTGGACTGGATGCGGGAAAACCAGAAAACCATGAGCGCCTACAACGCCATCCTGCCCTCAGTGCTGATTTGCGTGCTGCCCTGCGGTTTTGCATTCTGGCTCTCCGGCAGTCTGGAGCTTTCCACCTTCCTATCCATTGTGATTTTCTCGCTGGGGCTGATTGGGCCGATTATTGCGGCCTTTACCTTTACGGACGATTTGGCTGTACTGGGGACAAATGTGGAAGAAATCAGCCAGCTTCTGAACGCCGAAGAACTGAACCATAAAGAAACGCCGATCAAGCTGGAAGATACCGGCATTTCTCTTAGGTCTGTGTCGTTTTCCTATGACGGGACAACAGAGGTTTTGCATGATGTGAATCTCACCATCCACCCCGGAACCATGACCGCCCTTGTAGGGCCGTCCGGCTCCGGCAAGTCTACGGTGGCGAAGCTGATTGCCGGGTATTGGGATGTTACATCCGGCAGCATTACCCTCGGCGGCCATGAGCTGAAGGATATGCCGCTGTCTGAAATTGCAGACCAGATTTCCTATGTATCTCAGGACAACTACCTGTTTAACCGCAGTATCCGGGAGAATATCCGCATGGGAAGACCCAGTGCCACGGACGCAGAGGTGGAGCAGGCAGCCAAACAAAGCGGCTGCGACGCCTTTATCCGCAAGCTGGATAATGGCTATGATACGGTTGTCGGCAGCGCCGGTTCCCATCTTTCCGGCGGTGAACGCCAGCGGATTGCCATCGCCCGCGCCATGCTGAAAAATGCGCCGGTTGTCATTTTGGACGAGGCAACTGCCTATATCGACCCAGAGAATGAGGCGCTGGTGCAGAAAGCCATTTCCACTTTAACTGTCGGCAAGACCCTGATTGTGATCGCACACCGGCTGTCTACCATTGTTGGCGCAGATAACATCGTTGTGGTGAAGGATGGAACCATCCACGCACAGGGTACGCATGAGAAGCTGCTGGAAACCTGCCCCCTCTACCGGGATATGTGGCAGGCGCACATCGGCGCGAAAGACCAGATGTAAGGGGGTGTTGTCAGATGTATGGAACATTGAAAAAAATCTTTGCTTTTGCAGGCAGCAAAAAGGGGCTTCTAAAAAAATCCCTGTTATTCTCATTCCTGTCCGGGCTGTTTTCAGCCATGCAGTTTGCCGCCCTCTTTGTAGTGATCGGCGCGTTAGTATCTGACAACCGGGACGGAAAGTTTATCTGCATTTCGCTGGGAATTATGGCCGTTTCCCTCATTGGGCGTATCATCACGACCTATTTTTCCACGATGGAGCAGACGGAAACCGGCTATTGCATGGTGGCGGAAAAGCGTATCCACATCGGAGATCGGCTGCGCTACATCCCGATGGGCTACTTCAACAAGAATAGTATCGGGAATATTACCGCCATTGTCACAACAACTTTGGGTGATGTAGAGAACTCAGCAGCCCGTGTCCTGGTGTCAGTGCTGGGCGGTTTTTTCAACTCGGTTGCCCTCGTCATCGTCCTGTTGGTATTTGACTGGCGGATCGGTCTTGTGGCCGCTGCCGGTGTCCTGATTTACCTTGCGGCGGCGGAACTGGCGCTTCGCAAATCTGCCGCGCTCAGCGGGGTACGCCAGCACACACAGGAGTCCCTTGTGGAGTCTGTGTTGGAGTACATTCAGGGGATGGGGATTGTCAAAGCATTTGGACTGGAACGGGACAGCACGCAGTCTATCGGCAGTGCAATTAAGGCGAGCTGCCGGGATAACCTGAAATTGACAAAGGCCAGCATTCCCTATGACGCTATCAAACAGGCTGTTGTCCGAGTGTTCAGCGTCCTGTTGCTTTTGGCCTCGGTCTGGTTCTGGCTGGACGGCTCCCTGCCGCTGGCCTACGGTCTGATTTTGGTGATTGCTTCTTTCATGGTGTTCAACGATTTGGAGAACGCCGGGAATATGGCCTCTCTGCTGCAAATGCTGGCGGCCTCGATGGATACGGCAAACTCCATTGATGACACGCCGGTGATGGACGAGAAAGGCGCTGACATTACGCCGAAGTCCAGCGAGATCGTGTTTGACAAGGTGGATTTTTCCTACGCAGACCGCAAGATATTAGATCAGGTCAGCTTTACCATTCCCGAAAAAACGACTACGGCCATTGTCGGCCCTTCCGGGGCAGGAAAGACAACGATGTGCAACCTGATTGCCCGTTTTTGGGATGTGAATGCCGGGAAGATTACCATAGGCGGTACGGATGTACGGGATTTTAAGCTGGACAGCCTGATGAAGAATATCTCGATGGTGTTCCAGAGCGTATACCTCTTTGCAGATACGATTGAGAACAATATCAAGTTTGGCTGCCCGGACGCCACCCATGAGCAGGTGGTTGAGGCGGCGAAGAAGGCTTGCTGCCATGACTTTATTTCTGCCCTGCCGGATGGCTATGACACTGTGATTGGCGAGGGCGGCGGCACTCTGTCTGGCGGCGAGAAACAGCGGATTTCCATCGCCCGCGCCATGCTGAAGGACGCGCCTATCATCATTTTGGACGAGGCAACAAGCAGCGTTGACCCGGAGAATGAGGATGAATTGCAGCGGGCTATCGAGGCATTGACCCATGACAAGACCATCATCATGATTGCCCACCGTCTGAAAACCGTCCGCAACGCCGACCAGATCCTTGTGCTGGACAACGCTCATATCGTCCAGCGCGGCACTCATGCGGAGCTGATCCAGCAAAAGGGCCTGTATGCCGATTTTGTATCGGCCAGACAGGAGGCCATCGGCTGGAAGCTGGCTCAGTAAAGGAGGTTCAGATGAAACTTCATGCGTCCGGGGAGGACTACCTGGAAACCATCCTTCTTCTCCAAAAGAAACTCGGTATGGTACGCTCCGTAGATGTGGCCCGGCACATGGAGGTGTCAAAGCCCAGCGTGTGCCATGCAGTGGCTACCTTGCGGGATGGCGGCTTTCTCACAATGGACGAAGATCACTTTCTCCATCTGACCGATGTAGGCCGCGAGGTTGCCGAAAAAATCTTCGAGCGACACTGCTTCTTTACCGAGCAGCTTATCGCCGCAGGCGTTGACCCCAGGACTGCGGAGGCTGACGCCTGCCGGATTGAACACATTATCAGCGATGAGAGTTTTGACCGGCTGAAAGAGGCAGCCGTACAAGAGCAAGAATAAGCCGAATAAGCCAAGCGATCCTGCCCCGACCAACGGGGAAAAGAAAAAAACCGTTGCAGGGCAGGCAGCTTTGTGCGCCCATAATGGATTTTCCAGGTACTGCGGCGGTTTTGAGTAACATCAAGGCCGCCGTTCCTTATGCCCTCGACAAAGGAGTGACGACTACACGCTGACACGGCGGCTTTAGGAGGGAGCCGCCGTGAAGCAAAGACCGCTTCGACATAATTCGGCAGGAATTTACCTGTCAAAAAAAGCCTGACCGTCAATCGGTCCCCATCTGCTTATGAACAGGCACTATCGTGGCTGGTCCATAAGCGTCATAAGTCCTCTTTTAGCAGCGCCAGCCGCCGTTCTTCGGATGCTGGCGCTTTTGTTTGTCGTTTTTTCGGGAATTTCCCCGAAAGGTGTCGCTCACCGCCTTCATTTCGGTTCACCCGTCAACCCGTGAATCGAAATGGAGGTACATAATGCAGAAGATCAATCTTCGAGAGAGTGGATTATCTGTTCCGGCATAATCAGAATCGTGTGCTTGTAGCAGATGAAGTGGGTATGGGAAAAACTCTTATTGCCAGAGGAGCAATTGTAAAGACAGCAAGACTTAGAATCGAAGAGAAGGATGATCTGTTTAAGGTAATTTATATCTGCTCTAATCAGAACATAGCAAATCAGAATATCAGAAAACTTGATGTAACAGGAAAGAATGCCATCGGCTCAGTATCAGATACCAGACTGTCTATGCAGCATTTAAAGATTTCTGAGCAGGAAAATGATCCGCAGATAAAGGAAGGCTATATACAGCTTATCCCCCTTACACCGGAAACATCTTTCCGCATGACCTCAGGAGGCGGAAGTGTGCAGGAAAGAGCACTTATGTATGCCATTTTAAGGAGAATGCCGGACTTTAAAGGACATGTAACTTCTCTTGAAAAATTTATGATAATGGATGCTGTAAAAGCATGGGATGGATGGGCAAAATGGAACTTTGAAAATCGTGTGGCAGAATGCGAAAAGATGACGAAGGGTGTCTATCCACAAAATGTGATAGAAAAAATCCTTAATTATCAGGAGTATGAAAGTATAAGGGACATCTGGGGGCAACGGCATTTAGATTATCTAAAACAGTACCGTAAAGTTACATACACCAATCTTCTTACAAGCGGCAGACTTAACGCTTACCTTGCCGACATTGACAGACAGGCACAGGAACGCTTTGAAAGGCTCATAGAGGGTATGAAACAGGCACAGGGCATAACGGAACAGCTAAAGGCAGAAAACGCCTTAGAATGGACAGGATGCCTCAATAACATAAGGGCTTGTGCGAGGGAGATTGTGGAAAAGGAAATTATTTTTGCATAAACAGATGATTAGTGGCAGGGGGAAATCCTGCCGCTTTTTCTGCTTTAGTTTGTCAGCTTGACAAATAAAGGGTTAAGGAATATAATTAGATTCAGTATTATACAAGGAGTTAATAAATATGCGGCAAGGTATTCTTAAATAAACTGTCAATTTGATAGTGGGAACAAAAAGTAGCAGTCCCGTTTCACTTTTAATATGGGGCTTAGTTTTTTGTACCCAGTTTAAGAATACTTTTATCATGTAATTTTATATGCCCGAAAACATATAAGTGTTTTGGGGCTATTGGAGTTATTTACCCAGTGATAGGAGTATTTATCACTGGGTATTTTTATGCCCTTTTTTGGGTGTTGATAGGAGGAAAATCACATGAAAATAATTAACTTAGGCATTCTGGCTCACGTTGACGCAGGAAAGACAACATTAACGGAGAGTTTATTGTATACCAGTGGTGCAATTGCAGAACCAGGGAGCGTAGATAAAGGCACAACAAGGACAGATACAATGAATTTGGAGCGTCAAAGGGGAATCACTATCCAGACAGCAGTGACATCTTTTCAGTGGGAGGATGTAAAAGTCAACATTATAGATACGCCAGGCCATATGGATTTTTTGGCGGAAGTATACCGTTCTTTATCCGTATTAGACGGAGCAGTATTATTAGTTTCTGCAAAGGATGGCATACAGGCACAGACCCGTATACTGTTTCATGCACTACAGACAATGAAGATTCCGACAATTTTTTTCATCAATAAAATTGACCAAGAGGGGATTGATTTGCCAATGGTATATCAAGAAATGAAAGCAAAGCTTTCTTCGGAAATTATAGTGAAGCAAAAGGTTGGGCAGCATCCCCATATAAATGTAACGGACAATGACGATATGGAACAGTGGGATGCGGTAATTATGGGAAACGATGAACTATTAGAGAAATATATGTCAGGGAAACCGTTTAAAATGTCAGAACTGGAACAGGAAGAAAACAGGAGATTCCAAAACGGAACGTTATTTCCCGTTTATCACGGAAGTGCTAAAAACAATCTGGGGATTCGGCAGCTTATAGAAGTGATTGCCAGTAAGTTTTATTCATCAACGCCTGAAGGTCAATCTGAACTATGCGGGCAGGTTTTTAAGATTGAATATTCAGAGAAAAGGCGGCGTTTTGTTTATGTGCGTATATATAGCGGAACATTGCATTTGAGGGATGTTATTAAAATATCTGAAAAAGAGAAAATAAAAATCACAGAGATGTGTGTTCCGACAAACGGTGAATTATATTCATCCGATACAGCCTGCTCTGGTGATATTGTAATTTTACCAAATGATGTTTTGCAGCTAAACAGTATTTTGGGGAACGAAATGCTGTTGCCGCAGAGAAAATTTATTGAAAATCCTCTCCCTATGCTCCAAACAACGATTGCAGTAAAGAAATCTGAACAGCGGGAAATATTGCTTGGGGCACTTACAGAAATTTCAGATGGCGACCCTCTTTTAAAATATTATGTGGATACTACAACGCATGAGATTATACTTTCTTTTTTGGGGAATGTGCAGATGGAAGTCATTTGTGCCATCCTTGAGGAAAAATACCATGTGGAGGCAGAAATAAAAGAGCCTACTGTTATATATATGGAAAGACCGCTTAGAAAAGCAGAATATACCATCCACATAGAAGTCCCGCCAAATCCTTTCTGGGCTTCTGTCGGGTTGTCCATAGAGCCGCTCCCTATTGGAAGCGGAGTGCAGTATGAAAGCAGAGTTTCACTTGGATATTTAAACCAATCGTTCCAAAATGCGGTTATGGAGGGGGTTCTTTATGGCTGCGAGCAGGGGCTGTATGGATGGAAAGTGACAGACTGTAAAATCTGTTTTGAATATGGATTGTATTATAGTCCTGTAAGTACCCCCGCAGACTTTCGGCTGCTTTCCCCTATCGTATTGGAGCAGGCTTTAAAAAAAGCAGGGACAGAACTATTAGAGCCATATCTCCACTTTGAAATTTATGCACCGCAGGAATATCTCTCACGGGCGTATCATGATGCCCCAAGGTATTGTGCAGATATTGTAAGTACTCAGGTAAAGAATGACGAGGTCATTCTGAAAGGAGAAATCCCTGCCAGATGTATTCAAGAATACAGGAACGATTTAACTTATTTCACAAATGGGCAGGGAGTCTGCTTGACAGAGTTAAAAGGATACCAGCCAGCTATTGGTAAATTTATTTGCCAACCCCGCCGCCCGAATAGCCGTATAGATAAGGTTCGGCATATGTTCCACAAGTTAGCTTAACAGCTTGCAAAAGTCATATAAAATGAGATTTGAAAGGATTAGAGACTAATTATGATGAAATGCGAATGGATATTGTGTCCTGTTTGTGGGAGCAAAACCCGTAATAAAATTAGGAAGGACACTGTTTTGGAGAATTATCCCCTTTATTGTCCAAAATGCAGACAAGAAAGCTTGATTAAAGTTGACAACTTGAAGATAACTGTCATCAAAGAGCCAGACGCTTAAGACGCAGAGCCGATGAAATTGTGGAACAATTCACGAATCATCGGCTCTTTTTGTTTCGTATTTGAAAGAACAAACTCACCAAATAAAAAAAACGATATTCGGGTGGGTTATTTTGTTATACCCTAAATTACCCTCTGAATTTGTTTTTAAATTTGGAGGGATTTTTTTATGTTCTTTTTTCGGGCGGTTATTCATCTGCTCATACGAAGTAAAATTTATCAATACATAGCATATCAGAGAATGGCAGGAAACCAGTTAAAAAAATTTCTGCCAGTGCAGCGGTACTTCTCACCTTGAAAGTGGAAGTACAATCTCCATACAACAGAATTTGTATTTCCCATAACCGTGAAGGTCACAGAGCCTTTGCGGTTTTTCTTTTGTCGTTTTTTGTTGGAAAGTGCCGCAGGGCTGTTTCTGGTGTGCGTTGCCGCTCCCCGCCTCTCCATCTGGATTTTTACATTTCAAAAATTCAGATTGGAGGTATTAGCGGTGAAATACGCACCAAGAAAAGTATATATCAAAGAAAGCGGCGGCTATGTGGAACTGTCCTATACGGATTTCTGCCGCCGCAGGCAAGCCGACAAGGGATATATGGACAAGCTGTTTATCCCCGTCCAAGGTTGTCTGCTTGAAGTCGTAAGGGAGCAATATGCGGACTTCTACCGTGACAGGGAGCGGTGGCGTTACCTGCAAAAATTAGATGCGAGGAACAGCCTGCTATCTCTGGACGGATTTACGGACAGCGAGGGGAATCCTCTGGACTTTATCGCTGATGAAGCGGCGGACATTGCGGAAACCGTTGTCAATGCTGTTATGGTGGACAGGCTGAAAGCCGCCCTGCCTTTGTTGTCGGATAGTGAGCAGGAGT
>OIBW01000598.1_pt1 | contig 13970 bp, 7 predicted proteins | sample 1581131 | NCBI WGS metagenome assembly OIBW01 (sample SAMEA3882517, study PRJEB24775) | human gut metagenome | biome: human-associated habitat; feature: intestine environment; material: feces | place: Netherlands | collected 2009/2010 | reverse complement strand
CGGTACAATGGCCAGATGGTAAAAAACTATACCTTAGAGGGAAACTTCTATTATGGTGATATGGCTGGACGCAGAATCCGCTTGCTGTATCACGAAAAGTACGGATTATGGGCATACGATCACACTGGCAGAATCTATCGATACCGGCCTGATACAGACAGTTTCGAACAAGAATTATATTTAGGCGAATCTATCAAGGGAGAAATTATCCTGAATAAGCTCTGTATGGACCCAAACGGAACATTATGGCTGGGGTTAAGTAAAGGATTATACAAAAAAGCTCCCGATGAAGCTGTTTCACAGATTATTCCGGATAAGTACATCAATGACATTATCTGTGTAGGAGATTCTCTATTTACAGGAACATCCAACGGAGTGTTATATATATCATGTTCAAATCCTCAGCATACCAAAGTTCTCACAGAGAACAAAAACGTACAAACTCTTTTTTATGATAGCGCACATAAACAGCTTTGGATCGGAACATTCAATAATGGACTATGGACACTGGATCCGACAACTGGCATAGTAGAACACATCGAAAAACAGAACTCCTGCTTTTCCAGTCCCATCCGGGCCATCACAGCCTACGACGACCATACCCTACTGATCGGAATAGATGGAGGAGGTGTACATACAGTCAATCTGGAAACTAAAAGAAGTAATCTTTTTATCAATACAGAAGATAACAGCGATATCTACCTGCAAGGAAATGGAGTTTATGCCGTAACCCGCGATCATCAGGGAAATATCTGGATAGGAAGTTATACGGGAGGAGTATCTGTTGCTATCTACCTGAAATATCCCATAACTATCCTCAACCATGAAAGAGGTAATCCACAATCGCTGGCAAACGATAATGTCAATGATATCGAAGAAAATACCAACGGTGATATATGGTTTGCCACTGACGACGGAATCAGTATTTTAACTCCTTCCGGCATCTGGAAACATATACTGAAATCAACCGTTACCGTAACGTTGTGCAAAGGTAAAGACAGCAATATATGGGCCGGAACATACGGAGACGGTGTGTATCAACTAGATAAGTCCGGAAAAACAACCACACACCTCACAGAAGGAAAAGGAGAACTGACTACCAACTACATATTCTCGATCACCGAAGATTATGACGGCGACTTGTGGATTGGGGGACTTGATGGCGGACTGGTTAAATGGGACAAATCAAGACAACGTAAACAGGTATTCGATGTAAACTGGATACACTCCATTATGGCTATAAACCATCATCAGATAGCAGTAGCCACAGTAAACGGCTTCTGCATAATAGACAAACAGAGTGGAACAGTCAAACCATATGCTACCACTCAAGATCTCAATGAGCAAAATGCCAGTGCTTACATCATTTCCATGCTTTTTAATGATGACGGAACGGTATGGTTAGGTACAGAAGGAGGAGGACTGAGTTTATACAACATGAATACTCACGAGCTGAAAACATTTACTACCCACGAAGGTATGTTGTCTGACGACGTATACAGTCTGCAACGGGATTCCCAAGGAGGTATATGGGCAAGTACAGGAAAAGGACTGGCTATTGTTAAAGACTTCCAGGTATCAAATTTGAATTATATCTATGACATAGACAAAGTATATAATAAATCATCGTATACCCAATTATCTGATGGAAGATTTGCATACGGAAGCACTAACGGAGCTGTATTTATTTCTCCCGACGCAGTAATGATGGTAGATTATCAAGCTCCACTGCGATTTACCGATTTACGAGTTGAATATCTCAATCCGCATGAAGCCAGACAGTTACATCCCTGCATCTATCAGATGCTAGTCGATAAGGACGTCCATCTGGGATACAGCCACAATTCGTTTGTCGTTACTTTCGAATCTATAAACTATCGGTTCCAACACGACATTGCTTATCAGTATATTTTAGACGGATACGAAAAGTCATGGAGTAATCTATCTTCAAACGGATCTGTACGATATACCAATGTATCTCCCGGAACATATACACTCAAAGTACGCAGCTTGAGAAAAAGTAATGGAGAAATTATATCCGAGCAGACACTACCCATACAAATCGCACAGCCCTGGTGGAACTCATAGTATATATCTGTCTGGTAGGAGGTATTTTTTACTTTATCCTCCGCTTTAAGAGCAACCAGCTTCAGAAGCAATATGATGAAGACAAAATCAAATTCTTCATAGATACGGCTCACGACATCAGAACTCCGGTTACACTGATTATGGCCCCACTGGAAGATTTAGGAAAACAACAGGAACTATCTGTCGATGCACATCAGCTGCTGGATATGGCACGTAACAACACGCGCAAGCTTCACACTCTCATCACACAGCTGCTGGAGTTTGAGAAAGTAGATACACACAAGAAGTCTATTACACTGGAACCTGTAAATCTGACTGAACTGCTTGTTGAAGAATGTGCAAGCTTCCAGGCACTATGCGACAAAAAACAGTTGCATTTGCATATTTCATTACCAGATCAGGATGTATATGCCATGGCAGACAGACATCTAATGGAAATGTTACTCGACAATTTACTCTCCAATGCATGCAAGTACACTCCATCACACGGAAATATAGAAATAAGTCTGCGATATAATAAGCAAAAAGTTATCATCGAAGTAAAAGACAATGGCATCGGTATACCCTCCAAAGCCAGAAAACACTTATTTAACAGTGTATACCGGGCTGAAAATGCCAGAGAATCACACGAGTCTGGCACAGGATTCGGTTTGTTGCAGGTACAGCGTATTGTAAAGATGCTACATGGAAAAGTATCTTATGAATCAGAAGTAAACAAAGGTACAACATTCTCTGTTACATTACAGAAAGCTCATAATACAGCTGCCGTATCACAAACACTTCAGGCTACTTCACACCTATCATCACCTTCACAACAAAACGAAAATTCTACATATTCTTCACCAGAGAAGAAAGAGGTTGAAGAGAAACTGGAAGGTAAAGATACGTTGCTGATAGTAGAAGATCACGAAGAATTGCGCTACTATCTACGCAAGACCTTTGAACACTATTACCGTGTCATTGATGTCGCAAATGGGAAAGAAGCTCTCGATTATCTGTCGAATGAATATCCCGATCTGATCTTATCGGATGTAATGATGCCGGGTATTCAGGGGGATGAATTATGGTCAAATGGTAAAAGAAAATCCGGATACAGCCGGTATACCTTTTATCTTGCTCACTGCCAAAACCAATTATGACGCCGTAGTAGAAGGATTGAAAAAAGGTGCAGACGATTATATCCCCAAACCTTTTAGTACAGAAATACTAAAGTTAAAGGTGCGCGGATTCATAGAAAACAGAAATCGTCAGCGAGATTTCTTCATGCGACAAGCTCTCAAAGAGGTAGAAAATGGCAGAAACAATACCACATCAACTCCTGACCAGCCAGCTCAACAAAGTGATGACACCATTGATAACCAGCCGGCACTTTCCGAAAGTGACCATGCATTTGTGATACGTGCTACTCAACTAGTCATTGAGAATATCAGCAATGCAGAATTCAATATCAACAGTCTGTGTCAGGAAATGGCTATGAGCCGTACTCTCTTTTACAGCCGGCTCAAATCGCTGACAGGAAAAGCTCCGCAAGAGTTTATCCGTATCATCCGATTACAACAAGCAGCCGAACTGCTGAAGCAAGGCAAAAACGTGACAGAAGTAGCTACTGATACAGGATTTATAAACGTAAAATATTTCAGCATGCTATTCAAAAAACAATTTGGCATTCAGCCCAGCAAATATGAGCAGGACAGTTCAGCCTCATCATCAGACAAGCAATAAGAAATTTATTTAGTCTTACATAAGAAAGTCGGTAAAAAACAGTTTACCGGCTTTTTTTATGCCCTCCTCTCTCAAAAATGACTCTTTTCACCGGCATAAAGCTGTTTCAGATAGTCATAAAGCTATCACTTCCAGTAGAAATGTCAGCAATCAAACCTTATATGTCAGCTATCTGACCATCTTATTTGCATACAATCCCCACTTTTGCACAGAGCTCAACAGCCACACGGCGTATTAGTCACCGCAGCTACAACCGGGCTCCCTACGAACCGATAATGATCTTAACCCATAAATATCTGTAATATGAAAAAAGTAAAAATTCTACTGGCACTGGCAATGTGCTCAATGTATCAGTCCTGCTCATCCGATGAAGTAAACATGAATCCGCAGGAAGAATCTCAGGAAAAAGTTGTATTTAAAGATGACTTCGAAACGTTCGACAGCAATGTATGGACCAAAGAAGAACACGAAGCCGGATGGGTAAATCAAGAACTGCAAATATATGATGCAGCACATGTATCGACCGGGACAGATGAAGGACGATCTGTTCTTATTTTAACGGCAGAACGGAAAGGAGACAAAATCTATTCCGGAAGAGTAAACAGTCAAGGCAAAAAAAGTTTTCAATATGGCAAGATAGAAGCAAGCATCAAACTTCCCCAAACAGCAAATGGTCTATGGCCTGCATTTTGGATGATGGGCGACAATAATATGCCTTGGCCTCAGTGCGGAGAAATCGATATTATGGAAATGGGACAGGAAAACGGTATAATCAACGGTACGTCTGAAACCTATCTCAACACAGCCATCCACTATGGAACCGACTACGAAAGCGGACATCGTCAGGAATATCATGCCGATAATGTTTCACAGAGTCTGCAAGATGGGAAATATCATACCTACTTACTGGAATGGAATGAAAACAGTCTGACTGTAAGCATAGACGGAACCAAGTTTTACACTTTCGACATCAGCAAAGTCAGCGGACGTTATGAATATTTTCACCATAACTTCTACATCCTGTTCAATCTGGCTGTAGGTGGAAGTTTTACCGGTATCACAGACGTCAATGCCATCACTGCATTGAAAGACGGAGAGAAGGTAAACATGTATATCGACTGGATAAAAGTTTATTAATCTTAATACAAACAAATCTATGAAAACAAAAAATTGCAGGTACACACTATTATGTGGCACACTCTCACTTTGTTTTATAGGTGGAATTTCACCGATGAAAGCAATTACCCAACCAGTTCATTCTGCTGTTGAGCAACAGACCCACACTGTAACCGGAACTGTAACCGATGCTACCGGTCCCGTTATCGGAGCATCAGTTATAGAAAAAGGAAATACTACCAACGGAACCATCACCGACTTAGATGGAAAGTTTACATTAAATGTAGCTCCAGGTGCAACACTGGTTATCAGTTACATTGGCTACAAAACGATAGAAATAGAAGCAAGTAAAAAGCCATTGAATATTGTCATGGCTGAAGACAGTAAGGTATTGAATGAAGTCGTAGTAACTGCATTAGGTATCAAAAGAGAACGTAAGGCATTGGGCTACGGAGTTGATGAGGTAAAAGGCGAATCGCTTACAAAAGCCAAGGAAACAAACGTAATCAACTCGATGGCAGGTCGCGTTCCGGGACTTGTAGTCAGCCAGACAGCCGGAGGTCCTTCCGGATCAACACGAGTTATTTTGCGTGGTAGCACAGAAATGACAGGAAACAACCAGCCGTTGTATGTCATCGACGGTGTGCCTCTTGATAATACCAACTATGGTAGTGCCGGTACTTCAGGAGGTTTCGATTTAGGTGACGGAATTTCCAGTATCAATCCCGATGATATCGAAAACATGTCTGTATTGAAAGGTCCTGCTGCATCTGCTCTTTACGGTAGCCGTGCCAGTCATGGAGTTATCCTCATTACAACCAAAAAAGCCAATGGAAAAGAGAAATTCAGTGTAGAATATAATGGTACACTCACCTTCGATACTCAGTTGGCTAAATGGAACGATATACAGCAGGTATATGGTATGGGAAGCAACGGAACATACAGCATCGATGCCATTTCAAATACGAACAAAAGCTGGGGACCAAAGGCTGACGGCAGTAATATGCTGACATATTTTGACGGTGTAGCACGTCCTTATCTCATCATTCCAGACAATACTTCCGGATTCTTCCAAACAGGTCTGACAGCTACCAATACAGCTATCATCAGTGCCAATAGCGGACATACAGGTGTACGTTTCACCTATACTGATATGAGAAACAAAGATATTGTTCCTCAGTCGAACATGAGCCGTGACATTTTCAACCTGCGTACCAACACCAGTCTGGGAAAAGTAGATGTTGACTTCAGTGCCAACTATACTCGCGAAGCTGTAAAAAATCGTCCGGCACTGGGTGACAGCAAATCGAACATCGGAAAGAACCTGATGACTCTGGCAACAACCTACGATCAGGAATGGCTGAAAAACTATCAGGATGAAAACGGTGAATATTCCAACTGGAATGGTATGGACCCATACAACGTAAATCCTTACTGGGACGTTTACAAAAACTCCAACAATTCGAAGAAAGACCAGTTCCGTTTCAATGGAAAAGCAATCTGGAACATTAACAAACACCTGAAACTGCAAGGTACAATCGGTGCAGAACTGAACTACTTCATATTCGAAGATTTCAAAGCTCCTACTACCCCGGGATACGAAGCCGGTTATTTGCAGAACAGTAATTTCCGTAACCGCATGTACAACTTCGAACTACTTGCCCTCTATAACAATACGTGGGGAGATTTCGATTTCAATGCAACATTGGGAGGAAACGTTTACAAGGTCAATAATCAGACTACCGTCACTACTGCCCAGGATATGCAGATTCGTGATGTAGTAGCCCTGATGAGCTTCAATGAAACCAGCTTGGAACAGAACAGTTACCGTAAACAAATCAATTCGGTTTATGGTGCAGTAAACGTAGGATGGAAACATTTGGTTTATCTCGATGCAACTTTACGCGGCGACCAGTCGTCTACCCTGCCTATCGGAAACAATGTATATGTTTATCCGTCATTCTCCGGAAGTTTTGTATTCTCGGAATTACTAAAACAAAGTGACCTGATGCCTTACGGAAAGTTCCGTTTATCATGGGCACAAGTAGGTAGCGACACCGACCCTTATCAGTTGGGACTGGTTTACAGCAAATCGAAATTCACCTACCCGGGCTATACCATCGGATACATCAACAATTCGACAATGCCTAATAAAAACTTGAAACCGACTAAGACCAACTCTTTCGAACTTGGTCTGGAGATGAAGTTCCTGAAGAACCGTATCGGACTCGACTTTACTTACTACACTCAAAACAGTAAGAATCAGATTATGGGTATGGCCAGTTCATGGACTTCCGGTTATAATTACCGCCTGATCAACGCTGGTGAAATTGAAAATAAAGGTATCGAAATCGCACTTAACACACGTCCGATAGAACTTAAGGATTTCTCCTGGGATTTGAACCTGAACTTTTCAAAGAACAGCAATAAAGTAAAGAAACTGGTAGATGGCATGGACATGTTCGAACTTGAAAAAGCAGCATGGCTGGATGTACAAGTTGCAGCAAAAGTCGGCGAGAACTTCGGAGCTATCGTAGGACCGGACTTCAAACGCAATGAAAACGGAGATATTCTTATAGACCCGCAGACCGGACTTCCACAGTACGACAAAAGCAATCATGTACTGGGTAATGCTTCCTGGGACTGGACCGGAGGTCTTGGAACAACGCTTACTTATAAAAACTTATCTCTCTCTGCTCTTTTCGATATCAAAGTCGGAGCTGACCTCTATTCTATGTCTGCCCGTGCTTCTTATGAATCTGGTAAAAGTAAAGAAACACTCGCAGGTCGTGAAGAATGGTATCGCTCGGAAGAACAACGCCAGGCCGCAGGTATTGCCAAAGGTTCTCCCGACTGGACTCCTACCGGTGGTTTCATAGCTCCGGGTGTAATTGATAACGGTGACGGAACTTATCGTCCGAATGATATTTACATTAACCCGGAAGATTACTGGATGAGTGTCTGCCGAAATGCTCCGTCAATGTTTATCTACGACAATTCATACATCAAATGCCGTGAAATCACCTTAAGCTACAGAGTACCTCAGTCATGGCTGAAAAACGTAGTAAAAGGACTCACAGTTTCATTCGTTGCACGTAATCCGTTTATCGTATGGAAGAATATTCCAAATATCGATCCGGATTCAAACTATAACAATACAACCGGTATGGGATTGGAATATGGTTCACTCCCATCACGCAGAAGTTACGGATTCAATGTCAATCTCAAATTCTAAAGATAGTTCATTACGTAATATATTAAAGAAGAAATACAATGAAAAACTATAAATCATATTTTACCCTGATATTGGCGGCATTCACCATATTCTTTACAGCATGTAGCGATGAGTATATGGAGAATATGAATACAGATCCGTCGAAAGCCTCAACTATCGATCCGAATGCACAGCTCACCACAGCCCAGCTACAGACTTACGGCGATCTAGGAATGGTAGAAATCTACAGGAACTACCTGTATGCATTCAACCAACAGCTCATGGGATGCTGGAACACAACAAACTATGGAGGCAGACATACTGTCGACAATAATGAAATGGGACGTATCTGGACCACGTTTTATACAACAGCTATCAAAAACCTGACAGATGCTCAATATCGTACAGCCGATAATGCTGAAAAAGTAAATATCAATTCGGCAGTACGTATCTACAGAGTATACCTTATGTCGGTCATTACAGATATTCACGGAGATGTACCTTGCAGTGAAGCAGGCAAAGGCTTTCTGGAAGAAAAATTCAACCCACGTTACGATACACAGGAAGAAATCTACAACGATTTCTTCACAGAACTCAAAACTGCCGGCAACAACATGGATGCCAGCAAAGACAAAATTACAGGTGATGTTATTTTCAACGGCGACGTAAGCAAATGGAAAAAGCTTGCCAATTCATTGAGAATGAGATTTGCCATGCGTATCTCCAATGTCGCTCCTCAAAAAGCTCAGGAAGAGTTTGAGGCAGCCCTGCAAGACGAAGGCGGCATCTTCCAAAGCAATGATGACAATGCACTTATCCAATACATGGAAAAATCATTCAGTTTCGGACAAGAAGCCTATACAGACTACCGTGGAAATGCCTTGTCACAACTGTTGTTCGGTAACGATCCGGCCAATAACCCAAGCTATCTATGTTCTACTCTCTTCAATCAGTTGTATAACACAGGTGACCCTCGTACGTTTATGATCGGACGCTGCTATTACGATGGCCTGATGAGTTCTACCAGCCCCGATAACCGCATCGATCTGACAAACGAAATGCTGGAAAAAGGTATCGCTTTCCAACCATGCGAACCGGGAGCATTCAGCTATGATCCGTGGCCTAGTGGATATGACAGCGATATTTTGAAAGAGCTTGCAGAAACCAATCCTTCCATAAGCACAACAGTAGCTCGTGAAACAGAACCTAAACTGGCTAACAACTTTCTGAAAAGTACAAACCCCGGCGTAGTCATGACATACGCAGAAGTTGAATTTCTATTGGCCGAAGCTTCTCTCAAAGGATGGAATACAGGAAGTAAGTCTATAGACGAACTGTACAGAACAGGAGTACGTGCAGCTATCGATTTCCTGACAGAAAGCTATGGATGCGACCAGGTTTCGGATGAAACATTCGAAGAATATATAAATCAAAACGGAATTGGACATACTGACGAACAGAAAAAAGAAGCCATCAATACACAGGCCTGGATTCTCCACTTCACTAATCCGGCTGAATGTTGGGCAAACATACGCCGTTCTGGTTATCCGAAATTGAAATCACCTGCTGAATACGGTTTCGGACAATATCTGACCGGCGGTACTGAAATTCCAGTACGTCTTTGCTACCCGGTTCTGGAATCATCTTACAATAAAGTAAGTTACGAAGAGGCTCTAAACCGCATGGGAGGAACAGACAACTGGTACACTCCGGTATGGTGGGACAAAGATGCAACAAAATAACAATCATTTTTTAATTAGATTCAGATATGAAAAAGATATACCACATACTATTAATCATGCTTGCAATGAGCTTCGGACTCATCGCCTGCACGGAAGAAACTCCATTTTCTACAGCAACAGAAAATGACGATCCCCGAATCCTTGACCCTTTATTTCCCGACCGAGTAAACGGTGAACTGCCGGTAGTTTCAAATATCAGCCGTGATGCCAACTTCTCGATGACACTGACTGTGACTCCTGCCGATTATACAACCGTTACATGGTTTATTGACGGAGAAGAAATACAGACAGGAAAAGAAATCGACCTCGCTCTGAAAGCAGGAACTTATCATTTGAAAGTGACCGCTACAACCAGCATCGGCAAATCGACTTACCGTGAAGGACTCATTCAGGTCAATCCTTTGGCAGATGATCCCTGGGCTACCGAAATCGGCTTCGAACGCATCATTACTACTGGAGCAAAAGCACAACTTTACGGCAACAACCTTGATAAAGTAAATAGCATCGTTATCGGCGGAAAAACAGCAACCGATATCGCTTACACAGAAAACGGAGAAAACAGCTACATCGAATATACCGTTCCGGAAGGACTGGCAGACGGAACCTATCGGATTATTCTTGTAGATAACGGTGGCAATGAATACGGAGGAAACAAAGTAACTGTTACCAGTGACGCACTCATTACAGCCGGCTCAGAACGTACTACAGCAAACAGCGAATGGGTAATGACAGGTATCAATCTCAATCAGATAGAATCGTTCACTTTCGGCGGACAGACTGTTTCCAGCTTTATCCGTCAGTCGGAAACCGAGATAGCCTTTACCTGTCCTTCACTGGAAGATGGTGAATACACACTTACCGGAAGAACCACATCAGGAAAAGAAGTCATGTTCTATACCACTGCAGGAAACATCACAGAACAGACAGTAGTTGTATCTTCAGAAAGAGTTTTATGGGAAGGTCATCACTATGTATCATGGGATTTACCCGATGACAATCCGAACAAGACTTTCAACCTGATAGGAAAGGATGTATTCGCCAGCATAAAAGCAGGAGCTGTATTAAGCATATACTATTCAGTAAACTCTGCCGACGAATATCACCAGTTGCGCACCACAACAGGCTGGTGGAACGATCTGCCCGGTACTGCCGTCATCGAATTCCAGGAAGACGGAGTAAAACAAGTTCAATTAACTCAGGAAGTACTGGACAAGATTCAGACAGAAGACGGTTTCCTCTGCATTGGCCACGGATATTATGTAGACAGAATAAGCGTACAATAAATCATTCTCAAAAAACACACATTATATGATACACAAGAAAATAACATCAAGTTTATTTGCTTTCACAATAGCTGCCTGTTCCATACAGGCAGCTCCAACAACAGCAATTGCCAAAGACGCAAAATTAGAGCAACAGGTGGAAGCCACTCTTTCGAAAATGACTCTGGAGGAGAAAATCGGACAAATGACCGAACTTGCCATTGATGTACTGGGAGGTTTTGTCGATGGAGAATTCCAGCTTGACGAAGCTAAACTGCGCAAGGCCATTGCAGAATATAAGGTAGGTTCATTCCTGAACGCTCCGGGGCCGGTGGCACAAGATAAAGACAAATGGCAGGAAATTATCGGAACAATCCAGTCCATGTCGATGAAAGAAATAGGAATCCCATGTATCTACGGGTTGGACCAAAACCATGGAACGACCTATACACTAGATGGTACACTCTTCCCTCAGAACATCAACCTGGGTGCTTCGTTCAATCCCGACCTGGCATACGAAGCCGCACGTGTAACTGCATACGAAACACGTGCCAGCAACTGCCCGTGGACTTACTCTCCTACTGTAGACATGGCACGCGATCCACGCTGGTCGCGCGTATGGGAAAACTATGGTGAAGACTGTCTGGTAAATTCCATCATGGGAAGCACGGCAGTCCGTGGATTTCAGGGTGATGATCCCAATCATATACCTGCCGACCGCATTGCCACATCAGTCAAACACTACATGGGATACAGCCTGCCGCGTACAGGAAAAGACCGTACCCCTGCATACATACCCGTATCAGAATTACGTGAAAAATGCTTCGCTCCCTTCAAAGAATGTGTTGAAGCAGGCGCTCTGACTATCATGGTAAACAGCGGTTCCATTAATGGAGTTCCCGTTCACTCTAATTATGAACTGCTTACCAAATGGCTGAAAGAGGATCTCGGATGGGACGGAATGCTGATTACTGACTGGGCCGACATCAACAACCTGTACACCCGCGAACGCATCGCTGCCAATAAAAAAGAAGCCATCCAGATAGCTATCAATGCTGGTATAGACATGGCCATGGAACCATACGATCTGAACTTCTGTACATTGCTAAAAGAACTGGTTGAAGAAAATAAAGTGCCGATGAGTCGCATAGACGATGCCGCACGTCGTGTCCTCCGTCTGAAGTATCGTCTTGGACTCTTCGAGCACCCTAACACTCCAACCCAAGAATATCCATTGTTTGGCAGTAAAGAACATGCAGAACTGGCCCTTCGTGCAGCCGAAGAATCAGAAATTCTGTTGAAAAACCAAAATAATATTCTTCCGTTGGCTAAAGGCAAGAAACTGCTGGTTACCGGTCCGAATGCAAACTCTATGCGCTGTCTGAACGGTGGCTGGAGTTACTCATGGCAAGGACACCTTGCCGACAGATTTGCCGGTAAGTATAATACCATCTACGAAGCCTTGTGCAATAAGTTCGGAAGCGAATATGTAACACTGGAACAAGGTGTAACTTACAAACCGGAAGGTGCTTATACAGAAGAGAATGAACCGGAAATAGAAAAAGCTGTAGCTGCCGCAAAGAATGTGGATATCATCATCGCCTGCATCGGTGAGAACTCTTACTGTGAAACTCCGGGTAATCTTTCCGACTTGGCTATCTCACCCAGCCAGCGTGAACTTGTAAAGGCACTTGCTACCACTGGAAAGCCTATTATTCTGATACTGAACGAAGGCAGACCTCGTCTGATAAACGATCTGGAACCTCTTGCCAGCGGAATTATCAACATTCTGTTGCCGGGTAACTACGGAGCAGATGCACTGGCAAATATTCTGGCAGGTGACGCTAATCCGAGTGCCAAGATGCCGTACACTTATCCACGCCATCAGGCAGCACTTACTACATACGACTACCGGGTAAGCGAAGAAATGGATAAGATGGAAGGAGCTTACGACTATGATGCAGTTATCTCTGTACAATGGCCATTCGGTTACGGATTGAGCTACACCACATTTGAATATAGCAACTTGCGCGTGAATCATCCTTCATTTACAGCAACCGACGAACTTCAGTTCTCTGTAGATGTAACCAATACCGGAAAGCTCGTAGGAAAGGAAGCTGTAATGCTGTTCAGCAGCGATCTGGTTGCTTCTCTCGTTCCCGAAAACCGCAGACTGCGTGCTTTCAAAAAAGTGGAATTACAACCAGGCGAAACACAAACCGTTACTTTAACTATCAAAGCCAGTGATCTTGCTTTTGTTGGAGCTGACGGTAAATGGATCATTGAACAGGGTGATTTCCGTATACAAAGCGGCAATCAGACACTGAACATTACTTGCAATCAGACATACAAATGGGATTCGCCTAACAAATAATTAATTATTGTTCTATGAAAAATGGAGCTGTATCGTATGTAACTCGCAATACAGCTCCATTCTTTTATAAAGCCTTTGCTACTATTAAAAGTATTTACTCGTTATATTTTAATGTTTCCCTCAATGCCAAACCTTTTGCCGTAAGAAAGGCTAAATCAATTGCATTATTCATATTATAATATCACTTTATTTCTTATTTAATCTTTTAATCTCTTTGTCAAAATCACTTTCAAGCATATCCATTTCTCGCTTGCGGTATATCTCAAATTCCTTTTCAGCTTTTTCTATGGCTTGTTTATGTGAAATATTGCCTTTGCCAATCAGAATTTTTCGTTTGTGAGCTATAATCTGATTGTCAAGAGCTTCTATCCAATCCTTCATAGACATAGGGTTCATCTCCAATGCCTGGAATTCTGCAAAATCGAGAAATCCTGAAACTAACAGATTCAGTC
>OIBW01000591.1_pt1 | contig 14016 bp, 10 predicted proteins | sample 1581131 | NCBI WGS metagenome assembly OIBW01 (sample SAMEA3882517, study PRJEB24775) | human gut metagenome | biome: human-associated habitat; feature: intestine environment; material: feces | place: Netherlands | collected 2009/2010 | reverse complement strand
CCTCGCTGGGCAGCAACCTAGTGGGTTCGCTCTATATTCTCGACGAGCCGTCGATCGGCCTGCACCCGCGCGACACGAACCGTCTGGTCGGTGTGCTCGAACAACTGCGTGACATCGGCAACACGGTGATCGTCGTCGAACACGAAGAGGAGGTGATCCGTGCTGCCGACTGGATCGTCGATATCGGCCCGGAGGCGGGCTACAACGGCGGAGAGGTCGTCTTCAGCGGACCGCTGAAAGCCTTATTGAAAGAAAAAAAAAGCCTGACGGCCGACTACCTTACGGGACGCTGCAAAATCGCGGTGCCCACCTCGCGGCGCAGCCCGGCAGCGTGGATCACCGTGAAAGGTGCCCGGCAGAACAACCTGAAGAATATCGACGTGCGGATCCCGCTCAGGGTGATGACCTGCATCACGGGCGTAAGCGGCAGCGGCAAATCGTCGCTGGCCAAAGGCATCCTCTATCCCGCATTGCGGCGCCTGCTGTTCGACACAGGGCTCAAACCGGGCGATTTCGACGCCATCGAAGGCGATCTTTCGACGCTTCGTTCGGTCGAAATGGTCGATCAGAACCCGATCGGCAAATCCTCGCGGTCGAATCCCGTGACTTATATCAAAGCCTACGACGAGATCCGCAAACTCTACGCCGACCAGCCCTACGCCCAGCGGTCGGGATTCAACCCCTCGCATTTCTCGTTCAACATCGCCGGCGGCCGCTGCGAGGAGTGCCAGGGCGAGGGATTCATCAAGGTCGGCATGCAGTTCATGGCCGATATGGAGCTAGTGTGCGAAGCCTGCGGAGGCAAGCGCTTCAAAGATGAAATTCTCGAAGTCCGCTACCGCGAAAAGTCGATCTACGACATACTGGAGATGACGGTGGACGACGCGATCGCCTTCTTCGGCGAGGAGAAGAAAAACGCCACCTGCAAACGGATCATCGAACGGCTCCGCCCCCTGCAGGAGGTCGGGTTGGGGTATATCAGGCTCGGACAGTCCTCCTCGACGCTCTCGGGCGGCGAGAGCCAGCGCGTGAAGCTCGCTTCGTTCCTGTCGAAGGAGAGCACCGAAGGCAACGTGATGTTCATCTTCGACGAGCCTACGACGGGTCTCCATTTCCACGACATCAACAAGCTGCTCGACGCCTTCAACGCCCTGATCGCCCGGGGTCATACGATCGTGATCGTCGAACACAACATGGACGTTATCAAGTGCGCCGACTGGGTCGTGGATCTCGGCCCCGAAGCGGGCGACCGGGGCGGCAGCATCGTCTTCGAAGGCACTCCGGACGGGCTGGCCGGATGCAAGGAGAGTTACACGGGCCGCTACCTGGCGCTCCGCGAGAAAAACGAATAAGACAACGATGGAATTTACTACCTATACGCTTCCCAACGGCATCCGGGGCATTCACCGTCGGATCAAAGGCAACGTCACGCACTGCGCCCTGCTGGTAAACGCCGGAAGCCGCGACGAGCTGAAGAATCAATTCGGACTGGCCCATTTCACCGAACACGCCCTGTTCAAAGGCACGGAGCACCGCAAGGCTTACCAGGTGAACTGCCGGCTCGAAAACCTCGGCGGCGAACTCAACGCCTTCACCACCAAGGAGGATACGACGATCCACGCCACGACCCTGCGAAGCGACTTTTCGAAGGCTGTGGAGCTGATCGCCGACGTCGCCTTCCATTCGACTTTTCCCGACCGGGAACTGGAAAAAGAGAAGGAGATCATCTACGACGAAATCAATACCTACAAGGACTCTCCGGCCGACATGATCTACGATACGTTCGAAGAGATGCTTTTCGCCGGGTCGGAGCTGGGACACAATATTTTAGGCCGGAAATCGAGCCTGGCACGCTTCAGCGGAGAGTCGATCCGGGAGTTCGTCGCACGCACGCACACCACCGACCAGATGGTTTTCTCGTCGATCGGGAACCTCTCGGCCAAGAGCGTCGAAACGACCGTCGCCCGCTACCTGAACGACATCAAAAGTTCCGCACGGGATTTCTCGCGCCGGCAACCCGCCGCCGTCGAACCGTTCTCCCGAATCGTTACCAAACATACGCACCAGACGCACTGCATCATCGGTGCTCGGGCGCAGGGGATCAACGACGCGGAGCGGCTGCCGCTGGCGCTGCTCGTCAATCTGCTCGGCGGCCCTTCGGCCAACTCCCTGCTGAACGTGCTGGTGCGGGAGAAAAACGGGCTTTCGTACAACATCGAAGCCTCTTACACGCCTTACAGCGACAGCGGCATCGTGGCCATCTATTTCAGTTCGGACCACAGCAACGCGGAGCAGTGCATCGAGCTGATCGAAGGACAGTTGCACAAACTGCGCACCGTGCCGCTGACGGCTCCAAACCACGCCGCTCTCGGCCCGACGGCTTTCGATGGCCAAGAAGCAGTTCATCGCCCAGCTGGCGATCTCGATGGAGAGCAACGAAGGTTACATGCTCGGTGCGGGCAAGAGTTTCCTGGCGCACCGCGAGGTCGATACGATGGAGGAGGTTTATCGCAAAATACAGGCTCTCACGGCCGAAGACCTGACCGCCGTAGCTTCGTCGGTCTTCTCCTCACCATCGCGGCTCATCTATAAATAACGGTTTTCAACGACCCGACACACAATTATATATTATGGACGCACTCGAACGATATATTCACGATTTTTCGTCGCCGGAAGAGGAACTTCTGCACGAACTCGACCGCCAGACGCATCTGCAGGTCGTACAGCCGCGCATGCTCTCGGGGCATATCCAGGGTAAGTTGCTGGAGCTGCTCGTGCGGATGTTACGGCCCCGCAACATCCTGGAAATAGGCACTTTTACGGGGTATTCGGCCCTCTGCATGGCCGCCGGACTCGAGGAGGGCAGCGTGCTCGACACGGTGGAGGTGGACGACGAGCTGGAGGAGATCGCCGCCTCGTTCTTCTGCCGCAGCCCGCACGGGCATAAGATCCGACACCACGTCGGTTCGGCGCTCGACATCGCTCCGACACTCGGATGCACGTTCGATCTGGTGTTCATCGACGGCGACAAGCGCGAATACCCGGACTACTACCGGATGCTGATGGGTGACGGAGGAGGCAAAGCGTTGCTGCGCAGCGGATCGATATTGATCGCAGACAATATTCTCTGGTCGGGCAAGGTGGTGGAACCGGTGGCTCACAACGACCGCCATACGCAGGCGCTGCTGGAATTCAACCGCATGGTACGGGAGGACGAGCGGGTGGAAAGCGTGATCGTCCCGATCCGCGACGGACTGAACCTGATCCGGGTAAAATAGGACAGCCGTCTGCCGATAAAGGCAGGGCTGGAAAGGGCAGGAAAGAAAACCCGGCAAGCAAGCGAACGGCCGACAGACAACGGGAAAAAACGGCTCTGTAACGACGAAATTTGAAAAATCGACCGATATGGAATTGAGTGAATTGCAAAAACGAGTGGACGCATGGATCCGCGAATACGGCGTCCGCTATTTCAGCGAACTGACCAATATGGCCATCCTGACCGAGGAGGTGGGGGAGCTGGCCCGCGTCATGGCCCGCAAATACGGCGACCAATCCTTCAAAGCGGGAGAAAAGGAGAACCTGGCGGACGAAATGGCCGACGTACTGTGGGTATTGGTCTGCCTGGCGAACCAGACGGGTGTGAACCTCACCGAAGCCCTCGAAGCCAACTTCGCCAAGAAAACGGCCCGCGACAAGGAGCGGCACCGCAACAATCCCAAGTTATGAACCGAAACCCCGAAAAGCGGTGATAATAATATCGTATCCGAGAAAGGGGTTCGGGAGAGGGTGAGAATCACAAACGCGGCCACAGGCTGTGAATAAGCGACTGTCGGACAATGGGAAATTGAAAAATATAATAATTGCCTGATAGGTATTCCGGGCGATTACGTTCCCGAATTGTTCCGGCAGGTTATGTACGACGGAAGTCATTATCGACAAAATACGGCCCTTCCGACAAACCATCTTCCGGCAAACCGCCCTATAAAAGCGGGATCGGATACGAAAAGCCTGTAATCCCCCGAACAAGGGGCGATACCGCGATAAAATACGGAACTGTTACCTGTAATCAAATACTTTAGAGTTATGAAATACGATTTCGACGAGATTATTCCGCGACGGGGTACCAACTCCGTCAAATGGGATCTGGCCACAGACGAACGGGTGCTGCCTATGTGGGTGGCCGACATGGATTTCCGCACGGCCCCGCCCGTACTCGACGCCCTGGAACGACGGCTCCGCCACGGCGTTTTCGGCTATACGAAGGTCCCCGACGCCTATTTCGAAGCCGTAAAAGGGTGGTTCGGCAAACGGCACGGATTCCGCATCGAAAACGAGTGGATCCTCCCGACTACGGGCGTCATTCCCGCCCTTTCGGTCATCCTGAAGGCCCTGACCGAACCGGGCGACAAGGTAATCCTTCAGACGCCCGTTTACAACTGTTTCTTCGCCGTACTGGAGCGTACCGGCCGTCAGCCGCTCGCCAATCCGCTCATCGACGAAGGCGGCGCCTACCGCATGGACTTCGAAGATCTGGAGCGCAAGGCGGCGGACCCGCAGGCCAAACTGATCTTCCTGTGCAATCCCCACAACCCGGCGGGCCGGGCCTGGACCGCCGAAGAGCTTACCCGCCTCGGGGAGATCTGCCTGCGGCACGGGGTAACGGTCATATCGGACGAAATCCACTGCGACCTGACGCTCGACGGCCATCGCCACATTCCGTTCGCCTCGCTGAACGAAGAGTTTCTGCGGCATTCGGTCACCTGCACCGCCCCGAGCAAGACCTTCAACATCGCCGGTCTGCAAGCAGCCAACATCATCGCCGCCGATCCCGAGATACGCCGGAAAATCGACCGGCAACTCGTCGATAACGAACTCCACGCACTGAATGCCTTTGCAGTCGAAGCCCTGATCGCAGCTTACAACGAAGGCGGCGAATGGCTGGACGAACTGAAAAAATACCTGTGGGAGAACTACGAATACCTGCGCGACTTCTTCACCCGGCACCTGCCGGCTCTGCCGGTCACTCCGCTCGAGGCCACCTACCTGGTGTGGGTGGATTGTCGGACGTTGAAACGCCCCACGACGGAAATAGCCCGGCAGTTACTGGAGGAGGGGCACGTATGGATCAACGAAGGCGAAATGTACGCCGGAGAAGGGTTCCTGCGCATCAACATCGCCTGCCCCCGCAAGACGCTCGCCGAAGGGCTGGAACGCATCCGAAAAGTAGTAGGGTAATTACAATTATTGAATTTAACGAAAAGAGAGCCTTTTTAAGGCTCTCTTTTTTGATTCCGGAGTGAAAATCCCCAACCTATAATCGGGAAATATCCGCATTCCATAAAATTATATGAATATTTTACACCAATTTCAGCTTCTTCTTGATCCGTTCGATCTTGTCGTTCAGTTCGGCCCGTACCTTTTCGTAATCGGCGACGGACGGCAGGGTAGCCTTCACCCCGAAGTAGAACTTGATCTTGGGCTCCGTACCCGACGGACGGACACAGACACGGGTGCCGTCCTCGGTATACCACTGAAGTACGTTGCTCTTATCCTGCTCCAGATGCGTCTTCTTTCCGGTGCGGACATCGAACGACTCCAAAGTCTGAATATCGTTGATCTTCACCACGAGCGAGCCGAGAATCTCTTTCGGAGGATTGGCACGGTAATCGACCATCATCCGCTGGATCAATTCGGCACCCTCCTTACCGGTACGGACTACCGAAACGAGGCCTTCCTGGTAAAATCCGTACTTGACATAAAGCTGCTTGAGCCACTCGTACAGCGAGATACCCATCGTATCGCGCACCCAGGCTGCGGCCTCGGCCGCCAGCGAGCAGGCCGACACGCCGTCCTTGTCGCGGACGTAGTCCCCGGCCAGGTAGCCGAAGCTCTCCTCGCCGCCGCCGATGTACTGCATATCGGTACCTTCGTGCCCCCGAATGATCTTGGCGATGTATTTGAAGCCGGTGAGACACTCGTAGCATTTCACCTTGAAATAGTCGGCTACGGCATCCACCATTTCGGTCGTAACGATCGTTTTGATCACGTACTGGTGTCCGTTCAGGCGGCCCAACTCGGCCCAGCGGGTCAGTTGATAAGTCATCAGCAGCACCAATGTCTGGTTGCCGTTCAACAGCACGTATTCGCCGTTTTCATCAGGCAGCGCCACGCCGATACGGTCCGAATCGGGATCGGTAGCCAACACCAGATCCGCCTTCACCTTCTTCGCCAGGTCGATAGCCATCGACATCGTCTTGCGCTCCTCCGGATTGGGAGATTCCACCGTCGGGAAATTACCGTCGATCACCGCCTGCTCGGGAACCATTTGCACGTTGGTAAAGCCGAAGCGCTTGAGCGACTCGGGAACCAGCCGCACGCCGGCACCATGCATGGGCGAATAGACGATCTTCATGTCGTGGAAACGTTTCACGCTCTCGGACGAAAGCGACAACTCGTATATTTTATTAAGGTATAACTCGTCGAAATCCTTGCCCAGAGCATGAATGTTCTGCGGGTTCCGGCCGGTAAGCACCTGATCGACCTCGGTGATTTTCTCCACCTCGTCGATGATGTTCTTGTCGTGCGGTGCCGTAACCTGCGATCCATCGGACCAGTAGGCTTTGTAGCCGTTGTATTCTTTGGGGTTGTGCGAAGCCGTGACGACCACGCCCGACTGACATTTCAGCTCCCGGATCGCGAAGCTCAACTCGGGTGTCGGACGCAGCGCGTCGAACAGAAATACGGTGAATCCGTTCGAGGCGAAGATGTCGGCCACACGCTCGGCGAACATCCGCGAATTGTTGCGGCTGTCGTGCCCTACGACGACCCGGATTTCCTCGCCCGCGAAATTGCGCTTCAGGTAGTTCGAAAGACCCTGCGTCGCAGCACCTACCGTATAGATATTCATACGATTGGTGCCCACTCCCATGACCCCGCGAAGACCGCCCGTACCGAACTCGAGGTCCTTGTAAAAACTCTCTACAAGTTCTTTCATATCATTATCCATCAGGTATTTAACCTGTTTTTTAGTCTCTGCATCATAATTGCCGTCGAGCCATTTTTGGGCTTTCGCCAGCACTTGTTGTTCTAATCCGTTTTCCATAACTACATTGGTTTTATTTATAGCTTAAAGCTGTTATCCTCCAAAAATTTTATACGCAAATATACATATTTTATTTCCAATATTCACTATCAGCAAGTTAAAAAAGAGGAGCCTGCCACATCCTTTTTTCTATAGTAAAAGTATCGACTTTTGCAAGCATTTTGCCGCTCCATTTTCACAAATTTATTTACAACTTTGTGCTACCAAAAAAAACGGATACACCCTCCATCGATGTTAGCTCCCGCACAGACATATTGCGAAAAATGGCAAACTTGTTTGGACCAGATCAAGTCCCGAACGACCGAAGAGGAGTTCGTGAAGTGGTTCAAACCCATCGTGCCGCTCGAATTCGACGGCAAGACGCTTCGTCTGTGCGTGCCCAACATGAGCTACGTCTATCAGATCGAGAAGCACTACATTCCGTTCCTGCGGCCGATCATCTCCCAGCTCTACGGACAGGAGATCCGCCTGCACTACGCCGTTCCCAAAAACGACGCACAGAGCGTGCCAGTGTCGAAAGAAGCCGATACGACGGCGATTTCGCAGTTCAGCACCCAGACCAACACGGCAAATATAAAAAATCCGTTCGTCATTCCGGGTCTCAAGAAGATCGTCATCGACCCGCAGCTCAACCCGAACTACACGTTCGCAACCTTCATCGAAGGGGAGTGCAACCGCCTGGCCCGTTCGGCGGGTATGGCCGTCGCGGTCGATCCGGGCCATACGCCTTTCAACCCGCTGTATATATACGGTAACTCCGGACTGGGCAAGACCCACATCGTGCAGTCGATCGGCCACGAAGTGCGGCAGCGCCACCCCGAACTGCAGGTGCTTTACGTCTCGATGAACAAGTTCCAGGCGCAATTCCAGACCGCCTACAAGAACGGCGAAATTCCGGATTTCATCCATTTCTACCAGATGATCGACGTATTGATTATCGACGACATCCAGGAGCTCACGGGAAAAACCGGCACCCAGAACGCCTTCTTCAACATATTCAACCACTTGCAACTGGCAGGCAAACAGTTGATCCTTACCTCGGATAAACCGCCCGTGGAGCTGAAGGACATCGAACAGCGACTGCTGACCCGCTTCAAGTGGGGACTTTCGACCCAGCTCAACACGCCCGACTACGACACCAAAGTCAAGATCATCAGAATCAAGGCTCAGAAACTCGGCCTCCAGCTTACGGACGAAATCGTCCGCTACCTGGCGGACAATATCTCCGCCAACGTCCGGGAAATCGAGGGCGCTCTGTCGGCCCTGGTAGCCAATACCGTCTATATGGGCAAGAAAGTTTCCCTGTCGCTCGTCAAGGAGATTCTGAAGGTCTATGTCCGGGTATGCCAAAAAGAGATCACAATCGAGCACATCATCGAAGTCGTCTGCGACTTCCTGCATATCGACATCCAGCGCCTCAATTCGCCCGAACGAACCCGCGAAGTGGCTCAGGCGCGTCAGATCGCCATGTACCTGGCCAAGCAGCACACCAAATCCCCGCTGATCGCCATCGGTTCGGCTATCGGAGGACGCAACCACGCCACGGTGTTGCACTCCTGCAAGGCGGTATCGAACCAGATCGAAACGGACAAGGCTTTTCAGCGACAGATGGAAGAGCTCGAAAAACTGGTCCTGGCATAACCCGCCGGGACTTTTTTCATCTCCTCCCGAATCACAAATTTGCGAAAAACTTACCGACGACTCGATATTTCCGATGCCATACAAGCCCGCAAACTCCGTCGCCTTCCGCTTGTTGTCACTCCGGACAAAACCATCCCCGACACCGGCACGCATACACTTCTCCAATCCGGTTGCACCCGGACATTGAACCACACCGGAGGCAGTCGATTCGCCGACCATATCCTCCGCCTCCGAAAATCCCGGATTCTTCAGGCCGTCGGCAACGAACGACCCTGTTTCCCCAAAATACGACCCACCCCGACACGCAGCCGCAAATTTCCCCTTCACCCACAGAATTACATCCGCAAACAGCCATAAATCCGGCCGGAAATGGCGATAATTGCATTTTATTTCGTAACTTTGAAAAATAAATCCCGTTGTGTAAAACACCCGGAGCGAAACGGCGATTCCGACTTTCAGGAACAGTGTCGGAAGATCCGTCGGTCGCCGGGCAGCGACGACAGAACAGCAAAGTTCGGCAGGCGGGAAAATCCCGGGTTTACGCACCGGACACCGGATACGAAATACGAAAAAATAAAAACAATTCGACTATATGGCAGAGAAAACACAAGCAAATCCCGACAAGTTAAAGGTACTTAACGCGGTGATGGAGAAGATCGAGAAGGATTTCGGCAAAGGCTCGATCATGCGCATGTCGAGCGCAGAGGTCGCCGACGTACAGGTAATCCCCACGGGTTCGATCACCCTGGACATGGCGCTCGGCGTAGGCGGTTACCCCAAAGGACGCGTCATCGAGATTTACGGTCCCGAATCCTCGGGCAAGACGACCCTGGCGATCCACGCCATCGCCGAAGCCCAGAAGGCCGGCGGTATCGCCGCTTTCATCGACGCGGAACACGCTTTCGACAGCTCCTACGCCCAGCAACTCGGCGTGGATGTCGATAACCTGCTGATTTCGCAGCCGGACAACGGCGAACAGGCGCTCGAAATCGCCGACTCGCTGATCCGCTCGAGCGCCATCGACATCATCGTCATCGACTCCGTGGCGGCTCTGACGCCCAAGGCGGAAATCGAAGGGGAGATGGGCGATGCCAAGATGGGATTGCAGGCCCGCCTGATGTCGCAGGCACTGCGCAAGCTCACCTCGAGCATCTCCAAAACCAAAACGGTCTGCATCTTCATCAACCAGTTGCGCGACAAGATCGGCGTAGTGTACGGCAACCCCGAAACCACGACGGGCGGTAATGCACTGAAATTCTATGCCAGCGTCCGCATCGACATCCGCCGGGTGTCGGTCATCAAGGACGGCGAGGAACAGCTCGGCACCCGCACCCGCGTCAAAGTGGTCAAAAACAAGGTGGCGCCCCCGTTCAAGAAGGCCGAATTCGACATCATGTTCGGCGAGGGCATCTCGAAGATCGGCGAAATCATCGACCTGGGTGTGGACTACGGAATCATCAAGAAATCGGGTTCGTGGTTCTCTTACGGCGACCGCAAAATCGGCCAGGGCCGCGACAGCGTGAAAGAGCTTCTCAAGAACGATGAAGCGCTCCGCAACGAAGTCGAAGCCAAAGTCCGCGAAGCGATGATTGCCGCCCGCAAAGCATAAAAAGCGAATGAAGAGCCGACCGGGGCCTGTAACAAAGGCAGGAAACGCCCAAAAGACCGGTCGGAGTCTTCTCTCTTCGGACAAATACAGGCAGCGACGCACGGTATAGCCGGGACAGTTATAAAACGAAGCGAAAAACGATATTTTACGATAGAAAACGAGATCGTCGGTACGAAATCCGTCGAAATTCGTAGTTGGACCCTAAAACAGCATTGGATGGTATGGATTTTACGCCGGAAGACGAACGATTAATCAAGGAGAAGTGGGAGGAACTGCTTCAGTCGTGCACCAAAATCTGTAAAAACGACGAAGACTGGGAGTTCATCAAACGCGCTTTTTTCCTGGCGAAAGAGGCGCATGGCGGAGTGCGTCGTCGCTCGGGCGAGCCGTACCTGCTGCATCCCATCGCCGTAGCCAAGATCGTCGTGGACGAGATCGGGCTCGGCGTCAAATCGGTCGTCGCCGCCCTGCTGCACGACGTTGTGGAGGATACGGAGTACACGGTCGAAGATATGGAGCGCATCTTCGGGCCCAAGATCGCCAAGATGGTCGATGGGCTTACGAAGATGTCGGGCGTATTCAATGCCGATACTTCGGAGCAGGCGGAGTATTTCCGCAAAGTCCTGCTCACGCTTTCGGACGACGTGCGGGTGATCCTGATCAAAATCGCCGACCGCCTGCACAACATGCGTACGCTGGGGTCGATGCCTACCAACAAGCAGATCAAAATCACGGGTGAAACGCTTTACCTGTTCGCACCGCTGGCGTATCGGCTCGGCCTGTACACTATTAAGAGCGAACTCGAAGACCTCTGCATGAAATATCGCTTCCCGGTACAATATGCCGAGCTGTCGGAAAAACTCAAAGCGACCGAAGAACAGCGCGAAGCCTTCATCAGCAAATTCAACGCCCCGATCATCGAAGCGCTCAAGCGGGACCATATCAACTTCGAAATTTCGGGACGTGTCAAAAGCCTTTACTCGATCTGGAGCAAGATGCAGCGCAAACAGATTCCCTTCGAGGAGGTTTACGACCTGTTCGCCATCCGGATCGTCTTCCAGCCGCTGCCGTTCCCCTCGGAAAAGACACAGTGCTGGCAGATATTCTCGACTATCACCGACATCTATACGCCGAAACCGGATCGCCTGCGCGACTGGATTTCGATGCCCAAGGCCAACGGCTACGAAGCGTTGCACTCGACTGTTATGGGTCCCGACGGAGTATGGGTAGAGGTGCAGATCCGCACGCAACGCATGGAGGAGATCGCCGAAAGGGGATTCGCCGCTCATTGGAAATACAAAAACGCCTCGCTGTCGAACAACGAGGACGAACTCGACCGCTGGCTCAAAAAGATACGCGATGCACTGAATGGTCCGACGGAAAACGCCGTTGACTTCCTGGATAACTTCAAATTATCGCTATACACATCTGAAATAGCGGTATTTACACCCAAAGGAGAGGCTCGGAAAATGCCGTACGGAGCCACCGCACTGGACTTCGCGTACGACATACACTCGAAGATCGGAAACAGTGCCATCGGCGCCAAGATCAACCACAAGATCGAGCCGATCACCACACAGATCAACAGCGGCGACCAGATCGAAATCATCACCGCCGACAACGCACGCCCCAAAGCCGAATGGCTCGACATCGTCACCACGACCAAAGCTAAGCAGGCGATCAAGAGTTTTCTCAAACGCGAGCGGCAAAACAACATCGAACGGGGCATGAAGATGCTCGAGGAGCGAATGCAGCAACTCAATACCCCGCTCAGCGGTCGTGTGCTGCGCAAAATCGTCCCGATTTACGAATCCAACAACAAAGAGGAGCTTTACAGCAAAATCGGGGCGGGGATCGTCGATCTAAAAGACTTGGACAAGGTCCTGAAAGTCAATGCCACCAGCAAGATACTCAAGTTCTGGACGCTTTTTATCAACAAAAAGGAGGACGAGGAGGGCGACGATGCCGAAAATCCGGAACCGAACAGCGCGAAAGCCGAAGAATCGGCAACGGCAGGCGAACCGCAATTCGTCATGGCCGAATGTTGCAAACCGATTCCGGGAGACAGCGTGGTAGGGTATAAAGACCCTGCGTCGCACCGTATCATCGTGCATAAATCCAACTGCAAGGAGCTCGACCGGCTGGCCGCTCAATTCGGACGCAATATCCTCAAGGACGAAATCAAATGGTCGCAACACAAGGCCATGTCGTACCTATCGACCATCGAACTGCGCGGCATCGACCGCACCGGCATACTGCTCGACCTGGCAAAAACGGTCAGCGAGGACTTCAGCATCAATATCCGGCAGATCAATATCCAGACGCACGACAACATTTTCGAGGGCACGATCAGCCTTTATGTCAAGGATGCGGAGGGCCTGCATGCAATCATGGACAAAATCCGCAAGATAAAGGGCATAGACACCGTAAAACGTAATCAGGATTAAACCATCGGCACTATGGACAAAGATATCATCCAAATACTGTGGAGCGCACTGTTGATCGTCATAGTCACGATCGTCCCGCTGGTCAAGAAGTTCAAGGAGATGCAAAGAAAAGAGTTGCGCTCCGCATCGGCGGCACAGCCCGTCCGTCAGGCGGAGGCGGACACATCCGCCCCGGTGTCCGGATTCCGAAAAACGGCCGGCAAGTCCCCAAAAACTGAAAAAGCGGAATCTCCGTTACGCAACCAGATCGGCATATCCCGAGCGGACGCCGAACAGCAACCTCATAGCCCCGGTATCGCCGAAGAATTCGACGTGCGAAAAGCGGTCCTTTATTCGGAGATAATGGCTCCAAAATTCAAGGAGGAGTAGCCAAAGACAGGCACATACGCTCATCGGCATCGATTCCCGTATTTTTCGGAAGCCGACACGATGCAAAATAGAAGGATGAGAAGGATTCTTCTCTCCGAATTAAATTAAAACTCCCTTCGCTTATTACGGGACCTCAAAGAGGCGATAAGCCACAACAAGCAACGACGCAATCAATAAACATATTTTCATATGGCATCCATATTCACTCGCATCATCAACGGCGAAATCCCGAGCTACAAGGTGGCGGAGGATGAAAATTTTCTGGCATTCCTCGACATCAATCCCCTCGAGAAAGGTCATACGCTGGTCGTCCCCAAGAAAGAGATCGATTATATTTTCGACCTGGACGACGAAACCCTGCAAGGGATGATCGTCTTCGCCAAAAGGGTGGCGAAAAAAATCCAGGCGAAAATCGCTTGCAAAAGAGTGGCAGTAGTGGTTTTCGGCCTCGAAGTTCCCCATGCGCACATTCACCTGATCCCGATGGAAAACGAATACGACGTTGATTTCCGCAAAGTCAAGCCCAAATTCACTCCGGAAGAGTTCGAAGAAACAGCCAGAATGATTCGGGAATAGGACATACGGCAGAACATACAAACCATTAATTACCAGCCGGGTAGTGTATTGATTACACTATCCGGCCTTATTTTTTAACATAATATAATCAAAAGGAAAATAATGTTAAAAAAACGATGGAGAGCGAATTTCAATATCCCGAAATTATTGCAAAATCCAGCAAAATAGGGTAGTATGTTACAAATGTAATCACATCTTTCTTCTTAAACTTGCCTAATTTTATCTATTTGTAAATACACACTCTGTAAACATGCTGTTGATATTCAACAAAT
>OIBW01000569.1_pt1 | contig 14461 bp, 10 predicted proteins | sample 1581131 | NCBI WGS metagenome assembly OIBW01 (sample SAMEA3882517, study PRJEB24775) | human gut metagenome | biome: human-associated habitat; feature: intestine environment; material: feces | place: Netherlands | collected 2009/2010 | reverse complement strand
AAAATTTTGGCGCAGGTCGTCTTGCCGGTGCCGCGGGTGCCGGTGAACAGATACGCATGGCCGATGCGCCCGGCAGAAATCTGGTTCTGCAGGGCCGTGACGATGGCTGTCTGGCCAACCACGTCCGCAAATCGCTGGGGACGCCATTTTCGATACAGGGCACGGTACATCGGCTCACCTCCTGCAAAGCTACAAAAAACAGCGGGCAGAGCACGCGGCTGCGCTGCTTTGCGTACAGATGCAGGCTTGACCGCGGCACTGGGCAAGCGCCGCTTAATGCTGCTCGGTTCCCCGCCTGACATGGTTCACAGGCTGCCCACGCGCGGGACCTGCATCTGTACGCGAAACAGCGCAATTCAGCCCTGTCCGCTTTTAGTATTATACAATAAGTTTGGAATAAATGCAAGCGTTATCTTATATTTCGGGCATTCCGGCCATCTCGGACATCAATCTTCCTGCAGGCGCTGGACCATCTTGTAAAGGGCCTCGGCGCTGTTGAAGTTCTGCGGCATGATTTCGGATGCGGGGATCGAAATGTCGTATTCCTCATTCAGGGCCGAGATGATCTGCAGAATGTCGAAAGAGTCCAGGATGCCGTCATCGATCAGTGTTGTACAGGTGGAAAAGTCCACGTCCTCTTTGATTTCGCTTAAAATTTCCAGTAAACGTTCCATTGGTATTTCTCCTTTTCAAATTATCTTACACAGCGGGTGTATTGATGGGATAGGTCGGCGTTTCGCTGCGTACCGGGTGCGGCGTGCCGTTCTGCCACAGAATGACCTGCGGCAGGTCGCGGCTCAAAAACAGACCAAGCCCTTCCGTAACAGAGTAGGCACCGGTGTTTTCAAAAACAAGCAGGTCGCCGGGGCATAGTCCGGCCAGCGGCATACTGCGCACAAGAACATCGTTCGTAGTACAAAGGCTGCCGCAAAGTGTCCAGTCCTGTACGGAAGCTGCCCGGGCAGCAAAATGGCGCAGATGCGGGCGTTTCATACCCATGATCTGGCCAAGATAATTCAGGTGGTTCATCCCACCGTCCACAATGCAGTAGTGCTGCCCGCCGTGGTCCTTGCAGTCCATGGCGGTGGTCAGGTAATAACCGCATTCGGCGGTGTAAAAGCGGCCCATCTCAACGGTCAGATGGACCCAGCTGCTGACTTCGCGCAGTGCTGGCGCAAGGTCTTTGGCCGGGGACAGTGTGTCGGTAAAATCGTCGCCGTCAAAATACGGCACCGCCAGCCCTGGGCCGTATTCCAGTTCCGGCAGACGCAGGCCAAAGGTCTGCTCAATTTCAGCGTACAGTTCCCGCAGCATGGCCAGCTCTTTTTGCTGATTGACCAGCTTTTTGCGCTGGGTCCCGACAAAGTAGTGAATGCCGATAAACTCCAGATCAGGTGTTTCCCTGCGATGCGCCAATGCGGTGAAAAGATCCTCCTTTGACATGCCGAACTGACTGCCCGCGTTCAGTCGCAGCACCACGGGCAGCCGCTTGGCGGCCTTGCGTGCAGCATCCTGCAGATAGCGGACCTGCAGCAGAGATTCCGCTGTGCAGGTGCCGACGCCGTCGGCCACGGCGCGGGCAATATCCACGGGCGTCTTATTAACACCCGAATAGATAACACGTGCATCCGCAGCATGCAGGCTCTCGCAGAGCGAAAGCTCTCCGGGACTGCATACTTCCAGCCGCGCAGTGACCTGCATCATGGCAGGCAGCAGAAATGGGTTGGCTTTGATGGAATAGCAAAGGTCGATTTCCCTGCCCCAGATCGTCTGAATAGCGCGCACGCGGGCCTGCAAAGCGTCAGTGTCAAAGACAAACGTCGGTGTGCCGTAGGTGGCAGCAATTTTTTGTAAAGAAGCGTCGGTCATTTATGGGCTCCTTTTTTCGTCAGGGCAGCCAGTGCCGTGCGGTCAATTTTGCCGTTTTTATTCAGCGGCATCTCGTCCAGCTGCACAGCAGTATTCGGCTGCATAAAAGGCGGCAGACTTTCTTTCAGCGCAGCCAGCAGGGCGGCTTTCTCACAGCTGCCCGTGTAAAACAGGTGGAGCCGCTGGCGTTCGGCATCAAACGTGCAGCAGGCACGGGTCACGGCGTCGCAGCGCATAGCGGCAGCTTCAATTTCGCCAAGCTCTACGCGGTGTCCCATGTGCTTGATCTGGAAATCCCGGCGGCCAATATAATACAGGCTGCCGCTTTCGTCGTAGCGGGCCAGATCGCCGGTGCGGTAAATACGCTCATACCAGTTGGTATTCAGCGGATTCTGGGTAAAGGCCTGCGCTGTGCGCACAGGGTCAGCATAGTAGCCGAGGGCAAGCGCCGTACCGGAAACGCAGATCTCCCCTGCCTGCCCGGGCACGGTGACAAGGGCGTCGTTCTCGTCCAGCAGAAAGACCTTCTCGTTGGGAAACGCGCGTCCGATGGGCAGCGCCTCATCCTGAGCAAAATCGCGGTCCGGCAAAATGGCGTAGGTGCAGTTGCAGGTAATCTCTGTCGGGCCGTAGAGGTTCACAAACCGGGCGTGCGGCAGAGCGGACTTCCACTTCATCAGGTGCTTGATGGGCATGACTTCGCCGCTGAACAATACCTGCCGCACGTGGGAAGGGATACGGTAGCTAAAGCCGTTCATGATGGAGACAAAGCACATGGCACTGACGGCCCAGACAAGTATGGTGACCTCATGGTCTGCCAGATAGTCCATGAGTTTTGTGGGCTGACTGAAATAAGCGCGCGGGATGATCTGCACCTTAGCCCCCGTGTACAGTGCCGTGTACAGGTCTTTGACCGAAACGTCAAAGTCAAAGGGAGCCTGATTGCCCAGAATATCGTTTTGTGTGATGCCGAAAATTTCGGCAAACTGCGGGATAAAATCCAGCACCGAGCGGTGGCTGACGGTGACGCCTTTTGGCACACCGGTGCTTCCGCTTGTGAAGTTGATATACAGAGGGTCAACGTCCACAGCCTGACGGCGGCGGGCTGCCAGCAGGGCAGCGTCCGCGGGTGCGGCCAGCAGATCGTCAAGCCGGATGATTTGCCCGCTGTACCCCAGCGCGGCGGCTGCGGCAGCGTGGGCCTCGTCCGTAACAAGAAGTGCAGGGGTCAAAGTATCCAATACCTGCAAAGTGCGGGCAGCGGGCTGGCGGGTGTCAAGCACCGAGTAGCAGCAGCCCGCGTAGACTGTGCCAAGCATGGCAGCAAAGGCGGAAACGGATTTTTCCAGGTAAAATGCCACCGGGCGGCGCGGCATCGTACGGGACGCCAGAAAGCTGCCGGCGCGGCGGGCCGTGTCGGCCAGCTGTGCCCAGGTACAGTCTGTCTGGTCATCCCCCACAGCGGGGGCATCCGGGCAGCGGGCGGACGTGGCTTCAAGCCAGTCCAGAATGTTTGTTTGCATAGAAAGCTCTTTTCTTAAAAGTTGGCATAGAGGAAACCAACGGTTTCATTGACGCAGATAAAGCTGAGGAGTACCATGAAAATAACAAGATAGTATAAACCCCAGCGCAGCGCAAGCGGCAGCCGCTGTACCTCTGCGTAAGGGTCGCGGCCTTGTTCCTTCAGCACACTATGGGCAAAGACCAGAAGGGTACTGATGATGACAAGCCCCCAGGCAGGGCCGGAGACTGCCGCGAAAGCGCCGGGTGCATTCGCGGCCAATGCGGACAAATTGAAATCTGTAAAGGTGTTGCGCAGGTAGATGCACCCCTGCACAAACTCATTGCGGTCAAAGTACCAGCCGATGTTGACGATGATAAAGGTCCGTACGATGCGAAAAACGTGCCAGCCGCGGCTTTCGGTAGGAATGTGCAGCGCCGTGTTGAGCTTTTTGAACGCGGGCTCCAGCAGGTCAGCCAGCGCAATGACAAGACCGTTATACAGACCCCAGGCAAGGTAGTGCGCCTGCGGGCCGTGCCAGATGCCGACCACGGCAAACACAAGCAGGTTGGCGACTGCAGCGGGCAGCACACGGCCAAAATGCTTGCCCCAATGCGACGTGGCCCACTTGCCGAAGCGCTGCATCGGCTTGGTCAGTGCAAAGGGATAGAACAGGTAATCACGCATCCACGCACCCAGCGAAATATGCCAGCGCCGCCAGAAATCCCCCAGCGAGGTAGAAAAATACGGCTGCCGGAAGTTGGGCATCATCTCAATGCCGTACAGCTGCGCAACACCCAATACCATATCAATGCCGCCGGAAAAATCTGCATACTGCTGCAGCGAGTACAGCAAAATGGCCAGCAGTGCCATAGAACCGGCCAGCTTGGGGTCATTGCCGTCGAGGATGGCGGCAATCGTCGGGGCGGTCAGGTTTGCGATGGCATATTTCTTCATTGCGCCGAACAGAAACAGGAACAGTGCACGTTTGGTGCGCTCCCAGTTCCAGATGTGACGGGCAGTGAGCTGCGGGGCCATCTCTCCGTAGCGGTTGATGGGGCCCTGGATCAGCTGCGGGAAAAAGCTGATGAAAAGCAGAAAGCGGACGTAGTTTTTCTCTGCCGGGTGCCGACCACGGTAGCAGTCAATCAGATAACCGACGGCCTGAAACGTGTAAAAGCTGATGCCAAGCGGCATGACCAGCCCCAGTGAGGACGGCGCTGTGGCCGAAAATGCACCGGAGAGCAGCTCCGCAAAATAGGACCAGTATTTGAAGTAGCCAAGCACAAGAAAGTTGGCAGTCAGTACAGCAGCAACAAGACATTTTTTATGGCGTACCGCCTGTGCTTTGATGGCCTTTTTTTCGTCCTTGGTTATGTCCGGAGCCTTTCGCCGCGCGGCGGAATCGGCATCCAGCTTTGCCAGCTGCAAGCCGCCGAGCCAGATCGTTAACGCAGTGAAAAGCAGAAAAACAAGGCCCTTCCAGCCGCTGGCGGCAAAAAACAGCAGGCTCAACCCCAGCAGGCAGATCCATTGGCAGCGGCTGAAAACAGTATAATATAAAATGAGTCCAACGCTGACCAGCAGGAAGAAACTCAGGGAATAGATTTCCACACTACACCATCCACAAAATCAAAAATCGACAGAACATTCATAATATCGCTCAAAATCGGCGGAAGAACCAACAATACGGGCATTCACGCGGAACTGGTAGGTGCCGTGCTCCGCCGCTGCGTACTCGGTCCAGGAGCGGGTAGAATACGCGGAAACCCGGCTGTATTCGCTCTCCCCCGGCGCTTTGACCCAGAACTCGTATTCAGCCTGTACGGATGGACCGTGGTAGGAACCGGCCAGCAGCAAAATCTTGTCCGGGTGAACCTCCGGCGTCATGTAGACGTTGGTGATATAGTTTACGGCGGCCAGATATTCTGACGGCGTCTCGAACAACGATTCCACATCCTGCCCGGCGTCCAGCATAGCAAGAAACCTTGCCATGCTCAGGCTGAACGCATGCCCGCCGGCAGCATTCATGTGGGTAAAATCCTTGTGATAGTCAGGCTCTTTGTTCTCAAACAGCTCCGGCTTTGCAAGGTTAAAGTCATAATAGGAAGCCCCATACTGTGCTGCCAGCTGCTTGAAGTAGGCGTAGTCGTCAAAATACGCCTCGTAGCTCACGACATCCAGCGTGGTCTTGGGCGCGCTGATGAGCAAAAGGCGCGTGCCGTTCTCCTGACAGAGCTGCAGCATGGAGGTCAGCTCCTCAATGTGCTGCGCGCTAAAGTCGTGGGCGTTCTGGTTCCAGGTGTTCTCCGCACCGACAGTGTCAAAGTTGATGACCGCGGCATCCTCCGGCTGGGCATGGGCCGCACCGCGCCGGTGCGGCAGACGATTCAGCACGGCATTCCATTTCTGTTGGATCGTAGCGGGCCAGTCGGTGGGCCAGCTGCCGCTCTGCCAGGGAAAAAGCGCATTCAGGGAATCTGCACCTGTAAAGTTATCACGGCTGGTCATGTAGCGCAGCAGGTCAGCGGGCTTATCCTTCCAGGAATCCGTCTGCAGCTCTGCATATAAAAAAGCCTTTTGGGCTTTGGCATAGGGTTTGCCTGTCATGTTGGTCAGATCCATGACAAGGATCACATACCGGGGAGAATGCTCCCGAAGCAGGGTCTCCAGCGCGATCTGCGACATATCCAAGCTTTGGGAGTTTGTTGCCATCAGTGCAACGGTCTCCCCTGTTGCGGCGGCGAGTTCTTCTTCGGGCAGGGCGCAGGAAGCCAGCGAAGAGCCAATGACGGCAATGTCAATGGACTGCTTTTGGTGGTAGCTGCGCCACATGCCAAGGCTGGAACCGTTATCGGGCGGCATAAAGCCGCAGAGAATCAGATTTATAATCAGAAAAATCGCGGTGAACGCTGCGATTTTGGCTATGTACTTCAAAAGATACGCTCCTAAGACAGACAAATAAAGGAAAATGTCTAAAAACAGTGAACACAGCTATTATACATCAATTGGAACTTCCCTGCAATGGTGATTTGCTGACAAAGGTAAGATTTTACAATCGTGCAAAAAGCCGCGCTTCTTCGTGAAACGCGGCTCTATACAATCAGCCTAAAAGCTGCTTGGCCAAATCAGCGCTGGCCTTGGCATCCTTGCAGTAGTAGTCGGCACCGATGTCCCGGGCGTAGTCGGGCGTCAGCACCGCGCCGCCGACCATGACCTTGCAGTCAAGGTGCGCGGCATGCAGGGCCTCGATCGTGGCCTGCATATTAGGGACGGTGGTCGTCATCAGGGCCGACAGGCCGACGAGCTTTGCGCCGGTCTGGCGCACGGCCTCTACGACACGCTCGGGGTCAACGTCGCGCCCGAGGTCGAGCACGTCATAGCCGTAGTTTTCGAGGATGACACGGACAATGTTCTTGCCGATGTCATGCACGTCGCCCTTGACTGTGGCAATGACGATCTTGCCCTTGCTGCCCTGCGCCTGGCCGGAGGCGGCAATTTTGGCCTTGATGGCCTCGAACGCAGCCTGCGCGGCGGTGGCGGCCTGCAAAAGCTGCGGCAGGAATACCGTGCCTTTCTCAAAACCGTCGCCTACGGCGTCCAGTGCGGGAATCAGCGAGACATTCACTACGTCCAGCGGTTCGCGCATTGTCAGCGCGGCGTCCGCGGCGGCGCGGGCCTCGGCCTTCAGGCCGCGGCGCACAGCCTCAAACAGGGCGTCCCCGCCCGGTGCGGCGGCGCCGACCTCAGCCACGGTGGCGGCGGACCTGCTCGTCTGCGTCGTCTGGATCTGCACATCGGCATAGGCGGCAACGTAGTCGGTGCTCTGTAAATCCTGCGAGGTCAGCACGCGGTAGGCGCGCACAGCAGCTATCATTTCCGGCGTGTTGGGATTCATGATGGCAAGGTCGAGCCCGGCAGACATGGCCATCGTCAAAAACGTTGTGTTCAGGTAGCCGCGGCACGGCAGGCCGAAGCTGATGTTCGACACGCCCAGCACAGTGCGCACGCCCAGCTCACGCTTGCAGCGGGACAGAGCCTCCAGCGTCTGGACGGCACCCTCCTGCTGGGCGCTGGCGGTCAGCGTCAGGCAGTCAATGTAGATGTCCTCGTTCGGGATACCGGCGGCGTTGGCAGCGGCGACAATGCGTTGAGCAATCGCCAAGCGGCTCTCGGCTGTCGGCGGGATACCGCCCTTGTCCAGCGCCAGGCCGACGACGGCGGCGCCGTACTTTTTGCAGAGCGGCAGAATCTTTTCCAACGTCTCCGGCTCACCGTTGACCGAGTTGACGATGGGCTTGCCGTTGTAGATGCGCAGCGCACGGGACAGGGCCTCTGGATTCGAGGAGTCGAGCTGCAGCGGCAGGTCGGTGACGGCCTGCAAATCCTTGACAAGCTGCTCCAGCGTGGCGGCCTCGTCGATGCCGGGCAGGCCCGCATTGACGTCGAGCACCTGCGCACCGGCCTCGGCCTGGGCCACAGCCTGAGTGCAGGGGTAGGCGCTGTCGCCGTCCCGCAGGGCCTGCTGCAGCCGTTTTTTGCCGGTAGGATTGATGCGCTCCCCCACCACAGTGATGCCGCCGACCTCCACAAAGCGGACCGGCGTGCACAGACAGCTGCGGCGGATGGGGATCTTGTCAGCCGGTGTCAGCGGGCTGAAGGTCTCATGCAGCCTGGCGATAAACGCGGGCGTCGTGCCGCAGCAGCCGCCGACCATCGAAACGCCGATAGCGGCGTACTCCTTCATCTCGGCGGCAAATTCATCCGGGTCGAGATTGTAGCTGCCGTCGGGGTTCGGCAGACCGGCGTTCGGCTTGACAAAGACCGGAACTCCCGCGGGCACGCTGCGGCAGAGGCGCTGCGCGAAGGGCAGAATCTCCTTGGGGCCGAGCGAGCAGTTGATGCCCACGGCGTCCGCGCCGAGACCCGCTGCCGTGACGGCGTAGCTTTCGACGGTGCAGCCTGTGAAGGTGCGCCCGCGGCTCTCAAAGCTCATTGAGGTGAAAACAGGCAGATCGCAGTTTTCCCTGGCGGCAAGGATGGCGGCCTTCAGCTCATACAGATCGGTCATCGTCTCCAAAAAGACGAGGTCAGCCCCTGCCGCCGCACCGGCACGGATGACCTGTGCAAACTCATTGTAGGCATCCTCAAACGCCAGCGTGCCCGCGGGGACGAGCAGCTCACCCAGAGGGCCGATGTCCAATGCTACACACGCGCCGGTGGTCTCGGCGGCCTTGCGCGCACAGGCGATGGAAGCGGAAACGACCTCCTCCACCGTGTGGCCGCAGCCGGTCAGCTTCTTGGCGTTGGCACCAAAGGTATTTGCCAGCAGAATATCCGCGCCCGCGTTGGCGTAGTCAGTGTGGATGGCCGTTAAAACCTCCGGCATTTCCAGCGCGGCAAGCTCGGGCTTCTGCCCGGGCTGCAGACCGCGTGCCTGCAGCTGGGTGCCCATGCCGCCGTCCAGAAAAACAAACCGCTTGCGGTCAAAAACTTCACGAATCTGCATACGCTTCTCCCCTATCAGTCTTGTGTGAAACAGGTCGTGCCGCGCTTGCGGAACGAGCAGGTCTCCTTTAAATGGCAGGTCGCACAGCCTGCGCGGGTGCCGGTCACGGGATGGTCGGCAATGCCTAAAATGGCGGTGGTACTCTTGCGGGGGGTCAAAAGGTGCTGGGGCGTCACGGCCAGGCCGCAGCCGCGTACCGTGTCCGCCGCAAGGCAGAGCGCGTCGTTCAGCTCCAGCGGGCAGTCACCGTAGCCGGGCGCGTAGCGCCCGGTCATAAAGACGCCCTGCGCCTCGATCTGAGCGCGTATTTCGTTCTCCAGCTCGTCACAGACCTGTTCCAAAAGCACCGAGGCCAGCGCGTCTGCCGCGGCGGCCAGGGCAATGTCAGTCAGTTCCATGCGGCGCAACAGCTTGTCCACCTCGGCCCCGAGGGTCGCTGCCAGCAGAAGGACCTCGTCGCAGCCCTGCAGATGGCGCGTCAGGTCGCTGCCGCAGTTTTCCAGCAGCAGGGCGGTACGCGGCAGACGGCGGTACACCGCACGCGGCGCAGCAGCGGTCAGCACGGTCTGCTCGGCCTTGTCCAGCAGGGCCGCGGTGGCGGCATCGGGCGTCCAGCCGGACGCACCCATGTAGCGCAGCGCCGTGGCGCGGTCAATGGCGGCGGGCTTGCGGCACTCCATTACAGCAGATCCCTGATGCCGTCGTAAACCTTCGCGGCCACGGCGGCGTCATTCATTGCGTACAGGTGGATGCCGTCTGCGCCGCCCTCAATGAGGTCGCGCAGCTGCCTGACGGCGTAGTCGATACCGGCATCGTACAGGCTGACCGGGTCGTCCTGATAGCGGGAAATCATACGGGTGAACTCAGACGGCAGGCTGGCCGAAGAAAGCGAAACGGTGCGTTCGATCTGGCTGCGCTTGACGATGGGCATGACACCGGCAGAGACCGGCAGCGTGATGCCTGCGCGGCGTGCCAGATTCAGAAAGCGGTAAAAGTGCATGTTGTCAAAGAAAAGCTGGGTCAGCAGGTGCTCGGCACCGGCGGCCTGCTTGATGCGCAGGTTCTCAACGTCATGCAGCAGGCTGTCGGCCTCAGGGTGGCCCTCCGGGTAGCAGGCACCGTGAACGGAAAAATCCGGCTTCTTCCATTTGATAAAGGACGTCAGGTCGCTGGCGTGTTTGAAGTCGGGGCTCTCCGGGCGGGACGGGCTGCGGTCCCCGCGCAGGGCCAGCACATCCCGGACGCCGACAGATTCCAGCTGATCCAAAATCTCCGCTGCACGGGTCTCGTCGTTGCCCATGCAGATCAGGTGCGCCAGCGTGGGGACATGCAGCTCGTTCTGAATGTAGTCGGCCACCTCCGCGGTGGAGACGCCGCCCGCAGAGCCGCCCGCACCGAAGGTAACGCTGATGAAGCCGGGGTCCATGGCCTGCATCTGGCGCAGGGTGTCCTTGAGTTTATCCATCTGGGTTGTCTGTTTCGGCGGGAAGCATTCGATAGAGAAAACGCAGCGTTTGGCTTTGAACTGTTCCGTAATCGTCATTTTCTACTCCTTATTTTTACGCCGCAAAATCGGCGGAGTCCGCGGAAGTTTCCACGTTGAGGGTATTGTTCTGCCAGATGAAGGTGAGGCTGCCCTCCAGGTCAGTGCGCCATACCTCGGCACCGACCTCTGCGTAATTTTGCAGGGCAGCGCGGTGCGGATGGCCGTAATCGTTGTGCAGCCCGCAGCTGACGGCCACGGCCTCGGGCCGGACTGCCTGCATAAAGGTCAGGCTGTTGGAGGTGTAGGACCCGTGGTGCCCCGCCTTGAAAAGAGTGGCATGCAGAGTCGGACCGTAGGTATCGACCAGACGCTGCTCGGCGTCTGCCTCTGCGTCGCCGGTATCGAGAAAGCGGAAATCGCCCGCCGTGAACAGCGTGCAGAGCGAGGCATCGTTGACGCTGTCGGCATCCTCGCTGCCGCCCTGCAAAATTTGCAGCTTGCCGCTGCCAAGCGGGTATTCCTCTCCGGCTTCTGCTGTGAGAATTTCTGCTCCGCTGTCGGCGGCCAGCTCTGCGAGATGGCGCGGCCAGTCGGCGGTCTCATCCGCCGTGGGCTGCCACAGCGGCAGCAGCAGGGTCTTGACCGGGAGGGTGCGCAGCACCGCGCGGGCGTTGCCGGTGTGGTCTGCGTGGGGATGGGTCAGCACAAGATAGTCAAGCGACGGCACACCCAGCACGTCCAGGTCATAGAGCAGCGCGTCCTCAGCCTCGACGGGACCGGTGTCGATCAGGCAGTACGCACCGTCCTGACAAAGCAGCACGGCATCGCCCTGCCCGACATCCAGCACATACACGACGGTGCTGCCGTCCGCAGTCTGCGGAGCGCTTTCCTCGGTTTGGAGCGGTACGCCGAGCGCGGCGCGCAGCTGCTGCCAGCCGGGAACGCTGCCCCTGCCGCCCAAAAGCTGGACGACGAACGCGGCAAGCACCAACAAGCAGACGGCAACCGCCGCGGCCAGGCGGGCAAAGCGCTTACCCGTCATACTGGCCGTTCAGCTTGCGCTCCTCCCACTCGGCCTTGGTCACAAGCACGGCGCGGGGCTTGGCACCCTCATAGGGGCCGATGATCTTTTCCTGCTCCATCTGGTCCATGATGCGGGCGGCGCGGGCGTAGCCCAGCTTGCAGCGGCGCTGCAACAGGCTGGTGGAGGCCTGACCGGCGTCGATGACCACGTCCACGGCCTGCTTGAACATGGGGTCGGAGCCTGCGTCCTCCTCGGCGTCGGCACCGCCGCCGCCCTTTTTGCCGTCCTGAATGGCGTGCTTTTCCATGGCCTCGATCATGGCCTCGTCGTACTGCACGGTGGCGCTGGATTTGATGAAGTCCAGCACACGGCTGATCTCCTCATCCCGCACAAAAGTGCCCTGAATGCGGGTGGGCTTGGGTGCGCCCACGGGCATAAAGAGCATATCGCCCTGACCCAGCAGCTTTTCTGCGCCGGCACCGTCCAGAATGGTGCGGCTGTCCACCTGACTGGACACCGCAAAGGCGATGCGGCTGGGGATGTTGGCCTTGATCAGGCCGGTGATCACGTCCACGCTGGGGCGCTGGGTGGCAACGATCAGGTGCATACCGGCGGCGCGGGCTTTCTGGGCGATGCGGCAGATGGAATCCTCCACATCCTTGCCCACCACCATCATCAAATCGGCCAGCTCGTCGATGATAATGGCGATGTAGGGCATCTTTTCCAGCTCTGGCTGCTCGGCAGCCAGCTTGTTGAAGGACTTGATATCGCGCACATTGTTCTCCGCAAACAGGCGGTAGCGGCGCTCCATCTCCTGCACTGCGCTGCCCAGTGCACCGGCGGCCTTGCGGGGCTCGGTGACAACGGGCATCAGCAGGTGAGGGATGCCGTTATACTCGGCCAGCTCCACTACCTTGGGGTCGATGAGCAGCAGCTTCACGTCCTCCGGGCTGGAGCGGAACAGCAGGCTCATGATAATGCTGTTCACGCACACGGATTTACCGCTGCCGGTGCTGCCCGCGATGAGCAGGTGGGGCATCTTGCACAGGTCGGTCACCTGCGCTACACCGGCAATGTCCTTGCCAAGGGCGATGCCCAGCGGCGAGGTCATGCGCAGAAAACTCTGGCTCTCAAAGATGCTGCGGATGGAAACGGCGGTCTTTTTGTGGTTGGGCACCTCGATGCCCACGGCGGGCTTGCCGGGAATGGGGGCTTCCATACGCACGTCTGCCACCGCAAGGTTCAGGGCGATATCGTCCGCCAGCGAGGTGATGCGGCTGATCTTCACACCCGCCATGGGCTGCAGCTCGTACCGGGTGACAGAAGGTCCGCGGGAGATATCCAGCACCCGGGTGCGCACGCCGAAGCTCTCCAGCGTGTCCACCAGCTTTTGGGCGTTGGCCTTCAGCTCCTCCTGTGCGCCGGGGTCGCTCTCCTCCTGCGTTTTTTCAAACAGCTCAATGGGTGGGTACTGGTACTCGTAGCGGTCCACCGTCTTGGCCTCCTCGGCGGGTGCGGTGGCGGCCGCCTGCTCGGAGACGGCGGGCTTTTCCATGGCCGCAGCCACCAGCGAGTTGATGTCTTTTTCCTCCACCGGCTCGGCGGTGATGCTGATCCAGCCGTCCTCGTCCGGCGCAGAGCGGAACGCCACGGCGTTCTCGGCGCTCACCCGGGGCACGGCGGGCTGGATAGGCGCAGCCTCCGGCTGCGTGGGCATCTGCGGCTGCACCACCGGCGCTGCCGGCTGGACGATGGGCGTATCAAAAGCGGGGGCAGGCTCTTCCGGCTGGGGGGCATCTTTGGCAAAGAAATCTGCCGCAGAGGTGACTACCGGGTCTGCCACGATGGGCGGCGGCGTGGGCTTGGATGCAGGGCGCAGCGGGTCCTGCCCGAAGGTGCCGCCCGGCCCGACGATCAGCGGCTCAATGGGCTCGCTGCCGCCCTCGGAGAGGGCGGTGTGGTCGGGGCCAAGGTCTACATCAAAGGCGGCGCGGGGATGGGCAACGCTGACCCGCACCGGGGTGATGGGCGGCGCGGCAGGCTCCGGCTGGGCAAGGGCGGCGGGTGCAGCCTCAGTTTCGGCAGCGTCTGCCTCCATCTCCTGCGTTACCTTGTGTCCCCAGCGCAGCACGCCGGACATCCAGTCCGGCACCCCTAGATGCAGCCCGGCAGGCTCGTCCTCCTCGTCCAGCGGCTCGTCCTCGGTTTCGTCGTATTCCTCGTCGATCGCCCGCTCTGCCTGCCGGATGGAGGCGCGCTCGGCGCGGCGGGCAGAGCGCTGCTCTGCAAAGGCAGCGCCGCGGGCGTGGATACCGCCGGTGACGGCACACAGCCAGACCCAGACCTCGGCGGGGGTGATGTCAAAAATGTACAGGCTGCCGCACAGCAAAAGCACGATCATGATGAGGTTTGCCGCCGGGCGTCCGCACAGCAAAAGCAGCACGCCGCCCAGCACAAAGCCCATTGCGCCGCCGGAAAGCCATGCGTTGACGCCGTTGGCGTAGCAGGCGGAAAGCATTTGCAGCGCCGACAGCCCCTGCGGCTGGATATCGGAAAACACGATGACTGTGCCGCAGACAAAGATAAGCCCCAGCACCAGCTTGAGGATGCGGGACAGCAGCTCCTCGCCCCGGGTGTACAAAACGGCCAGACAGCACACGGCTGCACCCAGCACAAAGCTGCCGCAGCCGAACAGCCCGAACAGCACATCATGGAGCACCCGCCATACGGAATCGCCCCGCACAAAGGCCAGCACCATCAGCAGCAGGCCGCCGAACAGGGTGCCAAGCCCTGCCGGGAGCCGCTGCTCTGCCTTTTTACGGCGGGCGGCAGTACGCCGTTTCGTTGATTTTCGTTTTTTCGTTGCCATTCTACTCTGTTCCCCAACTTCCCATAGACACAATAATTGATTCTATTATTGTACCACGCAAGGGCAAAAATGGCAAACCATAATGTTGTTTTTCTTGAGGAAAATGGAACGAACCCAGCCCCTCTCGTGAAAAGGCGTTTGGAGCGCTCCGCAGAGCGCGACAAACGCGAAATAAAAAATAATTTTTCCGCTGTTCCTGCGCA
>OIBW01000564.1_pt1 | contig 14543 bp, 9 predicted proteins | sample 1581131 | NCBI WGS metagenome assembly OIBW01 (sample SAMEA3882517, study PRJEB24775) | human gut metagenome | biome: human-associated habitat; feature: intestine environment; material: feces | place: Netherlands | collected 2009/2010 | reverse complement strand
CAACACTCCTTTGGCGGCCATTGTATGCGTCAGCGTAAATACCGGAGCATCCAAAGATACCGGAAAACGGTTCCACTGTGTCTGAAAGAACTTCTCATTAGGAGCATAACGCAGTTTAAGTTCCAGTTCACTGGTCGAAATACTTTTTACAAACGACTTATCTTCATCCTGCCTGATGAAAGGAATGAGATGCGAAGATTCATCTTTCCGCAGACGTGTGGTCACTTGAAAGGAGAAGCCCGAATGAAACTCGTTCGTATACGTCAGTTCCGCTTTCCGCTGATAGCCGATACGGTCGTCCTTCTGGCGTTTCAACGCCAAAAAAACGTTATCCTGACTGGTATAGAGATAATGTTGCCCATACTGGTTGACATCGGACAAATAACGGAATTTGAGCGAATGAATCGGAAACTCATTGGCGTACTCTTTTTTCTTATGGAAAGAATATTCCAGTTCCGCCAACCCTTTCACACGTTCGTCGCGGAAACCGTACGCCACATATCCCCTGCCGAACAAATGCGGATTAAGCCATGCCGTTGTCATCCCACCGGCACGCACACGCACTCCCTCCAGCGCATTACCGCTGATGGTGGTGTTCATCATACCGATATAGAACAAAGGAGCTTTCTCCTTAGGTGCGGGAATATATCCGGTAAACAGCACCTTCAGCACCTTCTCCGTCCAATAATAAACCGGATAACTACGCAATTGCGCCATCATCTTGTCTACGGAAGTCTCTTTCTTGCTCACTTCCGCAAGACGGTTGGCATCCCAGTAAGCATCGGAATGAGCGGAAGAGTCCATACCCTCAATCACCTTCTCGGGTTTTCGGAACGCCTGCAAGGCATCGGCAGTAGGTTCGTAAGCATAATTCCGGTAATAGACATCCCGTTTGGCATAGATGCCGTCGCTGTTGTCCACCAATTTGAATTCCGTCGTGATGCTTTCATTCATAAGTTGCCTTGTACCGTCTTCCGCACGGTCGAAGTCCTGTTCTATCTTCATGTAATCCACAAAGTTCAGATTGATTTTCTGAGGAAAGTTCATCACTACACGACGCACGAAATACGTACTGTCCAGCATGACGTACAGATGCCCCGTAAAGCCGAACGACTCGGAGTTGAAAGGCACGAAAGTCAAGTCCACGCAAGGCTTTCCGGCAACGGTAAGCGTATCCATCAGATAGTATTTGTAGAACGAAGGGCCTAAAGAAGATAACGGACTGACAAACTTATTGGTAAACAGCGTTATGTTGTTCTGATAAATATCCACGTCCGTCATAGTGACGCTGATGGCCTGCTCCATCCCCTGCTGTGACAGCATTTCGTCCACTCCCGCCTGCCGCCGCGCCTTCACCCATTGCTTCTCGCTGTGCGGCGACTTACGGTAATAATCCGTAGCCAGCAACTCGCGGTTGGACACCGCCAGTACCGGTTTTCCCGTCACGGCGGAAGTATCCACATAATCGGTCAGGAACTTGAACTTGCGGTACAGCCACTTCTGCTGTTTCACACTGTCGAAGTTGTTAATGGCAAACGTCATTTTCTCATAACGCTCGCGCTGCCAGAAGTCGCGCTCATCCGGAGAATAATCATCCCGGTGCTCTATCATCTTCCGCACAAACTCCACTGCCGGATTGTTTTTCTTCTTGTAGCGCTCGCGTTTCGGCTTCACCACCACTTCATTCAGTGCATAAGTGGTGGGGGCAAGCGCCACTTTTATACACTCTCCCCGTGCCGGATGAATCAGCCGGGTGTATTCATTATAGCCCACGGCCGAGATTACCAGCCGTGCTTCCGGGCGATAGGTCTTGAAGGAAAATACCCCCTTGTCATCAGTCATTCCCCCCTCTGTGGTTCCTTTCAGATAGACCGAGGTATATGGCAACGGCTCCCGTGTCAGCGAATCCGTGACAACACCTTGCACTATATATTGCGCCCTCACAGGAAGTGCAATTATCTGCAACAGCAGAAATACCCTAATAAACAACCTCATACCTTACCCATCTATCATTCAGTGCGCAAAGGTACGGAAGAAAACTTTTTCTAAAAGTCCGGTTTTGCGGAATAAATGTTCTAAAAAACCACTTTTATTCAAAACACTTCCCGTTAAAACCCGTTGTATAGCGAATACGACTTACAAAAGACGTACAAACCGACCTAAATACTTAATTATGGAATGGATTTTCAACCAACTCAGAGAACGTCCCGAATTAGCCATTTTCCTCACCATTTTTCTGGGGTTCTGGCTGGGTAAGCTGCGTATCGGTAAGTTTACTTTGGGAACCGTCACCAGCGTGTTATTGGTAGGCGTAGTGGTAGGGCAACTGAATATTGCCGTACCCGGCCCTGTCAAGTCAGTGTTTTTCTTGCTGTTTCTGTTTGCCGTAGGCTACAAGGTAGGGCCGCAGTTCTTTCGCGGACTGAAAAAAGACGGATTGCCCCAAGTGGCTTTTGCGGTGCTGATGTGCGTATCCGTTTTGGGAGTAACCTGGCTGCTTGCCCTACTCATGGGATATAACATGGGAGAAGCCGCCGGATTGCTTGCCGGCTCACAAACCATATCGGCCGTCATCGGCGTGGCCGAAGATACAATGGCAAACATGGGACTGGACGAAGCGCAACGGCAGAGCTACGTCAACATCATCCCCGTATCCTATGCCGTAACCTACATTTTCGGTACCGCCGGTTCGGCTTGGGTGCTATCGTCCATCGGACCGAAAATGCTGGGCGGACTGGATAAGGTGAAAGCCGCCTGCAAGGATTTGGAAGTCCGCATGGGCAACTCTCAGGCAGATGAACCCGGCTTCATTCATGCCGCACGCCCCGTCACTTTCCGCGCCTACCGCATCGAAAACGAATGGTTCAAAAACGGGAAAAGGGTCATAGACCTTGAAGTGTACTTCCAGCAACAGGACAAGCGCCTGTTTGTGGAGCGGATACGCAAGGCAGGCGCTATCCGCGAGGTCAGCCCCAACGTGCAACTGGAAATAGGGGATGAAGTCGTACTAAGCGGACGCCGGGAATACGTTATCGGCGAAGAGGATTGGATAGGACCTGAAATACAAGACCAGCAGCTATTGGACTTCCCCGCAGAAAAACTGCCCGTCATGATTACCAAAAAGACCTTTGCCGGAAAGACCGTTTCGGCCATCCGCAACGAGAAGTTCATGCACGGTGTCAGTATCCGCAGCATCAGGCGTGCGGGCATCGACATCCCCGTCATGGCGCAGACCACCGTAGATGCCGGCGACGTGGTAGAGGTAGTGGGAACCAGGCAGGAAGTGGAAACAGCCGCCAGACGTTTGGGCTATATAGACCGTCCTACCAATCAGACTGATATGATTTTCGTAGGGCTCGGCATCCTTGTAGGCGGATTGTTCGGTGCACTATCCGTCCACATCGGCGGCGTACCAATCAGCCTGAGCACCAGTGGCGGAGCGCTGATAGCGGGATTGCTCTTCGGCTGGCTGCGCAGCAAGCATCCCACTTTCGGCCGTATTCCCGAACCGTCGCAATGGGTACTGAACAATGTAGGGCTGAACATGTTTATCGCCGTAGTAGGCATATCGGCAGGCCCCGGCTTTGTACAGGGATTTCACGATGTGGGTATCAGCCTGTTCCTCGTAGGCGCAGCAGCCACCACTTTCCCACTGATTATCGGGCTGTTGCTTGCCAGGTATCTGTTCAAGTTTCATCCGGCCATCGCATTGGGATGCTGTGCGGGCGCAAGGACCACTACGGCAGCCCTCGGAGCCATACAGGATGCCGTAGAGAGTGAAACGCCTGCGCTGGGTTATACCGTGACGTATGCCGTAGGCAACACCCTGCTGATTATATGGGGAGTGGTTATCGTCCTGCTGATTTAATGCCCTGAAGACTTTAAGCAGATTACCTAATAAGTAAAAACTGTTTTCAAGCTTACTAAAATCTTTCCGTCCGACAGCTGTCGGACGAAAATTCAACAATTGTCGGACGATAATTCAACAGCTGTCGGACGAATGGAAAACAATTATCGGACGAATAGATTTTAGCATACCTAGAATTAGTTTATGCCGACTGTCACTTTAATTATAACGCTTTTTAAAAACTAAACTTCAGATTATATGAATACAAAACTTTTAGAAAAGAAGATGGAGAATATCAGTCCCTTTGAACTGAAAAACCGTCTTATCGACATGGCAGATGAAAGCCTGAAAAAGACCGCCCGTACCATGTTGAACGCCGGGCGCGGTAACCCCAACTGGATTGCAACCACTCCACGCGAAGCCTTTTTCCTCCTGGGAAAATTCGGACTGGAAGAATGCCGTCACGTCATGTTTCTCCCCGAAGGCATCGCCGGCATCCCCGAAAAACAAGGTATTGCCGCCCGCTTTGAGCAATTCCTCAAAAGCAATACCTACCAGCCCGGAGCCAAACTGCTGGAACAAACCTACCACTACATGCTGATGCAGCATGCCGTCGACCCCGACAGCCTCGTACACGAATGGGCGGAAAGCGTCATAGGCAACCAGTATCCTGTGCCCGACCGCATCCTGCAATTCACCGAAATGCTGGTATGCGACTACCTGAATCAGGAAATGTGCGACAACCGTCCGCCTCGCGGAGCTTTCAACCTGTTTGCCACCGAAGGCGGAACAGCTGCCATGTGTTACATCTTCGATTCGCTGCAAGAGAATTTCCTGCTGGACAAAGGCGACGGTATCGCCCTCATGGTTCCTGCCTTTACACCTTACATAGAGATTCCCCAACTGGACCGTTACCGGTTCGAGGTGACCGAACTGCATGCCAACCGCATGAGCAAAGACGGGCTGCATCTGTGGCAATACAGTGACGAGGATATAGACCGGCTGAAAAATCCGGCCATAAAGGCTTTGTTTGTCACCAACCCGAGCAACCCTCCCAGCTATATGCTCAGCCCCGAAACAATGGCGCGCATCGTAAACATCGTAAAGGAAGACAATCCCAACCTGATGATTATTACGGACGATGTGTACGGTACTTTCAGCCCGCATTTCCGCTCGTTCATGGCAGAAATTCCGTACAATACGCTTTGCGTGTACTCTTTCTCCAAGTATTTCGGCGCTACCGGCTGGCGCAATGCCGTCATAGCGCTGCACGAATACAATGTATTCGACAGACAAATATCCCGATTGCCGAAAGAGAAGCGCGAAGCCCTCAACCGCCGCTATGCCACGCTGACCCTGCATCCCGAAAAATTGAAGTTCATAGACCGCATGGTAGCGGACAGCCGTCAGATAGCCTTGAACCATACGGCAGGACTTTCATTGCCTCAACAGATGCAGATGAGCTTATTCGCCGCCTTTGCCCTGCTGGACAAAGAGAACAGCTACAAGCAGAAGATGCAGGAAATTATCCGGCGCCGCTTGCAGGCTCTTTGGGACAATACCGGGTTTACGTTAGTGGAAGACCCCTTACGGGTAGGCTATTATACGGAAATCGACATGCTGGTATGGGCCGAAAAGTTCTATGGAGAGAAGTTTGTGGAATACCTCAAAAAAACGTACAGTCCGCTGAACGTAGTATTCCGCCTTGCTCAGGAAACATCTTTAGTGCTTCTGAACGGTGGCGGCTTCGACGGACCCGAATGGAGCGTACGTGCCTCCCTTGCCAATCTGAACGAGAGTGATTATGTTACAATCGGTCAGGGAATCAAGCGGATATTGGATGAGTACGCAGAAGAATGGAGGAAAATCAGAAGTTGAGAATTGGGAATTCTCAATTAAACAAGATTCGGAAGCGGGTCAATCCGTCATTGTATGTGCGCAGGGAGAATGCACAACCGTGACGGCTCAGCACTTCCCTGATAAACGCCAGGCCAATCCCCTGCCCGTTCGGCTTGGTGGAGAAGAAGGGACTGAAGAGTTTAGCTTCGGTCTCTTTGCTGATTCCGGGACCATTGTCTACGATTTCTATAAGAGCGGGGGCAGTGGTCCTTACCGTTATTTCGCCCTGCTTGTCTGCCGCTTCTCCGGCGCTCTCTATACTTTCGGCAGCATTCTTAATGATATTTACCAAAACCTGCTCGAACAGCGAAGCATCCAGGCGCACCTGCCCTACTTCGGGGTCGCATTCCAAGCGGAGAATAATGTTACGGTCATTGCACATTCCCTCCATAAAACGCTTGCACATGGATACCAATTCGTTCAGTTGAACCTGCGCTACTGTAGGTTCGGGAATCTTCACCACATCGGCAAAGCGGGTAATGAAACGGCTCATAGAGAAACAGCGCTCCGTACACACGCGCATTACCTCGCAAATGTCTTCCATATTTTCTTCCGTAGAAAGAGCCTGCTCTACCGTATCCAAGGTAGAGGTAATGCCGGCAGTGGTATTGTTCACCTCGTGGGCAATCATACGGATAACCTTTTCGTATGCACGCTTTTCCGCTTTCATCACTTCATCCGTCATGCGCTCTATCAGGAAGAAAGGATGCTTGAACCCTCTGTCTATAAACGAAGAATGGGTACACTTGTAGATATTCGCATCGTTCAACCGCACCACGGAAGTCGTTTCTTTAGGAATGGATGCCAGCTCTTCCGCCAAAGGCGAATCAATTTTATCCAGTTTCCTGTTCTGCGCCTCTTCCAGACGAACGCCCAGCATCTTTACAGCCATCGGATTGAGTTGTGACACCTCACCGTCCAACGTCATAATGACAACCCCCATAGGCGATGCCTGAATCAGCAAATCAAGAAAATGGTTCTGCTCTCGCATACGCAGACGCTCATTCTTGAGTTGTTCCATCATACGGTTGAAAACGTTCACGATACGGTCGGCCTCATACTGCCCCACCCTGCTGAGCCGGCTGCTGAAATCCTGCTCGCGCAACAACTCCATACCGCTTCCTATCGTACTCATCGGCTTGACAATCTTACGATAGAACACCGCCAGATAGAGCAGTATGAATACAATAATACCCTCCACAACATATAGATGCGTGGTCTGCATTTTGCCTGCCAGATATATCAACGCTCCACCCAGCCCAAGCAAAAACAATACAAGAATAAAAAAATAAAATTTAATACGCACGTGAGGTAGGGATTAGGGGTTAGTGATTAACGATTAACGATTAGCGATTAGGGTTAATGATTAGCGGGTAGTGATTAACGATTAGGGGCTGGTAAGCGACGACTAACGGTCAAGATTTAAATGACTAAACACTTATCGCTAAACCCTAATCACTAATCGCTATTTTATATTTTTCCAGCCGTCTGTATAGAGCAGCCCTGCTGATGCCCAGTGCCAATGCAACCTGACTGAGATTGCCTTTATGCTGTTCTAAGGCTTGCAGGATAGTTTGCCGTTCTATTTCATCCAGCGTCATGCCGGCAAAGGAAGTGCCATCTGCGGCTTTTGCAGGTTCGTCGTGACGTTGGTACTGCGATTCAAAATCAGAAGCATCCAGGGTTTGTTTTCCACTGACAAGAATGGTACGCTCCACCAGGTTTTTCAATTCGCGGATATTACCCGAATAAGGCAACCGGGATAGGAAGTTCAGCGCATCCGCTGAAAATTCGGTACGCGGCAAGCCGTTTACGGCAGCCTGACGGTCGGCAAAGTGACGTGCCAACAGGGGAATATCCTCACGGCGTTCGCGCAAGGCGGGCAGTTTTACGGTTATCAGATTGATACGGTAGAAAAGGTCTTCGCGGAATGTGCGTTCGGAAACCATTTTGCGCAAATCGGCATTGGTGGCGGAGACAACACGCACATCCACTTTGCGCGGGCGGCTGTCGCCCAGCACCTCAAACGTCTGGTCCTGAAGCACACGCAATAGTTTAACCTGGCAGGACAAATCCAAGTCGCCTATTTCGTCCAGAAAGATAGTTCCTTTGTTTGCCAGTTCAAAACGCCCTATGCGGTCGGCACTTGCATCGGTAAAAGCGCCCTTCTTATGACCGAACATCTCGCTCTCGAACAGACTCTGCGAGATACCGCCGAGATTGACTTTCACAAAAGGCTGTCTGGTGCGCTGACTGTTGATATGGATAGCTTCGGCTATCAGTTCCTTACCTGTACCACTCTCGCCGGTAATGAGTACGGAAGCGTTGGTACGGGCTATGCGGGCTACGGTATTCAGCACCTCCATCAGTCCTTGCGATTTTCCGATGATGTGACTGCGGTTCAAACCCTCCGCCTACTCTTCCGGCACTTCTTTCGGAGCGGCACTCAGTTCCAAGGCGGTTTCGATACGCTGCAAAAGGGCGGCATTGTTCCACGGTTTGGTAATAAAGTCAAAAGCCCCCGCCTGCATCCCCTGTACGGCAAGTTGGATGCTTCCCCATGCCGTCATCAGTATAACGGGAACATCGGGACGGAAGACCTTTACCTGTTTCAACAGCGTAAGTCCCTCCTCTCCGGTAGTGGAAAGTGTAAAGTTCATATCCATCAATATCAGTGCGGGAGATTCTGCACGAACTATATCCATTGCCTCACGGGGTCCCGGTGCTGTTTTTACCTCATAACCGGCACGCTTCAGCATAAAACTAAGTGAAGAACGTACGGCACTATCATCATCGACTATCAGTATCATAGTATTTTGTAGTTTGTTACTTGCAAAAGTAAGTTTTTTCGCCACAGGTCATACAGATTTGCATCATTTTTTTGTTATTTCCTTTATAATCGTACAAATCGGCATAATTTCTACCGGCATCAGCCTTTGATTATATCTTCAAAGTCGGCTTCCAACTCCATGTTCCGTTCAAAATCCCAAAGGGTCAGGCTACGGAGTTGATAGAAGTAATACCAATAATAATAAAGTTCGGAGATGTGCTTTTGCCGGGCTTCGTCTTTGGAGTTCTGCGCATCGTTGAGGTCAAGGGTACTTATTTTACCAATCATAAAAGTCTCCACACTGGTCTTGTAACGTTTTTCGGCTATCTGGTCCGCCTCTTCGGCTATTTCCAACTGCTGGGCTTGGTTGTTGAAGTTTGCCACCAGCAGGAAAATGTCCTGATTGAAGTCCATTTGTTCCTGGCGGATTTTGGAAAGTACCACTTCGCGGTTGCTCTTGGCTACCCTCACCTTGCCGCGACGTTTTCCCCAATCGAGGATAGGTATTTTTACACCGACCTTGACAATCTGGTTGTCCAGCAGATCCTGATAGGCAGATGAGAACTCATAGTTTTGTCCGGTATAGCCAACGCTGGCAAACAGGTCTATACTCCTTAAATTTCCACGTGCCGTAGCCACTTCATAATCGGCTTCTAACTGGCGGCGACGTATATTCTGGGCAAACGAGTTGCGTTCCAAAGCCTTGTTCAGAACACGGTCGTAGTCCATTTTAATACCAGGAACGGAAGCAGGTATAACAGGATTCAGCCCCTCACTCTCCGACACGCCGAGAAACGAACGTAGCTGAAACATCTTGGCGTTCAAAGTGCTTTCGGCTTCGGTTACATCGGCTTTGCCTTGCAGAGAGTTCAGCTTGAGTTGCAGCAAGTCGTTTTCCGAAATCTGTCCCATTTTCCGCTTGGCAATGGCCACTTCGTAAAGGCGGTCTGAATTGGCTTTGTTTTGCTGCGCAGTAACAAGCGCTTCCTTTGCCAGCAATAACTCGAAAAAATAAGTAATGGTCTTCATCGTTACCTGCTCCGTTGCCGAAATAAAGGCAGCCTTTGCCTCTGCATACCGGACAGGTTCGATACGGCGGTTCCACTTCAAACTGTTCACGCCGAATATGGGTTGCGTCAATTCAAGGCTTACGGGCACGGACATAAACTGTTTGTCGCCGCCGGAGCCCAACTGCTTGATGTAATCGAGAGAAGAAGCCAGCGACAACTTACCGCCTGTGAACCAAATGTTCTGGTCAATGGAAAGTGCACCGGACAACCCCAATGTATTGTTACGGACAAAGCTATAGGAACCGTCCGAATTCTGATAGGTGCTGTACGACTTATTATAATTGGGCAATGTTCCCGTAAAATTTATTTCGGGCAACAGGTCTGCACGGAAAGTACGGTATTCCCAATAGGCTGTCTTCAATTCGTTGAGCGCCACGGCAGCATCTACAGATTGGGTACGCGCCAGTGCAATGGCTTCCGCTAAAGTGATTTCACGTTCGTGCGTCAAAGTATCATTCTGTGCCGAGGCAAACAGTGATATCCCAAAACAAGCGGCAAGTAAAATATTCTTTTTCATGTTCGGTCTTTAAAATTGTCGTTGACAGAAAAGCAAAGAGTGTGCCAAGCAGGCAGGAAAGTATTACGCAAGGGGGAGTGTCCGAAATCGGACACTCCCCCTGTTCGTTTGCGGACGGTTAATAATGACTCAGTCCCGAGTCAAACACTAAAGTACCCCTTTTGAGCTTGGCAATTCATAGTGATAAATATCGCGTTTCACCGCCATCTTCAAGGCTCTTGCCAGTGCTTTGAAGATTCCCTCTATCTTATGATGCTCGTTCTGCCCTTCCGCCTTGATGTTAAGGTTCATCCTGGCTGCATCGCTTAATGACTTAAAGAAGTGCAGGAACATTTCTGTAGGCATCTCTCCTATTTTCTCGCGCTTGAACGCGGCATCCCATACCAGCCAGGGACGTCCTCCAAAATCCAGACATACCTGACACAGACAATCGTCCATAGGCAGTGCATAGCCGTAACGTTCTATGCCGCGCTTACTGCCCAATGCCCGATACAGGCACTCACCCAAAGAGAGGGCGGTATCCTCTATTGTATGATGCTCGTCTACTTCCAAATCACCTTTTACGTGAATGGTCAAATCCATGCCGCCATGCTTGCCTATCTGTTCCAGCATATGATCGAAAAAACCAAGTCCGGTATGAATATCACAATGACCATTACCGTCTAAATTTACAGCCACGTAAATATCCGTCTCTTTCGTAATACGGCGCACTTCCGCTTTCCGTTCACCGGCAAAAAGAAATTCGGCTACCTTATCCCAATCCTTTGTTGCCAAAACACAGACGTCCTCCAAGCCCTCACACGCAGCTTCACCACCGGCCAATTTCGGTTTCAGCATATTCGTATCTTCCTGTAAGAGGATAGCACGACATCCCAGGTTCTTAGCCAACTCCACATCCGTAGCACGGTCGCCTATCACAAAACTATTTGCCAAATCGTATTCAGGATTGTCGAGATACTTCGTCAGCATACCGGTACGCGGCTTGCGGGTTGGCGCATTGTCTTCGGGCATGCTACGGTCTATGCAAATATCATCGAAGGCAATTCCCTCACCTTCCAACGTCTTCATCATCAGGTTATGCGCCGGCCAAAAAGTTTCTTCCGGAAAAGATGCCGTACCCAACCCGTCCTGATTGGTAACCATAACGAACTCAAAATCCAGCCTGCTACGGATAAAACCAAGATTACGCATTACTTTCGGATAAAACTCCAGTTTCTCCAACGAATCCAATTGATAATCTACGGGCGGCTCTATAACCAACGTCCCGTCACGATCTATGAAAAGTACTTTCTTCATACCCTACTACTTTATACTTTATATTTCTCCAACGCCTCAACCAGCCTTTCATTCTCGTTTCTCGTACCTACCGTTACCCGCAGACAGTTTCCGCAAAGCGACACGGAATTACGGTTACGCACAATGATGCCTTCAGCCACCAGATAATTATAAATCTTCACCGCATCCGTCACACGGACCAGAAAAAAGTTTGCATCCGAAGGAAATATTTTCACCGTACAAGGCAGTTTCACAAATTCGTTTTCCAGATTCTCACGTTCTTCTTTCAATGTTTTTACCCAACGCTCTATTTCATAATAACGGTACAACATCTCCATCGCTTGTTTCTGAGTCAGCTGGTTTACATTATAAGGATACTTTATCTTGCTGAAAATCGAAATGATTTCCTGCGAAGCAAAAGCCATGCCCAAGCGTATGGCAGCACAGCCCCATGCTTTGGAGAAAGTTTGCAGTACAATCAGATTAGGATATTTGTCCAGTTCATCCAAAAAAGAAGGCGCCTCTGAAAAATCGTTATAAGCCTCATCCAATATCACCAGCCCGTCGAATTCGCGGATGATTTTCTCAATCTCACTCCGAGGCAAATCGTTTCCTGTGGGATTATTGGGAGAACAAAGAAAAATCAGTTTCGTATGTTCATCTGCAGCCGCCAGCAACTTATCTGCCGAAAATTGAAAATCCTCGTCTAACAGTACCTTGCGGTACTCCACATCATTTATTTCGGCACATACCTGATACATGCCGTACGTAGGGTCTATAGCTACTACATTGTCTATACGCGGTTCGCAAAAAGCGCGAAATACAAGGTCTATTGCCTCATCACTGCCATTTCCCAGAAATATGCGTTCGGGGGAGATTTTCTTTACCTTCGACAGTTCTTTCTTTAGCTCCCGTTGCATCGGGTCCGGATAGCGGTTGTGCGGCATATTGTACGGATTTTCATTTGCATCGAGAAAAACGGATGCGGCAGCGCCATTATATTCATCGCGTGCCGAAGAGTAAGGTTTCAAACGCCGGATATTCGGTCGGGTAAGTTCTTCTAAGGTTCTCATGGACAGAAAGAGTTTATTTACGGATTATGAATTATCAATGATGAAGTATGATTTTTTTAATTTTCAACTCCCATTTTATCAAGTCTGACAGTTACCGCATTCTTATGCGCATCCAAATGCTCGCTGGCTGCCATTTCCTCTATAGCAGGGCCAATAATGCGTATCCCTTCCGGCTTAATTTCCTGGAAAGTAATCTTACGTATAAAACTGTCAAGGCTGACACCGCTATAAGCTTTGGCATAGCCATTGGTGGGCAGCGTATGGTTAGTGCCCGAAGCATAATCTCCTGCACTTTCCGGAGTCAGAGAGCCCAAAAATACCGAACCGGCATTAACCACCCGCTCCGCAACGGACATATAATCCGCTGTTTCGATAATGAGATGCTCCGGTGCATAGGAATTGGTCAGTTCGATAGCTTCGTCCATATTGCGCACAACAATCAGTTTACTATTGGCAAGAGACTTTTCCGCAATCTCTTTACGGGGCAACAAAGCCAATTGACGCTCCACTTCTTCTTTCACAGCCTGCTGTAATGCCGGGGAAGTGGTAACCAGTATCGCCTGACTGTCGGCCCCATGCTCTGCCTGGCTCAGCAAGTCGGCAGCTACAAAAGACGGATTGGCAGTTTCATCCGCCAGCACCTCTACTTCCGAAGGACCGGCGGGCATATCAATAGCTACATCACGCAAGCTTACCAACTGTTTGGCAGCCGTTACGTATTGATTGCCCGGGCCAAATATCTTATATACTTTCGGCACGCTTTCCGTTCCATAAGCCATTGCCGCAATAGCTTGCACACCACCGGCTTTGAAAATACGGTTTACTCCCGCCACCTTAGCTGCAAACAAAACGGCGGGGTGTACTTTTCCATCTTTGCCCGGAGGCGTGCAAAGCACTATCTCCTTACATCCTGCAATCCTGGCTGGAACTGCCAGCATCAGCACGGTGGAAAAGAGCGGTGCTGTTCCACCAGGGATATACAATCCGACTTTCTCTATGGCAACCGCCTTCTGCCAACAAGTAACTCCCGGCTGAGTCTCTACCCGTTTACTTTCGAAGCGTTGTGCCGCATGAAACGTCTCTATATTCCGTTTGGCCAGACGAATGGCTTTTTTCAATTCCTCGCCTACTGATGCTTCCGCTTCCGCCTGCTCCGCTTCCGTCACAGCCAATGCGGTCAGAGCCACTTTATCAAATTTTTCTTCGTATTCCAATACGGCACGGTCGCCTTCCGTTTTTACACGGTCTATAATAGCCCGTACCGTATCAAAAAGGTTTTCCGTATTCATCACCGGACGTTTCAGCAATTCCGCCCACTGAGATTTATCAGGATTAGTAATTAAATTCATACCATCAACATTTAAAGTATCATTTTTTCAATCGGCAAAACCAGAATACCTTCCGCTCCCAATGCCTTCAATTTACCGATAATCTCCCAGAAACATTTTTCATCCAGCACTGTATGTACGGAGCACCAGCCCTCTTGCGCCAACGGCATCACCGTAGGGCTCTTCATACCCGGAAGTACGGCTATAATTTCATCCAGTCTATCTTTCGGCGCGTTCATCAGCACGTATTTCTTGTCTTCCGCTGTCTTTACCGCATTCATACGGAACAACAATTCATCCAGAATCTCCTTCTTCTCTTCACTCATATTCTTGTTGCCAATCAACAGAGCCTCGGATTTCATCACTACTTCTACTTCTTTCAAGCGGTTGCTCACCAAAGTAGAGCCGGAGCTTACAATATCAAAAATCGCATCAGCCAGACCAATCCCCGGAGAGACCTCCACCGAACCGGTAATCACGTGTATTTCCGCTCTCACCCCCTGTTCTTTGAGGTATCGGGAAAGAATGCCGGGATACGAAGTGGCAATCTTCTTACCCTCAAACCACTGCGGACCCGTATATTCAATATCCTTAGGCAAAGCCAATGACAGACGGCATTTGCTGAATCCCAGCCGCTTAATGACTTCCGCATCTTCTTTGCGTTCTACAAACTCATTCTCGCCTACGATACCCAAATCCGCCAC
>OIBW01000543.1_pt1 | contig 15119 bp, 10 predicted proteins | sample 1581131 | NCBI WGS metagenome assembly OIBW01 (sample SAMEA3882517, study PRJEB24775) | human gut metagenome | biome: human-associated habitat; feature: intestine environment; material: feces | place: Netherlands | collected 2009/2010 | reverse complement strand
GGCGGGCGGCCAATGGCCGCCCCTACACATTCAGCAGGTCAAAAATGTGATTTTTTGACCTGCTCAAAAAAAGCTCGTTGAAGCAGCGCTTCAACGAGCTTTTTTATTTCATCTTTTACAGCACGATGCGGAAGCTCACGCTTCGGTCGCACTCGCCGCTCAGGCGGTAGGGCTCCTCCACATCGGTGCACCAGCTGTCAATGCCGCCGACACCGCGCGCGGCACCCAGCACCGTAATGCTGGTGCGGCCGGTTTCGGGCAGCTCGCAGAGGTGCTGCGCAGCCTCGATCTGCTGCGCCGTGTTGGGCAGCGCGCTGAAGGCAAATGCCTCGCCGGTCTGCTCGATCGTCAGGGTCTTGCCGTTGGCCAGCTGCAGGCACACCTGCTGGGTGTCCATGTGCAGGCCGCAATCCTGCGGCACCAGCGCCGGCTCAATGTGCGGGGTCTCCGCATGGCAGCCGAACACACCGCCCTTATAGCGGTCAGGGTAGGTCTCGCCCGAAAGGCCCGTCCAGCAGGTGCGGACCACGGGGGCGGTCGTCTCAAACTTGACGCCGAAGCAGGGCAGCTCGGGCGCGCCGGGCACTGCATGGTAGACGGCCTCGACCTGCAAAGCACCCTGTGCCTCGACCGTGTAGGTCATCTCGACAAGCGCGCCGGGCACGCCGGGCACGCCGAAGCGGTACTGCACCCGCACGCGCTGCTCGGATTCTTCCTGCACGGTAAAGCCCATTCTCTGCACAAAGACATCGGCACCCATCCAGACAGAGGCCCGCTGCGGGAAGCTGCAGCCGCGGTCATTGTCGGTGGAGGCCCGCCAGAACGCCGGGCGCGGGGCGCGCCACAGCCATTCAGTCCCATCCCTGCGCAGCGAGATCGGCCCCTGCTCCGCAATGGAGAACAGCACCTCAAACCCGCTGCCCTTGACGCCGATGTTGCCGTCACCCTCGACCACCGTCAGGGGGTGTGCGGGGCGCTTTTGCCATGCGGCGGCCAGTGCGGCGGCACTGCGCTCGGCTGCCAGCTTATTGTGCGCATCGTGCACAGCGCGGCGTTCTGGGGTGTCGTACCAGTAGCGGACCTCCTGCATGGCAGGCTTTTCGGTGCCGTCCGCATAGACGATGCCGTTGCCGCTGAAGTTGTAATCGGTCGTGCGCTCGTTAAAATCTCCGCCGTAGCCCAGTACGCGGCGGCCCATTGCATCGGTATGCCAGAGCGCCTGATCCATGTAGTCCCAGATGAAGCCGCCCTGATACTTTTCGTACCGGTCGATCAGCGCAATGTAGCTTTCCATCCCGCCGAGCGAGTTGCCTATGTCGTGCATATACTCGCAGAGGATAAACGGCTTCTTGGGGTCGGCGTCCAGATATTCCCTGATGGAGGCGGGGCTGGCGTACATCCGGCTTTCCATATCGCTGATGTCGTCAAACGCACGGCACTGGAACACGCCCTCGTAATGCACAAGGCGGCCGGGATCATTTTCCCGGAAAAACGCCGCCATCGCGCGGATATCCTCGCCGGCATAGCTCTCGTTGCCGCAGGACCAGATCAGCACTGCCGTGTGGTTTTTGTCGCGCTCAAACATGCTGCGCGCGCGATCGACCACGCAGTCCCGCCATTCGGGCAGGCTGCCGGGGACATTCCAGCTCGGCTCCACCACGCCCAGCTTCTGCCAGCTGCCGTGGCTTTCAAGGTTGGTCTCGTCTATCATATAGATGCCGTTTTTATCGCAGAGGTCATACCACCGGCTCTGGTTGGGGTAGTGGCAGGTACGCACAGCGTTGATGTTGTTGCGCTTAGACGGCCATCGCGGCGTGCATATCACTCTCGTCAATGGCGCGGCCCTTCTCGGGATTCCACTCATGGCGGTTGACACCGTTGAAGATGATGCGGCTGCCGTTTAAGCACATGATGCCGTCCTTCATCTCAAAGCGGCGGAAGCCGATGTCGTAGGGCAAGACCTCCTGCACGGCACCGTCGGCGTCATACAGGGTCAGCAAGGCATGGTACAGCACCGGTGTCTCATGGCTCCACGGGTGGATGGCGCTCAGCTCGATGGTGCTGCCGTCAATGTCCTCATCAAAGAGGGCGAACTCCTCGCCGTCGGTCAGGCGCAGGTGTACCCGCGCGCCGTCCGTCTCGCCGTCCAGCTTGACGATGGGGGTCAGAAGGCCGGTGGTGTTGCCCTCGGCCAGCTCCGCCTTGAGCCAGATATCACGGATATGCACCTTGGGCTTGGCGTAGAGATAGACCGAGCGGAACAGCCCCGAGAAGCGGAAAAAGTCCTGATCCTCCAGCCAGGAGGCGCTGCTGTGCTTGTACACCTCGACGCACAGGCGGTTGCCAGTCTGCCTGATATACGGTGTCAGGTCAAATTCCGAGGGGGTAAAGCTGTCCTCGGCGTAGCCGACGAAGTGGCCGTTGCACCAGACATACAGTGCCTGCTCGGCACCCTGAAAACTGACGCAGACGCGCTGCCCGCGCAGCCCCTCGTCCAAGTCAAACTCCCGCAGATAGCTGCCGACAGGAGTGTTGTCCCAGTCGATCTGCGGCGGGCGCAGATAGCTGCGGCCGTCCCACGGGTAGAGGGTGTTGGTGTACTGGATCTGCCCGTAGCCCTGCAGCTCGATATGCCCGGGCACGCAGATTGTGCCGAAAGCAGAGAGATCCGCGTCCTCGCGGTAGAAATCCGCCGGGCGGGCGGCGGGGCAGGCGCTGTAGGCAAAGCGCCAGCTGCCGTCCAGACTTTGGCGCAGCGAGCTGCCGCCCAGTCGTATCTCCGCCTCGCTGCGGTAGCAAACATGGTCTGAGTGTGCATCCAGCCGGTTCACGGCAAAGACGGTCGGGTCGGTCAGCCATTTCAGTTCGGGTGTCATAGTGTCATCCTCTTTTATCGGTCATTGGGCTGCTTTTTTGCCCAGCGGTCACGGAAATAGTGCGCCGCCAGCTTGGGGGTGCGCTCACGGGTGAACAGACCCTTGCGGTTGCAGCTGCCGACACGCATCGGGCCCTGCTGGGTCGAGAAGTCTGCAAAGTTCCACGGCCATTCGCCCACAACAAAGGCGTAGCTGTCCAGACATGCGTTGATGGCCTTGTAGTATTCGACCTGAAATTCCTCGGTGAACATCTCGGGGGCAACGCCGTGCAGGCCCGCGACCGTATCCGCGCCGTACTCGGACAGGATCAGCGGCTTGTCGATCCCCTTCCAGAAGTCCAGCTCCTGCCGGAACGCGTAGGACGCATTGTCGAGATCGCCGCTTAAATTATACCAGCCGTAGTAGCGGTTGATGCAGACGACATCCATCGTGCGGGTCGTGATGTCCTTGGTGTAGTCGTTCTGGCAGCAGACCATCGTGACCGGGCGGTCCTGCGGGTCCTGGGTGTGGGCCTGCTCATACAGCGGGCGCCAGTAGTCGCGGGCGCTCTCGGGGAAGTGCTCGGTGTCCGGCTCGTTGCCCAGGCTCCACAGCACAACGCAGGGGTGGTTCTTGTCGCGCTCGATCATCGCCCGCAGCACGGCGCTGTGGTAGGTCTTGAGCGGGAAGGTCTTGTACGGGTCGCACGCCGCGCCTGCGCCGATGCCGACGGCGGGCGTCTCGTCGATGACGACGATGCCCAGACGGTCACACAGGTCGTAGACCTCCTCGGCGTAAGGGTAGTGGCTCATCCGCAGGCAGTTGGCGTTCAGCCACTCGTACAGCTTCAAATCGGTCACCGTCACGCAGGCATCATAGCCGCGGCCACGGAAGGCCGAGTCCTCATGCTTGCAGGGGCCCTTGAAATAGAACGGTGCGCCGTTAATAAGGAACTTGTGCCCGCTGACCTCCACGCTGCGGAAGCCGAACTTCTGGCGGTACTCGTCCTTGCCGAACTTAACCAGCGCCGTGTAGAGATACGGCGTGCCTGGGCGGGGCTGCCACAGGCGGGCATTCTCCACCTGCACGGTGCCCGCGGCACCGTCGGCGCAGGCCACAACGCGGTCCTCTGCGTCCAGAATCTCCACCTTGACGCTGCCCTCGCCCACGGTGTCCACCGTGTAGCGCAGCGTACCGGTCATATCGGCGGCGACGGTCACATCGCGGATGTAGGCCGCCGGGGTCGTGTAGAGGTGTACCGGGCGGGTGATGCCCGCATAGTTGAAGAAGTCAAAGTTCGGCAGGTTGATGCCCTGAGCCTGCTGGCGCGCCTTGCCGGCCTCGACGGCGGGAATGCCCGCGTTGTCGGAGCCGAAGAACGCCGTGCCGCCCTCGTTGCCGACAGGCAGCGAGCTGTGGCCGATGCGGTTGTCCACCTCGACATCGAGCGTCACGGTCTCACCGGGCTGAGCCAGCGCGGTGATGTCGGCCTCAAACGGCAGGAAGCCGCCGCGGTGGCTGGCGATCTCCTGCCCGTTCAGCCGCACCACGGCGTTGTGGGTCACAGCGTCGAAGCGCAGCACCCGGCGCGCGCCCTCGGGCACGGTGAAGGTCGTGCGGTAGTAGGCCATGCCGTAATGGCGGCGGAACTCCGGGTCGGGGCTCTGGTCATTGTAGGAAGCCGGAACCGCAATGGGCTGCCAGGGCTCATCGGCGTTGAAGCGGAAATCCCACACGCCGAACAGATCCCGGACACTGCGGGCAGAATTGGACTGCGGATACATATACATTACCTCTCTCTCTTTGCGCTAAAGACCTCCCTCTGCGAGCCAGACTCCCCCGATACGGGGGAGGTGGCACGTAGCGCCAGAGGGGGGAACGGTGGCCGAAGGCCGGAGGAAGAGAACTCTGCGGTAATCCGAAATATTTCGGGCCATGGCAAGGCTCTCTCCCCCACCGCCTGCGGGCGGAGCCCCCTCCCAGAGGGGGCCAAGAGAATTATTCGTGCCGGCTCTCCACTGTGGTGGTAAAGACGGACGTGCCGACGGGGACGTCGTACCTGACCGCGGGAATGACCGTGTTGGGGTCGTACAGGTTCGTGTTGGGGTAGGCGTTCACAAGGAAACCCTCGCCGCCACGGCCCTGCACGGTGCAGCGGCAGGTGTCGTTGTGGGCCTCGGCCCCGGTGCCGTTGGCCGCGGCGGCAAAGCCGGCGGCGAACTTGGGCACGGCAAAGCCGCAGTCATACGCCGTGCAGGCGATGGTGCTCTCCACCGTATGGTTGCGGACGTGGCCCCACTTAGTGGGCACCAGCTCCGTCGTGACCTTGATGCCCGGGAAGGGCCGCCACTCGCTCAGCAGACGGTCCCCCATCAGGACAAACCTGTCGCTGTGGCGGCGCACGAAGGTCCAGCCGTCGATGACGAAGGCCAGCATACTGTCGGGCGCGGCCTGCTCCAGCTGCACATAGCTGCGGCTGGCCGAGAATCCGAACCGCGTGTTGTAGACGAACTTGCCGTACTTCTCGACAAACTGGCCGTGGTCGTCCTTCTCGTAATTGGCGGGCGAGTAGGCGTTCAGCTGGCCATCCGGCAGACGCTGCAAAAGCAGGTCTGCGCTGGGCTGGCCGGTCACACCGGCGCGGGTCAGCTCGACGGGCAGCGGGGCGGCCTCGGCGGTCCAGAACGGGTGGTCGTCGGGCAGAGCCAGCAGCAAAAAGACCTTCAGGCCCCAGTACGGGCTGCCGGGGGCGTTGTACTGCTCGGCCATGTACTGCTGCGGGTAGCCGTAGCCGATGGTCAGCACGCCGTCGCGGTCAAAGATGGGCCGTGCCAGCCACCAGTTCAAATTGCGCACGATGATGCCCTTCATGACCGGCAGGGGCAGCGGCTCGAGACCGGCCCAGATGCAGGCGGAGTAGAAAGCGCTCTGGCCGATGCGGTAGGTCAGGCTGCGGCCAAAAGGCAGCGCCGCGCCGTTTTCATCGAACCATCGCGCAAACTGCTGGCCAAACTTGGTCGCGCGGTCCCGGTAGAGCGCCGCGCGGGCGGGGTCGCTCTTAGCGGCAAACACGCTGTAGAGCACGGTGTAATACTGGATGGCCCAGGGGTTGTAGTAATCCTTCTGGGGCTTGATGTCCGCCGGGCCGTCGGAGTACCAGCCGTCGGCGACGTACCATTTATCGACCTCGGCCATGTCAGCGGCGGCTCGGGCCATATCGCAGGGCATCCCGACAGAGTCGAGCGCCAGATTGACGAGCACACGGAACAGCAGCCAGTTGCAGCCGGGCAGGTCATGGTGGTTGATCGTGTCGAGCCACTTGGCCAGATTGGCTTTTTCGGCGTCGGTCAGCGGCTCCCAGACGCTCTCAGGCGTCTCCAGGATCGCGCAGGCCAGCGCGGCCATCTCCACAAAGAGCTGGTCATAATCGTTCGGGTCGCCCCAGTATTCGGGGCTCTCGGGGTCGGTGCCGCTGGCCAGACCCTTGCGGTAGATGCGCAGGAAGTCATCCGCCCTGCCGCCGCCCGTCCAGAACGGGGCCAGCGCCCACAGCGGGCGGGAGAAGGCTTCCATCTCGATCGTGCGGCCCGGGTAGGTCACGCCGGTGTCGCCAAGGTGCAGCCGTGCGCCGCCCTCGGAATACAGCGGCAGCAGCGGGTCCAGAAATCGGTGCATCAGCGCCGTAAAATCGGACTTTGTATGTAATGTCATCACCAGTACAGCTCCCAATCCTTTGTCAATCTCGTCAGCGCTTCCATGTAGAAGTAGTCGCCCCAGCTGACGCATTCGTCAACGCCCTCGGGCGTGCAGGTGTTGTAGGGGCTCTTTTTGCTGTAGGTGCCGTGGCGCACAAGGCCGATGCCCTGCGGGCCTTCCTTGACGGCGTAGTGCGCGGCCACGCTGCCCAGCATCTGGGCGGCCAGCTTCGTGTACTCGGCAGCCTCGTCGGTGCCGACGTACTTGGCGGCCTCCAGCAGGCCGCAGGCCACGATGGACGCGGAGGAGGAGTCGCGCGGCTCCTCGGTGCCGCTGGTGAAGGTCATATCCCAGTACGGGACCAAGTCCTCGGGCAGGCGCTCCAGATAGTAGGCCAGCACGCGGCGGAAGGCGTCCAGATACTCGGGGCGTCTGGTGTAGCGGTAGCTGATGGCCGTGCCGTAGACGCCCCACGCCTGACCGCGGGCCCAGCAGGAGTCATCCTTATAGCCCTGACAGGTCGCGCCGCGCACAGGGCCGCCGGTCACGGGGTCCATGAAGAAGGTGTGGTAGGTCGAGCCGTCCGGGCGGATGGAGTTGGCCAGACAGGTCGTGACATGCTTGTGCGCCAGATCGGCGTAGTGGGCGTCGCCGGTGGTCTCGCTGGCCCAGTAGAGCAGCGGCACGTTCAGCAGGCAGTCGATGATGTAGCGGTAGTTGTCGGCAGCGCCGAGCGCGCCCCACGCCTGAAAGAACTCGCCCTTCTCCTGAAAGCGGGTGCAGAGCTGGTCGGCGGCCAGAATGGCGGCCTTTCTCCCCTTCTCACTGCCGGTCAGCTTGTAGGCGGCGACACAGGACGGGCTGTACAGGAAGCCCATGTCGTGGTGGTCGACCTCGATCTTGTGCTCAATGCGGTAGAGGAAGCTGTCCACCAGGGTCAGCGCGGTATTTTTGAACGCCTCGTCGCCGGTGCGCTCATAGCTCAGCCAGACCTCGCCGGGCCAGAAGCCGCAGGTCCACTGGTTGTTCTCGCATTGGGGATAGATGTCATGGACGCTGGAATGGTTCTGGCAGTGGTCGGTATACAGCGGCAGATTCCGGCGGACGAGCGCGATAGCGGTATCCAGCGCCTGCTCGGCCTCGGGTTTGGTCAGGACTTTGTTTGAGAATGTTTTCATTGTAGGAAACCTCATGCTCACAAATAATAAATAATAAATAAAAAATAATAAATGCGGTGGTTCGCGTCGCTGCGCTCCGCTAAAAAATATTGTGCATCTGTGAGCAGCGCTGCGGGCGGATATGGAATCCGCCCCTACGTTTTTTGTTTTCGACCACCGGGAGAAAACTCCACATTTTTTATTATTTATTATTTCTTATTTTTTATTTTAAAAAAGAAGGGGGCGCAGGGCTTTCGCCTTGCGCCCCGTACAAATGGGTAACTGCTGGGTAGCTATATCAGCCCTTCAGGCCGGAGGATGCAACGCCCTGGACGAAGTACTTCTGCAGGGACAGGAATACGATCAGGACCGGGATCAGTGCGACAACGGAAGCCGCCATGATCAGGCCATACTCGGCAGAGTACTGGCTGATGAACATACGCAGGCCGATCTGGATGGTCTTGAGCTCGGTCTTGGTCAGGTAGATCAGGGGTCCGAGGAAGTCGTTCCACGTGTTGACGAAGGTAAAGATGACCAGCGTCGATACAGCGGGCAGAGAAAGCGGCAGCATGATGCGGGCATAGATGCCGTACTCGGACAGACCGTCGATACGGGCAGCCTCGCACAGCTCGGTGGGAACGCCCTCATAGAACTGCTTCATCATGAAAACGCCGAAGGCGCTGAACGCCTGCAGGAAGATGATGGCCAGATGGGTGTTGTTCAGGTGCCAGGAGCGCATCATCATGAACTGGGGCACCATGTAAGCCTGCCAGGGCACCGCGATGGTCGCGATGTAGCCCAGGAACAGCACGTTCTTGCCCTTGAAGTTCAGCTTGGCGAACGCATAGGCGGCGAAGGAGGAGGTCAGGACCTGTAAGATCGTGACGACGATGGTCAGGAACGCGGTGTTCTTAACGAAGGTCAGCAGGGGGATCTTCGTCCAGATGTCCACATAGTTCTGCGGGCGTGGGTTCGAGGGGATCCACTCAATGGGGAACGTAAAGACGTCCTTGTTCAGCTTGAAGGATGCGGAGAGCATCCACAGGAACGGGATGAGCATCAGGGCGGCCACGACGATGAGCAGTGCGTAGATCAGCACGCGGCTGACAACATGCTGCGCCTTCATGGAGCCTGTCTTTTTCTTAACTGCGGTAGTAGCCATGTGTGTTTCCTCCTTCCCTTAGTCGTTGCTGGACGAGCCCTTGAACTGGATGATGGTGACAAACAGCACCAGCACAAACAGCACCATGGACACGGCACTTGCGTAGCCGTACTTCGGCGTGTTGACGAAGGCTACGTTGTAGATGTAGTAAACAAGGGTCATGGTCGCATTGCCGGGGCCGCCCTGGGTGATCATGTACATCTGGTCATACACCTTGAAGGAGGCGATGGTCAGCATGATGATAACGAAGAAGGTGGTGGGCTTCAGCTGCGGCAGGGTTACATTCCAGAAGATCTGCCACTTGCTGGCACCGTCCAGCTCGGCAGCCTCCTCCAGCTCGGGGTTGGTGCCCTGCAGACCGGCCAGGTAGATGACCATGTAATAGCCCATGTTCTTCCAGACGCTGAACAGGATGACCGTGAGCATAGCGGTGTCCTTACCGGCGGCCCACTTGGGCAGGTTCTCCACGCCAAGGGTTGCGAGGATCTGGTTGACCGGGCCCATGGAGGGGCTGAAGATCATGTTCCAGACGGCCGCGACCGCGACCAGCGAGGCAACATACGGGAAGAACGAGACCGTGCGGAAGAAGTTGCGGCACTTGACCTTCTGGTTCAGCAGCATGGCCAGACCAAGGCTGCAGACCAGCGTCAGCGGCACGGTGCCGACGGCGTAGACCAGCGTATTGACGAACGCCGCCTTGAAGGTCTTATCACTGAGCAGCGCGACAAAGTTGCTGATGCCGGTGAACTCTACCGGATGAACACCATCCCAGTTGCAGAAGGAAAGCGCGATGGCGAAGATCATGGGCACCAGCGTAAAGACGCAGAAGCCGATGAAGTTCGGTGCAATGAAGCTGTAGGCAACCAGACTGTCGCGGAGAGATTTGCTCATGCCGCGCTTCGGTTTTGCCTGCACAGCCTGCGTGGTTTCAGCCATGGGTCATACCTCCTCGGTGTTTTGGCAATAAGTAAGGGGCAGGCGCGCCCGCCCGCCCCTTTTGGAAGGAAAAGGAAAACTTATGAAAAAGAAGTCAGGGAATCGTTTGGGAATCAGCCGAGGAGAGCCTGGACCTGCTCGTTCATGTTGGCGATGCCCTCGTCAACCGTCTCGCTCTCGGTCATGATGGCGTCATGCTCGGTGTTCAGGATGGTCTCGATCTCGGAAGCCTTGTCAGACAGAGGCATCTCGAGGTAGATGGCGGTGGTGTTCAGAGCCTCCAGAGAAGCGTCATCAGAGGGGAAGCCATCGGTAGAGGAGATGATCTTGTTGGTCTCGTCGCTGGCAACGGCGGGGAAGGTGCCGACGGCAGCAACGCACTTGGCGCCGTCCTCAGAAGCGCACCAGTTGACGAAGTCCAGAGCAGCCTCTTTCTTCTCGGAGTTAGCGTTGACGGCCAGGCTGGTCACAGTGCCCAGAGTAGAACCGGCAGGTGCGCCGTCCGGATGAGGATACTTGACGATGCCGAAGTTGACGGGCTGGACACCGTTGGAGGCAGCCTCCGCATTGTACTTCTGCAGGGTAGCGATGAACCAGGAGCCCATGTTGCACATGGCAGCCTGGCCGTTCTCAAAGGCACCGGAGTAATGCAGGCCAGAGGTCTTTTGCTCGCCGTAGTTGGGGATAACGCCGTCAGCCTGCTCGGACAGGACCTGCTCGTAGTAAGGCTTCAGGAAGTCGTAGTTGCCGTCGATAACGGTGTGCTGGCCGTCCAGGATGCCGAACAGCGTGGTGGCAGAACGCCAGGTGTGGTAGATGTTGCCGTAGACACCGGCCTTTTCATTGACCTCGCGGATCTTGGCGTCGAAGTCCGCCATCGTCATATCGTTGGTGGGGTACTCGACACCGGCCTGATCGAAGATGTCCTTGTTGTAGTAGACGACCCAGAAGTCAGAGCGGAACGGGACAGCGTAATAGTTGCCGTCCTCGGCAGTCAGCTGCTCCAGAACGCCGTTGAACTTGCTCTCGTCAGTGGTCAGCTTGCCGCTCAGGGGCTCGAGCATGCCGAGGTTGATCAGGTTGGAGTAGCCGGGGATGTCCTTGATGGACAGAACGTCCAGCTCACCGTTGCCGCCAGCCAGCTGGGTAGCCAGCTGGGTCATGTAATCGGTGGAGCCCAGGTCGGTCATCTCGATGGTGACGTTGGGGTGGCTCTCCATATAGCCGTCAGCCAGAGCCTGCCAGTAAGCAGTGGAGTCCTTATCCCACAGGGCCCAGTTCAGGGTGACAGCCTCGTCGCCGGAGCCGGTGCTCTCGGCAGTGGCCTCGGTGGAAGAAGCGGTGCTCTCCGCGGTGGAAGCGGTGTCAGCGGTAGAGTCGCCGGAACCGCCGCAGGCGGCCAGGCTCAGGGCCATGGTACCTGCCAGGCCGAGAGCAGCAATCTTCTGCATTTTACGCATAATGTTTCTCCTCCTAATAAGAAAACATTTTTCGGGATCCAGGCTTGTCCCCTCATGGGGGCCTGTCCCTTTCGTTGCCATTATAATACATCATCTTCCCGTCGAAATGGATGGTTTTTTTGGGGTTCGGTTTGCAAATTTTACGGCAGTTCCCCAATCGCGGAGGAAAAACCTGTACTTTTTTAAGAAACCTGCAATATTTATCTTTCCCTACAGTTCTCCCTGTCTGTGCATGCGTCGTTTTGTCTGTTTTGTACATTTTTGCGCTTGACACGCCTATTTGACACGCCTATTATAATAAGGTATCTTTTTATAAACGGCGGTGTGTTTTCTTCCCCGCTTTCCTGCATGATCTGCATTTTTATTTACATATTTACATAGAGGAGCATTCATGGACAAGCTGAAATTCCGCCGCAGCGGTATCCAGGCACGGGTGCTGGCGCTTACGATGTTTTTTACGCTGGGCGCATCCCTGGTCATTGCCGCCAGCAATATGCACCAGATGACCGCCGAGTGGGAGCGCACGACGATCCTGAACGCCGAGTATGCCCTGCAGACCGCGGCATCGGCCATCCGCCGGGATGTGGATGAGATCGACGACCTGGCCGGCTGGTGCGCCTACAACCCCGGCATGCGCACCTACCTGCTGACCGGCGACACCGCCAGCAACCAGGCGCTGTCGATGTACCCGACATTGACCGCCAAGTTCAACTCGATGCGTACGATGGCCTACATCCAGCGCTTTCTGCTCATCAACGCCTCGGGGCGGCAGATGATGTTCGGCACGGCGGCCACCAATGCCGTGACCCTGACACCGGATATACTACAGCGCATTCCCGGTTACGATTCGCCCAATACCGGATGGGACTGCATTCTCCGCGACCCGCTGGCCCTGAACTCTCAGGCTGCCAACACGATCCCCGTCACCCACACCCTGACCCTGCCCGGCACAGACCGCACAGCCCATGTCTGTATCTTTGTCTCCCCTTCCCTGATCCTTTCCCCGCTGCGCAGCTTCACCCTGGCCGACGGCGGACAGCTGTATTGGGAAATGGGCGAAAACCTCTACACGATCAACGGCAGCCTGCTGTCCGCGCTGAACGGCTCCATCGCCGACTTTGACGATGCCGTCCCGCTGGACAGCAACACGCTCGACCCGAACACCGAGGTCTACACACGCGGGTCCGGCAGCAGCGCACAGCTTGTTGTGCGGTATCCCATCGGCATCCATGAGCTGTACCTGATCGAGGTACTGCCCAACGGCCCCACACAACGGCAGATCACCTTCGTGTCGGTGCCGCTCCTCATCAGCCTGACAGCCATCCTGCTGCTGGGCTGCTCACTGGCGTTCCTGCTGCACCGGATGATTGCCCACCCGATCTCGGCGCTGCAGAGCCGCATTGAAAAAATCAGCGGCGGCGATTTCTCTGCCGACCCGGATATTGAGTGGGACAACGAGCTGGGCGACATCGGCCGCGGCATCAACAGCATGTCGGCCGGCGTCACTGCGCTGATGGAGCACCGCCTCGAGGACGAAAAGCAGAAGCAGGACCTCGAATACCGGATGCTGCAAAACCAGATCAACCCGCACTTCATTTATAATACGCTCAACAGCATCAAGTGGATGGCGACCATCCAGCACGCCCCCGGCATTGCCGAGATGGTCATGGCGCTGTCCCGTCTGCTCAAGAGCATTTCCAAGAGCAACGAGCGCCTTGTGCCGCTGTATGAGGAGTTCGCCCTGCTGAACGACTATTTCACGATCCAGCAGTACCGCTACGGCGGCACGATCACGCTGGACGTCAGCTATATCGAGGATGAGTCGCTGAACCACAGCTGCCTGATCCCGCGGTTCACTTTGCAGCCCCTCGTCGAGAACGCGATCTTCCACGGCATTGAGCCGAAGGGCAGTGCCGGGGAGGTCACACTGCGGGTCGAGCGCGACACCGCGAACGGCGATGTGCTCATCCACCTGACGGACGACGGCGTCGGCATGACGCCGGAGCAGGCCGCAAAGGCCCTGCAGGAGCCCGGCCCCGAGGAGGCCGCCGCCAAATACCGCCATGTGGGCATGTGGAATGTCCACAAGCGGCTGCAATACAGCTTTGGCGAGGCCTACGGCCTGAGCATTGAGAGTGAGCCCGGCATCGGCACAACGGTAACAATCCGTCTGCCGGGCCCGGACAGCCAAAAATAAAGGGGGGTTTTTTGTGACCAGAGTCTTGCTTGTAGACGATGAGCCGCTGGTCCTGATCGGTATGCAGGGCATGCTGAACTGGGCCGCGCTGGGCTATGAGGTCGTCGGCACCGCCCGCAACGGTGCCGAGGCGCTCAGGGCCGTTCAGGAGAAGCAGCCGGACATCGTGGTTTCCGACATCCGTATGCCGGTCATGGACGGCTTTGCGCTTGCGGAAGCCTGCCATAAGGACGGCTCCGCCCTGCCGGCCTTCATCATGCTGACGAGCTATGAGGAGTTCGACTATGTCAAACGCAGCATGCGTCTGGGCGTTGTGGACTACCTTGTCAAGATCGATCTGACCGCCGACAGCCTGACCGCAGCGCTGGAGCACGCCCGCGACACTGCCGAAAAAGAAAAAAAGCTGCGGATGCCATCCCCTGCCCCGGTCAGCCTCGACACCTTCCGGGACCGGCTGTTTCTGCAGCTGTACGGCGGGCTGTTCACGGATCGCGCCGTGTTTGACCGGCAGTGTGCCGAGCTGGGCGTTGCCTTCAAAGCGCCGCGGCATATTGTGGCGGTGGGCAGCCTGCAAACGCCCGACCTGCCCACAAGCCAGCTTGTGACGCTGAGCACCGGCGTGACCCGCATGGCCGCCGAAACGCTGCCCAAGTACCGCCCCTGCCGCGTGACCGCCATGGATCTGCGGCATTTCTCGGTGCTGCTGCCGCTGGAAGTGGACGAGGACCCCGAGGCTGTACTGGCTCCGATCCTGAAAACCGCTGGGCAGATTTTGTACAACTATTTCAGCACCGCCATTTACTGGGCGGTGGGCCGCCCGGTGAACGACATTTTAAAGATCAGCGAGAGCCAACACGACGCCTTTGCCGCGCTGCCGCTGCTGCATGAGGGCGAGCCGGTGGCCTTCTACCATGAAAGCCCCAACACCCAGCTGGATCACCGCGCGCAGGTCGTCGGCCAGGTGCAGCAGTACATCCGCGATCATCTGTCCGAGCGGCTGACGCTGAACGATGTAGCTGCCGTCTTTAATTTCAGCCCGAACTACTTGAGCCAGCTTTTTGCACAAAACAGCGAGAGTGGTTTTGTGGAGTTTGTCACTGCCACCCGCATCACCGCTGCGAAGGAACTGATGGCCTCCACCGACCTGAAGGTCTACGAGATCAGCGACAAGGTCGGCTTTGACAGCGCTTTCTATTTCAGTAAGGTGTTCAAAAAGCTCGAGGGCGTCAGCCCCCGGGAGTACATGCAGAGAATGAAGGTATCGTATGTTGACGCAAAAGATGAAGCAACCGTTTAAGACCGCACAGCCGGTCCTGTTCCCGCCGCTGGCGGACCGCACCGCGTGGGAGAGCCTGCCCGGCGCCGCCCGCTGGGCCGCTGCCGGGCAGGCCGCGCTGGCGGACGCCCAAACCGCGCCGGAGCTGCCGCTCTCGCTGTGGCTGCAATTCACCCGCAGCGGGGACCGCGCCAAGTGGGAGCACGCCTACTTTGCCCGCCGCCGCACGCTCTGCGCGCTGGCCATGGCCGAGGCTGTGACGAACCGCGGCACCTATCTGCCTGCGCTGGCAGACCTGGCCTGGCGCATCTGTGAGGAGAGCGCCTGGCAGCTGCCCGCCCACAACAGCTATATCCGCGACACGCCGCAGCTGCCGCTGC
>OIBW01000532.1_pt1 | contig 15426 bp, 10 predicted proteins | sample 1581131 | NCBI WGS metagenome assembly OIBW01 (sample SAMEA3882517, study PRJEB24775) | human gut metagenome | biome: human-associated habitat; feature: intestine environment; material: feces | place: Netherlands | collected 2009/2010 | reverse complement strand
GCCGTTCACCTTGCGGAAGGATTGTACCTGCATGGCGCAGGAGAAGGAGACGAGGGAGTTGGCCAGCAGATTCAGCTCCTGCGGCAAAAAGCCCACGACGAAGAGCATCAGGATCTCGAACAGCACCACCAGCTGACGCCAGTGGAGCCACTGCATCCGCTTGAGCTTGAGGCGGATGAACTCGGCCACAAAAATGCCCAGCGCAAAGGCGCAAAGGGGAATCAGGTAGCGCAGTGCCTCGCCCCACTTGCCCGCAAACAGCTTGACGGCCATCAGCACGATGTTGCCGGTCTGGGCGTTGGCGAAGACCTTGCCGCGGTATAAATAAGTATAAACATCCTGTAAGCCGCCTGAGACGGAGAGAAACAGAGCGGTAATAAAAGCTTCGGACATCTGTCCGTGAGGTTTGAGAGATGGCATAAAAGCTCCTCCTTCTATCCAGAAAATAATTCCATGCCATACTATAACGCAAAACCGGCGTTTTGTCAAAAACTATGCCATATTTTTTATAGATAATGACGATTCCGGGCGGGTATCGCAGGATGCGCTTTGCTTTGCAATGCGGCGCAGACTGTGGTAGAATACAGAAAACAGCTTTTTCAGGAGAAGGAGGGGCTTTCTGTATGCCCAATATCATCGAGATCACGGATTTCCACGCGCCGGAGCTGGACCCTTATGCCCGGCTGACCCAGAACCAGCTGCGCAATCGCCTCGAGCCGGAGAAAGGCATCTTTATCGCCGAGAGCCCCAAGGTCATCGACCGGGCGCTGGACGCAGGCTACAAGCCCGTGTCCCTGCTGATGGAGCGCAAGCAGATCACCGGCCCGGCAGCGGGCATCCTGAGCCGCTGCGGCGACGCGCCGGTGTACACGGCGGATCGGGAGATGCTGGCAGAGCTCACCGGCTTTGAGCTGACCCGGGGCGTGCTCTGCGCCTTCCACCGCCCGGCACCCCGACTGGTGGAAGAACTCTGCAAAAACGCCCGCCGGGTGGCCGTGCTGGAGGGCATCGTGGACTCCACCAATGTGGGGGCCATCTTCCGCTCGGCGGCGGCGCTGAACATGGACGCTGTCCTCATCAACCCTTCCTGCTGCGACCCGCTCTGCCGCCGTGCCGTCCGCGTCAGCATGGGCACGGTGTTCCAGGTGCCGTGGGCAACGCTGGGTGACAGCCCTGCCGACTGGCCCGAGGCCGGGATGGCCCGCCTGCACGCGCTCGGCTTTAAAACTGCCGCCATGGCACTGGACAGCCGCGCCGTCAGCATCGATGACCCCGCGCTGCGTGCCGAGCCGCGCCTTGCCATCGTGCTGGGCACAGAGGGCGACGGCCTGGCCCGCACCACGATTGCCCACTGTGACTACACCGTTATGATCCCCATGCAGCACGGCGTAGACTCATTGAACGTGGCCGCGGCAGGAGCCGTGGCGTTCTGGGAGCTGCGGGCAAGATAAAAAATAGCGAACATCGTAGGGGCGGATTCTATATCCGCCCGTGCCGCGCTGCCTTTAGCACAATTCCACGGGCGCATATGGAATGCGCCCCTACGGGTATTTCCCGGCAGTGTGCTGCACTGCAAACTTCCTCCGTCAATCTGCCACAAAAATATTACAAAACTTTTACGCCCTGCTGACCGAAACGTCGGCGGGGCTTGTTGTTTTTGACGGAGCAAAATGTTACAATAATTATACAAGCACGCAAAATGCGTGCAATAACAAATGCGGAGGTTTTCTTCCATGGGCTTCCTGAAAAAATTCACCAAACAGGAGATCAGCTGGATGATGTACGACTGGGCCAACAGCGCCCACTCGGTCATCGTCGTGACCATCCTGCCCATCTTCTTCGACACCGTTGCGGGCTACACCGCCGACAGCGTGTCCAGCATGTCCACCTGGGGCTTTGCCACCAGCCTGGCTATGGCCATCGTCGCCCTCAGCGCGCCGTTCCTGGGCGTGTTCGGCGACATCCGTGGTATGCGCAAAAAGCTGTTCACGGCATTTATGCTCATCGGTGTTGTCTCGGTAGCAGGGCTTTCCTTCACGCCGTTCATGGACTTCACCGCCTCGCCGGATGCGGCGGGCAGGGTCGCGGCGATAGTGCTGGTGCTCTACATCACAAGCACCATCGGCTTTGATGCGTCCTGCATCTACTACGACGCTTTCCTGACCGACGTCACGACGGAGGACCGCATGGACTCGGTCTCGACGCTGGGCTACGGCCTCGGCTACATCGGCGGCTCGACGATCCCTTTGCTGATCTTCCTCATCATGAACGCCGTCGGCGTGCCGATGCTGACCTGCCTCGGGTTCATCTTTGGCCTGACCGCCGTGTGGTGGCTCGTGTTCAGTGTCCCGCTGGTCAAAAACTGTGAGCAGACCTCCGGCAAGCCCTATAAGAAGGGCGATGTGGGGGCCAGCATTAAAAACGTGTTCACGACCATGAAGGAGATCGGCGCGGATAAGCCAATGCTGATCTACATTATATCGTACTTTTTCTACATAGACGGTGTGCATACCATCATCAGCATGTCTACAAGCTACGGCACCAACCTGGGGCTGGACTCCGCCGGTATGCTGCTGGCGCTGCTGCTGGTGCAGGTGCTGGGCCTGCCGTTCTGCCTGCTTTACATGAAGCTGGCCGAAAAGTTTGGTGCGCGCACGATGGTCGGCGTCGGCATCTGCGTCTACATGTTTATCTGCGTATTTGCGTTCTTTATGAACAGCCTGTGGCAGTTCTGGATGCTGGCCGTGCTCTGCGCCACCAGCCAGGGCGGCATTCAGGCGCTGTCCCGCTCGATGTTCGGCAAGCTCATTCCCGACAAGGCCCGCAGCGGCGAGTTCTTCGGCTTCTTTGACATCTTCGGCAAGTTCTCGTCCATCATGGGCCCGGCGCTTGTCGGCTTTGTCAGTGCCTTTACCGCCAACAAAATGCTGGCCGACCAGGGTCTGACCGCCGCCACAGCCACCGCCGAGCAGGTCGATGCCATCAATGCCGCCGCCGGACCGTTCGGCATTTTGTCCGTCATCCTCATCATCATTGTCGGTGCCGTGCTGTACTTTGGCGTGCTGCCGAAAGTTATGACGAATGACGAGAGGAAGATTTGAAGCAGAATGCCTTCCCCCTTGGGGGAAGGCGGCCGAGGCTCCGCCCGAGGTCGGATGAGGGGCGAGTTGCCGGATATTGCCCGTAAGCGGGAAATACCGTAAGCTCTGCCCTCATCAGTCCGCTGCGCGGACAGCTTCCCCCTCGGGGGAAGCCTTTAGCAAAAACACGCCCCGCGGTTCAAAATGAACTGCGGAGCGTGTTTTGGGTTTAAAACAGCTTTTGCTTTTTGGTGGGCTGGGGGTCGAAGGGGGTGTCCTCGTGGTGGCGCTTGATAAAGACCTGGCGGGTCTTTTCGGTCACGCTGCGTCCGTTGTGCTTGGGGACAGAGTAGAATGTCCGGGTGATGTTGTAGTACCCCAGTAGGTGCTGCACCAGATATTGTGCTACGGCGGGCAGACAATCGGTGTCGTCGATGGTCTCGTAATTGTAGTCGCCGTAGAGGAACGGCACCTCGTCGCTGCCGGCAAACAGCGTGATGGCGGCCTCGTCCAGGACGATCTCCCGGATGACGCTCTGCTGCAATCCCGCGGTGCCGCACTCGGCGGCGCGCTTCGATGCAAGTGGGCGCTGATCCAGCGGCACGCTCTGGGGGTCGAGCTTCTCGGTGCCGCGCTGGCCAATCTCCAGCAGGATGTCGCGCATCATGCGGCTCTCCAGCAGCGGGCGGATGCGTTCCTTTGCGCGGGCTTGTTCGGTTTTGTTCTGGATGGTGGTAATCAGGCCCATGGGGGCGCCTCCTTGACAGTATGACGATTTGATAACAGTATACCACATCCGAAAGCAGGATGACAACCGTTCCCGGTTGTAAAATTCCGCAAAATTACCCGACGACGAGCACCTGCAGACTGGCCGTGCCGTGCTGCACGGTGTAGCGGTCTGTGATGGTAAAGTGCTGCTCGATCCAGGCGTGGAATTCGGCCATGTCGCGGACCTCGGCATCATCGTAGAGGATGACGTCGGGCTGCTTCTCCGGCAAAAGCGCATAGTACTGTTCAAAACGCGGGTCACTGTCGGTGCCCGAGATGACGGACGCCTGCGCGACGGTCAGCGTGCCGTCTGCCATCAGAAAGCCGAGGCCGTGCTGCTCACCGATGGCCTGGAGCACGCTCTTGCCTGCATAGGGGGCGAGGGCTTCATACAGGCATTCCTGCATGTCCGCGGCCTTGGTGTCGGCCCAGGTCCCGGCGGCGGGGCCGCGGGTGATCCTTTCGGGCTGGATGGCCGTGATCGGCTCACAGTGCCAGCCGGTCTCCAGCACAAGGCAGAGCCTCGGCACGGCACAGGCCAGCAGGAGCCCGGCTGCCAGCAATGCCGCCGCGGCGCGGTGCCGCCGGGTCGGGCGGGGCTTGAGCAGCAGCGCTGCCGTTCCGCAGACCGCGGGCCAGAACAGGTACATAAAGGTCGTTGGCAGCGCGATCAGCGTGGAGCGCAGGATAAACAGGTACGCCGCTATGCCGGGCAGCCAGCCCAGCCAGAACAGCAGGCGGCGCAGGGGGCGGTGGTCGGCCTCGCGCCGGTCACACCAGAACGTCCAGCCGCCGGCCAGCGCGAACGCCGGGCACATGTAGCGGAAATCCAGCTCCTGCGCGCGCAGGCAGTAGGCCGTGCACCAGAGAGAGAGGAAGAACGCTGTGTACCAAAGCGCCTTTTCAAGGCTGCGGGCAAAGCCGCGGCGCTCGCCAAAGAGCATCCCGGCGGCGGCCAGCGCCACACCGGCCAGGGCCGACAGCCAGCAGTTGCCGATGACGGCGGAAAGCTTGGAGCGGAGCATGGCAAGACGGTCCGCTGTGGTAAAATCATACTGTGGGTCGTGTAAAATCAGGTCGGCGCGTGCGAGCAGGGCGGCAAAATCAAAGCCCATGCCCTGCAAAACATACACGACAAACGCACCGCCGCAGACGGCACAGGTCAGCACAAATACCCAGAGACCGCGGCATTTGTCGGCACTGCCGCGGCCCAGCAGGAGCAGCGCCAACATCAGCACCGGCGCGGCAGCGAGGGTCTGCGGGTAGGCGAGGAAGCTCAGACAGGCGCAGACGCCGCCTGCCCGCCACAGACCGCGGTACTGCCGCGGGCCGGGCGCGTAGTAGCCGTACAAAAACAGGAACGCCGCCAGCGTAAAGTGGAACTGCTGGCTGACGTAGTCCGGCCCCAAAAACCACTTGGGCGTGAAGGCCAGCACGGCCAGCGCCAGCAGATAGGCGCAGCGCCCCCCGAGGGCCACGCGCAGGCTGCGGTAAAACCAGACGGCCAGCGCGAGCTTGACAGCCAGCACAGCGCCGCGCACAAACAGCAGCACGCCGGTGGTCGTGCCTGCGACGGCGGTAAACAGGCCGATGAGCAAAGCGGGCGGCAGGGCGGCCAGCTGGTGCGGCTCCCACATCGAGTAAAAGAGCCGGTCACCGCGCACAAGGCGGAAGCCGAGGGACAGGGCGTACTCCTCGTCGATCTCCAGCCCCAGGAACATTGTGCGGACGAGCGCGGCCAGCGCCAGCAGGCCCAGCAGGGCAAGGATGATTTTTTCAATTGTCGTTTTTTTGGTATGGCTCATAGATCGTTTTTAAAATCAATGCGGCGGCGCAGCAGCGTGTCGCGCGCCAGCCAGAGATAGGGCAGCCAGTTCAGGCGGAACGCCTCCCACTTGCGCTGGAAAAAATTCTGCGGCTTGGCAGCGCCCTTGACGCTTTCCACGTTGATGCAGCGGCTTTTTTGCAGCACAAGAATGGCCTCATGCCCGGTGGGCGTTTCCTCCGGCGTGCAGTAGTCGGGCGGCAGGATGCGGAATTTTCCGGGCGTCTCGGCGACCAGGCGGTTGAGCTGGCTTTCATCGTGAAAGCGCGCAATGACGTTGTTTTGCAGATCCTCGTCCGTGCGCTTTTTCAGCTCCCGGCACAGGGCCAGATAGGCCGACGCCGTGCCGCCGTTCAGCCCGCCCGCCACGTAATACTGCCCGCAGCTGTACGGGATGGACGCCCGGCTTTTGCCGCTGCGGTCATAGGGGTGGAAAATCGGATTTTTGCCATAGTAGGGCAGGTGGCAGACCGCGGTCAGGCTCTGCCCGGCGGCGGGGTCGGGCAGCAGCTCGTCGGCGCGGATGACGCGGGTGCAGTGCAGGTTGGCGTTGGCAAAGAACAGGTAGTCATAGCCTTGCAGCGCGTCGGCCTGGCCGAGAAAGGCGTCAAAGCGCAGCATCGTGCTCTGCGGCCAGGGCAGGGCCTTCTGATAAATGCGGCGCACGTCGGGGGCGTCCTCATAGTCAATATGCGCTGCATCGGTAAAAACGTAGAAGGTGCGGTCACAGTCAGGCAGGAAATTTGCCTTGAAGTTGGGGTAAAAATCATGCCAGAACACCGCGTAGGGGCCGGTGCAGATATACAGGATGGCGAGAGTTTTCATAAGATCACCGTTGTATTTGATTTGCTCTGTGAAGGAGAGAGCCTTGCCGAGCCCGAAACACCCGGCTGTGGGAAGGTTCTCTCCCCCACCGCCTGCGGGCGGAGCCCCCTCCCAGAGGGGGCCGAGAAGGGGGGTCACTTTTTCAGCAGCTTCCTGGCCACCTTGCCCGCGTACTGGCGCAGGTAGGCGGCATCTTTGCCCCAGCCGTAGACGGCGAGGTTCAGGGCGCTGGGCACGACGAGGACGACGAGAATCCGCGGCACAAGGCCGAGCCAGCCGCCGGGCATCCGGGCGCAGAGCGCGTAGCTGCCGCCCATGCAGACGGCCAGCGTGACCAGATGCAGCGCCTGCACGCCGAGATAATGCCCGAGCCCGCCGCGCATATACTGGCGGAACACGACCCGGATACGCCCGGCCCACATGATGCTGTGGGCGACGACGGTGGCGATCAGCGCGCCGGTGATGTCGAACAGCGGGAACAGGATAAAGCTGAGCGCCAGATTGACCGTGGCCGACGCGACCATGAACCACTGGTCGTCCTCAAAATGGCCGAGGACGGCGCGGTAACTGCCCAGCATCCGATGGTTCCAGCCGACGTACTCATTTAAGCAGAACACAAGCACGAAGCCCAGCGGCAGCAGCCATTTTTCGCCCATCCAGGATGCCATGAACGGCTGGAACAGGCAGAAATACGCCGTAGCTACGAAGCTGGCAAACAGGTAGCTGAACAGGTCCATGCCCCAGAACACCTGCTTGTCGTGGTCGTTGGCGGCGGCGGACTTGTCGTAGACGATGCTGCCGATGGCCGCGGCGAAGCTGTCCATGACCTTGTTGCCGAGGTCTGTGGCACTGGTCGAGATCGTGTTGTAGTTGCCTAAAAACGTCGTCTGGGTCGAGCCGCCCAGGCGGGAGGTCACGATGGTGTCGGACGAGCCGTAGATGGTGTTGGACAGGCGGTGCACCAGAAAGTACCGCAGATCGTGGAAAATGCCGAGGTCTTTAAAGTCGTTGACCGTGACCTTAACGTCGTGTACGTAGGGAAAATCCTTCCTGAAGCGGCGGGCAATCAGCAGGTTGGCCGTGACGTTGAAGAAGATCGTCACGCTGAAATAGAGCACGTAGTTGGGGAACCACAGTGACACGGCAATTTTGGCAAGGCTCGTCAGCACGTTGCAGCAGAAGTCGATCTGGGTGCAGCGGTAGCCCTGCTGGGTGCAGGTGTACATCAGGCGGCGGGTTATCAGAAAATAACTGCACAGCGTTGAAATAACGTTCAGGCCGTAGACCGTGTATGCCGTGGCGGCGGGCACATCGGGCATGATCCACCGCAGGGCCGCCGCGCCGATGAGCGCCAGCCCCGCAATGACCAGGCCAACGACGCGGTAGGCCCACTTGTACATCGACATGTACTTGCTGATCTTTTCCTCATTTTTGGCGGCGATTTGCTCGTAGAGACGATAACTTATGACGCTGCCAACGCCGAACTCGGCGATGGAGAAAAAGTTGAAAAGCTGGCTGACGACCTGCGATGCCGTGGTGATCTGCGGGCCGAAGTTATCGACGAGCAGACGCCGCGTGACGAGGCCCAGCAGCAGAAGCAGCAGACTGGACCCGAGGGCGTAGGCCATATTCAGTAAGGTACGTTTGGTACGCAAGGCAGTTCCTTTCACAAAAGCCTTCCCCCGAGGGGGAAGGCGGCCCGGAGGGCCGGATGAGGGGAGAGTATGAGTTGTAAGCCGTTCATGGGCGGTGATGGCGAGGTTGGCCCTCATCAGTCGCCTACGGCGACAGCTTCAGTCTCCGCGTCAAGAGCCGCCTACGGCGGTTGCGCTTCGACACGCGCCTGCGGGCGCAGCCCCTTGGGGGAAGCCTTTAGCGGCGGCTTGCCGCCCACAGGGTAAATTTCGGCCCGAAGGTCTGCATCATCCACCGGAACAGCCGCCAGTCGCGGCGGGTGCGGACCTCGGTGCCGTGGGGGTAGAGCGGGCGCAGCTGCTCGATATAGGGCAGGCAGGCCCTGCGGATGGCGGCGTCCCTGACCGCTGCCGTGCGGGCCTGCGGCCAGAAAACGTCTGCAGCGGCATCCTGCATGGCGGCGTAGGCCGCGGCGTCCGCCGTGCCGTTGGCGGAGAGCCTGGCCAGGCGGCGCTGTGCGGCGGCAAGGCCCCGAAAACGTTTGGGCAGATTTTTGGCATCTGTCAAAAGACTGCCCTGCCGTCCGACGCGGTAGTGGGTGAAAACCGTGTCCAGAAAGTAGAGCCTGTCGCAGTGCAGCAACAGCTCAAGGTCAAAGGGCCAGTCCTCGGCCCAGACGCAGTCCGGCAGGAAGCGGACGCGGGCCTGCTCCAAAAAGGACCGCCGGATGCAGTATTTCCAGACCGACCAGTGCCCGGCAGTGTACAGGGCCTTCAGCCGCGCGGCGTAGTCGCTGCTGGCAAACGGGCCGGGCACCAGATGCAGACCGTCGTGCGGGGTCAGCGTGCCGTCGGGCTGCCATTCGAGATGTCTGCCGATGAACCAGTCGCAGTCCGGGTGGGCGGCCAGCGCACCGCGCAACTGCGCCAGCAGGCCGGGGGCCATGGCGTCGTCACTGTCGAGAAACAGCAGCCAGTCGCCTGTGGCGGCCTTGAGGCCGGTGTTGCGCGCCGCGGCAAGGCCGCCGTTTTCCCGGTGAATGACCTGCAGGCCGGGCAGCTCGGCGGCGAGGGCGTCGCACATCGCGCCGCTTTGATCGGTGGAGCCGTCGTCCACAAGGATGCACTCCCAGTCGCGCGGGCCGGGCTGCTCGACCACGCTTTTGACGCAGGCGGACAGGTAGTTTTGCACGTTGTAGACGGGGATGATGATGGAAAAGAGAGGCATGGGGGACTCCAATTCTTTAAATAATAAAGAATAAATAATAAATAATAAATGTGGTGCGGCGCCGCGCGCCGCGATTTAAAATAGTGGACGGAAAGCGGGGAAATGGGCTGTGCAGGCAGGGCGCGGGGCGTCGGGGACGCCGCCCCCTACAGTTGGGGCAGACAAGCGGTTGAAAACACGCCGCCGCGGGCGGCGTACCTGATTTATTATTTATTATTTTTTATTTCTTATTTGGTGGAAACAAGCTGCCATCCGTCCTGATACAAGGCCGTTTTCTTTGTGTGCGCATACCACTTATCCGGCGCCCAGGTTTGTTTATCGGGGGCGGGGGCGAGGTACTGCGCCCACCAGCTGTAGGTGGAGTTGCTCAGGACAAAGCCGCGGCAGAGCTGCATGAGGGCCAGGTCGGCGACGGCCTCGCCGCGGGGCAGGAACACGGCGGGCAGACCCGCGGTGTCCAGATGCTCCCGCGCCCAGTCGATGTCGTCGGAAAAGACAAACAGCGCGGCGTCGGGGTGTTCGTCCCTGACCGCTGCGACAGCGCGGGCGTAGTAGTCCGGCGTGCAGACCTGTAAGATCGCGTTCTCGGGCTTCTGGTAGTCGCCGCGGCGCAGATGGACGCAGACAGGGTACGCGGCGGCGGTGATCTGCGCCGCATAGGGCCCGGCGGGGGCGGCTTTTGCACGCAGCTCTTCCTTTATAATAGGGGCAAAATCCGCAAAGTAGCGCTCGCTCTGGAAGTACCCCCACGCGAGAAAATCGCGGGCGTGGCCGCGGCGGGCGGGGGTGTAGCCGTCGGTGGCAAAGTGCAGGCCGACGGCGTTCAGCAGCGGGGCAGCGGCAGCCTCAAAGCTGTGCCAGTCGCGGGCCATCAGGCCGCGGCGCTGCTCATACTTGATCATCAGCGCCTTGGCGGCGTTCCGGCGCGGCAGGTGTGCCTTGGCAAAGCCCGCGTCGGCAATGATTTTGACGTCCGGCGAGATGTTCAGTGCGTCCAGCGCGCAGACCGTGTGCGCCGGGGCACCGTCGCGCCAGTCCTGCCGGTCCAGCAGGGTGACGGGCTCGCCGCAGCGCAGACCCAGCGCCCGCGCGAAGGCGTAGATGAACATCTGGTTGCCGAGGCCCCCGGCCAGTTCGGCGTAGATCATGCGTGTCCTCCCAGTTTGTCGTACAGCTGCTCCATGCGTCGGGCAGCGGTTTTCAGCTCGTACCCGGCGGCGGAGAGCGCGGCCCAGTGGTCGTCGTGGTCGCCGTGGGCGGCGATGGCCTCGGCCTTGGCGGCCCAGTCGGTCAGCGGCGCGGCCAGCGGCAGAAAATGCACAAGGTCGGTCACCGAGCCGTCGTCGGGCACGTTGGTGGACGCCAGACACGGCACGCCGCAGCCCTGCGCCTCCACCAGGGTGACGGGGCTGCCCTCAAAGTTGCTGGGCAGCAGAAACAGGTCAAAGGCGTTCATGAAGGCGGGTACATCGCTCTGCACGCCCGCAAAGATGACGCGGTCTGTCAGGCTGCGTTGGGCCGCGGCGGCGCGCATTTCAGGCTCCATCTCGCCGGTGCCGACGAGCAGCAGCTTCCAATGCGGGTCCTGCGCGGCCATCGCGGCAAAGACCTCCATCAGGAAAAGCGGATTTTTCTGGTGGTTCAGCCGCCCGACGAACCCGGCCAGCCGGTCCGTGTCGGTAATGCCCCAGGCGGCGCGGGTCGCGGCGCGGGCGGCGGCATCCGGGTGAAAACGCCCGGCATCCACGGCGTTGCAGGCCACGGAAAAGTTCGGCTTAGCGTCGATATGGTCACCGAACACGAACCGCCCCGCCGCGACGCCGCAGCCGAGGAAGTAGTCCGCGAACAGCTGGTACACCAGATGGGCGGCGCGCCAGGTCAGCGTCATGGGCGGGTAGACGATGTGGCTGTGCACCACGATTTTAGCCCGGGGGCAGAGTACGCGCATCATGCCGCAGACCGGGGCACCGATTTTGCTGGCTGTGTGGTAGTGGATGATGTCGTAGTCCTTATGGGTGCGCAGGTGGGCGGCCAGGGCGCGGATGCGGTCCTTTTTGTTGTCCGGCACGGCGAGGATCTCGACGCCGTGAGCCTCGAGCGCCGGGGCCGTGCTGGCCTGGTCCGGCGGGCACTGACCGACGAAAAGGGTGACGCGGTATTTGGCGGTATCGAGGTGCAGGAGCAGGTTCTGGACATACCGCTGTACGCCGCTCTGCACGCCGAGGTGGTTGCTGATCATTAAGATTTTCATGGTGGTCTCCGGAAAAAATAAAAGATAAGAGATAAAAGATAATAGAAGTGGAGCGGTGCTTAAGCCGTAAGGCGGGAATTATGCGGTGTTGCCTAAGGATAAAGCGATATGCAGGGAAGGTTGAGGGCCGGACATGTCCGGCCCCTACGGGCAGGCTTTTTAAGACGCGCCGTCTAACGGCGCACATTTTTTATTATCTGTTATCTCTTATCTATTATCTGAAAAATTACCAGTAGCTCCCGCCCTCGACCTTTTCTTTATTGCTGATGCCCTCGGTCTCGTCGGGACGGACCCAGGCGGGGTTGTAGAGCTTGGAAATGACGGGGTGGTCGTCCCAGCGCTTGCCCTTGATGCCAAACAAAAGCTGCGTGGCACCGCTCATTTGTATGGCGGCGTGGCCGGTGTCGCGGGCGTGGGCGGCCAGCGGCAGGCTGTAGGCCCCTGCGCCGACGATGGCGACGTCGTAGTCGGCGGCGTCCATCCGGCACTCCATCTCGGCCAGGGCGTCAAACCAGTCGGCGTAGCCGGTATCCTGCCCGCCCAGACCCTGCACGGCCTGAATGACCGTCAGGCAGGCAAGCTCCGGCAGCACGTCTTTGCCGGGAAACAGCTGGGTGCGCTTTTCATACTGGGCTAAAATCGTGCGGCGGAACGGATGCACGACGAGCACCCGTTTGCCCGCGAGGGCGGCGCTCCACGGGCGGGCGTGGTAGTAGGGCTCCAAGGCGCGCAGCTCGGTAAAGCGGGTCGCGTCACAGCCGCGGATGACCTCCCGCTCGGCCCCGACGTTCCAGAGGGCGAGCAGCTCGGCGCTCTGCGCAGTCTTGACGTAGAGGCGGCAGAATTTGTCCAGCGTGGCATCGTCGGTGGGAAAGACGCCCGACAGATTCCGAATGTCCGCCCGCGTGCGGTCCGTGAAATTGTGCCCGCCGTTTTGCAGCCAGTCGGCCACGGTGCGCATCTCGGTGGCACCGCAGCGGCCAAACAGGAACGGCTGACCGCTCTCGAGCAGGTCGCGCGCCAGGTCGTTGCCGGCAGCGGCGGGCAGGATGTCCACGCCGCGGTATTTCATTGTAAAGCGCAGACCGCGGTAGAGGTCGGCGGCCTTCTGCAAAAGAGGATTGTCGTTATCCATTGGCTTTTCCCTTTTTGGGCAGCAGGGTCAGGGCCAGTTCGGCACTGTTCTGCCACAGAAAGTTTTCGTTCACGCGGCTCTGGGCGGCGTGGCCCATGGCGGCGGTGGTTTTGTCCAGCGCTGCGGCCAGCTCGGGCACGGTGCCGCACAGCAGGCCGCTGATGCCGTTCTCAATGATAAGGTCGGGGCCGGGGGCGTGGCGCGCCACCGGCGGGCAGCCCGCGTACATGGCCTCCAGCAGGCTCATGCCGAAAATCTCATTCGGGTTCAGGTTCACAAAAGCGTCGCAGGCATGATAATAAACGTGCACCTGCTCGTTGGGCAGCTGCGGGATCAGGCGGCAGCGGTCCAGCAAGCCCGCGTCGGTCAGGCGGCGGGTCAGTTCATCGCCCAGTGAGCCCCGGCCAATGATGATGGCGTACCAGTCCGGCGCGGCCTGCAAAAGCGGCACAAGGTCGAGCGGCTGCTTGTAGGGGTCAAGGCGGCCCACAAAGATGAACACTCGCGCGTGCTCGTCGATTTTGAGCGCACGGCGGATCTCGGTGCGGTTGTTGGGGATGGACGGGATGATGGCGGTGTCCAGCCCGACGGGCATCAGCCCCGCGCAGGGCACGCCGAGGCTTTCCAGCTCGGCGGCGACGGCGGGGGTTTTGGCGTAGGTGGGCGTTTTGCGGTATACCGCCAGATTGCGGCGCAGCAGCAGGTCCATGACCCTGCGCACGGCGGCGTGGTTGGAGGTGCTTTTCAGCGCACCGAGCTGGCTGTAAAACAGGATGCCGTGCTTTTGGCAGAAGCGGTACAGCCCCGGCACGCCGAGAGAGTTGTCGCCCATGACGTGGACGGCGTCGGCATGCTCGTCGAGCAGGATCTGCCAGCTTTTATAGAATGCCTGCACGCCGAAGGCGACGGCGGGCATATAGCAGATTTTTACGTTTGGCTCCGGGGTCTCGATCCGGGGGGCTTTAGCGCCCGGCTCCGGGTAGAGCACGACGGCGCGGCAGCCCAGCGCGGCAAAGGCGCGGGCCAAGCCGACCTCCTGCCGGTTATACAGGCCCTTCTGGCCCGACGGCCCGCGGTAAAATTGCGGAATGACGATGGTTTTCATGAATGGATGATTACCTCTTTTGGGGTATAGAGACCGTAGGGGCGAACATGGTTCGCCCGTGGCCGTTTGCTATGCGCGCAGCCTTCCCGGAAAATCGATGCGGCGTCAGGTTGGCGGGCGAACAATGTTCGCCCCTACAGAGCACGATTTTTTACGGCTTTGCTTCGGAAACGGTTTCGACGGCTGTCTCGATCTTCGGCAGCCTTGTCAGATACCTTGCGTCGATGATCTCTAAAACGTCATCGCGGCAGTAGGTGTGGATGCCGATGATGTCCGCGGGGGCAAGGCCGGTGATCTCGACGTTCTGCGGTGTGGCGGCGCAGAGAGGCACCTCCGAGCTGCCGCGGCGGGCGAGAAACTGCAGATAGACCCCGTAGTCCACGGTGGTGCTGACCTGAGTGGGGTGGATGATCTGCTCACCCAGCAGGAAAAACGGCCCGGCGTTGCGGCTGACAAGGTCAAAGTCGCGGTGCTGCAGATTGTAGGCTTCATCGGGCAGCAGCTCAAACGGGCCGGGCGCGGCGGGCAGCGTGTCCTCGGCAGGCAGCGGGACGGCGGCGGTCTCCTGTACGGCGTGGCGCAGCGTGTAGCGGCGGTAGCGCACATAGAGCTGGTTGTCGGGGCGGGTCTCGCTGCAAAGCAGGGTCAGGGCCTCGGCGCGGCGGTCCAGCAAAATCGTGTCGCAGAGCTCCTCGTCCGTGGGAAAGCGCTGCACCAGCTCCCATTGGGTGGGGAAGGTCTTGCAGCGGTAGAGCCGCAGGCTGTGGTCGCTGCCGGTCTCGGGGATCATCCAGACCTCACCGTTCCAGTCAAAGACCATCGGGAACGACAGGTGGAAATCTTCTTCCAGCGCGACGCGCCAGTCGTCGGCGGTGCCGTCGTCGTGCAGCTCGCAGACCTCGAGACGGCCCTTGCCGGTGGAGAGGTCCATCGCCTCGGCGAACAGCCAGCGCTTGCCGCGCCGGTGGTAGAGCAGCGGGTCGGCAAACCACCAGCCCTCCCGCCGGGGCAGCAGGGTGTAGGGGCCGCCTTCCAGAGCGGGCAGCGGCTCGGTGCCCTCGGCAGTGGGGCGGGGGCGCACGGCGATGGTGTAGATTTCTTTTTCGCCCATGACTTTGCGCAGCAGCCGCTTGGGCGGCATGTGCAGGGCGCGGTAAAACTGGTTCATGATACTTCCTCGGCGGCGCGGCGGCCGTATAGTTTTAGCAGGGTCTTGTAGTTTTCCTCGGCACTGAAGCGGCGGCGGGTGGCGGCGGCAATGGCCGCGCAGTCAAACTGCATGGCCCGCAGGGCGCGCACGGCCCCCGCCAGCGCGGCGGCATCGCCCGGCGCAAAGCAGAGCCCGTCAAACCCGGGGCGCACCGAGGCCCCCACATTGCCGATCCGGCTGGCCAGCACCGGCGTGCCGAGAGCGTGGGCCTCGGCGGGGACAAGGGCAAAGCTTTCATAGCAGAGGCTTGCGGCAATGACGGCATAGCTTGCGCCGATCAGACGGTGCAGCTCCGCACGCTCAAGCTGGCCGAGAAACCGGACCCGGGGCAGCGCCTGTGCGCGCGCCCAGTCGGCCAGCGGGCC
>OIBW01000530.1_pt1 | contig 15451 bp, 12 predicted proteins | sample 1581131 | NCBI WGS metagenome assembly OIBW01 (sample SAMEA3882517, study PRJEB24775) | human gut metagenome | biome: human-associated habitat; feature: intestine environment; material: feces | place: Netherlands | collected 2009/2010 | reverse complement strand
TCCTCTTCTTTAAGTTCCGTAGTTTCGCGCTTTTTTTGTAGCTTTGTTAGTCGGATTGAAACTTGATTAAAGGACGGAAATGTTACAGAAAACGCAAGGAATCGTATTGCATTCTTTGAAGTATAAGGATACTTCTATTATTGTAGACATCTATACCGAGGTGTCCGGACGGGCTTCTTTCCTGGTTCCGGTGTCCCGTTCGCGCAAGGCTGCGGTGAAGTCGGTACTGTTCCAACCTCTGTCTTTGGTGGAGCTGGAAGCGGATTTCCGTCCGAATACTTCTATATATAAGGTGAAAGAGGCAAAGTCTTTCTATCCTTTTACTTCGATTCCTTACGACCCTTATAAATCTGCCATCGCTTTGTTTCTGTCCGAATTCTTATATCGTGCGCTGCGCGAGGAGGCGGAAAACCGTCCTTTATTCGCTTATTTGCAGCATTCCATTGTCTGGTTGGATGAATGCGGCAGTGGCTTTGCCAATTTTCATCTGGTCTTTTTGATGCGTTTGTCGCGTTTTCTCGGATTGTATCCGAACTTGGAAGATTATCACGGCGGCGATTATTTTGATTTGCAGAATGCCTGCTTTACCCCGTTGCGTCCGCAATTGCATTCCGACTATATAGCGCCGGAAGAGGCGGCACGTCTCACAAGGCTGATGCGCATGAACTACGAAACGATGCATCTCTTTGCCATGAGCCGCATGGAGCGTGCCCGTTGTCTGACGATTATGAACGAGTATTACCGTTTGCATCTGCCGGATTTTCCCGTATTAAAGTCTTTGGAAGTCTTGAAAGAGTTGTTTGATTGAGTTCCGTTTCAAAGGGCATTCCGTTTCCTTACGTGTTTCCTGGAGTTTCCTGTAGAGAAACGCGCGTTTCCCTTAAGGGAAATTTCAGTTTCCTTAAAGGGAAATTCTCGTTTCTATGAAAGGGAACGGGCGTTTCTTCCGGGGGAAACGGGCGTGTCATAGGCATGGAAACAATAAAAGCCGTACTTCAAACTGCTCTCCAACCGGAGGGGAGCTTGAAGTACGGCTCTGTACGTATTGGGTTGGGCAGAACGCTTATCCCAGCAATTCCTTTACTTTGGCCGAGATGGCACGTCCTTCGGCAAGCCCGGCAAGTTTCTTGCTGGCTACGCCCATTACCTTGCCCATATCCTTACCGCTGGTAGCGCCTGTTTCGGCGATGATTTCCTTCAAGGCAGCTTCCAGTTCTTCGGGAGACATCTGCTTGGGCAGGTATGCTTCCATAACCTTTACTTGCGCCAGTTCTGCATCGGCAAGGTCCTGACGGCCTTGCTGCACGTAGATTTCGGCGGCGTCCTTGCCTTGCTTTGTCAGCTTCTGAATGATTTTCAGGGCGTCGGCATCGGTCAGGGTATCATTGGCTCCCGGAGCGGTCTTGGCTTCGAGGAATACTTTCTTGATATTTCTCAGGGTTTCCAAAGCTACTTTGTCTTTGGCTCTCATTGCGTTTTTAATGTCTTCGCTGACTCTTTCAAATAAATCCATATTGTTCTTTATTGTTTTACTGTTTATAATGTACTGTTTCCGGCTGAAGTCCGGAACGGCAGTCGGTTTAGAAAGTGATTATGCCGTTGCCGCCGCTTTCCGCTTCCTGCGCTTCTTCGGTGGCGAGTATGCCGGCTTCTTCCGCCTTGACCTTGATTGCCGCCAGGGTACTCTTGTCGCGCTGGTAGGTAGGAGAGTTCTCCACCATGCTGATGATGTCGGCGTTGTCCAGGTCTTCAGGGTTGAAGATATAGATATGCCGGCGGCGCAGACGCTGATACTTGGTGTTGGCATCCTTTCCGTAGTAGGTTTCGCGGCGTGAGCGTCTTTGCTCTTCCTCTTCCTCCAATTCGGCAAGGCGCTTCTGCTCTTCTGCGGTACGCTGGGTGATGCGGTCGTCCATCTCTTTCATGTGGATGTCCTGGATGCCGAAGCCGGTGGCAAGCAGGGTAATCTTGACTTTTTGCTCCAGTTCCGGGTCTTCCGCCATACCAAATTTGGTTTCGAAGTCGCGGTTGAAGCGGTTCATAAAGTCTTTTACTTCATCCATTTCGCTCATCATCAGTTCATGGTCGGGACTGTAGGAGATATTAAGCAGTACTTTCTTAGAGTTGAAGATGTCGTTATTGTTCAGCAGCGGGGAATGCTGTGCATTCTTGATGGCTTCGCTGACTCGGCTTTCGCCTTCGCCGTAACCGGTACTCATAATAGCTACCCCACCATCTTTCATGACTGTTTTTACATCGTTGAAGTCGAGGTTGATGATGCCTCGCATAGTGATGATTTCAGCAATGCTCTTGGCTGCAATCAGCAAGGTGTCGTTTGCTTTGGCAAATGCGCTGGTTACGGAGAGGTCTGGATAGATTTCACCCAGCTTTTCATTGTTGATGACAAGCAACGCATCTACGTGTTTGCTGATTTCTTCCACACCGTCTAATGCTTGGTCTATCTTCTTGTCTCCTTCCCAACGGAAAGGAATAGTAACGATACCAACAGTCAGTATGTCCATTTCTTTGGCAATCCGGGCAATGGTAGGAGCTGCACCGGTACCTGTACCACCACCCATACCGGCAGTGATGAAGACCATTTTCGTACCATCGTTCAACATCCCTTGCACTTCGTTTATGCTTTCTTCGGTCGCTTCTTTCGCTTTCGCAGGGCGGTTCCCGGCTCCTAATCCTTCGTGCCCCAGTTGCAGTTTAACTGGAACCGGAGATTCTTCCAATGCTTTGCGGTCGGTGTTGCAGACAACGAAAGCGACATCATGTATGCCTTCCCGGTACATGTGGTTTACGGCATTACCGCCACCGCCACCTACACCGATAACTTTGATGATTTTCGGTGAATCGGTCGGAAAATCGAATTGTGCTATATCGTCCATGAGTAATAGTTTATTCTGTTGTTAAAACTTATGTTACATTTTCTCTCCAACTCCTAGAATTTCTTCCTGAATTTTATCGAAGAGCTCCCAAAACCTGTTTGGTTTTGGTCTTGTATTGCCGGGTTTCTTCGTACCTGTACCGGTTTTGGTGCCCGACGTGGGTTTGGAAGGTTCGGGCTTCTTGGGGGCTTCTTTGACCGTATCTTTGCCTGTATCAAATCCGATGACAGTTTGTGTGTCATTCGGGTCGTTGGGCTTTTCAAGGATCGGTTTCACCTCCTGCAGGCAGCAGTTTTCGTTGCCTGCGGCAAGAAGGCCGAGCAAGGTATTCTGCATACCGTCCTTGGTCAGTACGTCACTGAATCCGTGAACGGTGTCATGCACGAAGCGCATCGTCTTTACTTTCTCTATTTTGCTTTGCTTGCGGAAAGCTTCCTCAATATTCTTCAGGTTTGCTCCGCCTCCGGTGAATACGACTCCGGAGAACAGCTTATCCTCATAACCGGAGAGCTGCAACTGGTTCCATACGTTGGCAAGGATTTCTTCGGAGCGTGCTCCGATGATGTTGTTTAGCGTGGCCAGCTCAATGGCGCGTCCGTCTTCCAGTGCACATACGGCGGGTGTCTCGCTCTCTTCCTCTTCCTCGTAGAGGGCGTTGCCGTATTGTAGTTTCAGCTTTTCGGCATCCTGCTCTTCCATCTGCAGGGACGTGATGTCACGGGTAATGGTGTTGCCACCCAGCGGCAATACGCTCAGGTAGCGGAGAATATTGTTCTTGTAGACCGAAATGGTGGTGGTATCGGCGCCGAAGTCCACCAGTGCACAGCCCGAACGCATCTCGTTTTCCGTTAAAACGGCGTTTGCCAACGCTATCGGAGCGATAAGCAGGTCGGCTATCTCCACCTTTGCCTGCTCGAAGCTGTGTTCCAGGTTCTTCTTGAGTGAGGCGCGTGCCACGATGTTGAGGAACTGTCCTGTGATGTGCTGGCCTGCCACGCCCACCGGGTCGGCTTGCAGGGTATTGTCTATCTTGTATTCTTGGGGGGCCACATCCAGTACACTCATGTCTGCCAACGGCACTTCAAGGTTCTCGTCACAGATAGAGTCTACCAGCTCTTGCGAGATGATGCCTTCTTCGTCCAGTGTACGACTCACCGCGTTTTTTACTGTGCGCAATGACTGTCCGCCGATGCCTACATATACTTTGGCAATGGAGTTGTTGAGCTGGTTTTCCAGCTTGTTGGTGATGGAAGCCAATGCCTGTGCTGTCTTGTCGATGTTGTAGATGACCCCCTTGTGGATAAACGAGGACGCATCTTCGCGTGCATAGGCCAACACCTGAATGCTTCCGTCACTGTTCTTCTTTCCTGCGATACCGGAAATCTTGGAAGAACTCAACTCAATAGCGGCGATGAAATCTGTTGTTGCCATAACTGTTTTATTTACTATTTTACTATTTACTGTCTACTATTTGCTGCGCGGTAACTATTCTCTTTTCGTGCAGATAATCTGGTTACCAAACTCAACACTGATACGGGAATATTTGTTCCAGCCTACCTTGTTCAATCCTTTTTCGTAGAATACCTTTACCCGTTTCAGTTTCCGTTCGAAGTCGTCCAGCTTACCGAGGTAGATGACATGGTCGCCTACGCGCGGTACCAGCTCTATGTTTTTGTCGGGCAATACATGAATCTGCTCGATTTGCGCGTTCCAGAACGAATTCTTTTGCAAAAATACACCAAACTTATATAAATCCCTCATGGCAAACGACTTTTCTACGTTTCCGGTCACAATGGCACGGTGCGCAACGCACTTTGCATCGGGCGGCATTACCGTGCCCTTATTGTCCAGATAGTAGTTCTCGCCGTTGGCGCTCATTATCCTCAGGATAGGGATGCGCTGGGTTACTTCGATACAGAGTTTGCCGCTCGGCGTCTTGTAACATTCCACTTCGTCGATGAGCGGATGCTTGGAGAGCGCCTGCTCCAACGTTTTGGTGCGGATACGGTCCAAGTGCTTGCCTATGGGACTGACGCCTTTCTTTTCCAGCATGGCGGCTACTTCCTTTTTCGTGATGAAGCCGGCATATACCGTGTCTTTGATAACCAGCTCCACATCACGGCACACTTGACCCGCCGGCTTCCGGTTGAAAGCGGTAACGGCCACTATCAGGTAGGCAAGGACGAGCAACAGGACGATAGAAAGTAGAATCCTTTTAATCATAGGCTTATTTGCTGTTTACTGTTTTACGGTTTACGCTTTGCTGCGCTGTTCGAGCAGCCGGGCTATGGAAGGTACATAGTTGTCTAGGTCTCCGGCTCCCAGCACTATCAGCACTTCAACCGGTTTCTTCGAGAGCAGGTCGGGAATGTCTTCCTTCCTGCATATACACTTTTCGATGCCCGGGCGCAGGTTGTCGTATATGAGTTGGCTGCTGACACCGGGAATGGGTTGTTCGCGGGCAGGGTATATCTCCGTCAGAATCACTTCGTCCAGTAGCGAGAGGCTGTCTGCAAAGTCTTTGTAGAAATCTCTGGTACGGGTATAGAGATGGGGTTGGAAGATAGCCGTTATCTTCTTGTCCCGGTAAAGTTCGCGGATAGACTTCACGCTTTGCGCGATTTCGGCGGGATGATGGGCGTAGTCGCTGAGGAATACGAGTCTGTCCGTCTTTATCTTGAAGTCGAAACGGCGGTCTACGCCGCGGAAACCGGCCATTCCCTGTTTGATTTCCTCATCGGTGACCCCGTTCAGGTGTGCAAGCGCCATGGCTGCCACGCCGTTCTCTATGTTGATGCCGATAGGTACACCGAGCCGGATATCGTTGATGCGGGTGTCCGGAGCAATGAAGTCGATGACGATTTCACCGTTTCCGATGCGGATGTTCTCGGCATGGAAGTCTCCTTCGTCGCGGGAGTAGGTATAAGTTTTTACGCCCGGCTGTACATCCGGCTGCAAGGCAAGCCCCTTCCGGATAATCAGTGCCCCTCCCGGTTGGATAAGGGTGGTGTAGTGGCGGAAGCTTTCAAGATAAGCCTCGCGCGTGCCGTATATGTCCAAATGGTCGGGGTCGGTAGAGGTGATAACGCTCATATAGGGAGAAAGCCAGTGGAACGAACGGTCGAACTCGTCGGCTTCGATTACGGTGTACGGACTGGTCGGAGATAAGAGCAGGTTTGTCCCGTAGTTCTTGGAGATGCCTCCGAGAAAAGCCGTGCAGCCCACATGCGACTGGTGGAAGAGATGCGCCGCCATTGTACTTGTGGTGGTCTTGCCATGCGTGCCGGCAACGCAGAGTCCTTTGCTGCTGCGGGTAATCGTGCCCAATACCTGGGAACGTTTATGTATCTCGAAACCATTCTCCCGGAAATAGGCCAGTTCGGCATGCTCCTGAGGAATGGCAGGGGTGTACACCACCAGTGTGCTTTCCTTGTCCTTGCAATTTTCAGGGATGAGACCGGTGTTTTCCTCATAATGTATTTGTGCACCTTCTGCAATGAGATGCCCGGTCAGTTCGCTCGGCGTACGGTCATATCCCGCCACGAACTTGCCTTTGGATAGAAAATAGCGTATCAGTGCGCTCATGCCGATGCCGCCGGCACCGACGAAATAAACGGATTTTATGGTTTCTATATTCATGTACTTGTCATTTAATAAGTTTCAGCACCTCTTTGGCAATGACGGTTGCCGAGTCGGGCAATGCCAATCGGGCGATGTTGTTGCTCAATTCTTTCAGTTTATCACTGTCTTTTACCGTATCCAATGCTGCGGGCAGGAGTTTCTCTTCGGCTTCCGCGTCCTTTACGTAGATGGCGGCGTCTTTATCGACGAGCGCCAGTGCGTTCTTGGTCTGGTGGTCTTCTGCCACATTGGGCGAGGGGACAAGGATTACAGGCTTGTGAAGCAGGCAGAATTCCGAAATGGAGCCGGCGCCGGCACGGGAGATTACCAAATCGGCAGCCGCATAGGCCTTCGCCATGTCTTTGATGAAATCCGTCACATACAGGTTGGGTATGGCATTGATGTGCGGGTGGTGTACGGCTTCACCGGTTGCCGCGGTGATGGCGTCCCTTACCTGGTCGATGTATATTTTGCCGGTCTGCCAGATGAACTGTATGTCGGGGTTCTGCCGGATGACGTCAAGGCCGGCGGTCAATGTGCGGTTAATGGTGCGTGCCCCGAGGCTGCCGCCCAGTATCAGGATGGTCTTTTTGGACGGGTTCAGGCTGAAGTAGCTTACGGCTTCTTCGTGCGCAACGGCATGTCCGAGCAAGTTCTGGCGGACGGGGTTGCCGGTCATGATAATCTTCTCTGCAGGGAAGAACTTTTCCATGCCTTCGTAGGCAACGCATATCTTGCAGGCTTTCTTGGCAAGCAGCTTGTTGGTGACACCTGCATAGGAGTTCTGCTCTTGTATCAGGGTAGGCACTCCCATCATTCCTGCCGTTTTCAGGGTAGGGCCGCTGGCATAGCCGCCCACGCCTACTGCCACCTGCGGACGGAATTGCTTGATGATGCTGCGCGCTTTCCATTGGCTGCGTGCCAGTTTCACCAATACGGCAAAGTTCTTCCACAAATGCCTGCGGTCGAAGCCCGCCACGGGCAGGCCGATAATCTTGTAGCCGGCATCGGGTACACGCTGCATTTCCATGCGTCCTTCTGCACCTACGAACAGGATTTCCGCATCAGGACGCAATTCCTTAATCGCGTTGGCAATGGATACGGCCGGGAAAATGTGTCCGCCCGTGCCGCCACCGCTGATGATAATGCGCGGCTTGTTGTTCTTTGTTTCCATATCTGAGTTTATCTACTTGCTACTACTGATAATTAATCTTATTCAAATTCGGCATCGCTGTTCAGCATCTTGGCTGTCGGCTCGGCAGCGCTTTGCGCTTCGCTGTAAGTGCTTTCGTTCCCGTTGCCGGTTTCCACCTGCATGGTGATTTGGGCATCGTGCGCTCTCTGTTCTTCCAGCTTGGCGGTGTACCGGCTCACACTCAGTATCATGCCGATATAGGCACAGTTTATCAACGTCGAAGTACCTCCTTTGCTGATAAGCGGCAGCGGTTGCCCGGTTACGGGAGCCAGTCCCACGGCCACCATCATGTTGAAGATGGCCTGCGACACCAGCAGCAGGGCTATGCCGATGATGAGGAAGGCGGGGAAGGTGCGGTCGCATTTCTTTGCGATACGTCCTACACGTATCAACAGACAGATGTAGAGGAATACGACTATGACTCCTCCTACCAGTCCGAGTTCCTCGATGATGATGGCAAAGATGAAGTCGGAGAATGCCTGGCTCAGGAAGTCACGCTGTACGGAGTTGCCCGGTCCCTTGCCGATGACATTGCTGGTGGCGACGGCGATACGTGCATGGGCTATCTGGGCGTCTTTGTCTATATCGAATTTTGCGGCAGGCACTACCTCGTCACTCGTAAACTTCTCGATACGGGCACGCCACGTGTCGAACCGGTGCAGGAAAGGTATGTCGCTGTTCTTTGTCATCAGCAGGAAAGTTACGGCAACAATGCCTACCGATGCCAGGCTGCCGGTCAGCATCAACAGTCGTTTTGCAGAGACACGCCCTATGAACATCATCAGAAAGACTACCCCGAACAGCAATGCCGCCGTGGACAAGTTCTCCGGAGCAATGAGCAGGCAGATAACTCCGGTTATTATCATAATCCGCTTGAAAGCCTTCGGGTTGGCGCCGTCCTCATCCTGCCCTTTGGACAGGATGAAAGCCGTGACTATGATAACCGCCATTTTGGCTATCTCCGAGGGCTGGAACTGTATGCCCATGAACGTCATCCAGCGCGCCGCCCCGTTGATACGTTCCATCATCATGACCAGTATCAGCAGTATTGCGGAAGCCGGCAACAGGAAGACAGGGAATACCTGAAACCATTTGTAGGGGATGTTGTGCATGAGGACCACAATCACAGCGCCTACCATCAGGATAATGCTGTGCTGGGTGATGGGCCCCCAATGGTCGCCGCTCTTATAGGTAAGCGTACTGGCAGCACTGAACACCTCTGTAATGGAGATGAGGCAGAGGAAGAGGAAAATAATCCAGATTACTTTGTCTCCTTTGAATATGCTTTTTAATAAATCCATTTATAACTCTCTTACGTATTTCTTGAATTGGTCGCCCCGGTCTTCATAGCTTTTGAAGAGGTCGAAGGAAGCGCAACAGGGACTCAATAATACTGTTTCGCCTTTCCGGGCTAATTTGAAAGCGGCGTCTACCGCGTCTTTCATGCCGGTCTGCACATCGGCCACCGGCAGACCGAGGCGGTCGAAAAAGCCGTGCAGCTTTTCATTGTGCAGTCCCAGGTAGACCAGCGCGGAGCATTTGCTACGTACCAAATCCTCTATTTCGGTATAGTCATTCCCCTTGTCTTTGCCGCCGAGAATAAGCACGGTTTTGGTTGTCATGCTTTGCAGGGCGTACCAGCAGGAATTGACATTGGTTGCCTTGGAATCGTTGATGAATTGGACGCCGCGTACGGTCGCTACCTTTTCCAGACGGTGTTCTACACCTTTGAAGTCGGACAAGGCTTTGCGGATATCTTCTTTGCGGATACCTGCAAGGTTGGCGGAAATGCCGGCAGCCAATGAGTTATACAGGTTGTGGGTTCCTCGCAGGGCAAGTTCTTCCTGCTCCATATTGAAAGCAATCGGTTCGTTGATTTCCACTTCACCGTCTTCCACATAAGCAATGGCGCCGTCTTCCTTTACGGCGGCGAAAGGATAGGGATGGGCTTTTAAGCCGTGCTTTTCCAACTCTCTGCGGATGATGGGGTCGTCGTTCCAGTAGATGAAAGCATCTTCCGGAGTCTGGTTTTGCGTGATGCGGAATTTGGCATCCACATACTTCTGCATGCAGTGATCGTATCTGTCCAGATGGTCAGGGGTAATGTTCATCAGAACGGCGATATTGGCGCGGAACTTATACATATTGTCCAGTTGGAAGGAGCTGAGTTCGATAACATAATAGTCGTGCTTCTCCATGGCCACCTGCAAGGCAAGGCTGTTGCCGATGTTGCCTGCCAGCCCTACATTCAGTCCCGCACTCTTGAAGATGTGGTAAATGAGCGAGGTGGTGGTAGTCTTGCCGTTAGAACCGGTGATGCAAATCATTTTGGCGTTTGTATAACGTCCGGCGAACTCTATCTCGGAGATGATGGAGATGCCTTTTTCTTTCAATTTCAGAATCAGCGGAGCGTCGTTGGGGATGCCGGGACTTTTTACCACTTCATCGGCATTCAGTATCAGCTCTTCCGTGTGCTGTCCTTCCTCCCAGGCAATGCCATGCTTGTTCAGCAGTTCCTTGTATTTGTCTTTAATGGCAGACATGTCGGATACGAACGTGTCGAAACCTTTCACCTTGGCAAGTACGGCAGCTCCCGCGCCGCTTTCGCCTGCTCCTAAAACTACAATTCTACTCATATACTATTATAATTAAGAATGGAGAATGATGAATGAAGAATCCGGCTGCATATTGTGATGCGCTGTATCGGTAACTCTTCATTTTTCATTCATAATTCTTCATTGGGTTGTTATCTTATCTTTAACGTTATAATTGTTATTGCTGCCAGTACAATGGTTACGATCCAGAAGCGGACGGTAATCTTCGATTCATGGAACAATTGTGCCGGTTGGGTAAATACCACTTTGCAGCCGGGCTCTATCAGGTTCATGCCGGTACGGAAGTGGTCGTGTATCGGCGTCCGTTTGAAGAGACGCTGTTTTACCCCTTTCCGTTTGCCGGCTTTGTAGTAGACCCGTTGCAGAATTACCGACAGGTTCTCTACAAGGAATATGCCGCATAGGATAGGTATCAGCAGCTCTTTATGGATGATAATGGCGTATACGGCAATGATGCCGCCGATGGTCAGACTGCCTGTATCGCCCATGAATACCTGTGCCGGGTAGGCATTGTACCAGAGGAAGCCGATAAGTGCACCGATGAAAGCGCAGATAAAGATTACCAGCTCTTCCGAACCCGGTATGTACATGATGTTCAGATAACCGGCATATTCGATATGGCTGGATACGTATGCCAGTATGCCCAGTGTCAGACCGATAATGGCGGAGTTGCCCGCTGCCATGCCGTCCATGCCGTCATTCAGGTTGGCGCCGTTGGAAACGGCGGTTACTACGAATATGGTGACGAGCACGAACAGTATCCAGCCCGCCGTTTGTGCGTGTTCTCCCATGAAGGACACGAGGTCGGCATAGTCAAGGTTGTTGCTCTTGAAGAAAGGGATGGTAGTCTGTGTAGCCTTGATTTCTTTGGCGGCATGCACTACCTCGATGCCTTGTCCCGGTTTCTCTACCTCGATGTTTTCACGGATAACGACCTGCGGACTGAGATACAGGGTAAGCCCTACAATGAGTCCCAAGCCTACCTGGCCGATAATCTTGAACTTACCGTGCAGGCCTTCCTTGTCTTTCTTGAATATCTTGATGTAATCGTCGGCAAATCCTAATGAACCTAACCACACAGTGGTGATAAGCATCAGAATCATATAGATATTATTCAGCTTGCCCAGCAACAGGCAGGGAATCAGAATGGCAAAGATAATGATAACTCCGCCCATACTCGGTACGCCCACCTTGTTTACGCCGAACGGGTCGATGTTGGCATCCCGTTGCGTCTCGGTAATCTGTTTGCGTTTCAGCAGGTCGATGAACTTGTCACCCCAGATACTCGAAATGAGTAATGCCAGGATGATAGCCATCAATGCCCTGAAAGATGTATAGCCGAACATACCCGCACCGGGGAAGTCGTATTTATCTAACCATTGGAATAAGTAGTATAACATAATTTCTTACTTTATCACTTTAAAACATTATCGCCTTTAGTTCCTCTTTGTCATCGAAATGATGCTTCACTCCTTTTATCTCCTGATAATTTTCATGTCCTTTGCCGGCTACGAGAATGACATCTCCCGGTTGCGCCAGCATGCAGGCGGTCTTTATGGCTTCTTTTCTATCGGCGATACTGATTGTTTTCTGCAAATCGTCCTTATCCAACCCTGCCAGCATATCGTTGATGATGTCTTGCGGCTCTTCAAAGCGGGGATTGTCGGAAGTGATGATGACACGGTCGCTCAAACGGGCGGACTCTTTAGCCATGATAGGACGTTTCCCTTTATCACGGTTGCCGCCTGCGCCGACTACGGTAATCACTTTGCCTTTGCCTTCCAGTACACCGTGGATGGCATTCAGTACATTCACCAACGCATCCGGAGTATGGGCATAATCCACAATGGCGGTAATGCCCTTCGGAGAGCGGATAGAGTCGAATCTGCCTGCTACAGGGTGCAAAGTGCTGAGGGCAACGAGCACATCTTCTTCTTTCTTTCCCAACAGTACGGCTGCGCCGAATACGGCAAGAAGGTTGGAAGCATTGAACTTGCCGATAAAGCGTACGGCCAGCTCATGGTTGTTGAAGTCGAGCAGCATGCCTTCAAAATGAGACTCCAATACTTTTCCCTTGAAATCGCTGAGGCTTCTCAATGAATACGTATATACGCGCGAACGTGTGTTCTGGGTCATGACCAGTCCGTTCTTGTCGTCCAGATTGGTCAGGCTGAACGCGTTCTTAGGCATGTCGTCGAAGAACTTCTTTTTTGCTTTGAGGTAGTTTTCGACAGTCTTGTGATAATCCAGGTGGTCGCGCGTAAGATTGGTGAAGATGCCGCCGGCAAACTTCAAACCGCTGATACGCTGTTGTGCGATAGAGTGGGAGCTGACTTCCATGAATGCGTATTTGCATCCGGAGTCTGCCATCTCACCCAGCAGGCGGTTAAGGGTAATCGGGTCGGGGGTGGTATGCTCGGTCGGTACGGGGCGGTCGTCAATGTAGTTGCATACCGTGGAAATCAGTCCGACTTTATATCCGAAATAACGGAATGTATTATACAATAAGGTGGCAATGGTTGTTTTGCCATTAGTGCCGGTTACGCCCACCAGCTCCATTTTGGAAGTGGGATCACCGTAGAAAGTGGTGGCAACCTTACCCACCGCATTTTCGCTGTCTTTTACTTGGATATATGTAACATCAGGATTTGTTTCTTCCGGCATGTCTTCGCACAGTACGGCTATAGCACCTTTTTCAATGGCGGTAGGGATATATGCGTGACCGTCGGTCTGCGTACCGCGCATTGCCATAAACAAATGTCCGGTCGCAACTAAACGGGAGTCGATATTCACTCCTATTATATCCTTCTCCGTACTGCCGATAATTTGTACCGGTTGTATCGCTTTTAATAGTTCGCTTAATTTCATTCCTTATTATATAATAATGTATATTCTTATATTAACGTAATGTCAAGGCTATTGTCTGTCCTTTTATCAATCGGCTTCCGCCTGCGATGGACTGGTTTCTTACCTTGCCGATGCCGTTGAGGCGTACTCTAAGTCCTTTGCTTTCCAGCAGATAAACAGCATCCTTGGCCCCCATGCCTACTACGCTGGGAACTATGCCGTCAGAAACTTTCTGATTTTGCAGGATAACGGCGGACGGGGCAGCCTGGCTGTGTCCCCACAACTCTCTCACGTTTTCTACCTCAAATTGTTTCTGCACCGGAACATCCAATGTGTTGAGCACGCATAATGCCTCGTTCATCTCCCCGGCTTTTACCGCAGGAATTACATTGGTGGTGCTGTCTATCGCACTGCGTATATCGAACCGCAGATTCTTGGCATATACCCTTTCTGCAATCTTGCTGAATACGCTACCTGCCATCAAGCCGCCCGATGCCGGAAGTCCCGGCTTCTGTATGGAAACGATGCAACTGTATTTGGGAGCCTCTGCCGGGAAGTATCCGCAGAAACTGACGAGATAATTCACCCGTCCCGCCTTATAACCGGCGGCACCTTGCGAAATCTGCGCCGTACCCGTCTTGCCGGCTACGGCAAACTGTTTGCTTCCGGCGGGTTTGGCCAAACCTTCGGCAACTACTTTGCGCAGAATCTCCCGTATCTGTGTCAGCGTATTGTCCGAGCAAATCTTCGGATTGATAACTTCCGTAGGAAAGTCACGGACAACCTCACCGTCTTTCACTGCCGCTTTTACGAATTTAGGGCGCACCATTGTACCGTTGTTGGCAATGGCATTATAGAAAGTCAGTATGTTCAGTGGCGGTACCTGCGTTTCATATCCTATACTCATCCAGGGTAACGTGGTCTTGGCAAAATACCGTTCTTTCGGACCGCGGATGTTAGGTTTGCCCTCTCCGGCTATTTGCAGGTGGAGCGGGCGGTCTATACCGATACGCTTCAATCCGTCTACGAACTTCTGCGGGTTGTCGCTGTAGTGCTTGTCGATAAGATATGAAACGCCGATATTGGATGATACTTCCAGAATACGTGTCACATCAATTTTGCCATATCCGCCCCGATGCCAGTTATGGTCTTTCATCGGGCGGCCGTGCATCATCATGATGCCGTTGCCTGTGTCGACTTCCGTATGGGGAGTAATCTTTCCGTCTTCAAGGGCTACCATGATAGAGGCTGTCTTGAATGTGGAACCCGGTTCCAGCATATCGCTGATGGCGTTATTACGCATTTCGTAATAGTTGCCGTCGCCCGCTTTCATCATGTTGACAATGGCTTTTACTTCTCCGGTCTGTACTTCCATCAATACGGCAACACCCACACTGGCGTTTATCTCTTTCAGCTTGTCTATCAGTGCTTTCTCGCAAATATCCTGCATACCCACGTCGATGGTGGAAATGATGTCGCAACCGTCTACGGGAGCAATGTCCACTATGTTCAGGTATTTGTTCATCACCTTCTGGCGATGGGTGATACCGTCGCGTCCTTTCAGCAGCGTATCAAAGGCAAGCTCGATACCGTTTTTGGCTCCTTGCGCTGTATCGGCGTAGAGGTCGCCGAGTGTACGTGTCGCCAGAGAACCGAAAGGTTTCTTACGCTGGTTGAAAGGCTGTTCATGGAAGCCTCCTTTGTATTTGTTTAGTTTGAATACCGGCAGCCTTTTAACTTCTTTGTATTGGATATAGGAGATACGTTTCGGGTAAATCAGGTAATTGCGGCTACCCTTTTTACGTCCTCTTAACAGATGTCTTTTAAATTCGGCGGCACTTTTATCAGGGAATATCTGGTGCAATCCTTCGCAGATTTCTCCCAGATGATTCATAAGCATGGTGTCTTTCTTCTCTCCACCCGCTTTGAAGTCCATGTAAATACGGTACTCCGGTAGGGAGCTCGCCATTAATTTACCGTCCGATGAAAGGATATTGCCGCGGTTGGGCTTCACCCTAACATTCTCCTTCACAAAGCGGTCGGCAACATCTTGCCAGTACTGACGTTCGGCAAACATGATGACAGTACCTTTTACGATAATAGCTACTCCTATCAGTCCCATGACGAGGACTACGAAGAAGTAACGGGTCATTATATTTTTCTTGTTTACTGCCAAGGTTGTTTCTATTTACTATTATACTATATTACAGTTTACTTGTTTATCGGTTTGCTTACCATTATCCGTACTTATTTGATTAAGTACGGCGGATTGGTCGAAG
>OIBW01000527.1_pt1 | contig 15526 bp, 10 predicted proteins | sample 1581131 | NCBI WGS metagenome assembly OIBW01 (sample SAMEA3882517, study PRJEB24775) | human gut metagenome | biome: human-associated habitat; feature: intestine environment; material: feces | place: Netherlands | collected 2009/2010 | reverse complement strand
CGCAGCACGCAACTGCTGTCCATGGACCCGGAAGTGCTGGAACGTCTTCTGGGCGCCACGGACATGGCTTCGCTGTTGGATGCCGACGTCATCGCGCAGATTGGGAAGGAGCTTGCCGGACGGACGTTCTGGAACGATTTGGACGAGACCGACACTGCCGGCCGTGTGGCGCGATATGCCAAAACGCATGGCCCATTCACCGCGGATCAGATGATCGCCGAACTGGGATTGGACGCTGTCCAAGGCGTACGCATGTTGGATGAATTACATGCCAAAGGCGAACTGCTGAAAGGCCATTTCGTCGATGATGCGGCCGGAGCGGACGCCAATGGTTCCGATGATTCAGCATCGGAACGGTCACCTCGGCAAACGCCCCAGCAATGGCTCCACAAAGACGTGTTTCGGCGTATCCGCGCGCTTTCGCTTGCCAAGGCACGCAAAGCCATCAAGCCGGTGGAACCGGCCGTCTATCAGGCGTTCCTGTTGGACAGACAAGGTGTCGGACCTGTGGGTGGCGCCCGATATGAAGGCGTCGACGGGCTGATGCGTGTGATCGAACAGCTTGAAGGCATATACCTCAACGCCTCCGTTTGGGAATCCTCGGTCTTCCCCGCACGCGTTCGCGACTACCAACCGAGTATGTTGGACGAATTGCTCGCATCCGGAGACGTGGTATGGGTCGGCTCCAAAATCAATGGTTCCAACGCCAAGGAAGCCGGCGGAATCGCATTCCATCCAGCTGATTCACGGCTGCTGGTGAAACCCGGCGAACAATCGCAGAACAATGCCTATAGTGCCGGAACCATGACCGTGCCGGAGACGATACTTGCCGCATTATCGAATGGGGGAGCCTTCCATGCGTGGCAGCTTTCCACGGCCGCCAAAGCCATCTGGCAGGAACATGCGGAAGTCAACGTGAATCCTGAAACAGGGGAAATCATCCTTCCCGCATGGGGCGAAAGCCAGTTCGAGGAAGCCTTGTGGTCCTTGGTATGGCAAGGCAAAGTGACGAACAGTTCATTCGCTCCCGTTCGGGCCTTGGCTCAAGGCACGGTTTCAGTGCGCGCGCCACGCACTGCCGCACGCAGACGCGTACGGATCCACGCCTCGACACCGGCGACGCTCGGTGGATTATGGTCCGCGGTCGACTCGTCCCGGACCAGTCCAATGGCGATACCGGATCAAACGGACGATACCGCCGGCAAACCAACAGCCGGCATCGAGGAATACGACATCGCATTGATCGAATCGCTGCTCGACCGATATGGCGTGATCGCCGCTCCGCTAATCGACAAGGAGCAGGTCGCAGGCGGATTCTCCGGACTATACCCGGTACTCAAACGTATGGAGGAACACGGCAATCTGGTCAGAGGCATGTTCGTCAAAGGATTCGGAGCGGCCCAATTCGCCGGACGTGACACAGTGGACGCCTTGCGCGGCGACGACGAGGCGCGCAGCCAATCCTGCGTGGCGCTCGACGTGACCGACCCGGCCAACCTGACAGGCTCCGCGATCACATGGCCCGAACAACACCATATGAAACCGGCGCGCAGAGCGGAATCGGTCATCGTGCTCGACCACGGCATGCCGGTGCTGTTCGCCGTGCCGAAAAGCCACAGAATCGTCAGCTTCACCGATGACGAGCGAATATTGCAGCCGGCATGTACGGAACTTGCCTATGCATTGCAGCATCAGTCCAAGGGCAGCGTCAGCTTCGCCGAAATGAACGGTGAATCATTGAAGGAACGCAACGAATACAGGCGTTTGCTGCATGCTGCCGGGTTCGTGGACAGCCCACAAGGCATGAAACTATATGGCTGAACCAAGCCGGAGGCACTTTCACCCAGCCTGCTCATTCAACCTGGCAGCCCAAGTGCGCAAAACGGGAAGGCCCTGAACCGGAAGAAGAACCAGTCCAGAGCCCCGCCAATCGATTTCGTCGAATCAGCCGACCACCGCAATCGGCGCCGACAGATCCGTACCGGAACCATCGCGTCGCATATCAGGCTTCGGCAATTCCACAGGAGCGCCGCTTTGCGTGGAAGCATGCAACGGATACGCGCCCACGAACGCGAGAATCAACGTATCCTGCCCCTTGAGGAATCGCTGCGAACGCACGCCACCCGTACCACGGCCCTTCGTCGGATACATCTCCAACGGCGTGACCTTCGCGGCACCGTTTTCAGTGCCAGGCAACGCTTCGGAATCGCCGGCAACCGTCAACACCACGGCTCCGGAAGCGGAGAACAGTCCATTCTCGCCTTCTTCGTAATTCCATGTCACCTTGCCGTCAGGCACCACCGCGAACGCGGCCGCCGAACACCCCTCAGCCAGACGAATGCCCGCCATGCCGCCAGCGGTACGGCCCTGCGGACGCACATTCTTCGCTTCGAACGTCAACAACGAGGAATCGGTGGACACAAACACCAGACGATCCTCATCACGGGCTTCGGCAGCGGCAAGCACTTCGTCATCATCCTTCAAATCGATGACGCTCCACGAATCCATTGTGGTCGGAGATTCACGGTTCCAACGCTTGACCACGCCGTTGCGGGTGCCCAACGCCAAAGGAACAAGCTGACCGCCGTCATCCGTGGACGGCATATCAATCGCAGCAATCACCCGTTCGCCGCGGATCGGATCGGTGTTCTCCGTCATGCCCAGCAGTTCCTCGGCCTTCACACCACCCGTGACACTGAGCGGCCCATCCGCGGAAACCTTCGGCAATTCGACCACATGGGCCAGCACCAGACGACCCGCTGAAGTAACCAAGCCGTATGAGGAACGTGTGGACGTGCGGAACATCGAAACGATCTGATCATCCTTGGCGCGTCCGTTGGAAGCCGAACGATTCTCCCAACGTTCCACCGCATCCTCGGAAGTGCGTGCGATCAGGCCCGTGGCGGACAGCATCACCGCGCACGGCTCGTCATCAATCTGCAGAGCCGATGCGGTGGCATTCTCATCGCCGGCCTTCTTTGCGGCCTTTGCGGCTGCGGCGACATCGGCTGCTGCGGAGGATACGGTCGCGGCGGCGCGCGCGGCAGCCATCGCGTTTGCAGAGACGCCATCATCGCCATGCGCCACAACAGGCGTCAAATTGCCTTCCTCATCCTCATCCAGCAGCACCGTGCGCCGGGGAGTGCCGTATTTGGCCACGGCGTCATCCATTTCGTCAATGACCACGCCGTCAAGCGCCTCATCGGAAGCAAGAATGCGTTCAAGCTCTTCGATACGCCGCTTCAGATCGTCGCGTTCCGCCTCAAGCTCGATACGACTCATCTTGGTCAGACGGCGCAGCCGCAAGTCAAGAATGTACTGTGCCTGAATCTCGTCCAGATCGAATACGGCGATAAGCTTTGTTTTCGCGGCCTCGGCATCATCAGAAGAGCGAATCACCTGAATGACTTCATCGATGTCCACCATGGCGAGCAGCAAGCCCTCCACCAAGTGCAGCCGCTCAAGCGCCTTCTTCCTGCGGAATTCACTGCGTCGGCGGATCACCACACGACGATGGTCCACCCACACCTGAAGCATTTCCTTCAATCCCATGGTGTGCGGACGGCCATTGACCAACGCCACATTGTTGATGGTGAAATTGTCCTGCAACGGCGTGTGCTTGAACAGCTGCGCCAACACCGCGTTCGGATCGAACCCGGTTTTGATTTCGATGACGAGGCGCGTGCCGTTATGCCGGTCAGTCAGATCGATGGCACCGGAAATGCCGTCCAGCTTACGGTTCTTCACACCTTCGGAAATACGTTCCAACACACGTTCCGGACCCACCATGAACGGCAGTTCCGTCACGACGATGGCCTTTTTGCGAGCCGTCACGTTTTCGATATGCGTCACGGAACGCGTGGTCAACGCGCCACGACCCGTCTCGTACGCCTCGCGGATGCCTTTGCGGCCCACAATCACGCCGCCGCCCGGCCAATCCGGACCCGGCACGTAGCGCATCAACTCCTCTAACGTCGCGTCGGGATGGCGCATAAGATGCTTGGCCGCAGCCACCACCTCGCCAAGATTGTGCGTGGCCATATTCGTGGCCATGCCGACGGCAATGCCGGAACCACCATTGACCAGCAGGTTCGGAATCGCGGCAGGCAGCACAGTCGGCTCCTGAAGCTTGTTATCGTAATTCGGCGTGAAATCGACGGTATTTTCGGCGATATCGGCATTCATGCCCAACGCGGCCGGCGCCATACGAGCCTCGGTATAACGAGAAGCAGCAGGACCGTCATCGAGAGAACCGAAATTGCCGTGACCGTCCACCAATGGCAGCCGCATGGCGAACGGCTGCGCCAAACGTACCATCGCCTCGTAAATCGCGGAATCGCCATGCGGATGGAGCTTGCCCATCACTTCGCCAACCACACGCGCCGACTTCATATACGGCCGGTCCGGATTGAGGCTCATCTGACCCATCTGATAGATGATGCGTCGTTGCACCGGCTTGAGACCGTCCCTGGCATCAGGCAGCGCTCGGGCGTAAATCACCGAATACGCGTATTCGAGGAACGACTTGCTCATTTCCTCGTTCAACGGCGTTTCGACGATGTTCTCCTTGACCGTACGCGGGTCAAAGGCTGGTTTTGCCGGTTTGCGGTGCGACACCATGCGGTGGTTCTCCTCACGGAAAGGTTATGGTAATCAACCTAGCAATATTACCAGCTGGTACTGCCGCGGTGCTTGAATGGGAACCATGAGTGTTGAAGTGCCCGAAATCGACCAGCTGCTAGCCATGACCAGTCCGGCACGATATGGCGACGAACTGCCGGATGAGGGCGGCCGCGGCGGTGCTCTCCACCTATCCTCGGTACTTCCCGCCATTTCCAGCGCCATCGGGCATCCGATTCCAACGGCCATCCATGCCGATCCGAAACGACTCCAAGAGGCACTTGGCCTGCCGGACGCGCGTTCGGCAGTCGTGCGGATGGCGTTAACCAGCGGCCAATCGCCACATGCATGCCCAGCACCACCGTGGCCGCCATGTCCACGTTCGGCACCGGCACATGCCCCGGATTAACCGGCATGACGGGGTATACGCAGCTCAATCCCGACAATGGCGAAATCTGCCAGCTCATCTCTTTCAAAAACGCGCCCGCACCGCTGAAACTGCAACAGCAGCCGACCATATTCGAACGATTGGCGGAACAGGACGTTCGCGTCACCAGTTCGGGACTGCCGAAATTCGCGTTCTCCGCGTTGACCCAGGCGGCGTTACGTGGCAGCGACTACATCTCCAATGACGATCCACGCCGACGTATCATGACCGCGGCGAAAGCGGCGAACACGCCCGGACTGACATACGTGTACCTGCGCGACGCGGACAAGATCGGACACAATTACGGCTGGGACTCCGACAAGTGGATCGGCACATATGAGCGTATCGACGCCCAGTTGTCTTTGCTGCGTCGAAGTATGCCGAAGAACACGCTGATCGTCATCGTGGCGGATCATGGCATGATAACCGCCGACCCGGAAGCCTGCATCGACATAGCGTCCGAACCCCAGCTGATGTGGGGCGTCGCGAATGTCGGCGGCGAACCACGCTGTGTCATGCTTTATGGCGAGGATGGCGAGAATCCGGAGGACATCGCCGCTCGTTGGCGTGACGTGCTGGGGGAGCGCGCCCAGGTGCGCACCCGCCGGCAGGCAATCGAGGAAGGCGTCTACGGACCGGTCGATGAACGCGTCAAGTCGATGATCGGCGATGTGGTCGTCTCCGCTGCGGGCTCTACCACCATTGTCGATTCCCGCACACAGGCGGAGAAGGCGATGCATCTGCCCAGCGTGCACGGGTCGCTGACCTACATGGAATCTGATATTCCATGCCTGATTGACGTGGCTTGATCGAATGATCCGAACGTCTGAACGGATGTTGCCGTGGGATGTTAGGGAACGTTAATCAGTCACCGAACAGAATTTCATCCCAACTCGGCACTGCGGAGCGTCCTGCACGGCGCTTCGATTTGGTGGTGCTCTGACTATGAGGATCGGATGATGCCATCTTGGACTTATCGGACTGCTGCTCGCCGGCGGATTGCGTGTTTTGCGAGTTTTGGGCAGGTTCCGTCGTTGAAGGGGCGGGGTGCTGCGTCGTCGCGATTTCCGGACGGTTCGGCAGCGGAACGGTCGCCGATGGCTGAGTCTCAACGGTGGTCTTGATATTCGTGGCTTGCGGTGCAACCGGTTCCGGAGCATTCCAAGCGGACACCGTCTGTTCGATACGTGCGGAACGTGCGGAATCGCCCGGCAAATTCAATGATGCGAGAAAATTCTGGTCGACCTGCTTCTCGGTGTGTCCTTCCGTCGGCGTGTCTTGCTCGCCGATGAGCTTGCGTGCCGTTGCGTTCAGACAGTTGACCGCGTTGTCATGCATGTTCCAAGACCATTCCGCACGGGCGGCATGACCTGCGGAATCGAACTCCGCGGTAATCTTCCACGGTTCCAAACCGCGTCTGGTGGCCTTCCACCGCACATCCTCCAACCGTACGTGGGCTGCGGCGAAAGTGCGTTCGATCAGTTCGGAAAGCGTGCGCACACGGCTTTCCTTCGGCGCGGGGACCGCCAGGAACTGTTCGATCGCATATTGTTTTTCGGTTTCCACCGCCGCCGAGAAACGCCGAACAAGCGCTTCGCTCAACGAATATCGCTCCGCCACGCGGGTCGGATTGGCTCCGGCTCGAATCAAGGATTGGATTTGGGAGATCGGCAGCGTGGAAGGCGCTTGCTGCTGACGCTCCTCTTGGGTTTCGGTGCGAATCTGTTTTGCCTCCAAAATGGCTCTTTCAAGCGCTTCATCGACCTTGACGGCGAATTTGCCGGCACCTGAAACAAAGACGAGCTCACCGGTTTCACTCACATGATCGAACCGTGCATCTTCGAGCGCATTCTCAGGCACAACACACCACTTTCCCTTAGATTTTTCTATTAATTCTATTGTGCCCCACGTGTCGGATTTTACGAGTATTTCAATTCGTGTATCCTAGCGGGGGAAAAGTCATGTATTCTATGGCGCATAAGCACCATAGATGACGAAAGGAATCTCGATGGCACAGGATTATGATTCCCCGCGCAACAAAGACGAGGACGAGGAGTCGCTCCAGGCTTTGAGCAAGGGTTCTCAGAACAATTCCAACGATATGGACGATGACGAGAACGCCATTGCCGAAGACTACGAGCTGCCGGGCGCCGATTTGAGCAATGAGGACGCTTCGGTGACCGTCATTCCGATGCAGGGCGACGAGTTCATCTGCTCCGAATGCTTCCTGGTGAAGCATCGCAGCCAGCTTGCCTACACTACCGACGACGGACAGCCGGTATGCAAGGAGTGTGCGGCCTGATGGCGTTCGACGAGGCATACAACGAGCCGGAAAACGTCGAGGTTCTGGTAAAGTCGCTGGATCCCGGGCAGCCGGCTCAGCTGCATTACGCCCATGCCGGAGATGCCGGTGCCGATCTGCGCACCACCGAAGAAGTGACGTTGAAGCCGTTCCAGCGGGCGCTGGTGCCCACGGGAGTGGCAATCGCATTGCCTGCCGGCTATGTGGCGCTGGTGCATCCGCGTTCGGGACTCGCCGTCAAGCAGGGCGTCACGGTGCTTAACGCGCCGGGAACCATCGACGCTGGGTACCGTGGCGAAATCAAGGTGCCGTTGATCAACCTCGATCCGGAACGCGCCGTGACGTTCCATCCGGGCGACCGCATCGCACAGCTGGTCATCCAACGCTACGTCGAGGCAAAATTCATCGAGGCGCAGACCCTGCCCGGATCCGACCGCGCGGAACGTGGCTTCGGATCAACCGGCGTTGCGTCCTGACGGGACTGCAATACACAAAGACCGAGGATGTATCCGGCCGTGCAACACGCGGCCGGATACATCCGTCATATGGTGATGCGCGGGTACTATAGGGTACATTCCAAGCGAGGAGGAGCGAAATGAGCGACATGGATCATGAGGTTCGTTCGGCCAGAATGTTGGGCTGCGAGATCAGCACGAATCCGCTTGACCCGCTTGAACCAATCCTCAAGATGTGCGAATACCACCATCCCGACGAGGACATGAGCATTCTCGCGAGAGCCTACCGGCGCGCCGTCACCCAGCATTCGTCGCAACGGCGTAAATCCGGCGAGCCGTACATCATCCATCCGCTTGCAGTGGCGCAGATCCTCGCCGATCTTGGCATGGGGCCGCTGGTTGTGGCAGCGGGCCTTCTGCACGACACGGTGGAGGACACCGACTACACGCTCGACGAATGCCGCGCCGAATTCGGCGACACGGTGACCGGCCTGGTGGACGGCGTCACGAAGCTTTCCAAAATGGAATACGGCGATTCCGCCCAGGCCGAGACCATCCGCAAAATGGTGGTGGCGATGAGCCGCGACGTGCGCGTGCTGGTGGTCAAGCTCGCCGACCGTGTGCACAACGCCCGTACATGGCGTTACGTCAAGCAGTCGAACGCGCAGAAAAAGGCACGTGAAACGCTGGATGTGTATGCGCCGCTCGCCAACCGTCTTGGCATGAACGCCATCAAAACCGAGTTGGAAGAACTCAGCTTCAAGGTTCTGTATCCGAAGATCTACAACGAGATTGTGGTATTGGTGGCCCGTCGCGCCGGACAACGCGACGTGTACCTGAAGCAGATTCTCGCCGAAATCAATGAGGATCTCGACGAACAGCACATCAAAGCCTATGTGACGGGCCGTCCGAAGGACTACTTCTCCATTTACCAGAAGATGATCGTGCGCGGGCACGATTTCGCCAACATTTATGATTTGGTGGGCGTGCGTATCATCGTCGACACGATTCAGGACTGCTATGCGGCGTTGGGTGCCGTGCATGCGCGGTGGAACCCTGTTCCCGGCCGTTTCAAAGACTATATCGCCATGCCGAAGCTCAACATGTACCAGAGCCTGCACACCACGGTGGTCGGCCCCGGCGGCAAGCCGGTGGAGATTCAGATCCGCACGTGGGACATGCACCGCCGCGCGGAATTCGGCATCGCTGCGCACTGGAAGTACAAGGAGAACGGCCAAGCCGGACGCGCGTTGAGCTCGCCTGACAAGTCCGACCGCAAGCGTGGCGAAAACCAGGAGCTGAGCGAGGCCGACAACCTCAAATGGATTCAGCAACTTGCCGACTGGACGAGCGAAACGCCGGATTCCGACGAATTCCTTGGCTCCCTCAAAGAGGATTTGGGCGCGGCAGAGGTCTACGTGTTCACGCCGAAAGGCAAGATCGTCTCGCTTCCCGCCGAAGCCACTCCGATTGATTTCGCTTATGCGGTGCACACCGAAGTCGGTCACCGTACCATGGGTGCGCGCGTGAACGGACGATTGGTGCCGCTTGATACCAAGCTCGAGAATGGCGATACCGTTGAAATATTGACATCCAAGTCCGAATCCGCAGGTCCGTCGCGTGATTGGCTGAGCTTCGCCAAGAGCCCGAAGGCACGCAACAAGATTCGTCAATGGTTCAGCAAGGAACGCCGTACCGAAGCCGTCGAGGAAGGCCGTGACGAGCTGACGCGCGCCATGCGCAAGCGCAACCTGCCAATCACCACGCTGCTGACTCCGGAAGCATTGGTGGGTGTCGCCGACGAGTTGAACCTTGCCAACGCGGAAGCCGTGTTCGTGGCGATTGGTGATGGCCAGATCTCCACGCAGAACGTCATCTCGCATCTGGTCCGTGACGCGGGCAGCGACGAGGTGGATGAGGAAGTCGAGCAGGAGGCGTTGCCGCTCAAGCAGGTGGAGCGTACCAAGAAGACCACCAGCTCGTTGGGTATCTCCGTCAAGGGCGTGGGGGACATCTGGGTCAAGCTGGCCCGATGCTGCATGCCGGTTCCTGGAGACAAGATCATCGGCTTCATCACCCGCAACCAAGGCGTGTCCGTGCATCGCGTGGACTGCCAGAACATGCTCGAACTGGAGAAACGCCAGCCCGAACGTGTGGTGGATGTGCAGTGGACCAGCACCAAGGGCGTGTTCATGGTCAAGATCCAGGTCGAGGCGCTTGACCGTCCGCATCTGCTGAGCGATGTGACACGCGTGCTGTCCGATCACGGCGTGAACATTATCTCCGGCTCGATTTCCACCGGCACCGACCGTGTGGCCACCAGCCAATTCAGCTTCGAAATGGCCGATCCGCAGCATCTGAACACCCTGCTCGCCGCCGTGCGTAAAATCGAAGGCGTGTTCGACGTGTACCGCATCACCGGCGCGAAGGATTCCGCGGAGCCGCGACTGCGCAAAATGTGATGTTGACGAATCACATAAGCCGGTGATTGCAAGCAAACGCCTCTATAAATAAAATGAAGAAAGCCCCTCAATCGAGGGGCTTTCCTATATTGTACGGCTGTGCGGGAAACGCTTACTTGAGCACTTCCACGGACACGATGCCGACCGGCTCGGTCGGACGGTCCATGCGATCGGTGTTCACGGCTTCGAGCTTGTCGACCACTGCCTTGGAATCGTCATCCGCAACCTCGCCGAAGATGGTGTGGTGGCCGTCGAGCCACGGGGTCGGCACGGTGGTGATGAAGAACTGGGAACCGTTGGTGCCGTGGATCTTGCCGTCCATGCCACGACGCAGGCCGGCGTTCGCCATGGCCAGCAGGTACGGGTGGTCGAACTTCAGATCAGGAACAATTTCATCGTCGAAGTCGTAGCCCGGGCCGCCGGTGCCGTTGCCCAGCGGGCAGCCGCCCTGGATCATAAAGCCGGGGATGACACGGTGGAAGGTCAGGCCGTTGTAAAAGCCTTCTTTGACCAGCTTTTTGAAATTCTCACAGGTGATGGGGGCAACTTCCTCGTTCAGCTCGATGTCGATGATGCCGCCGTCTTCCATAGTAATGCGAACCATAACGCTACAATACTCCTTTTGTGTTGACCCCGCAGCGGGGGTGTTGGGGGGCAGAAATGCCTGCCCGGATATCCCTTATAGTATACCATAGGTTTTGCCCGTTGCAACGATGCAGATGCAACGTTTTTGTGAATTATCTGCCCCAATAGGCTAAAAATACGCGCCGCAACCGGAGTTTACGCTCTGGTTGGTGGACGCAACCGGGCTTTTGTGCTAAAATCGTGCCACAGAAAATCCAACCGGAAAATGCCAAAGGAGGAACCCGCTATGATGAACCTGCTGAACCGAACTGCTGTTGCCCTGCTTAAGGTCATAGAAGTAGAAACGCAGGAAGCGACCAAGGAACAGGCGGATGCCTGGCTTCGCAGAGTTTTGCTGCTGGAAAAGTTCTACCGCTATACCAATATCCTGTTCCGGATCCTGATCCCGGTCGCCATTGTGGCGGCAATCTATCTGCTCTGGCGCATTGCCCGCAATCTGGAAAAGCCGCCGAAGCTCACGGAGGAAGTCAAGATCGTGCGCAAGTCGCTTTCTGAAACGCTCAAGGAGAACCGCACCCGCTGCAAGATGACGCAGGAGTTTGTGGCTGAGACTATCGGCGTAAGCCGTCAGGCGGTGTCTAAGTGGGAGAATGGCACCTCGGAGCCGAACACCTCCAACCTGATGGCACTGGCAAGGCTGTACGGCATCCCGGCAGAGGATCTGCTCAAGGGCGTGGAGAGCGCACTGGAAGCACAGGAAAAATGATTACAACTCTCCCTGCAGCTCCACCATATCCGCCCAGAAGCGCTTGGGGCAATGGGTCATGCGGCCTTTTTCGTTGTGGCGCGCTTTGATTTCCAGCGTTTTGTAGAACTGCGTCCACAGCGCCTGAAATTGTTGCTCCCGCGCACTGGGCGGCGGCAGCTCCAAAGGCGCTGCCAGTTCCAGCAGCCGGGTGCTGTGTCCCTCGTGCAGCAGCACCGCCTGATGGACGGCATCATAGATCATGAAATCCTCCTCCGGGAAGCGTCCGCAGAAGTGTGGGCGCAGCAGGGGGAGGATATAATTTTTGGGGTGGATGACCGCGCCCAGCATGCCATCGTGCTCCTCGAACCGCACAAAGCCCTGAAACTTGTCTACCTCCCAGTCCAGACTTTTTTTCATGGCGTAGAGGGGCGCGACCACCGGATGCCCCTCCCGCTTGACTGTGCCCGGGCCCAGCGCAAAGGCCAGATGCAGAAACCGGAGCAACAGCAGCTCCTTGTCCTCCTGCCCGGAGAGAAAATCCCGGCTGACAAGGTACTCGGTCTCTGCGCCCAGCTTTTTGCCAAAGCTGGCGAATACCCGCCGGGCAACGGCGGGGTCGGTGGCAATGTCCTTGACCGGGTAGAGGGTGGCCGTTTCCTGCTGGGGCGTCCACACCGCAAAGGGAAGTTCGTGCTGGGCAAAGCTTTCGTATACGCAGCACAGAAAGCCCTCAAAGCTGCCGTCGTACAGGTAGACCACGTCGGCATCGTGCAGCTTGCGCGCCCCCTTGGGGCTTACAGTGCCTTGGCAAGACATTGCACGGCCTCCTCCCTTACCATGCGGACAGCCGCCCGGGGCGGCACGCCCTGCCCGATGAGGTTGTCCACGGCGGGCGGGCTGAACAGGCTCAGCTGCTCGCAGCTGCCGCTGAATACGTTGGGGTCGATGAGCGCCCGGGTAATGCGCTCCCGCCCGGCGGTGCCGCGCCCCGGGTGCGCCCCGGAAAAGCCCCGGCAGGTGATGAAGTACTGCGCCCGCTTGAGCACCACGCCCATGCGTTTCAGCTCGTCCAGACCCAGTGCCGCCTGCTTGCGGGCGCGCCAGATGCGCCGGGCGCTTTTGGGGCCGATGCCCGGCACCCGCAGCAACATCTCGAAGGGGGCGCGGTTCACGTCCACCGGGAACAGCCCGTAGTGCTGCACCGCCCAGTTGCATTTGGGGTCCAGATAGGGGTTGAAGTTGGGGTTATCCTTATCTAAAATTTCGTCCGCTTCGAACTGGTAGAACCGCAGCAGCCAGTCTGCCTGATACAGCCGGTGCTCCCGCAGAAGGGGCGGCTTTGTGTCCAGCGCGGGCAGGCGGGTGTCCTCGGCTACCGGGATGTAAGCAGAGTAGAACACCCGTTTCAGCCCGTACTTCTGGTACATCCCCTCGGTCAGCTTTAAGATGTGGTAGTCCGTCTCCGGCGAAGCACCCACGATCATCTGGGTGCTCTGCCCGGCGGGGGCGAACTTGGGCGCGTGGCGGTAAAGAGTAAGCTCCTCCCGGCTGGCGGCGCCGGATACCGCGATCTGCTTCATGGGGCGGAAGATGGAATGCCGCCCCTTGTCCGGGGCCAGCAGGTTCAGGCTGCGCTCGCTGGGCAGTTCCACGTTCACGCTCAGACGGTCGGCCAGATACCCCAGCTGCTGCACAAGCTCCGGGCTTGTGCCCGGGATGGCCTTGGCGTGGATATAGCCCCCAAAGCGGTATTCACCCCGCAGCAGCCGCAGCACCGCCAGCATCCGCTCGGTGGTGTAGTCCGGGGTGCCCAGCACTGCGCTGGACAAAAACAGCCCCTCGATGTAGTTGCGGCGGTAGAATTCCATGGTCAGCTCTGCCAGCTCCCGGGGCGCAAAGGTGGCGCGGGGGATATCGTTGGAGCGGCGGTTGACGCAATAGCCGCAGTCGAAGGAGCAGCAGTTGGTCATCAGCACCTTGAGCAGGCTGACGCAGCGGCCATCGGCGGTAAAGGCGTGGCAGCAGCCCGGCGCGTAGCAGCTGCCCATCGTGCCCGGGCGCGCGGTGCGGGACGCCCCGCTGGAAGTGCAGGCAACGTCATATTTGGCGCTGTCCGCCAGAATGGTCAGCTTGTCCATCAGGGTCTGTTCCATGCAGAATGCACCTCCAAAGGGGATAAAACCGGGGAAAAGGGTCAAAAAATAAAGCCATGCGCAAAACAGCAGATGGCTTTATGAAAATAGGTCAGCCGCGAAATTTTAAATCGCCCGGCTTACCACTTGGCCTTGGTCTCCACCACGCGGCCTGCAATGTGCAGGTGGTTCAGGTCCTCGCCCCTGATGACCATTTCATGATAGGCGGGGTTGAAGGGCTGCAGCACCACGCAGTTGCCGCGCTGGATGTAGCGCTTCAGGGTGCCCTCGCCCTCGTCGCCGTAGATCAGCACGCCCAGATCGCCGTTTTCCAGCGTGTCCTGCTTGTGCACCAGCGCAAGGTCGCCATCCTGAATGCGGGGCTCCATGCTGTCGCCGCGCACCACCAGATAAAAATAGTTGGAGGGGTCCTTCACGCGGGCGTACTCCTGCCCGTAGTCCTCTTCAAAGGCCAGTGCGCCGTAACCGGCCTTCACCGTGCCGATGACCGGGATCAGGCTCTCGGTATAGCTGCCGAAAAAGCGCTCCTCGGGGGCAGAAACGTTGCTGACCGGGCGGTACAGCCCCAGCAGATAGTCCGCCGTGGTGTTCAACAGTTCCGCAATGCGGGCCACGGTGGAGGGGTCGGGGGAGGACTTGCCGCTTTCCCACTTGCCGACAGCCTGCTGGGTGACCCCCAGTCTGGAGGCAAGCTCCGCTTGGCTGACGCCCTGCTTTTTGCGGCACTGCTTCAATAGCTCTGAAAACGACATGATGATGCTCCTTTTCCCAATGGGTGGTTTATGTTGGTTTTATTATACAACAAAAGGATGTTTCTGTAAAGAGAAAATCCAAAAAAACTTCGAATAAAGGTTGTGATAAATGCGCCTGCTGTGCAGCTATCGTACAGAAAAAAGAAAAATTTGCATAAGGGCTTGACAGAACGGCGCAAATCTGGTAAAGTAAATAGGCATTCGACACGGCGTAACGCGAGTGTCCACAAGGAGAGATGTCCGAGTGGTTTAAGGAAGCAGTCTTGAAAACTGCCGTACGGCAACGTACCGTGGGTTCGAATCCCACTCTCTCCGCCATTTTTTATTGAATAAGTGTAATGCACTTTGCTCTGGAGTAGTACTCAAGAGGCCGAAGAGGCGCCCCTGCTAAGGGCGTAGGTCGTCTAAACAACGGCGCGAGGGTTCAAATCCCTCCTACTCCGCCAAGAAAAAGCTCGATGGTTCGTTGAAACCACCGGGCTTTTTCCGTTGTTGCACACTTTTGTGAATTTTCGGGGCGGATGATTTACTTTTGCACCCGGATTTCTTATAATGGTATAAAACGGAAATGCCGGAACAGGAGGAAACGAGCAATGGCACTCAAAAAATTTGCCCGCAGGGACGTCATCCTGCCCGCAGTGGTCTTCCTGCTCACATTTGTGGTGGCGCTGTTTTCGCTCCGGCTTCTCTCGCTCAATCAGGAAAAAGACGAGCGGCTGCGGGCTGTCTATGCGGCCGAGTCCACCATCAGCCGTGTGTCTTCCCAGCTGAACCGCTATCTGGCAGAATCGGACTTCATCAAAAAATATATCGAGTCGGGCCGTGTGCTCCGTGAAGCGGAGTTTGCAGCTATATCCAGCAATATGCAGGATGGCAGCAACGTCATCAAGACCCACGAGCTGGCGAAAGACGGCGTCATCTCTCAGGTGTACCCGATAGCGGGCAATGAGGCGGCCATCGGGCTCGATGTGCTGCATAACCCCGCCCGCAAAAAGGAAGCAAACCTTGCCAAGAACAGCGGG
>OIBW01000524.1_pt1 | contig 15623 bp, 9 predicted proteins | sample 1581131 | NCBI WGS metagenome assembly OIBW01 (sample SAMEA3882517, study PRJEB24775) | human gut metagenome | biome: human-associated habitat; feature: intestine environment; material: feces | place: Netherlands | collected 2009/2010 | reverse complement strand
ATTGCCAATTTCTGTGCTAAAACGATGCCTTATCGCGGGCTGGGCTCGGGGATTATACGTGCACTTCAAGAAGAGTCGAATATAAAATTCATTAATGAGCCGGCAGGAATGCAGTTCATTTCAATAATAGACAGAATCGCTGATGAGGGAGTAAACGAAGATGAGGGAATAAACGAACTTGAAAGCCTTATCCTCACCTTCTTGGAAAAGAAACCCGGTGCAAAAGGATATGAAATTGCAGAATATATCCAAAAAGGAGCTGCTACGACAGAGCGTTATTTACGATCACTGAAAGATAAAGAATTAATAGAATACAAAGGTTCCCGTAAAACCGGCGGATATTATAAAAAATAACATGAAACAAGTAATCCTATTCACCTTCTTGCTTGCCCTTCTTTCCGCCTGCGGCGGAAAAAGCAAGAGTTCTTCTGTAATAGAAGCAGAAGAAGCAATCCCTTTGCGTTATGCAGAAAACCTCAGCCTGTCTGCAACCGAAGACTATACCATTGCCCGCCTGCGCAATCCTTGGGATACGACCCGGATACTGCATACCTACGTCTTGGTTGACAAAGAAAAGTCCCTGCCTGCCGACTTGCCGGAAGGGACACTTGTCCGCACGCCATTGAGCAAGGCCGTTGTTTACTCATCCGTACATTGCGGATTGCTCAACCAGATTGGTGCTTTGAAAAGTATTGGAGGAGTCTGCGATTTGAAGTATATCAAACTGCAAGAAGTGCAGGATGGCTGCCGCACAGGAAGCATCGCCGATGTAGGGAATGGAATGAACCCGGATATAGAAAAGATAATCGACCTGCACCCCGATGCCATTATGCTCTCCCCTTTCGAGAACAGTGGCGGATACGGACGGGTGGAGAAACTCAACATCCCCATTATCGAATGTGCAGACTACATGGAAACTTCGGCATTGGGACGTGCCGAATGGATGCGTTTCTACGGCCTTCTGTTCGGTGAGGCACAAAAAGCGGACAGCTTGTTTGCCGAGGTGGAAAAAAACTATAATGAGCTGAAAGCATTGGTTGCTCCCCTTTCATCTGCGCCGAACGTTATCAGCGAACTGAAAAATGGTTCGGCTTGGTATGTTCCGGGAGGTAAAAGCACCTCTGCACGCATCTATGCGGATGCCGGGGCCAATTATGTGTTTGCCGATGACGAGCATAGCGGTTCTGTTCCCCTAGCCTTCGAAACCGTGTTTGACAAAGGTCAGAATGCAGATTTCTGGCTCATCAAATATAATCAGGCCATTGACAAGACTTATAAGGAATTGGAGCAGGACTATGCTCCATACACCGGTTTCCGTGCATTCAAGGAACGCAACATTTATGGATGCAACACAGGGAAGGTAGACTTTTACGAAGATTCCCCTTTCCATCCCGACCGATTACTGAAAGATTTGATAAAAATATTCCATCCTACGCTTTTAGAAGGGTATGAATTAAAATATTTCACTAAATTAGCGGAGTAAATCACCGTAGGGTTATGTCAAAACGTGGATAATGCTGCCCCTACAGCTGACGATGGGATAGGCCGGGTTAGTTTTGACACACTCCCTACAGTGGGCGTAACCCCAAACAGTATCAATGAATAACAAAGGAACAAAATACGGTATCATACTGCTCCTCCTCATCCTTGCATTGACAGGAGCCAACCTGTTGTTCGGCTCGGTAAACATCCCTGCCGAGGCGGTGTGGCATATCCTTACAGGCAATGAAGTAGAAAAGGCGAGTTGGAGTTTCATAGTCTGGGAATCCCGCCTGCCGCAAGCCATTACCGCCCTCCTTTGCGGAATGGCACTCGCAGCATCGGGACTGATGTTGCAAACCACATTCAATAACCCTTTGGCCGACCCTTCCATACTGGGAATCAGTTCGGGAGCCAGTTTGGGAGTTGCCTTGGTCATGCTGGCAGGCGCAGGTACGATTACTGCCGGAGTATTCACTTTATCCGGATTCCTGTCCGTCATTATCGGAGCATTCATAGGCTCCATGCTGGTGATGGGAATCATCCTGTTCTTCTCCACTTTGATAAAAAACAGCATCATGCTGCTCATTATAGGTATCATGATAGGGTATATCACTTCATCTGCCATCTCCCTGCTCAACTTTTTCTCCACGGCAGAAGGGGTGCATTCCTACATGATTTGGGGAATGGGAAACTTTGGAGGAGTATCTTTGCAGCAGCTTCCCTTTTTCTCCTTGGTCACAATGGCGGGACTGCTGATTACCATACTGCTGATAAAGCCTCTGAATGCCCTGCTGCTGGGAACACGCTATGCCGAAAACCTGGGAATCAACATCCGCCGTACACGTAACCTGCTGCTTGTCGCCACCGGATTACTGACAGCGACGACCACCGCTTTCTGCGGCCCGATTTCCTTTATCGGACTGGCCGTGCCGCACATTGCCCGCCTCATGCTGGGAACCTCCAACCATAATTCCCTGCTACCTGTCACCATGCTGACGGGAGGAGCCATTGCCCTGCTCTGCAACTTCATCTGCATTCTGCCGGGCGAAGCAGGTATCATTCCGCTGAATGCCGTCACTCCGGTCATTGGTGCGCCCATTATTATTTATGTCATTGTGAACCAACGTAAAATCCAGTACTTCAACTGATGGAAAAGCAAGCTGTCATCACCGCCACAGACCTGTGCATAGGTTATCGTACCCACAAAGGAGAAAAGAAAGTGCACGAACACCTTTCTTTCGGACTCTATCCGGGAGAACTGACCAGTCTGCTTGGAGCAAACGGGACCGGAAAGTCGACTTTGCTCCGCACCCTGTCCGCTTCGCAACCTTCACTGGCAGGAGATTTGCAATTGCTGGGCAAGCCTTTGCAGCAGTATTCGGAAAAGGAACGTTCGCGCACCATCGGTGTAGTCCTGACAGACAAGACACAAGCCGGAGGGCTGACCGTGTATGAACTGGTAGCTTTGGGACGCCAGCCGCATACAGGCTTCTTCGGACGGCTCCATCCCAAAGACCATCTCATTATCAAAGAGGCATTGGATGCCGTAGGCATTGCCCACAAAGCCGAAAGCTACACCGCCGAACTTTCGGACGGAGAACGGCAAAAGGTAATGATAGCCAAAGCATTGGTTCAGGAATGTCCGCTTATCATCTTGGATGAGCCGACCGCTTTTCTGGACGTGGTGAGCCGCATAGAAATCATGACTTTGCTGCATCAGCTGGCGGTGGAGCAAAACAAGGCCATCCTGCTATCCACCCATGACATAGAACAAGCCCTGGTACTGTCGGACAAGCTTTGGCTGCTGTCCAAAGAAACAGGACTGCAATGCGGAGTGACGGAAGATATGATTCTGAACCATCGGATGGACACGCTGTTCTCACACAGTAATATCCGGTTCGATTATGATCATGGCATCTACTATCCAACCGTGAATGGAAAGCAGGAAATAACGGTGGAAGCGACAGACGAAACCTTATTGCACTGGACTATCAACGCACTGAACCGTCACGGATATACTTGTCTGCAAACCCAAAACGTTCCTGCCGGTCTGCCCCATCTACAAGTCATCGCTCCCGATGCCTTGTACCTCACCCGGGGCGGGAAACAACGGACATTCACTTCGTTCGGGAAGTTGCTGGAAGAAATAAAATAAAGACACGCATCAACCATTCCGGACCACGCGCAGTATCTCTCTGTAAATCAACAATATAATGTGAAAAAACATTCTAAATTCCCCTAAAACGGTTTTCCATTCTCCGCTATCAAATTCGGCTTGACGTATATCGGTTGTTCTAATTCCTGTGCCATAGTTGCGGTTACTTCCTTGCAGGAGAGCGTCATAAGGCTTATTTTTGCCCATCTGCATTTGTTGCTTCACCCAAGTGAAGAGGCGATTTCACTTAGATGAACAGCCGTTTTCGCCCAAGTGAAACAGTTGCTTCACCCAAGTGAAATATCAAATGAAACGGAGTGAAAATGAAACGGAGTGAAAGATACGGTAGGAACAAACTTTGTTACATACGTAACAGGATTCGATAGCCGGAAGCATACCGATTGAAGGAGGTTTGAGATTCTTTTACACAGAAAGTAACTAGTAATGAGCACGTTGCTGTGACGGAACTTTTTGTTCTTTATGTAAACAAGCCCAAAGTAACTATTCAATCCGCCCCTACGGTGAACCATTGGATAGTTACTTTGGACTTTTGCCCCCCTCTTTTCTTATCAGATATCTATTTCTAAAAGCTATTCTTTCATCAAATAGCCTTTGAAACTTTCAAAGGCTTTTTCCATCGGAACACTTTGTTTGGTTCCTTTCATAAATGCTTGCAGTTTGGCGGGAATCTCCACTTTGTCTCCAATGATGCCTTCCACAGTTTCCAGGAATTTAGCCGGATGTGCCGTTTCCAGGAAAATACCCGTTTCGCTGGGGGACAATCCTTCGGATAAAGCACGATAACCGCAGGCTCCATGCGGATCGAGCAAGTAACCGGTTTCCCGATATACCTCACCCACCGTTTCACGAATCTGTTCATCCGTATAAGTCGCACCAGAGATATCCGCTGTTATGGCAGCATGACTGTTACCGTACAATGCCAGTACACGGGCAAAATTACTTGGATCTCCCACATCCATTGCATTGGCAATAGTAGCTATGGAAGGGCGAGGATTGTATTTTCCGGTCTGTAAGTATTGGTAGAAAATATCATTCCGGTTATTGGCTGCAATAAAACGCTTGACAGGCAAGCCCATGCGTTTACCAAATAGTCCGGCGGTGATATTACCAAAGTTTCCGCTAGGTACGCACACTACCAGATGATCCGCTTTTCCTTCTTTCTTTAACTGCGCGTAGGCATAGAAGTAATAAAATGCCTGTGGCAGGAAACGAGCCACATTGATGGAGTTGGCAGAAGTCAACTTCATGTGCGCATTCAAATCAGCATCCATAAACGCATTCTTAACCAATGCCTGACAGTCATCAAAAGTACCGTCCACTTCTAACGCTGTGATATTCCGCCCCAGAGTAGTGAACTGCTTTTCCTGAATTTCACTGACTTTTCCTTTCGGATAAAGCACATACACATGAATACCTTCCACTCCGAGGAAGCCATTGGCTACAGCACTACCGGTATCCCCCGAAGTCGCAACCAGTACATTCACCTGCTTTTGCCCTTCTTTTTTAATGAAGTAGCCCAACAAACGGGCCATGAAACGTCCACCTACATCTTTAAATGCCAATGTGGGACCATGAAACAGTTCCAAAGAGTAAATATTATCCTTTACCTTTACGGCAGGAACATCAAAACTCAATGTATCATAAACGATCTGCTTCAGTGTTTCAGCAGGAACATCCTCACCGAAGAAAGCATCGGCCACGCGATAAGCAATTTCCTGAAACGACAGATTCTCAATCTGATCATAAAACTCTTGCGGCAATGGCTTGATGGCCTCGGGCATATACAAACCTTTGTCAGAAGCCAGCCCCTTCACTACAGCTTCTTCCAGAGAAGCATCGGAAGCCTGGTGATTCGTACTGTAATATTTCATAGTAAACAATTTTTCAATGCGTCAATGTGCTAATGTGCCAAGGGCTTTGCATGGAGGGTTGCCATTGGGGCAAATTAGCAAACTGCCACATTATTTTTTCATAAATTCATTCATAAACTCATCTTCTTTCAATATTCCATAACTGCCTTCCACACATGCCACTTCATCAAAGGTCTGCACACAGTCCGGTTCTATACCGGGATAATAGATAAGGAAAGGCACAGGTTCGGCCGTATGGGTACGGAGTTCGCAAGGCGTAGGATGATCCGGAAGCACGGCGATAGCCACAGGCTCATCCCAATCCTTCACTGCTTCATAAACAGGTCTTACAACACGTTTGTCCAGATTTTCAATAGTAAACTGCTTCAACTTAAAATCTCCTTCGTGACCGGCCTCATCACTGGCCTCAATATGCAGATACACAAAGTCGTCCGTCTTCAATGCTTCCAATGCCGCAGCCACCTTATTCTCATAATTCGTATTATATAAACCGGTAGCCCCCTCTACAGCAATACGGCGTAATCCTGCATAATGTCCTATGCCATTGATTAAGTCCACCGCTGAAATAACAGCCCCTTTCTTTATGGCCGGATACTTCCCGGAGAGAGGTTCCATCTGCGGGCGATACCCCGGACTCCAAGGCCAGATACTATTAGCAGGATCTTTGCCTTCGGCTATACGTTTTTGATTAACCGGATGATCTGCCAACAATTCCTGGGAAGCCAGGATAAGATTATTTATCAATCCGGCTGTTTCCTGCGCCTCCGGTACTTCCGCCTTCACCATGAGCGGACGGAAAGGCTGCAAAGGTACATCATGGGGCGGGGTGCAGTCCAATTGTTTATTTCCCCCTTTTATCACCAACAAATGGCGATATTGTACACCGGTATAGAAATGAATCCGGTCAGAACCCAATTTTTCTTCCAAATATCTAACCAGCACATCAGCTTCTTCGGTAGTGATATGTCCGGCGGAGTGATTTTTTATCTTCTCATCTTCGATGCAGATAATGTTACAACGCATAGCCATATCGCCCGGTTGCAACTCCACCCCGATGCTTGCTGCTTCCAACGGCCCACGGCCTTCGTACACCTTCGGTAAATTATAGCCCATAACAGACATATTCGCCACTTCACTACCCGGATGAAATCCGGGAGCAACTGTAACCAACCTCCCGGTACGTCCCATAGCGGCCAACTTATCCATATAAGGTGTACTGGAGTATTGCAGCAATGTTTTGTTTCCCAGTGATTCGGCAGGCCAGTCGGCCATACCGTCGCCTAAAATAATAATATGTTTCATAAGCCTAAATATTAGCGATGCTCATGATATCGGCAAATACTCCGGCGGCAGTCACACTGGCACCGGCCCCATATCCTTGTATCATCATCGGATACTCTTTATATCGCTCGGTTGTAAGCAGAATAATGTTGTTGCTGCCTTCCAGACCATAGAATGGATGTTTGCTGTCCACTTCCTGCAAAGACACACTGCCTTTCCCATCTTCCAGTTTGGCTACAAAACGCCAGCGTTTGTTTTCATCCTCCAGCTTTTGACGGCGTGATTCAAAATCCGCATCCAGGGAAGGTACTTTCTTCCAGAACTCCTCCAACGGGCCTTCAAAGAAATCATTCGGTACAAAAAGATGTTTTTCCACATCTTCCTGTTCCAATTTATATCCGGCTTCACGAGCCAGAATAACCAGTTTACGAATCACATCCTTGCCACTCAGGTCAATACGCGGATCGGGTTCCGAGTAGCGCTCTTCCTGTGCCATTTTGATGGTCTTGCTGAAAGGAATGTCCGCGCTGATTTTGTTAAAGATGTAATTCAGCGTACCGCTCAATACCGCCTCTATTTTCAAGATCTTGTCTCCGCTGTTTATCAAGTCGTTGATCGTGTTGATAATAGGAAGTCCCGCACCGACATTGGTTTCAAACAGGAATTTCACACCCCGGCGGCGGGCTATTTGTTTCAGTTCACTGTAAACGGAGTATTCGGAAGAAGCGGCAATCTTGTTGGCAGCTACGACCGAAATATTATTCATCAGGAAATCTTTATATAAAGACGCCACCTCGGCACTGGCTGTACAATCCACAAACACAGAGTTGAATATATTCATACCTATAATCTCGTCATGCAACACCTGGGTGGACGAAGGCATTCCTTTCTCTGCCAACTCTTCCTTATAATGTGACAAGTCTACGCCTGCACGGGTAAACAACGCATGATGTCCATCGGCTATACCTACCACTTTCAGTTTCAAACCGCGTTCCTGCATCAACTTTTGTTGCTGACAACGGATTTGCTCTATCAAACTGCCTCCTACCGTACCTGTACCGCAGATAAAAAGGTTCAGCACCTGATATTCGGACAGGAAGAACGAATCATGAATCACATTCAATGATTTGCGCAGTGACTTGGATTCTACCACGAAAGAGATATTGGTTTCCGAAGCACCTTGCGCACAAGCAATCACACTAATGCCGTTACGGCCTAAAGTCCCGAACAGCTTACCGGCGATGCCCGGTGTATGTTTCATGTTCTCACCGACAATGGCAATGGTAGCCAAATTCATTTCGGCAACAACCGGACTGATTTCCCCCATTTCTATTTCTTTGGAGAATTCCTCATTCAGCACTTCACAAGCCAGCGCCGCATCTTGATTACGCACACCGATAGAAGTACTGTTCTCGGAAGATGCCTGCGATACCATAAACACGCTGATGCCGTTTTGTGCCAATGCTTTAAAAATCCGGAAATTCACTCCGATCACTCCCACCATTCCCAGACCGGTAACCGTAATCAAACTCGTATCATTGATGGATGAGATACCTTTAATGGCTTTAGAACCGGAATTCACTTCCTGCTTTATGATAGTTCCCTCGCCTTGAGGATTGAATGTATTCTTAATCAGAATAGGAATATTCTTATGACATACCGGATAAATAGTCGGCGGATAAACCACCTTCGCTCCAAAGTTACAAAGCTCCATCGCTTCCACATAGCTCAACTCATTAATGGTATAGGCCGTACTGATTACACGCGGGTCTGCCGTCATGAAACCATCCACATCCGTCCATATTTCCAAGCTATCCGCATTCAGTGCCGCAGCTATGACAGAAGCGGTATAATCTGAACCGCCACGTCCCAAATTGGTCACTTCACCACTGTTTTTATCAGTAGAGATAAATCCGGGAACCAATGCCACTTCCGGTAATTTCTGGAAAGTTTCTTTAACCAAGCGAGTGGTCAGTTCGGAATCCAGAATATGTTTGGCATGTTTTTTTTCAGTCTTAATGAAGTTGCGGGAGTCATACCATACAGCCCCCTTTATCAACGAAGCTACAATAATAGACGACAAGCGCTCACCATAACTTACAATAGTAGCCGACGTTTTAGACGACAAGTCCTTTATCAGATAAATTCCCTGAAAAATATCCTTCAGTTCACTCAACAATTCATTGACCTTATCCAATAAAACAGTACGCTCATTACCTGCCGGAATTACGGTATATACCATTTCAATGTGACGATTCACAATTTCACGGTATTCTTTCTCGTATGCGGAATCCCCATTGGCAGCCATCTGCGAAGTATTGATTAACTTGTCAGTTATACCGCCCAATGCCGACACAACTACAATTACGGGCTCTTCAACTGCCTCTACTATCTGTTTGACGCTTAAAATGCTGTTCACGGAACCTACGGATGTCCCGCCGAATTTCATAACTTTCATGCAATTATCTATTTTTATTCCAGCTTCTTTTGCCATTCTGTCCTCCGAGCCATTTCAAGTCCGGTAAAGAATCTACTTTCGTTTCACCCAGCATGACAACGAAAAGAAACTGTATCTGTTTACACTAAAAAAATAAAATTAAAAGCTTGTTTTGCTTACGTCCGTAAGCGTGTATCACGTAGAAACACATATACTATCCTTAACCCCGAGGGGTCATTGTTGTGGATGTGGACATTGTAGTTGTCATGTGCCCCATCCCTAATGTGGTGGTTGTATGGAGATAGTATATCGTCATTTTATTATTGTTCTTCTTCTGTTTTTTATTTGAACGATGCAAATATAAAAACAATTTCCTACAATCTATCACAATTTCCCATTTTTTTGCGATAAAATATAAGAATGGTTTTTATTAAAGCAGAAATAAGACAAAACTTTTTTATCCTGCCCATGTTGATATGCAGAACTATTTCCTTACCTTTGTACAAATTCAGCCTCAAGTTGCGCTGTTTTAATTATCCCGTAAGAATATGGCAAAGGAAAAGACTGTATATGTATGCACCAACTGTGGGCAGGATTCACCCAAATGGGTAGGGAAATGTCCGTCTTGCGGTGCATGGAACACATACGTAGAAGAAATTATACGCAAGGAACCTGCAAACAAAAGACCGGTATCCGGCCTGGAATCCGTAAAAAGCAAGCCTGTCACACTGAATGACATTACCGGAGGGGACGAACCTCGAATTGATATGCACGACGAAGAACTGAACCGGGTATTGGGAGGCGGTTTAGTACCGGGATCACTCGTTCTACTGGGCGGTGAACCGGGGATAGGCAAATCCACTTTGGTGCTGCAAACCGTACTTCATCTGCCTGACAAAAAAGTATTGTATATATCGGGAGAAGAGAGTGCCCGGCAATTAAAACTGCGTGCAGACCGTATCCCGCATAATTCTTCCGACTGCCTGATAGTCTGTGAAACTTCGTTGGAGCAGATTTACGTCCATATCAAGAATACACGACCCGATTTAGTGATTATCGACTCTATTCAAACCATCTCAACCGAAACGATAGACTCTTCTCCCGGCAGTTTGGTACAGGTACGTGAATGTTCCGCTTCTATTTTAAAATTTGCCAAAGAAACAAATACGCCGGTCATTCTGATCGGCCATATCAATAAAGAAGGAAGCATTGCCGGCCCCAAGGTACTGGAACATATTGTAGACACCGTATTGCAATTTGAAGGTGACCAACATTATATGTACCGCATTCTCCGCAGCATCAAGAACCGTTTCGGAAGCACCGCCGAACTGGGCATTTATGAAATGCGCCAAAACGGTTTGCGCCAAGTGAGCAACCCGTCCGAACTGTTGCTTAGCCAAGACCATGACGGGATGAGCGGGGTTGCTATCGCCTCTGCCATAGAAGGAGTCCGCCCTTTCTTGATTGAAACACAGGCTTTAGTCAGTTCGGCAGTATATGGGAATCCGCAACGTTCTGCCACCGGATTTGATTTACGACGTATGAACATGCTTCTGGCAGTACTTGAAAAACGGGTAGGATTCAAACTGGCACAAAAAGATGTCTTTTTGAATATCGCAGGTGGATTGAAAGTGAATGATCCGGCCATCGACCTGTCTGTCATCAGTGCCATTCTATCCAGCAATATGGATACGGAAATAGAACGTGACACCTGCATGGCGGGTGAAGTAGGACTGAGTGGTGAGATCCGACCTGTAAACCGTATTGAGCAACGCATCGGAGAAGCAGAGAAATTAGGTTTCAAACAAATTCTTATACCGAAACATAATTTGCAAGGAATGGATACATCAAAATTAAAGATAGAAATCATTCCGGTAAGGAAGGTAGAAGAAGCGTTCCGGGCTTTGTTTGGATGAGATAAATAAGAGAAAACTTAATTTGAATAATGATATAAAATGACAAAAGAACAATCATACCCCCCGACCTGCATAGACTGCGGCACACAGAACTGCAAGTTCAAAGAGCGCACTTACCCTGAATTTTGTCTGACTACCCATTTGGAACAAGAAGATTTGGAATGGGCGTTGAAACAATATAACGACAACAACAAGATAATGGCAGCCAGTGCCGAAGTGGAATATGAAGGTTACTGCCGATTAACCCGTGTGGAAGAAATCATGACTTTCGCACGCAAGATGGGATATAAAAAACTAGGAATTGCCTATTGTATCGGACTGGTGAATGAAGCCCGTATTTTTGCCCGCATCCTCCGTGCTAACGGCTTTGAGGTATATTCAGTAATCTGCAAAGTAGCCGGAATAGCCAAATCCTCTATCGGAATCCCCAAAGAATGTGAAAAAATCGGTGCGGCAATGTGTAACCCTATCCTACAAGCACGCCTTCTCAACCAAGCACATACAGAGTTGAACGTGGTTATCGGACTATGTGTGGGACATGACAGTTTATTCTACAAGTACTCTAATGCCTATACTACAACTTTAGTGACCAAAGACCGTGTGACAGGACACAACCCTGCCGCCGCACTATATACCGCCAATTCTTATTACCGTAAAAAATTAATGCCGGAAGGCGAACAATCCAAATAAGAACCATGATACAGGAATTTCAAATAAGAGTCTTGCCTGAACAAGCAGCCAACGAACAGTCACTGAAACAGTTCATCGGACATGACAAGGGATTGGATATACGTACCATCCATGCCCTTCGCATCTTAAAAAGGAGCATAGACGCACGTCAACGCACCATCTATGTAAATTTGAAAATACGCCTATATATTAATGAAATGCCACAAGATGAGGAGTTCACCCGTACTATATATAATAAGGTAGATGGGAAACCACAAGTCATTGTCGTGGGAGCAGGACCGGGCGGACTTTTTGCTGCCTTGCGATTAATAGAGTTAGGACTCCGGCCTGTCGTAGTGGAACGAGGTAAGAATGTACGCGATAGAAAAATAGATATCGCCCGTATCAGCCGTGAGCACAAAGTTGCCCCTGAAAGCAACTACAGTTTCGGAGAAGGAGGAGCAGGAGCCTACTCAGACGGCAAACTCTATACCCGAAGCAAAAAGCGAGGGAATGTGAACAAAATTCTGAATGTATTCTGCCAACATGGCGCCAGTACCTCCATCCTGGCAGATGCCCATCCCCACATCGGTACAGACAAGTTGCCGCGTGTGATTGAAAATATGCGGAATACGATTCTCGAATGTGGCGGAGAAGTACATTTCCGGACAAGAATGGATGCGTTGATTATTGAGAATAACGAGATCAAAGGCATTGAGACAAATACAGGAAAGACTTTTCTAGGTCCTGTGATACTTGCAACCGGGCATTCGGCAAGGGATGTGTATCGGTGGTTGTATGACAATGGTATAGAGATGGAAACCAAAGGAATTGCAGTAGGAGTACGTTTGGAACACCCGTCCATGCTGATTGACCAAATACAATATCATAATAAAAACGGACGTGGAAAGTATCTGCCTGCCGCTGAATATAGCTTTGTGACACAAGTAGAAGGACGTGGTGTCTATAGTTTTTGTATGTGTCCGGGAGGATTTGTTGTTCCTGCCGCAAGCGGTCCGCATCAGATTGTAGTAAACGGCATGAGTCCCAGCAACCGCGGCTCCAAATGGAGCAACTCCGGCATGGTGGTAGAAATCAGGCCGGAAGATCTGGCGGAAAATAATCTTTTTACAGAAGAATTAAAAACGAAAAGTGAAGAATTAAAAGCCACTAATAAAAATCATGGTCAATGGACTACCGACCATTGTCCATTAACCATGATGTATTTCCAAGAAGCATTGGAGGCCTCCTGCTGGCAGCAAGGCAATATGCGCCAAACCGCACCTTCACAACGAATGGTGGACTTCACCCGCAAAAAACTAAGCTATGATTTACCCGACAGTTCGTATAGTCCGGGATTAGTTTCCTCTCCCCTGCATTTTTGGATGCCTGCATTCATTACCGACCGTTTGAGCAAAGGTTTCCAACAATTCGGAAAGAGCAGCCATGGCTTCCTGACCAATGAAGCAGTGATGATTGGTGTAGAAACACGCACGTCGGCTCCGGTACGGATCCTGCGAGATAATGAGACACTGCAACATGTCACTGTCAATGGGTTATTTCCTTGTGGAGAAGGAGCAGGTTACGCCGGAGGAATTGTTTCAGCAGGTATCGATGGAGAAAAATGTGCTGAAGCAGCAGCCACTTATTTAGGAGTAAGGACAGATTGAACCTATCCGAAAATGATTTACAGCACATATGCGGGCGCATTCAAATGCGCCCCTACAAATAAATGATTGGTGATGTTGCCTAAAAGAAGATTTCTTTGTCTTTATGAATCTGTTTTTTATAAAAGATATGTATCTTTGCACCAAAGAAAACATCATGCATCATCCCGAAATAGCCATAGTAGACCCAAATACCCTCACTTGCCTGGGGTTAAAAAACATTTTGGAAGATATCATTCCAATGGCTACTATCCGTGTATTCCATTCCTTTGGTGAGCTGACGGATGACACACCGGACATGTATGCCCATTATTTTATCTCTGCCCAAATCTATTTTGAACATACTTCCTTCTTTTTACTTCGTAAACCAAAAACAATTGTATTAGCAGGAGGTGACAACCAGCCTCAATTATCCGGTGTTCCCAAACTGAATATCTACCAAGATGAAGGTTCTTTGATAAAAGACATCCATCAATTGCGCCAATATGGACATCAGGCAAGAAAACAAGCAGCAGATAAAGCAATGCACATAGAAAAAACGGAACATGAATTGTCTGTCCGGGAAATAGAAGTATTGATACTTATCACCAAAGGACTTATCAACAAAGAGATAGCCGACAAACTTAATATCAGCCTGACCACCGTTATCTCCCACCGCAAGAACATTACTGAAAAACTGGGCATCAAGTCTGTTTCCGGTCTTACCGTTTATGCTGTGATGAATGGCTACATTGAAGCAGACAGAATATAAAATCCTCATTTATTAGGATTGCACACATATCAGGTTTACCGTTACTTTGCAGCCGGAATCATTCTCCATCATGGATTATACAGAGTGGAATATATAAATTTTCCGCCTGGTAGAAACTTGTAGCAACTCTGGTTATCCGTGATGTATCAAATAAAACCAAACAATAAATATGAGAAAAAACATTTTATTCATTACATCCTGCCTGCTGGCTGCAACAACTTTTGCTGAAGATATCAACACGCTGCCTAAGGACACTACAAAAGTCATTGATATAGAAGAGGTGGTAGTTATCGCTTCACCTAAAGAAACCGGAAAATTAAGGGAACTTCCTACAGCCGTATCTTTACTCTCCCAAAAAGATATGCAAGCAAACCAAATCACCACTTTAAAGAACGTGAGTTCACTGGTACCCAATTTCTTTATGCCCGACTATGGTTCAAGACTCACCTCAGCCATTTACATCCGGGGAATCGGATCGCGTATCAATACTCCTGCGGTAGGTTTGTATGTGGACAATATCCCTTACATTGACAAATCTGCATTTGATTTCAATTTTTATGATATAGAACGTATTGATATTCTTCGCGGTCCACAAGGAACCTTGTACGGACGCAATACCATGGGGGGACTAATCAAGGTACATACCCGCTCTCCATTCTCCTATCAGGGAACAGACGTAAAACTGAGTTATGGAACAAAAAGTAACTACCGCAGTGCTTCATTAACCCACTACCACCGTTGGAGTGACTGTTTCGCTTTCTCCGCCGGTGGTTATTATGAGGGATCAGACGGATTCTTCCGCAATTCGCTCAATGGGAAAAAAGTAGATAATATGGAAGCGGGAGGCGGACGAATACATGCTATCTGGCTGCCTTCAGAAAACTTAAAACTAGACTTCACCATAGGCTATGATTATAATGACGAAGGGGGATACCCTTATTACTATACAGGAGCTATAGACGGATACGACAAAGAGAATGAAAAATATAAAAACTACATAGGGAAGATTTCATACGATCAGGATTGTACTTATCGCCGTGGACTGTTCAATACCGGTTTGAATATTGAATACCAGGCGCAAAAGTTTATCTTAAGCGCTGTTACAGGATTCCAGAATTTAAACGACCGTATGTTTATGGACCAGGATTTCCTGCCTGTCAGCATTTATACCATTGAGCAGAAGCAGCGTCTGAATACCATCAGTGAAGAGATTACTTTTAAAAGCAAAAACAACAAGCGCTGGCAATGGGTTACAGGGGTTAGTGGTTTTTATCAATGGCTACATACCACCGGTCCGGTAAACTTCATGGAGGACGGAGTGACCGATATGATCGAAGGAAACATCAACAATACTTTCAAGAAAATTCATTTAG
>OIBW01000489.1_pt1 | contig 16402 bp, 28 predicted proteins | sample 1581131 | NCBI WGS metagenome assembly OIBW01 (sample SAMEA3882517, study PRJEB24775) | human gut metagenome | biome: human-associated habitat; feature: intestine environment; material: feces | place: Netherlands | collected 2009/2010 | reverse complement strand
TCCGACATTTGCATTTTTTCTGATCAGATCGATCTTTTTTCCTTCTCTTGCACCATGGATATAAAGGATCACTTTTCCTTCTTCCCTTACGTATCCATAGTTCACCGGCACAATATACGGCCCGTTCTCATCCATGATCCCGATTCTGCACACCTTGCATTCATCAAAAATCTGTTGGATTTCTTCCATCTCTCATTTCCGCTGTTTTCTCATCGCTACGGCGGAATTTCAGAATGGCTTTGACGAGTTCCGAACACTCTTCAATAGCCATATCCTCCTGTGCATCGTTTCCATACGTTTCTACGATGGTGTTGAGGTTTCTCATCTGCTCCTGTGTCAATACTGTTTACCTCCTAATATCTGATATTTAGATTTCCATGTTCATTGATCCAATCAATAATTTCCTTGAATCCAAGCCCTCCCTCATTCCAAGGTTTCATAATGTACTCATACTGTTTTGGATGAGTGAGTTTCATCTTTTCAAATCTTCCCGGGGACTTTTCAAGATGGCATCCATAGCCGCAGAACATACAACCAGTGCGCTCACATCCGGTCGTTTTGAGAACCGGTCTGCCAAGGTCAAAGATTTCCATGTTGCTTACATCAGCTAATGTCATTTGACCGTGCGCCTCATCCTCTGTTACAACCTTTCCATATACAGAACAGATTTCAAATCTCTTCGGATTCTTTTTGATGTATTTTCTGGCTTTTCTTCGCTGAATTTTGTCTGCTCTGCGCCGGACTTCCATGTTGCAAACCGTTAAGTTTTGGTCGTATTCATCTTGCAGTTGCCGTATGTAAAGAAGTACATCCTGCTCCGTCCAAAAACTCATAGGGTTGCTGATCGGAGTTTTCATATTAAATCCATTGCATCCATTTTTAAGCCACTGCTGCGTTCTCAATCTGCTCTCACTCGCCATTTGAGCCGTCATTGGTTTACGGCCTGTTGTATTTTGGTATGTGTGCATGGGAGATTTTTTCATCACTTTGCAACACATCGCAGAAATTTCAAACGGCGAATCTAAGAAGAATTTATATCTGGACTTGTTGTACATTTCAGATATTTTCTCTGTCTGAACGCCTTTTTCTTTGTGCTTTAATGTTCCAAGCAAAATTTGAAATCTAACCGGTGGCGTGCTAGGGATAATCCCCTTTTTCAGCATTTTGTAGTTTGGATTCTCTTTGTTTATTCTTCTGTCTACTCCGATTAGATCCGCCATCTGAGCGCAATACGGAACTCTCTCTCTCTCTCTCTCTCTCTCTCTCAGGGATTGTATTTTCTTCTTTCATAGCGTCAAGTGATTTCATGTATTTTCTTGCATAGTAGACAGTTTCAGAAACCTCCTTGCTGATAAATGGATACCCATATTTTCCTATCACTTCCCGAAACGTCAGCTTTGGACGTATCCAATCCACATTGTCGAAACCCTTTACGAACGCTCTTATTTCCGGGTATTCAAGCCCTGTGTCAACAAATACAGCTCTAATGTTCGGGTACAATTTTCTTGCAATATTGAGAAGAACCGTACTGTCTTTTCCTCCTGAGAAAGAGATATACACACCATCCTCGCCGTACTCATCTACCCATTCCCTAATTCTCCGCTGTGTCATTCTGACTTTTGCATTAAGCGACAAGGACTGCATCTGGTAGAGGTCGGATATAACGTGTTTGTTACCCACTTCTCTGTTTCTTCTTTCTGGTGTTACATATAAGTTGCTTCTTTGAATACGAATGTGTCCTCAGAGTCTACTTTTTCCGATAACTCTCTCAGGCGCAGATCGTTGGAGCTGTAAATCTTTTTCTTTTTCATATCAGCCACAAAAAACTCCTGCCCTGCCTGAATGTACTCTCCGACTTTGCTCTTCCGGCAAATCTCGTAGGAAGCATACTCAGTCTCTTTATCGTCTGTCTGTTTTTCCTTTGCGGTTTTTCCTAACATACCGATTTTTCTCCTTTCTTTCACATTTTTGTTTGTCTGACTAAACATTTTCTACAAAAAAATTTAATGCAATCCGTCAGACCATCTATACAGAATAACGGCGGTATCTTCGTTAGGATAAGAAACTCCCAAGAATTTGCCATTAACTGTTTCGCAAGCCTCTGTTACTCTATCCACGAATTTATTGAAGTCCTCTTTCACTGTCACATAATCGTGAAATCCCATTGTTCCCTCGTCTCTTTCGTGGCTTTCTCTCATTACTACCATCTGTTTTAATTTCTGCATATTGCCTCCTATTTCTTTACCTTGCAGTCTCTATATACATCCTCTTTTCCGATGAATAACTGCCCTAAGATTGCAACCAGAACATTTACCACGATACTGTTTCCGGCCTGCTTATAAAGCTGTGTGTTACTATTTACTTTCTCCGCCTTATGGAAATCTGCATCTGAGAAATCCATCAGCCGCCAGCACTCTTTTGGAGTGAGCTTTCTTATGCGGTACTCTGTGTAAACCTTTGAGTTCGCATCTCCATGCGTTCCGGCGGTCAGCGTTGGAGAATTGCCATTATCAGAATAAACAGATCCGCATTGACTTCCCTCGTTGGAAATCTGCCCTACCTTTGCCATTTCTGTACTCCTTTCCGTGAGATTGTCGCTATGCTGCATACCGTCCTGCCCCCCCCCGAACAATTCTTTCAATACGACAAATCCCCATGCTTTGGGATGTAAGTGTAGGGCATACATGGCCGCCGCCTTGCACTCTTCCGCGCCGTAATTTACTTGTTGGGTATGAGAAATCCGCAACTCCTCCAATCTCACATTCGATATAGCCTTTCTGTGTTGCCTGCCGGATGCCTACATACTCTCTATCCATCATCCACCGTCCTTATTTCCAAAACATAATTGTCTTTTTGGACGGAAGTAAGTGTGTTGCACAACCCCTCTGAGTTCGGTTCTAACCGCTGCTCCGTAGGTGCGCCTGTGGTTCTGTCCGATGGATTGTTTGGGTTTCGCCCTCTGCTTGCAACAATGATTCTTTCAACCACGTTTCCGCCTCCGTCTCTGTTATTATGCAAGGTACAGTACCCCCCCACTCGTAATCGCCGGAGCTATGCCTCCGGTATCATACACTCGCCCTTGGTTTGGGTTCTCTCTCGTGGAAGTGGGGAGAATATTGCCTAACCTCTTAATCCCGGTCTGCAATATCTTCTTTCCTTTCCTTGATTTCTAATATCTTTGGTTCTAAATTGCCCCCCCCACAAGTGTTTAAGGTCGGGGCAATTCCGTCTACGGAATAAATTCTTCCGCTCTGAGGATTATCCCAACTCTTTCCTACGGCGATATTCCCCAGTTGTATGCAGCGTACCTTATTTGCCATTTCATAGTTCCTCAATTACATATTTCAAATGTTTGTAGTCGCTCGCCAATAGGGTAGGACATATCATTTTGTACAATGCTTTATTGTATGGGTCGTAGATTCCACAAGCACTTTCGGAGGATCTTTGTAGTCTGTTGCCCTTATTGCTTGGCAAATACCCCCCCGATAAAACTCGGACCCTGTCCTGGACTTCTTTTTCCGGGTTCAGTGAGCCGACTACGATTATTCTGTCTGCCATTTACTTTTTCCTCCACTAAAACTTTCGGTGGATCTTTATAATCCGTTGCCGACAATGCCACTGATATGCCATCCGGGGACATTATGCGTCCTCTTTCTCCGCCTGTTCCCGTATGAGCCACAATCAACGGCCGGCTCATGGTTCGTCTGAGCTATCTACTTCTGTAACACCGCATCCCAATGATGCCGGTCTACTGAGCCTCTGCCCCCCCCTAACGGTTTTTGAGATGCCGTCTAACTGACCGCTCTCTCGCAAGTCCTTGATGAGTTTCTGCGCCTTTTCGGAGTTGATATAATACTTTTCGTCTACCTCGTCCTCCAAATAATCTTTCATTGTTTTATCCAGTGGAACCGGCTGCGGGAATTTGTAATTATAATCGCCCAGAATAGATACCATGAAGCATCGCTCTCTGTTCTGCGCCACGCCGTAGTCCTTTGCATTGAGGATCTGCGTATAACACTTATATCCCTTGCTTTCAAGGAAGCTGCACCAGCTATGAAAATCATCTATGTTGTCCGCACTGATAACCTGTGGCACATTCTCCATGAGAAGTATCTGGGGAAGATTTTCTGTCTCATTCAGAAGCCTTTCAACTTCCCACAGTAACCCGGAACGTGTTCCTGATCCTTTTTTCATTCCTCGCATCTTTCCGGCGAGTGATAAATCCTGGCAAGGTCTTATGGAAACGAATACGTCATAAGGTAGGTGTATCTGTCAGTATTCGTTATTGCCAGATCACCCCCCCTCATTGAGCAAATGTTGACAAGGTTGTGCGTGGCTTTTATGTTGTTGTAACATTCTCTGCGCCATGCGTCACTGTATGAATGACTCCTTATCTGCTCTTCCGTGAGAGGTTTCTTTCCATCCACGGATATTCCCAACTGAGTAAGTGCCTGTATAACATCCTCAGAACTCATTTCTGCGCTGTAATCAGTATCATCGTCCGCCATGTGAATAGCTTTGTATGATGCCGTGGCGTGCATTTCCCATTCAGACATAAGGTAATGTTCAAACGGTACGCCAAGATTACGAAGTGCCATCGCCTGAGAACCAACCCCGGCAAACAATTCTATCAATCGCACCGGGTTGTCAGTCTTAAATGTTGGGTACATTAAATCAAACATTGAAATCTGATCCACTCGTTTTCTCCTTTCTTTGATTTTTTATCATGCAAAATCTCGCATAATTAAGCTGCCGGAAGTAGTCATTATTCGCATTTTCCCACATTGCCGGTAAGGTACTCAGCCGTGTTTCATAACACTTATCGCACACCTTTTTCCCTTTCATTGTTGGATTTTTGCCACATATATAGCAAATGCCGTAGTCCGGTCTCTCTGAACGTGACAAATCGCATCGGTTTTTGTCTCTGTAATTTTTCAGATACGCCCTGCATCTCTGGCATAAACCACCATTCTGTGATTGATGTTTTCCGCATCTGGGGCATAGTCCGTTTTCGATGCGTGTCTGTTTTAACTGCCTTTTCCTCAGCCGATCTTTCTCTTTCTGTTCATCGGTTTTCCCTTTTTCCGAATAACTATCTTGAAATTGACCCAAGCACTCATAACATAGCTTTTTGTTAGGTTCTGCTGGATTTTTCCCACAATGAGTGCATATCCCAATCCTTTCATGGTATTTTCGATTCTGCTTGCGTAATTCAGAATTTCTTGCCGCACATTCAGGGCACATGGATCTTTCCGGCGTTGGGTTTTCTTTGCCACACTTCGGACACAATCCTCTTTCCCTCATCTCTTTGTATGATAATTTTCTCAATCCATTTCAGAGGTTCCCAGGATTTATGCGCGCTGCCCTTTCCTCCGTCTATTTTCTACCGAACTTCTCATACATTTCATCCAGTCTCTTTCTGGTTTCGTTTGACATACCGGATGGTGGTTCGGTCTTTTCCTCCGGCACTTCAATTTTTTGCATTTCTATCTGTGGGTCTACTGCTTTTTCCATAAGTGCTGCGTGTTTCTTCCCCATATCGGCTATGAGCATCCTTACATTCTCCGGCAGACGTGCCTCTTCTTTCATCCGCTGCACCGAAGTCCGATAGTTCCTGATAAAGTGCGACTGTTCAATGGTTGCCACTTGGTCTGAATCCATCAACGCCCACTCTTTGAGGTTTGCCGCCGTTCCAACAGCTCTTTGGCACGCCTCCGGCAGTTTTGCAAATTCCTCTTCTGATTTGTAACCGGAGTTCCTTAACGCCCTCTGTACCAACGCCCATGCCTGCAGTTCGCTCATGCTTTCTTCCGCCGGAGCAATAATCTCCGTTGCTTTAGTGCGAATATCTGCGATGGTTGGAGGAAAACGTTCACTCGTCATGTACTTTTGTATTGCCAAGTTTGCCTGCTCATACGGAAGATCTTGTAATAATCCATACCACACATCGAAAGCGTCTTTATCTGGTATGAATGTCGGCTGTGCGTAGACCGCTTTCATAGCTTTTACCAAAATCTTAAATTCTTCTCTTTCCATTACCAGCCATCCACATCCTTTACTCTGTTTCCAATGCGATCTCCGCTATTTCTGTATGCAGAAGATGATTGCAATTTATCCCAAATAATGCCTTTCCATCCATTCGACATACATTCATCAATAAGATTGCATACGGCAGTATCTCCATAGACAGAGACCTTATTGGCAACCTGTTTTAACAACGACTTCATGCCCTGTTCCTTATATCCGTCTTTCCGTTCCGTCTTATACTTGAACCATTCGCGAAGTTTATCTGCCATTACATCAGAGATGGTGTACTCAGGGAGAAGCCTTTCAAAAATTGATTGGGTAGTTTCCCTCTTTCCCCCTTTTTTATTTTCTTTCTCTAACTCTTTCTCTAACTCTTTCTCTATGTTACCTTTTTGAACATTAACGTTACTCTCTGTTACACGTTCGTTACATTCAGTGTTTTCGGGTGTCTCAGTGGGTTTTGTCTTGTTTTTTTCTCTCTCCCGATACTCCCTAACCCTCTGTGCGGATGCCGATTCAGACCCAATCATTTTCAGAGATTTTGGTAAAAATAGTGTGCCGTCACTTTCCGTAACCACAAGCTGTAATTTTGAAAATTGTTGTAACGCTTGTGTAACAATCTGTAACGCAAAACCGGATGCTTCCGCCAACATTTCTGCGTCATACGGAATATCTTCGGAAAATCGCAGTTTACCCTCATGGTCGATTGACTCTGTAATCATCCATATATAGAACATAACTAAAAGATCGCCATTATCCTTTGCTCTAAGTATCTTGATATAGTGTTTTTCAAAGAAGTTCCGGGGCATTTTGAGCCAAAAATACTTTTTCTCAGCCATCGAACGGTCCTTTCTCTATCTCTTCAAGGAATATCTCAATCCTTGGGTTTTTCTTATCCACATAGAAGTCATGCGTAAAGTTTTCGATTTCTTTCCATCCATCGTTTTTAATCACTCCGCATTTCTGTAAAGCATCCTGAAAAACTTTGTCTGCAAAGGAAAAAATATTGCCCTTGTCACGCTGTTTATCCGGCTCATAGAAGTTGTAATGAATGATGATAGGGTTTGTAATCGTAAGTCTCGGCAACTGTGTCCTGATAGCGTTACACACGATCATCTGGTAATCTCTTTTCATTTTTGCACCCATCTGAGGATGCCTTGCACACTCATGTAGGTAATCGTTAAGATCCGGTAAGGTTCTGGTTCTGCCGTAATAATTTCCTTTGATAACAACCTTGTGCATCCCTAAGCCCTCCTTTCTTTCATTATGGGTGGAGCCGCCGGAATGACGGCTCCTGGGTAATTTAACAAAAGATCCTTGTCAGGGGTTTATACCATTTAACTAATCGAATTTCTTAAAAGGAGGTAAACCGTTTGTGTGTTCTGCGGTTTTCGTGACATATTTTCCTCAGAGACCAATCTTAGGAGATAATTGCAGAAACATATTTACGGGTTACGATTATTTAGGAAATCACGAAAATGTTTGATACATCCGCAAGTTCTTTTTCGAGATACGCTTTGATGTTGGCTTTCGCCTCATTCTTCCATGCGCCTCCGTCTGCCTCAAATAAGGCACAGGTAACGCCATAGCGATCATTGTCCTTTACTCTGAAAATAAAGTTACTCATAGGCTGTGCAACTTCTGTAAAGGTTCTGTACGGCATCAGGCGGCAAGGACTCGGAACTTCAACTTCCTGCAGAGAGGCAACGCCTTTCTTGATTGCTGCTTTCTGTCCTACTCCGGTGTCTCCGTATTCCGCAACAGTGCCAGCCTTAACATTTCCGGCAAACTGTAAGATGATCGGCTTATCATTTGCCTCAGCATCCTCGTTTAAGAACTTGGACTGCACACCGATAACAAACTCTTCGTTTCCAATGAACTGACCGAATGAAAACTCCGGGATCTCTGCTTTGACAACTGCCAGTGTTTCTCTCTGGCGGTCTGCATCCAGACTGGAAAACAGACGAACCTCAGTAGGAGATACCACCTGGGCGATGTACTGTCCGTCCTTGAAATCTTCTGTGCTCTTTTTGATAAAATCTACAAGGCTGCTCAGTGTGTTCATGGTAATTCCATCCGCTCTGAGTTCCTTGCCGATCATGGTCATATTCTTATCTACATAGGTTCTTCCCTCAATCGACTTAATATGAGGTTCGTCAAGGGAAAGGATTTTCTCAATAGCTGCTTTTAACATATCTTCCTCCTATTACTGTACGATCTGCCAGTCCTCTGCCAACATATCTGCCTGAGATGCAAGCCATCCCATCTGTACACCGGATGTTCCGACAAATGCGATTGCTTTGTTTCCGATGGCATCATGTTCGCAGTTCACAATATCGCCATCGGCGTTTTTGTAGCTGATATTAGTTGCAAGTTCAATGTGCTGGTTCTTTCCGTTCCATCCCTGCCTTGCAACTTTCTTGCCAGACTTCATCTCTTCTATTGCTTTTCCAAAATTCATAATGTCCTCCTTTAATCATTAACCGCTTTCAGGCTAATAACCTTGTGTTCGGTTTTCTGTTCCGGTTGTTTTTCAATAACCTCTCCGGTTTCAGGATCACAGCCAAGTTCCTCTGCCGTTACCGGTTTTTCTTCCTCAACTTCCTCCGGGTTCATGCTCATACCACAATCGTCCAAAGTGAGCTGACCTTTGATCGCACCTTTGGAATGTTCAGTAAGGGTTGTAACACCACTTCTGAAATCCTTGTTGATGAACAACTGAGTTTTCAGTTCCATCTCAGGAGCTAACTTAACGGAAGTCTGTACCTCAACGGAAACATCCTCTCTATCATCCTCACTGGGAGTAAGAGTAATCTTTACATCAAGGGCACGTTTCTTCTTTGCATCAGTGTTCAAATCCAGAATGTTATCTGAGATTTTCGCTAACGCTCTGTCGATACGTTCTTGAACGCCTCCGGCACACATGGATGCCAATGTAAGTTTCTCTGCCACTGTTTTCACTTCCTTTCTAAAGAATTATTTATAATAAGCGTATCGCCTACTATACGAATGTTTTTCCGTATCTTCTCCGAAACATTTCCTTTGCCTCGTTTTTATCCTTGGCTTGTCCGGTAGATACCATTTCAAGCTCATACGCCAACTGTGCAATGATATGGCTCATTACTTTCATTTCCTTGTTGTGATGAACACTCATTCTACTTGAATTGTGATGGTCCGGCGATAAAGGAACCCACAGACCATCCTCGTCTGCATGGCTCCTGTTCGCCCCTCCCATCAAATGGTGTCTCTCGACACCGTAAGAGCCGTCTATCATATCGTAATCAGCGTATTTCATATCAATTACGATTGAATCTTTCATTAAATCTCTCCCATCAGCATATCCATGGAGACAGGACCATCCAGAATCTCAGTATCGGCACAATAATCGCATACCTCACATCTAAGTGGCTCAATGTCTCCATCTTTAATGCGTTGGATTTTCACGATATTGTTTTTGACCTCTGCCAGTTTTTCATCCATCATCAGCGGTGGGACTTCAATAACCTTGATTCTCGGATGAGGAATGTTGTCTGTCTTATCCTTGCTGACAGCACAAATGTAAAACGGCAAGAGATCACCTGTATTCTGTCTGTAAATCTCTCTGTACACGGCAGCTTGCAAATCATATCCCCACCATTCGCAGAAATTGAGTCTCTGCCCCAGGTCCTTTGCGTAAAAGGTTTCTGTTATGCTCTTTACTGTTTTGAGATCAGTGATTCGTCTGCCGTCTGCACTGTCAATTTTGATTTTGACAGGAACTCCCTCAATTTCTCCGGTCATAATAACCTGTTTATCTCCGGCCATGTACTGCATGAAAACTGGATCTTTCACGGCACGGTCAATCATAATTGAGGCCTGTTTGTATTCGGATTTCAACTCTCCGGCGGTTTTACCTCTGGATGAGAAGATTTCCGGGTGCTGTGCGGAAAATGTAGGAAGTGTACCCTCAAAGTAGGCATCCACATAGGAGCCTACCATTAACGCAGTTGTGGTTACTTCCTCAACTTCTCCCCGGAGCTTCGCCATAGCGTATGCTTCACAACCCATTTTTCCGGTCGTGCCGTTGAACTCTTTGTACTGAGAAACGGACACATACTGCATATTGGCTTCATTGGTGTAATAGTTCTCCGGGGTAAGTTTAAGAAGATTACTCATCTACTTCCTTGAATGTTCCGTCAATCACACCATCAGAACTCTCATCTGCGTTATGAGAACTCTGATCGTGAGACTGGTAAATGTCCTGTGCCTGGTACTTCTCTTTCGGTTTTTCCTTAACATCAAATGCCGAACCATCTTCAAATGCCTGACACTGTTCTGCGGTATCAAAGTTAAGGTCAATCAACTTACACAGTCGGCGGAGAACTGTTTTCTTACACATCTCTCCGTAACTTTCTTTCCAAGCCTTACTATTTGCTGCCTTTGAGAATGTCTGTCTGGTATGTTCAATGTCCTCTTTGCTCATTGTGTCGTACATCATGGAACCGTCTTTGTAGAGGACTACCGCAAATGCACCGATAATCTCTCCGTTTGAAAAAGTCTTAGGTCTGAAATTGACATACTGCTTACCGTTTTCAATTACTTCCTCAAACTCATCTCCCTCGCGGACTACCTTTGCGTAAATGTCCTGAATAGGATTGCTCGAATATCTCTTGCACAGCTTGATCTCTCCCTTGTAATCAGTCTGAAACTGACACTGATTTCCGTAAGGAATTGCGTAACACTCTCCATTGAAAAAATCGAGACCGAGAAACGCTCCTTTTAAGAGTGTTCGCACAACAGTCGGTGCTTCACATTTTGAAAAATCAGCCTGTCCGTCCTGCAGAACCGTCATGCAGTTCTGTAAAAATCTCTGCTTGTTGAATTTTTCAGGCAGAGCTGCAACCTGTTTTTCAAGGCTTTCGTCCAGTCCTTTATGGACTGCAACTAAATAATTTGTGTCTTTTGTTGCCATAAATAACCTCCTTGTATTTTTATGAATCTGCCTACCAAGAAAAGGCTATGGCAGGCAGATTATTTATTTTATTCGCTATCGTCTGTACCCCCCCCCCGAAAAGGTTTTTCAAAAAATCCGCAAAACCATCTTCGGAGTTTAGCTTAACTTTAACGGTATCGAAACCAAATTTCTTTTTCATCAAATCAGTGAGTTTTATCGTCTGCTCAGACATAATATCTTTGATGAGGTTGTTGGTTTCCTCCGCCCACTCCATTCCACCGTCAATATCTTCGAGAAATGCCTTATTTCCAGAAGAACTGCAACTGATTGATGTAGGCGTTACGGTCACTTCACAAGTGAATGGATGGATTTCAATATCTTTCGTATCATCCATAATGTGTTTGAGTGCCATCATTGCCATAAGTGCGTCAAAGTTATCATTCTTTCCTGCCATAGTGTTTCCTCCTACAGTTCAATAACTGTTAATTCATTGTTGCTTGTGGTTCTGGTTGCTATGAACTGCAACCCTTTCTTTTTGCACTTCTCATAGAGACGTGTGCGGTTTTCCTCAGACAGTTTCTCAGTACCGTCAATGAGGATGATCTGTAAGCCGGACGGATTCTGAATTGCCACATCAATGCAGAGATCCAATTTTTCTCCCTCAGAGAGATTACTTACCGGAAGTCCATTGATAAGAGGTATTCCGTCCTTGACAGATAATCCCTCAATCGGGATTTCTGCCGTTTCCAGAATTGTTCCCGGAAGAGTTCTTGCCAGCTCAATCTTCTCTGTCAGAGAATTGGACTCTTTCTGCAAGGTGGCTACTTCATCCTGAATAGACAACATTCTGCGCCATTCATTGATATGGCCTTTCATCTTCTCCGTCTCATTGGCCTTTGCCATGAGATCGTCAATAGGTGTGATTTCCATATCTGCGTATTCTGCATAGGACTGTTCCTCAGCCTCATACTTGGAAACGGCAGCCTCATACTCAGCACTGATAACTTTTGCCTTATCTTCCTTTGCTCCTGAGAGACCGGCTTTCTTTTCTTCCAGATTTTTAATCTGTTCTTTCAGTTTTGCCAGTTCACTCTCAATGTTCTTCTCCTGTGAAGCCATCTCTCTGTCGAGTGCAGCCAGTTTCACTTCCTTGTCTGCCTGAAAACCTCTGATTTTTCCATCGTGGCTGTCTCTGAGACGTTTTGCCTTTTCAATGGTTTCATTATTTTTACGAATCTTCTCAATCTCCGTATAGAGTTCTGAGAGGTTTTCTTTCTCCCATCTCTCTCCGTCATAGTCGATAGGAAGAGAACTTCCAATATCGGCAATAACAGCTTTCTTGGCACGAATGTCCCGGTTTACATCCTGTCTGTGCATGAAGTAGTAACCGTTTTCTGCCTGAATGTCATTCAGAACTGCTAAAATGTTCTGTTCGTAATTCACATCCGGCGGCAGCTCTCCGAACCATTCTTTGATTGTGTCAAGGTTCCAATCGTACTGAATCATATCCAGAATCGTTGCATTTTGGGTTTTCTTATCCATAGAGATGAACTCCATAGGAGAAAGCTGCAACGGAGTGAATATGGTTTTCAGAAATGTTTCAGGGCTGGGGACAACATTGCCGTTCTGCTTTACAGATTTATAATCCGTCATTCCCTGTCTCGGTTTTCTGTCTATGGAGAGACCACTATCTGTCTCAATGAAAATCTCTCCCTCTGTCTCTCCGTTTTTGATAATGTACTCACGGTCTGATGCGTTGGTAAGGGCATATCTGATTGCATCAATAACGGATGTTTTACCGGTTCCGTTATCTCCGACAAGTTCAATATTCTTACCGTCTCCGCTCCATTCCTTGATTCCGAAAAGACTCTTAATCGTGATTTTTGAAATCTTCATGGTGGATTTTCCTTTCTCTGTTTATGGGGTTCGGCAATGCCTTACCCCTAAACCGCTACTGAATTACTGTTACGTTGGATGCCTGCGGTCCCTTGGTTCCGTCAACAACATCAAATTCTACGGGCTGCCCCTCTACGAGAGTCTTGTAACCGTCCATCTGCAATGCGCTGAAATGGCAGAACACGTCAACTCCATCTTCGCCTGTAATGAAACCATAGCCCTTTGCGGCGTTGAACCATTTAACTGTACCTTTTCTCATGGTGCGTCTCCTTTCCTTAAAAAATATCTATTAAACAATCCTTGCGGATGCTTAACCTATACCAAGTCGTTCTTTCTCCTGATCCAAAAGGTGGCGATATATGTAAAATCCCCACTTGGATTTACCCTCTCGCTTTATGGCATATCCAATAGGCAATTTCTCCCTTTTCATAAGTTCACGGAGCGTAATCACATCCATTTGCAACTCTTTTGCTGCATTTTTTGGTGTTACTCTCTCACTGTTCATTGCTTCTTACCTCGTTTTGTTCGTTTTGCTGTGCCTTAGTTCGTTGTGGATTATCCTTTTCATGTTTGCTCGACTAAACTTTTTGGGTAAAAAGTTTGCTGACAGGGACATTCAAAGCCGCCGCCAACGATTTCAGAGTACCGACCATAGCCTCATGCTCTTCGTTGTTTTCAAGCAGAACTATGGTTGTTCTGCTTACGCCAGACATTTGAGCTAACTGTTCCTGGGTAAGTTTCTTCTTTTCTCTAAGTTCTCTGATTCGATACGCCATTACTGCGCCTCCTTTCTTTGTCCGATGTTTGCTCGACTGAACAATTTGAGTATAGCCGACTAAACATTTATTGTCAAGCACATTTTACAAAAAAATTGACTTTTTGTTCCGTGCATTGTATAATGGACTAAACATTGAAAGGAGGTTTTCTTATGACATTAGGGCAGATAATAAGGGCATATAGAGAAGAAAATAGCATGAGTATGGATAGATTTGCGAAAGCTAGTGGTTTGAGTAAAGGTTACATATCCCAGCTTGAAAATAATCTCAATCCGAAAACAGGAGAACCGCCTGTTCCGTCCATGGCAACAATAAAGAAAGCGGCAAATGGAATGTTTATGAGTTTCGACGAACTTTTTAATCAATTAGATGATAATATGAAAGTATCTGTTTCTCCTGAGAAAGTGAGGATGGCTAAGAAAGCAATCCGCATACCGGTTCTTGGTAATGTGGCTGCCGGAATACCTATTGAAGCCATTGAGGATGTTATAGATTATGAGGAAATATCAGAGGAATTGGCTCATACCGGAGATTTCTTCGCTCTAAAAATAAAGGGAGATTCAATGGAACCTCGTATCTGCAATGGGGATGTTGTGATTGTCCGCAAACAGAACTATGCAGAATCAGGAGATCTTGTCATTGTGTTAGTCAATGGAGACAGTGCCACTTGCAAAAAGTTGGCAAAGTTCCCTAGTGGAATCAGACTCATTCCTTTTAATCAGACCTATGAGCCTATGTTCTATTCAAATGAGGAAATTGAGAATAAGCCAGTGAGAATCATTGGCAGAGTCGTTGAAAACCGACAGAAATACTAAAATAGAAAACCGCCTCTGCTACCAACAGAGACGGTATCTATAAACACACACCGGAAAGCCGATGTATGCTCGTCTGAACACCTTGCATTATATCATCTTCCCGGTAGAAAAACAATATACCGGGCATTTTTACGCCCATTTTTAGGAAAAAGGAGGATGATATTATGCGTCTGCCAAACGGTTACGGTAGTGTAATCAAACTAAAAGGCAAGAGGCGTAAGCCTTATGCCGTCCGAACTTCTGAAATTTCTGAATTTGTAGAAATTGATGCTCCGAAAGAACCGCCGTCAAACATTCTGAGAGATTTTGTCCGATACAATTTCAAATGGCAATGGAGAAAACAGGTTTGGTCTGCCATCTCATCGGAACCAGTGTTGTCATTCGCTGAGGATCTTATGCAGGAAGAGGGATATGAGTATTCCATCTCCTACCGTCAGACATTTAAGTACCTTGAATATTTTGCCAAACAGGAGCACGCCTACTCTTACTTATCTGAATTGAATAATGCGGATGTCGTTGCGGAGCACATCAGATATGCCGAGACTCCCACATTTGCAGAGATGTACGGGAAGTGGAAAAATTATAGGAAAGCTCTGCCGGACAAAATATCTTCAAACACATGGAGAAACTACGAAATTGCCTTTAATCATCTGTCCGATCTGCACCACAAGAAATTTAATGCTCTGCGGACTGATGAAGTCCAGGAATGTATCAACAAATGGACCTGTAAATCAAATTCCACCGTTTCTAATATCCGAACCGTTCTCAATAATCTGTACAAGTACGCCCTGATGAACAACTATATAGAAAAAGATCTGTCACATTTTTTTGTTTACTCATGGGTAAACCCGGAAGAACAGATTCATAGCAGATACACGAATGAGGAGATTGCAACCTTGTGGAGCAAACTGTATGTGGTAAACAATGTTGACCTCATCCTCATTACAATCTATACAGGTCTGCGTCCTACCGAACTGTTAGAGATAACCACGGATAATGTGCATCTGGACGAACAATATATGATTGGAGGAATGAAAACAGAAGCCGGAACAGACAGAGTTATTCCTATTGCAGACAAAATCCTGCCTCTCGTAAAGAACCGGTACAATGCCAACCGTAGATTTCTGGTAAACAACAAATATGGCAATCACTACACATACGGTTCCTATGTTAGTGCGAATTTCAATACAGTTATGAATAAGCTCAACATGAAACATCTTCCCCATGATGGCCGGCACACGTTCGCATCTCTCATGGATGATGCCGGAGCGAATGAGGTTTGCATCAAACTCATAATGGGTCACAGCATGAAAAACAATGTCACAAAGGGAGTGTACACACATAAAACCACACAACAGCTTATTGATGAAGTCAACAAAATTTAAGGGAGGTCATGCCTCCCTTTTACTGTATAAATATTCTAAAACAGTGCCAAAAACCAAGTATATTATGCGTATATTATGCAAAATCGTTTGTATCTTGCGTGTATATTATAAGTATATTGCCAGTATATTACTATCAAATTTTTACTCAAACTTACGAACACTTACTGTAAAAATACGCACAATAAAACCCCGGAAACATTGAATTTCCGGGGTTCGTTTTTATTGATTAGCACACACCCTGTGCTAACATAGCGTCAACTACTTTCTCAAAGCCTGCGATATTTGCACCTGCAACATAGTCAGTCTTTCCACCAACTGTTGCATTGTATCTCTTAGCAGCATCACTGATGTTAGCGTAGATTGTCTCCATGATACCCTTGAGCTTTCCGTCAACCTCTTCGAATGTCCATGAAAGTCTCTCAGAGTTCTGGCTCATCTCAAGTGCTGATGTAGCAACACCACCTGCATTGGCAGCTTTACCACCTACGAAGAGTACTCCGTTCTCCTGAAGGTATTTTGTAGCCTCAAGAGTTGTAGGCATGTTAGCACCCTCTGTTACAGATGTAACAC